>Ga0307377_10008887_pt1 | contig 10131 bp, 7 predicted proteins | sample TR3MG_FD_202535 | JGI IMG/M metagenome (GOLD analysis project Ga0307377, IMG submission 202535) | Soil microbial communities from Risofladan, Vaasa, Finland - TR-3 | ecosystem: Environmental > Terrestrial > Soil > Coastal area > Acid sulfate soil | place: Finland: Risofladan, Vaasa | collected... | reverse complement strand
ACCCCATGAAACCGGCGGCGCCGGTGGTTCGTCGCCTACGGCGGCTACGCCGCCTTCGACTCCTCACCACCGGCCATCATGATTGTCGTTCGACCGGACAGGATGATTGTCGCGCCCCAATGCTGATCGCGCCCAGCAGGTGCGCAGTCATTATTCTGACACTCCCGCCTGCGCCAAATCGTAGGTGCCGTTGAAACGCGAGAAGCAACTGCAGCGTTCCCTTGAAACTCAGTGCCCGGGCGAGCACCCGAGCACCGGCGGCCGCACGCGTCATCAGCGCGCATACCAAATTGTAGGCCAAGAGATAGGCCGCGATCTCCTTGTCGACCATATCGGGCGACTTGGCGCGCAGAAAGAGTTCCGTCCCGCCAAGAAGCGAGTTGAAGTCTCGGTAGGCGAGTCTGTGCGTATTCTTCGCGAACTCCAGGAACTAAGCCAAAGCCAGCTTGCCGAGCTCACAGGAATTCCTCAGGCCACCCTATCTGCCATCGAAAACGGTCGGGTTAACCTCGGGGTCGAGCGGGCCAAGGTGCTCGCCAAGGCACTGAAATGTCACCCGGCAGTGCTCGTCTTCCCGGGGGGCTGGGAGGTTCCGCTTGAGTCTGCAGCATAACTTGGTGCCCCACCCCAACGCGCCGCCGCCGTCTGCGGTACCGCAAGCGCTGCGCTCGGCGCGCCGGTGGGCTCTACGTTAAGCCGTCGATACCCTGACCATCCAAGGGTTCTCAGATTGCATGACAGCATGACAGGGTCGGAGACGAATTCTTTTCCCTGATCAACTCACCTCCACTGTTACTTAGAACGCCATTTTCTGTAAGCTCGCCTTGTCGCGCGGCTATCTGGCTGCATCACGACATGCGCTTGGCCTTCGAAAAGAATTCGTCTCTGAACATCCCTCCCAAATTTTCAAGCCCTTTTTGAAGGTGACTCCAGTTGGTAGTCGCGGCCGTGCTTGAGCATCGACCCCTTTTGTTGAACACCCTGGTTTGCATATGTCCTACGCAACTCGCTGACTGGCAACCAGTCTTGAACGGCCTTTGAGGCGAGGAAGCGCTCGAATCCGGTGTCACCGGCGGGTTCAGACTGGTTGCGGCCCATGGAAATTTATCGCTTCTTGTGTTCGGCTACCCATTTCCGAAGTGCGTCGAGCGTATTTTCCACATGCTTGTCCGGTTGCAGATTTGTGTAAGTGTAGATGATCTCGCCGCTGGGACTGATAACGTAAGAGGTGCGATTCGCGTATTCCGGCTTCGCTGCGAGGATTGCATCGTAGGATTTCATGATGCGTTGATCAGGATCGGCCGCCACCGGAAATTTGCTGCGGCATTCGCTTACCGAAAACCTGTTCAGTTTTTCAATATCGTCGTGCGAAACCCCTATCACGGTCGCACCGAGAGCGTGATATTTTCCGATCGCATCGGCGAAATCGTGCGCTTCGATCGTACAACCCTTCGTGAATGCAGCCGGATAGAAATAGAGCACTACCGGCCCCTTCTTCAATGCGTCGGCAAGCGAAAATGTGAAGACCTTTCCACCGAGGGAGGCCTGGGTGACGAAATTAGGTGCCATGACCCCGATGTTGAGGGCCGAATATGCGGGAATCGCAATCGATACTGCCAAAAGTCCAAGAGCAAAATATTGCTTCATGGCGATCTCCTTTTGCCCTGGAGACGAGATCCATGACAGGGACGAATTAAAATTCGACCCCGAACGTGCAATTCTTCTGTGGAAAAAGTTACAAAATATTGCTCGCAGTCGTTGATCAAGCGCGCAAATTTGTAGTAATTTGCGTTACCATTTTAGACTAATTCTAACGATGGTGCTACTGGAGCGATAGTTATGTCCGCGCGCAATTTTGAGCCCGATAAAGAACCGGCAAATGTTCCTTTGGAACGGGATATTGCCGATCTTATCGCACGAAACCAACGATCTACGCGCGCGCTTAAGACACTGAGCGCCGGAAACCGCACGCTACTTCGCGCGACCGACGAAGCGATCCTGCTGGTCGAAATGTGCCGCGTCGCAGTCGAGCATGGCGGTTACCGCCTTGCCATGGTCAACTACGCAAATCAGGACCAAGCCAAGAGCGTCCGCACCGTGGCGCATCACGGCAGCAACAATGGATTCATCGAGGCGCTAAACCTGACGTGGGCTGATACCGCGCGCGGTCAGGGGACAGTTGGCGTAGCCATTCGATCGGGCAAGCATTGCATATTTCGCAGCACGTCCAACGATTCCCGGTTTCGTCCATGGCGAGACAAGGCGATCGAGCACGGCTTTCTGTCACTGATTTCGCTTCCACTGCGCGTCGACGATTCTGCTATCGGGACGTTCACCTTGCTCGCCGAAGAAGAAGACGCGTTCGACCAAGCCGAGGTCGATCTGTTGGACGAAGTGGCGGCGGATCTGTCCTTCGGCATCTCGGTAATTCGCTCGCGCATCAGGCAAGCAGAGGCCGAGCGGTTGGCGAAACGAGCGCTCACGCACGATGCAGTGACTGGCCTTCTGAACCGCAGTGCGTTCTTGCTGGAGGTGTCCGCGATTATCCAAGCGAATGCGCAGCGGCCTGAGCCCATTACCGTCCAGGTGGTGCGACTCACCCGCCTGCAGGAGATATACGACGGGTTCGGTTACGACCCGGGACTCGAAGTCCTGCGTGACTTGGCCCGCAGATTCGAAGCGGTGCTTGGGCCAAGCGTCACATTGGGGCGCCTACAAAGCGACGAATTTGGCTTATTCCTGGCCGACCACGATGCCCGCGCCGCCTCTATCGTCGCAGGCAAGCTACAGACTGCCCTCGCAGAACCGGTCAATGTCGGCGAAATCGCGATCGACGTCGCCGCGACCATCGGTTCGAGCTTTTATCCCGGACACGGAGATGACGCCGATATGCTTGTACGGCGTGCGGCGATCGCTGCGCGGGAAGGCGTGCGCAAGGATGTACCATATTACGTGTACGAGGGCACGGGCCAGCGCGAGAACCCGGAACGCCTGGCGCTCGCCGCAGAGCTTCGGCGCGCAATCGACCGCCAGGAGATGGTCCTGTATTACCAGCCTAAAGTCGATCTCAAGACCGGCCGCATCGTCGGTTCCGAATCACTGGTTCGCTGGATGCATCCGAGGCGCGGAATGATTCCGCCCCTGCAGTTCATTTCGCTCGCAGAAGAGACCGGCCTCATCCGTCAAATGACCTATGGCATCGTCGAGAGCGCGGTTCGCCAACAGCACGCCTGGGCGCGCCAAGGCCTCAAACTTCCAACGGCGGTAAATCTTTCGGTGCGGAATCTCTACGACCCCCGGCTCATCGACGCGTTCAGCGAGCAAGTTAGCACCTGGGGCATCGACGCCCAGCTGATTGATTTCGAGCTCACGGAAAGCGCCCTTGCCGATGACCCAGAGAGGGCCAAGCAAGTATTGTCATGGATTCGCAAAAAGGGGTCGAGCATCTATATCGACGATTTCGGTACCGGATATTCGTCGCTAAACTACCTGGTATCGCTGCCGGTCAACTTCCTCAAGATCGACCGCGCTTTCGTGACTCAAATGAACTCGAGCAAGGAGGCGCGCGCCGTTGTTGCTTCAGTAATTTCGATGGCCCACAACCTCGGCTTGCAGGTTGTTGCCGAAGGCGTGGAAACGCAGGACGAGGCCGACACACTCAAGGCCTTGGGGTGCGATCAGGGACAGGGGTACCTCTTTCACAAGCCGATGCCTGCGTCGGAATACGAGACTCTGTTTCACTGACTGCGACGTGCAGCGGCAATAGCTATTGCCAATCCGTTTCCACGAAGCCCATAGGCGATCCGCGCCGGTAAACGATAGGTTCTCACCTTTGTCCTGCTCGGGAACCCGCTAGCTAAGCGGCACCTGTAGCAACCAAGAGTTCTCATTTTCGCCCGGGTCGGGGAGCCACACTAAACAGCCTGATTTCCCCCCTTACTCTAAAGACACGTACTAATTTTGCGTCCGGGGCGCGCTTTGATAGCTGCGGTGAGAGCACGCCTCAGGAGGCTACGGATATAAAGCGCCTCCTTATACGGCTTCGTCTATCCGGGCTAATTGATAGATCCTCGATGTTGCGCCGGCAATTGTTGTGTGACAAGCTCCTGCGGCACCTATTTCATTGCGATTATGATTCATCGATATCCTTCTTGGAAGTGAGGCAGGCTCATGGACTTTGCGGAATATCTGAGTTGCGATGCCACCGCGCTTGCACAGCGCGTCTCCCGCGGCGAAACAAGCCCCAGCGAGCTGCTGGCCCTGGCGCTCGCGCAGCATCATCGGGTGCACGCCCGGGTCAATGCCGTGTGCCGGCTGATGGAAGAACAGGCGATGGCGCAGGCGGCCGGTCCGCTTGCGGGTCCGTTTGCCGGCGTGCCGTTTCTGATCAAAGACTGCGCACAGGATTACGCGGGGGTGCCGACCAGCAACGGCAGCCGATCCATGCAAGGGATCGTTCCCGTTCGACACGCCGCGGTGGTTCGGCGCTATCTGGAGGCCGGCCTCGTAATTTTCGGCAAGACCAACCTGCCTGAATTTGCAATCAAGGCGGTGACTGATCCGAAACTGTTCGGCCGCACCAACAACCCTTGGCAGCTCGACCATACGCCGGGCGGTTCGAGCGGCGGATCGGCCGCGGCGGTGGCCGCCGGCATCGTTCCCATGGCTGCCGGCAACGATGGCGGCGGCTCGCTGCGTATTCCCGCTGCGTGTTGCGGATTGTTCGCGCTGCGTCCTTCACGCGGGCGGATTTCGTCCGGACCGGCGGCGGGTGAAGTCTGGTTCGGCGCGTCGAGCGAAGGCGTGCTGTCTCGCAGCGTGCGCGATACCGCTCTGGCCCTGGACGTGCTGCAAGGTGCCGAACCTGGCGATCCGTTTGTCATCGCGGCGCCCGATGCGCCGTACGTAGATTTGATGCAACGCGACCCGGGACGGATGCGCATCGGCTTCACCACGACGTCGCCGATCGGCACCGAGGTACATCCGGACGCAGTGGCCGCCGTCCGACAGGCCGCCGACTTGCTGCGCGGCTTGGGACACGATGTCGAAGAGGCGGCGCCAGAGATCGACGGCGCTGCTCTGGCGAACAGTTTTCTGCACATTTACTTCGGTCAGATCCCCGCCATGGTTGCGCTGGTCAAGGCGCAAGGCGCGCGCAATGACGAGATCGAGCTGCTGAGCCGTGTTCTGGTTACGCTGGGCAATAGCGTATCGGCCGGCACGCTGACCACGCAGCTCGCGCAATGGAATGAATTTGCGCAGGCGCTCGGACGTTTTCATCAGCAATTCGACATGCTGCTGACGCCGACCTTGGCGCATCCGCCGATACGCCACGGTGTTGGGGATCCGCCTCCGGGCCAGCAACGGGCCCTTGGCTTTTTGCAGCAGACGGGCTTGCTCGGCATTATGGCGCGCCTGGGACTGCTTCATGGCACCGTCCGGAAAATAGCCGAGGACAGTCTGCGCTACGTCCCCTTTACCCAGTTAGCCAATCTAAGCGGCACGCCGGCGATGAGCGTACCGTTGTACTGGACCAAAGAGGGCTTGCCGCTGGGCGTGCAATTCATCGGACCCTTCGGTAGCGAACATCGGTTGTTACAATTGGCGCATCAGCTCGAGCAAGCGCAGCCTTGGTTGAACCGTTTGCCGGTTTGGGTTAAAGGCGAGTCAGCCTGAGTTGAAGCTGTGGAACGTTGAATGAGCCCTTACGGAAGAACTGAATTCATGCTCGAAAGCCCGCAAATGCCGATGGTTGTCCCCGTGCCAGGAATGTCGCGCTGGAAGGCTTCGGGCATCCATCTGATGCTGAGCGCAGCCATCGCTGCCGGGCTGGTCACGCTGATGCTGACTGTTTGGTATCCGTGGCCGCTATTCGAAGCCGCCGGCGGGAACGGACTCGCGCTGCTTACCGTGGCCGTCAACGTCGTGCTTGGGCCGCTGTTGACGCTCATCGTCTTTCGCAGCGGCAAGAAAGGCATGAAGTTCGACCTCGTATTCATCGCGGCCCTGCAACTGGCGGCGCTTGCGTATGGCGTATATGCGGTCTTCGTTGCGCGTCCGGCCTACCTGGTGTTCACCATCGACCGCTTCAACCTGGTACCGGCGATCGCCCTCGATCCGGCAGACCTGGCAAAGGTGACGGACCTGCGCTTCAAAAGCCCCCCGGTCGGAGGACCGCAGTATGTCGCCGCGGTCTTTCCGGCGAATCCGGCCGAGAAGTTGAAAATCCTCTGGACCGCCTTGGCGGGGAAGGATCTGAATCTCTATCCGCAATACTACGTTCCCTACAAACAGGAAACGCGCGACGCACTCAAGCGGGCGAAGCCGCTGGCGATCCTGCTGAAGCGCTATCCCGCGGCGATCGGGAATTACCTGAAATCCAGCGGGCGTCCCGAGCAGTCGGTGAAGTATCTGCCTTTGCGCGCGCGCAGCAGGGACGGGGTCGTACTGCTCGATTCCGTTTCCGGAATGCCGCTTAAGATTCTTCTGCTCAATCCGTGGTAGATGCGCCGTTCACCGGCAAGCGCGGCCCGCTCGATCACGTGCATAAACCAACGGGGTTCAGAAACGCATTCCTCTTCAGGTGCCGGCGCATACTGTGATTGGCTGTACAGGTAAGTGGGGGCATGAAAAAGAAATCCTGTCCTATCGCTCGTAACCGGGCTGCGTCCATGAGAAGCATCGCGCAGGCGCTCCCGGGAGCCGTGGACGATTTAGGCCCGCCCCTGATCCCCCGGGATGTGGCGTAGCGCGACGGCGGCGCCGGCAAGCTCGATCGCGCCTCCAAGCCCGAGGGCCGCGCGTAGGCCCGAAAGAAAGGTTTGCGCGCCGGCGTGCTGCCCCGCGAAGTGCGCGAACACCGCTCCGAGAATGGCGACCCCCAGTGTCGCGCCGACCATGCGCGCGGTATTGAGCAGGCCCGACGCGGTTCCGGAGCGCTCGCCGGGCACGTGCGCAATGGCAACGGCATTGACGGGTGCCGTGTTGAGACCGAGGCCGACGCCGACGATACCCAGCGCCACAGCGACCAAATCGGTATGCGCGCCAGCGGATAGGAAGGCGAGCGCGATCTCGCCGGCGCCCATGGCCGCCATACCGGTCGCCATGGTCCAACGCAGTCCCGCCTTCTGGACGATCGCCCCGTTGCGCCGCGACACCAGGACGAACGCGACCGGCAGCGGCAACATCCGAATGCCGGCCATGAGTGCGCCGTCGCCGCGCACGGTCTGGAAATAGAGCGGCATCAGGAAAAGCAGCGCGTACATGCCGAAGGTCATGCAGCCCGCGATGGCGAGCGCCGCCGAAAACGGCCGGCTGCGGAACAGCTCGAACGGCACGAGCGGCCGCGCGCTGTGCCGCTCGACCAACGCGAACACCAGCGCTCCGGCCGCCGCGATGGCGGCCGCGGCGAGTACCGGCACCGCGAACCACCCGCGACGCGTGCCCTCGATAACCGCGAAGGCGAGCCCGCCCAGGGCCGCCACGGCGGCGCCCTGCCCGCGCGCGTCGAGGCTGCGCCCGCGCGGGCTGGAACTCTCCTCGACCGCGCTGTGCGCGATGAGGACGGCCGCCGCACAGAGCGGCAGATTGATATAGAAGATGCTGCGCCAGCCGGCCATGTCGACGAGCAGCCCGCCTAGCGTCGGGCCGATGATGAAGGCCAGGCCGTTGCAGCTTGCCCAGATCCCGAGCGCATGCTGGCGCTCCTTCGGCTCCGGGTAGGCAAGCGCGAGCAGGACCAGCGACATCGGCAGCTCGAACGCGGCGCCCAGCCCCGAAAGCGCGCGTCCGGCGAGCAGCGCGGCGGTGTCCGGCGCAAGCGCGCACAGCGCGCTGCCGGCTGCGAACAGGACGATGCCGTAGACAAACATGCGCCGGCGGCCGTAGAGGTCGCCGAGCGCGCCCGCGGTGAGCAGTAGCGACGCGTAGACGACGTTATAGACGTCGACCATCCACTGCATGCCGCTCACGCCGGCGCCGAGGTCTGCGCCGATGCGCTTCACGGCAAGGCTGACCGCAGAGGTGTCGATCTGTGCGACGAGCACCCCTAGCGATGCGGCGAGGAGCACTAGGGCGGGACGGGTGGCGGGGCGCGCCGGTACGGTATTCGCGGTTTTCATGGGACGCCATGCTAGGGCGACCGGACGCGCCGATGCTTCGTCCTGCGCCGAAGCGTTTTTCGATGCGCCGCGTTACTATAGACGCATGGTCAAATCAGCCACCCCCTGGGTCGAGCCACGCTTCGCCCGCGTCGCCGCCGCCATCGCTGATCCCACGCGCGCGCGCATGCTGAGCGCCCTGCTCGGCGGCGCGAGCCTGCCGGCAGGCGAGATCGCCAAGGCGGCGGGCGTCAACGCCTCCACCGCGAGCGCGCACCTCGCGCGGCTTACGGACGAGGGTCTGGTGGCGGTGCGCGAGCAGGGCCGGCATCGCTATTTCCGCGTCAGCGACGCCGACGTGGCGCGCGCGCTGGAGGCGCTGTCCCTGGTCGCGGAGCGCACGAGCGGCGACGAGAAGTGGCTGCGCGAACCGTACCGACCGCTCAAGTACGCGCGCAGCTGCTACCATCATCTCGCTGGCGAGCTCGGCGTACTGCTGCTGCACAGGCTCCTCGAGCGCGGGCACCTCGTGGCCGGGGAGTGCGGTTACCGGATCACGCGCCCGGGGCTCGACTGGCTGGAGGAGATCGGCCTGGACCCGAAGCTGGCCGGCGCGCAGGGCGAGCGCTTTGCCTATCCCTGCCTCGACTGGTCGGAGCGGCGCGACCACCTCGCCGGGCGCCTCGCCACGACGCTGCTCGAGCACTTCCTTGCGCGCCGCTGGCTCGTGCGCGTGGCGCAGTCGCGCGCGCTCAAGTTAACTGCGTCGGGCCAGCGCAGCCTCCTCGGCTTACTGTAGAAATAACAAGACGGGTGACTCTGGCGCCTATTGGCTTTCAGCAGAGCCGTGAGCGAATTCAAACCGAGCCACAACTGATTCAGTTGGTCGGCGGTTTCGGCACCGATGATTTTCGACCGCGCTAGGCACGAGCGAGGCAATTTGGATCAGCCTCAAGGCCGTCGAGGCAAATCCCGCGGCTATGGTGGTCTGGGGAGCATTGATCGAAGCGCTTACGGCAATCGGATTTGCGTCGTTCCTGTTCGGCCTTGCCATCGCACTTCCTTTATTGGGACATGCGACTTGGCATGCCTACCGCGACCTCATCCCCTGAGAGCGTTTAGCGGAGCGGCGCAATAGCTACTTGGCATGATGCTGTGCGGGCGATCATTGCCCGATATTGCGAAACTGTCCTTGGGTTGCTTGAGCCAGTCGCTTGGTGCACGCTCAGTGGCAGATGAGCACGGGAACCCGCGTGTGCGTCAAGATCCAGGTCGTCTCCCGGCTCAGATGAGGGCCGAGGAGGTCGCGGCGATCCTCTGTCGCCATGCAGATGAGATCGCAGCCCTCCACCTCGGCGGCCGTAACGATGGCGTCCGCCGGCGAGCGGCTGAATATCGTGGCGCCCCTGTAGCTGATCCCCGCCGCGTTGGCTGCCCTCTCCATCGAAGCCAATGCGCGCTCAGCGAACTCCTGCCCCTCATCCTGGAAATGATGTAGCGAATCGACGCCGGACAACATCAATTCGCCGTACATGTTTAGCGGATAAGGCTCAGTCACCGCAAGCCCAACCACGCTTGCCCTCGTCGCCTTGGCCAGTTCGATCCCGCTTTTCACCGCGTGGTCCGCCAACGCCGAACCGTCGCTTGGAATCAGTATCTTGCGTATCATATTATGCATTCCTTTGGCTATGAGAATGGCTCTGGTCTGCACAGAGATTAATTTGCCTCTTTACGGCCGCGTCGCGCCGGGTCGTAATGACCATGACTGATGCAGGGTATTTGATTTGTGTGCCTGCCGCCTCGCATCTGCTTTCGCCCGCCGCTCGCCAGAGTCGCCTGCCTTGATTCAGGCGGAGGCCTTAGCGAGCAATCGTATTGGTGCGCTTGATCTTGTTCTGCAGCTGAATGATGCCGTAGAGCAAGGCCTCGGCCGTTGGCGGACAGCCCGGCACGTAGATGTCCACAGGGACAATGCGGTCGCAGCCGCGCACCACCGAGTAGGAATAGTGGTAATAGCCGCCGCCGTTGGCGC
>Ga0307377_10008886_pt1 | contig 10132 bp, 9 predicted proteins | sample TR3MG_FD_202535 | JGI IMG/M metagenome (GOLD analysis project Ga0307377, IMG submission 202535) | Soil microbial communities from Risofladan, Vaasa, Finland - TR-3 | ecosystem: Environmental > Terrestrial > Soil > Coastal area > Acid sulfate soil | place: Finland: Risofladan, Vaasa | collected... | reverse complement strand
GTTTTTTAGAGCATCGTGGATGCCCTTTTCTACTTTAGTGTATTTGCTATCTACTTCCGGTACCTCTTTAAATCTATTTCCAAGATCATAGGCATGAGAAGCCCCGGGAACAGCAATAACAACCTTCCCCTCCTTCTCCAATTTATTTTTTTTTGTGATCAGATTTCGTTGCCTAGACCGATTGAATGAATCAACAACCCTTGATACGTTGTTTTCAGGCTGGTCGGAGTCTCCAGGGAACGCAATCTCATAAAGTTGTTTGGTCTCTTTATCTGTTTTGGGCGGGATGCTCCCTGTGTACCCAGCGTTCTTCAGGAAAGCCCACCCCTTGTCGTCCAAATACTCTAGGGCGTCTTTCCCAGAGTCCCCCTGTCCAACCATCATGGCATATATGCCACCAGTAACTTGACCACGAGACGTGCCTGTTTCTTTTGCGACTTCTTCCCAAAAAGGGGCTTCGGGATTCCACTGGCTCATCTCATCACCGTCCCAAGTATCAACCTCCCCACCATTTTTTTCTACTCGGTCGGCAACCAATTCTTGTTCGGACCCCTCAGCATAGTTGTCACCTTCGGAACCACCCTCTGCTAAAAAAACAACGGACTTACCGTTTTTTTTGGCTTCCGCCAGAATCTTATCGACTTCTGGCAACACATATTTTTCAATAAACATCCGACCCGCGCCCCCATCCAGATGTGGTGTCCCGATTAAGGCGCTTCCGTATTCGTTACGATGAACGTAGTCTTTTCGCCAAGCTTTCTCGTCGTACCCATTTTCTGGATCACCAAACCCCTTCTCCTTGGTGCTCTGCTCTGGTGCTTCTTTTTCTGGTTTTTTAGGTTTATCTGGCTCAGTAGTCTTTTTATCTTCGACTTCTTTTTCTGGTACTGGGGCTTTTTTGGCGGGATCTTCTTTAGGGGCCTCTTTGTCGTCACCCTCAGTTTCAGGAGCCTCGATCCCAAAAGTGGCTGCCTCTTCGTCTAAGACATCATCGAGCAGATCGTCAACCTCGTCCTGTTCGAGCTTCTTTTTCTTTTCAAGGGGCTGACGTAGGCTTCGCATCAAGCGTTTTTGGAGGCGTTTGGCAATCTCTTCTTTGGTTATTTTGGACTCTGGATCTTTTTCCTTAATCCGTTCAAGGAATTTTTCGGCTTGAGACTCAAGTTCATCATCAAGATCGAATTTCTTGATGGCGTTATCGACCTCCTGTCCCTCATGGCCATGCTGCAACTTGGCTCGTTCTTCAGGCGACAGGCTTTTCCAACCAACTTCAGTAAACGTTGATTGGCCGGGCTTGGGGTCTTTCCTCTTGTGTTTGAATAGCTCCCCTTCCCACCAAGGGTCATCGTCAGCGGCCCCCCGACTTAAAAAAAAGGGCGGCGCAGGTACCTCGCCGCAACCCTTTTGTAATTCAGCGACAAATCAAGATCATCGCCGTCATCGCCATAATCAATGTCAGGATCACTTCTAAGATCCATACGACCACGCTGCAAGTCTTCTCTCGGTGGCTTTTTGGGTGGCCTGGGCCTAACAAGGCGCTCTATTTCATCGTCTTCTTTTTCGGCATCTGTTTTTGTGGCAAGAACGTGTCGATCCTGGTAGATCGCCTCTAGGCCAAAGGGGATCGTATATCGCTTAGGAAGGCCCCATATCTCAAGCTCATTGAACAACCAAGTTCCTGCAGGCACTTCACCATCATAGACACTGTAAAGGCCATCAAGGTAGGCCAGTGTTGTGTGTGGGCGATATACCAACGGTGAGAAATCCGCCACCGGATTGAGTCCCAGATCAACCATTGCAGAATGGATCTGGTCACGCCACTCAGCCAGGTACTTGCTAAACAGCACTTTCAGGTAAGCAACTCGTTGCTCCTTGGCGGGATGGACGAAATACTCCACAGGGCCAAGATCAGCACGTACCGGACCTGCAAAGGTCCGACACTCTCTACGGATCGCCTCAACCATCTCGTCCTGTTTGTCTTTGGGTACATCACCGATGATCAAAAACGTCACATGGGGGGGAGACTTATCTTCGGGAGATCTTGGGGGGAACAGCTTTGCCAAGTTCTCCGGCAGGGGTATGAACAACCCAACTGATTTACCGTCCCCAGTTTGTTTTGCCACCAAATATCGGGATGCAATTTTTTTTGCCAAACTCATGAGTGTTCCGCCCTTCACAGAAGATCGTACAGGCATCAACAGAATCTACTTTACGATCCAATAGATGAATTAGTGGTTAGAAACGACCGCCACCCTCTTGAGGCTTCTCGAACTTAAGCCCTAAGTTGTTGGCGATAAGCTCAACCACATCTGAGTTCTCGGCCAAGGAATCACCAGCCCGGCTATAGATAGACCGGAAAATTTCGTTAAACGAAGAATCCTGCATCGTGAACTTGTCCCGCTCCAACTTTTCTTTAGTGGCAATGGGGTCTATGTTCAAAATCTCTAAGATCGCGTCAACATCAAGAGATCCTTTTTGGTACAAGTTGAACAATGCATCAAACGTATCATGGTTGTCTCGTAGGGCTAACCTGGTAAACGAGATGCGCGGATAGATCACAACCTCTTCACCGTCGATGTCTTCCTCCACAAATCCCATAATCTCGCACATTGGTTTTAAGATTTGTTTCTCGAAAACATCTTGGATGATTTCCCGCAAAAGCATATACCGAGTGTTGATCACCTCCAGGTTGATACGATCACCTGAATAACTCGACTCACCAGACAACAGACTCTCTGTGACCCCCAAGCCAGCATAAAGCTGTCGGTCTGTCAGGTCATACTCACTTGAAAGTTCTAGTAGCCGTCGTTCGGCCCCCATCTCTTCCCACCGGACCTCGAAGTTCGCAATGATCGAGTAGTCCGGGTCTTGGAGGGCTAGATCAACTTGTTCTCGCAGGTTGGCAACATCTTCTTCATTCAAGTCTTCGCCGTAGACGATCCTGAACGGCGTCATATGCCGACTGGCGATACTTGTCTGGGCCTGTCTAAGTTTATCGCGGTACACAAGAGTTCGGATACAATTGTGAACGCAAAGATTTCGGGCAGTTAGGGACTCATCCCCCTCTACATCAAAGGATAAAACTGTTCCAAGATACGGTATTCTCAACACATCTAAAACCGACCGTGTGAGCCTTCCCTCAATGAAACGACTTGGCCGTGTGATTTTCCTGTTTGGTACTGGTGTTTGTGCCCCCTTGATCGTTCCTTTAGCCCACCTTTGGATGTCTGGCCACCGAGTACAAGTCAGCCTATAGTATATTCGTTCACCATACTCATACTTTTTCTTGGTTTCACCGCCTTGTGTGGCCCAAGAAACTTTGCAACTAGAGGGGGAGCGTTGGATTGTACTTACGTTTGTGTGGATGCCAACCCGGTTACACAAGAGATGTATTTGATCTATGAGAACTCTACTTTTTAATTGGAAGTCGATTTGAGTTCGCTTTTTACTGACGTGTAAACTTCCGTCTGTGTCAAGCAACCCTCTTAAAAGAGCCATAAGACAAGACTTAGGTAACTCGAAGAACCAATCTGGAAGATGCTTCCCTGCTGACCCATGCCCAAAATTATCCATAAACCAACGTGCAAGTAGTTGATCATCAACACGGATGTGGTAGGTACTTTGGTTCAATTTGTAGGGGTGCCCCAAAATATCAACATCACCAAAACATTCCGGGATCAAACCAATAATCGTATCTCTCAACTTCGTAGAATCAAGGCCAAACGTCCACCCCAAACTTGAGGCATTTAAAAGTACCTCGTCTGTTGTCCAAACATTCCCATCGCCTAACCACGTACCCAACAAATAACAAAAGTTATCGTCAAGTTGAATTTTCTTGACTGTAGATTCCTTGGTCTGGAACTCAAACTTACCTGGAGCTTCTGCTTTCTTAGGAAGAGGGTACCAAATGGTAACGCGATCTTGTCCACGTTCAACTTGAAATTCAGGATGCTCCCGTAATCGTACAACTGCGTTAGCGATCTCTGATTTTTTTAAACCCAACAGATCACTAACACTTTGATATGTAGCTGGTGTTGGCTGGCGTAGTCCCTTCAACCACCCTAACAACTTTTCTGTTTTAGAGAGTGCATCGATACGTCCGGCGTCGTCTTGCTGGTGTTTAAAGGTTACAAGATAAAAACCATCCCCCGCCTCAACACTCTGAACTTCCACCTGACGGGTGTGTTTTTCGATCCCCCGTTGATTTTCACGAAAACGCCGACCAACTTCCCAAGAACGGTGATCCCACCATTGGGTAAGATCAATCTCAGTGGGCGGTTTTTGTTTTGGATTGATATTCGGTTCACACAGTAGATCACCAGCCTGTAAATCTCCAGCATAAACCCACTTCTCAGTACCGAGATCGGGATCAACAACTAAGACGCGGTGATCTGTAGTTAACTGCAAAGGTTCTTTGGAACCCTCTGTGTAAATTTGAACAATCTCTTCGTCAACAGGGCGGTTTCCTTTTTCAGCCCTACGAAAATTACCCTTGTGGGTAAGCAATAAATCACTATTGACATCAACATCTTCAATCAGGATTTGTTGGATGATCCCGTTTCGATTAACCCATACAGGGGTTCCCGGCAGAATACAACGCTCTAAGATCGAATGGCCCCGGGGTTCGTATTGGGATTTTTTTCGGCTGAGGTGGAAAAGGAAGCTACCCTGGAGGGGATCTGTATTGAGGGGGATGTTGATCCCATCACGTATGTGATTGACAATACCTTCCGGCATTGTCGAAACAATCCGCATCGCGGTAGGATCACCCGCGTCTGCCTTCTCAACGATCTTCTTGGATTTGGAATCGGGAACTAGCTCGATCAGTTTCTCATCGGTAAAAGGGAAACTCTCCATATGAATCTGTTCTGGGGGTAACACCCGAAGGGCTGTCCAACCCTTGTACCGCTTCCTGAGCCATTTGTAAGCTAGCTCGTTGGCGTCCTCTTTTTCCTCCCAGGTGGTTGTTATCTCCCCGGTCTCTTCATCGATCGCATCAATTTTATCTTCGATGATTTCCCTGGGCATGAGGTCGTTGGTGTCTTCGGCAAAAACATAGACTTCACCAATTAAGAAGTACTCATGCACAATCTCAATCAAACGGTGTAGTAACCCGATTCGGTCAACCCACTTCTCACAAAATCGAAGGGATGCCTCAGCCAAAGCTCGGTTGCTGGCTTTAGGCATGCTCAAACGAATCTTGGACAGCGGTAACTCGGTGTGGATATCAATCGCCTGCCCAACAAACGGGTCTGACCGGTAGAAGAATCTGTAGTAGTTGCGTTGTTCGTCGAGGCTCTGTGGCAGTTCAAGGAAATCTGTGGATAACTCTGGGGAATAGTAGTTACCCCCAAAGCCGAGGTTTGCCCCAGGGCTCGAGAACCCCCCCCCACCACCCGACACGCCGCCAGCACCACAGTATGCGACCTTAGATCGCATGGACGAAGCAACGATCTTACGCGGCTTGCCAACGGTTAATGTTTTTTTGTTGGCGGTCTTTATCTTACCAACGACTTCGGCTTCACCGTTTTGTCGTTCAAGTTGCGTTGCCAATGTCTATCTCCTGACCATCCGCCTCCGGTTGCTGCGGGACTTCCTGGGTTTCTTTTTCAGGACGCTCCCTACGCTCACCTGGCTCATCCATTAGAGGGCGGAAGGATCTTTGTCGTGCGCCACTGATAGCATCCAGGGCGCTACCGATCCTACGTCGCAAAACCTTTAGATCACGAGCGCCACCAGACGAAGATCGCTTCGCGCGGACGCACAGGTCAAGAGCTTGCCTAAGTGATCGCTCTGCTGAAACCACATGCGCTTCAATCATGTCACCCGTTATTTTTTCACCTGGGCGTGCCACTTAAACCCACTTCTCCTTCTTGGTCATATATCCCTTTTTGATAGCCAAGCTAATGATTTTTTTCAAAAGGTTAATATCCTTGGGTGATCCATGAAACACGCTTGCCCATGACCCCCCCGCCTTCTTGAACACACGACTTACTAAATTATATTCTTCGGCCCGATGCTCGATCTTACCCTTAAATGTACCGTCTAACAATCGGCGGATAAATCTATGGTCGGCCCTCACCGGACTTCTTGGTGTTAAAGACATATATCAACCTCGCTTACGGCCCAAGTATCGAACACCGTGGTTTCGTCTATCTGGAGAACTACCTCCCACGGGCGTTCTTCGACTGCCATACGCCTGACGGCTACCTGAACTGCCATGTGGACGAACACCTGTTGTCCCAGCAAAAACACGTTGCTTCCCTAGATGTTTAGCGGCCAACCACACCATACGAACAAGTGCATCCGACATATCGTCGTGCTTACCGTCAATATTTGGTGCTTCTACGGTCACAATGTATTTGGTGTGTTGTGTCGCCTGTAGCTCCAGTATCTCCTTAATATAAGGACAATGCCGAGCGCCTTCTGCGATAGGGTAATCATAGAGAACTAGTTTTTTATCCCACATAAGATCTTTGAAGTTTTTAAAGATCTGCGAGTTCAGGTTCTTGGTCATCTGTTCCATCATGATTTGCTTGAGGCCCCTACGCTGCAATGCCTGTTCAAGCACAATCCCAGACCATTGATCGAACAAGCCCTCCGCAATATAGAACTTACGGGACAATTCGTAAATCCAAGGAACAACATCACGTTCCAGATCAAGCCGCTCCTGGTCTTCAAACTTACCAAACCCTGCCCGAATCTGATCAACAAGATCAACAACAATAAGGTCACTCTCTAAATGACCAATTGCCACCGCTGAAGCATCACCCACCAAACCCAAGTCGAGTCCTAGATAGTGGGGGGCCCGTGGTGGGGCCTGGATCACAGGACGCCTGGTGGTATCAATACACGCCACCAGATCGCGCTCACGTTCGATCCAACCTCGTGTCCTGTCCGTGAACTCAGCCCCGAACTCAGTAAAAAATACTACGGGGTCTTTGAGGTATTGCTTTTCGTACTCTTCAGGGGGCAGCGTGGGGTTGACTTCCCAAGTTGGAGCTTGGATGCACAACATGTTTTTGGCAGCCACGCCGCCTCTCATACCTATTTGGAACAACTTATAGAATAGCCCTTGGCGGCCCAAAGGGGAAGAGATGAGTACCATTCGCCCATCAGAGGGGCCAAGCGGCTTACTTGAGTCGTTCGGGTCTTTAGGAGAGAACGTTGCAATAGAAGGGCTAACAGCATTGTACACAGCTTCAGCCGAGCTTTGCCCACCATCTGTGAAGTGGGCAACCTCATCGAGTACCACCAAGATATTACCTGGACCACGAAGACCCTTAGCAATACAAGATCGAAAGGTGACTTTGATAGATGCGTTAGAACTTGGGTCATCCCGGTAAGACCCAAAACGATCTATGTCCCTGGGAGTCTGGAACCGGGCGTAGCTCATCGTGTTGTTGGCTACATACGGGGCAAAAAAGTCACTATTCCCGAAATGACCTGAAACGTCCTGGTACAACAGACCGGCTTGATCTTTATCCGTGGCGACCGAGATTAGCTGGATCGTTTTGGTACCTGGCATCCCGTAGTACGCCTGTGGGTTGTACCTCTTGATGAGCTTGTAGGTCTCGTACGCTGCGATCAATGCCGCCAACGCCGTTTTCCCAGATCGCCTACCCACGCACAATATAAGCTCACGACGTTCTTCGCCCTCGACAACCGTCTTGATATTTGACCGACCTTCGTCAAACAAATAGGAGAGGTACTCAACCTCTGACATGTTGTAGAGCTTTTCCCCGCGCCAGTTTTTTACCTCAAGTTGGTTTTTTTGTTTGCTTAGAGGTACACCGTAGTGGGCCTTTAGAATCACTCTCTGGACAGGGTACAGGTTGAAGCCAATACCCCAGGAGGACTCCGCAAATTCAATTATGTCAGCGATATCAGTCTGGTCTTGGCTGATACCTCCCCGGCATGATCCCCAAGCAATTTCGGCCAGCGATGAAGCCATTTAGTTTTTCCGCATGATGCTTCGGGCTTCTGCTTCCCAACCGCCGTTAAGGCGTTTGGCAATGTTGGTAAACACTACGTCTTCCAACTCTTTCTTGATGCCCGCTTTTGTCATGGACTCACGGAAAGTCTGCATGATGAACTCAAACAACAGCCTGAACGTTGTGCTATTCAGGTCAATTTCACGATTTTGGATCTGCTCCATCCGCTTGAGCCAAGTCTCACCAATCAACTTGAGGGACTTGATCCTGCGCTCGGAGATTGCAACAGATTTCCCACCTTCAAGATCGGCTCGTTCGCGCTCATGCCTCAAACAAGCAATCTCTTCGGCCATCCCCTGCATAATGAGGTAGACAACGTCCTCTGAATTAGGGTTGTCCTGAAGAGCCAACAGGATGGAATCTCCCTTGACGCTTTTATCTTTCTCCTTTTTGAGAGATTGCGCCAGAGGATTTATTCGCGTCCTTTGGACTGGTTGACGCCCCGGCTTACCGGTCATATGGTGTGGGGCTTGTGTTTTTGGATCAATGATCAAGAAGTCCGTCGAACGGAGCTTAGACAACTCCACCCAGCGTTTCTTGCCATCCTTCAGGACTGCCACGCGGGTAGCTTCCGCAGGCAATTTGTCCAAATAATATTGTTGATCTTGTTTGATGGCCGTGTTCACAAATACCTCCTACCTACTCAAAACACGACCTCCTTTACCTCTTTAACTATACCACCGAAATCAAAAAATGATGGGAGATCCTACCACCGGGGCCCCATCATCAAAGAAACCTGTCGTGGGAGCCAACGTGAAGTTGGTCTTAGTGCCTTCGTAGTAAACATCAAACTCGATAAACCCACCATCTGGGCCAGTCGGCCCAGATACATCAACAGTCGCAGCACCTGGGATGGGTGCCGTGTATTCGGGCAAGTTGTTTATGGCAGCCGCCAAAGCAATCGCAGTCGCATTGAGAGTCCCCCCAGGCGTGTAGTGAATCCCGCTCTCCAACTCGAATTCACCGATAGTTAACTTGGCGGCCCCGGTCGTGAAGTCGTTATCTATAACAACAATTGTAGCTGTGGCGGGAGCCGGAGCACCTGTCAAGAGTCCCATCTGAAGTTGGTTCGGGTTATTATTTACCAATTGTTGGGTGAATCCCATTCTGGTGGGAATCGGTTTCCCGTTACCATCAAACTGGCCGGATAAATTGGCCACCAAGATCGAAAACGGCCTGTTTACTTTAGTTCCCCGTTGTGCCATTGCCTTCTCCTACATAAGTCCAATCGCCCAATGCAACAGAACCGTTCTTTTGCACGATGAGCCTACTGAGGGTACTCAATTCGTCACCGTGCGGGTGCTTTTCCTTGATCTGCACAGGAGTTGGGGGAACCCCTGGCTTAGGATCAATATTTGTGAGTGCACCAGACTGTTGGAATTCACTCACCTCTCTAGTTAATGGATTATCAAAGAAATATCGTTCGGCGGTTGGACCTGGGATTTGTTTTAGATAGGCAGCGTCACGACTCAAATGTTTTTTTTTACGTCGTGACCTTTGAGGCGTTGCTGCAACAAATACATATTGGTGTCGTGTGCGCTGGCCAATGCGGGTAAGAAGTCTGTGAACCCCAATGGGGTGTCGCCTGTTGCGTCCATGCTATCAAGGGTTTGCTTGAGGAGATCTTGCAATTGCGTTTCTGTAACGAGTCCTCGTTCAAAAGGACACGGAATCGCACTCCACGAATTGACCATCCCGTCGATCAACTGGATCTGATAAACCAAGTTCACCGAACTGTCGTTGATATAGCCCACCATCTTCTCAGCTAGGGAATCGATTTCGCCGCCCAGTGCCTCGTACAACCGCTGGAACAACAGGTGGTCGCCGTATTGGGGATCGCCCCTGGCAACCCAATGGGACGTTTGGTAACTCATGAGCATGGCCCGCAGATGTGCCAACAACCGCGCCAGGTTATCTTGCGCCTCGCCGCCGAACCACGCTTTTTTCAAACTAGCAATATGCTTCTCCATAACAAGAACCCTCCAAGGTTTAGTTTTCACACATAGTCTCCAAAGACTATCTAGTCTTCTGGGATCACCATGCCGCCAAACGTAATGCCACCCAGCGATCCCTGTGATGTGTCCTCTGAAATCTCGATATCTGTATTGAATTGTAGACCGAACTCGCTTACGGGGTCG
>Ga0307377_10008884_pt1 | contig 10133 bp, 7 predicted proteins | sample TR3MG_FD_202535 | JGI IMG/M metagenome (GOLD analysis project Ga0307377, IMG submission 202535) | Soil microbial communities from Risofladan, Vaasa, Finland - TR-3 | ecosystem: Environmental > Terrestrial > Soil > Coastal area > Acid sulfate soil | place: Finland: Risofladan, Vaasa | collected... | reverse complement strand
CCCGAATTTCTCATGGGACCACAACTCGGCAACATCCTTATCAACCTTGGCATCTATGAAGAGGTCTCCCAGGCTGTGAAAGAGTTAGGGCTTAATCTGTCTGAACTGAGCGAACAAGAAGAAGAACCCGGCCTTGGGAATGGAGGCAAAGGCAGGATCGCTGCCTGTTATATGGATTCGCTTTCAACCCTTGAGATCCCTGCAATCGGATATGGTGTCCGCTATGAATTTGGCACCTTCAAACAAGAGATCCGTGACGGCTGGCAGGTTGAAATGACAGAAAAATGGCTTTCCCCGGGTAACCCCTGGGAGATTAAACGCCCGGAGATTACCTATGCGATAAAACTCGGAGGACGCACTGAGTCGTATTATGATGAGCAGGACTGTTTCCGCGTGCGCTGGATTCCCAAATTTTCTGTTAAAGGTATTGCCTATGATACTCCCGTATCCGGATACAAAGTTGGCACGACGAATCTGTTGCGTCTTTGGAACGCAGAGGCAATGGAATCCTTTGATTTTGAAGCCTTCAAGACCGGAGATTACTTCGGGGCAGTCAACGAGAAGATCGCCTCGGAATCGATCAGCAAGATCCTTTATCCCGATGACGAGCCTTACTCAGGGAAGCATTTGCGGCTTGCACAGCAGTATTTCTTTGTCTCCTGCGCCCTCCAGGACATGATCCGCCTGCACCTCCTGCGTTGGAAACCTATACACAGTTTCTCTGATTCCTTTGCAGTTCACCTGAATGATACCTCGCCGGCAATCGCCGTGGCAGAGCTGATGCGACTCCTTGTGGATGACTATCTGGTCAGCTGGGACAAGGCATGGTACATAACACAGAATACCTTTTCCTATACAAACCATTCCATGCTGCCCGAAGCCCTCGAGAAGTGGCCTATCCAGCTGTTCGCCGGGATCCTTCCGAGACACCTTGACATAATCTATGAGATAAACCGGCGTTTCCTTGACGAGCTCTGGTTAACCTATCCAAACAATAATGACAGGCTCTCCCGGGTTTCCCTTATCGATGAAAGTGATCAGAAGTATGTACGCATGTCGCATCTTGCGAGCCTGGGAAGTCATGCAATTAACGGGGTTTCTGAAATCCATTCAGAACTGCTCAAGAAGACCCTGCTCCCCGATTTTTATGATCTCTATCCGGAGAGGTTTTTTCATGTAATGAACGGGGTGTCGCCGAGGCGCTGGATTATCGTCAGCAATCCAGGACTCGCCGGACTTATCACAAACACCATCGGAGACCGCTGGATCAGTGACCTGCAGGAAATACGGCAGCTTGAATCCTTTGCTGCTGATCCGAACGTCATAAAAAAGTGGCAAAACGTGAAACACGAAAATAAATGTGACATCGCGTCCTTCATGAGGGACAGGACAGGGATTTCCGTTAATCCTGATACCCTATTCGACGTTCAGGGAAAGCGCTTCCATGAGTCAAACCGCCAGCATCTCAATCTTCTCCACATAATCACGCTCTATAACAGGATCAAGAAAAATCCGCTGACAGACATAACGTTCCGAACGTTTATCTTCGGGGGTAAAGCATCGCCCGGTTATTTTATGGCACATCTCATCATAAAACTCATCAATTCCGTTGCCGAGATACTCAATAATGATCCGGATGTGGCCGGACGCCTGAAAATTGTTTTCTTCCCTGACCTGAATGTAAAGAATGCGCAAAGGCTTTATCCGGCAGCTGATCTCTCGGAACAGATTTCTACACCGGGACGGGAGGCATCGGGAACAGGAAGTATGAAATTCTCTCTGAGCGGTGCATTGACAATCGGGTCGTTAACCGGGACGAATATCGAAATCGCAACGGATGTGGGTACCGAAAATATTTTCCAATTCGGTTTGACTGCTGAAGAAGTCACCACCATGAAATCACAGGGATATAACTCCAGGGATTGCTATAATGCCAATACAGACCTAAAAGAAGTTATCGATCTTATCAGTTCGGGCTTTTTTTTCAAAGAAGACGCGACGTTGTTCAAGCCGTTTATTGATTCACTGCTCAGTCGTGATGAGCAGATGGTCCTTGCCGATTATCAGTCCTATATCGACTGCCAGGATCGGGTAAGCACGGCATTCAAAGATAGGAAGCAGTGGACAAAGATGTCGATCATTACCGTTGCACGGATGGGAAAGTTTTCATCGGACCGATCTATCCGTGAGTACTGCGAAAAAATATGGCATGCTACGCCGCTGAAAAAAGGGAAGGAGCATCTATGAATACCAAGGGATTATCAGAGATTATACAGTCCTCTTCGCTTCTCAGCCAAGTCGTGGGCGCGGAGAAACTCTTTCTCTCGGGCCGCAGAAAACGTGGTGAAGACCTTGAAAGTGCGGTGAGATTCTTCCTTGAATTTCTGCACGGATTCGAGAGTTTCGAATTTGATGGCCCCTGTGTCACCGTTTTCGGATCAGCACGCTTTCCGGAAAGGCATCGCTACTACGAGCTTGCCCGGGAACTTGGACGGGCGCTCGCCCATGCAGGGTATGCTGTCATGACCGGAGGTGGACCCGGCATCATGGAGGCAGCAAACCGGGGCGCCAAGGAAAGCGGGGGGTTGAGCCTTGGCTGTAATATTACGCTTCCCTTTGAGCAGAAACCAAATCCATACCTCGATAAGTTCATCGAATTCGAGCACTTTTTCGTGCGCAAGGTAATGCTGGTCAAGTACTCCTCTGCCTTTGTTGTTATGCCGGGCGGGTTCGGTACGCTCGATGAGGCTTTTGAAGTGATCACACTTGCTCAGACCGGAAAGCTTGAGCGATTTCCGGTTGTTGGTATGGTCAGGGACTTTTGGGACCATCTCCGCCGTTTCATGAATGACACGATGCTGGCCGAGGGAACAATCAGCAATGAGGATATGGATTTAATTCACGGAGCGAACACGGTTGAGGACGCTATTCGCATCATCCGCGGGCTCTCCCGGGGGAACTTTTGACTTCAATGAAGCAAACGAGGGATCCCGAACAGATTATGCGTGCTTTCAGATCACGTCAGAGCCGACAGTTCGTTGCCATAGCGTTGACGCTTTTTATCCTTTTATTTCTTGCCTTGCTCTACACCCGGTCTGATCTCTTCGGGGTATTTTTGAAGAACACTATCTTTGGAGCTCAAATCATGATCATCGCTTCATTCATCGCCTTCAGTGCATTAAACTGGAGGTGCCCATCGTGCAGGAAATATCTGGGCAACGACATCAGCAGGCGGGTATGCAAACACTGCAGGGCCAGACTGCGATAGAAGGAAAGAAGGGAGTTGTATGGGGAGCAGACAGCGAATAAAATTCAGAAAACAACAGCCGAAAAAGCCTGCAACAGACAAACCCGTTGATGAAATCGTCAGGGAATTAAAAGAGAGGAGCGCGTCTTCCTCCGATTACCGGGAACAATCAATCAAAATACATGGCCTGATTTGCGCCAAATGCGGGAGAGAGGTTGATTACAAAGACCGTCGTCTTCTCACTGTACATCATAAGGACGGGAATCGCCTCAATAACCCCCCTGATGGCTCTAACTGGGAGAATCTCTGTGTGTATTGCCATGAAGACGAACACAGCAGGGGCCTTCTGGGGGATTATTTGAGAGAGAAAGGCAGCAGAGATAAGTGATAATTCATAAGAGCAGGTGACTTATTAAGGTCTACACATTGAATCTGAAATTAATAATATCCCCGTCCTGTACTTCATAGGTCTTACCTTCGAGCCTCAGAAGCCCTTTTCCCCTCGCCGTGTGCATACTGCCGGATGCAATAAAGTCTTCATAAGAAATCACTTCTGCCCTGATAAAACCCCTCTCAATATCTGAATGAATCTTTCCTGCCGCAATCACTGCATTGGTAGTGTTCCTGACAGTCCATGCCCGCACCTCATCCTCTCCTACCGTAATAAATGAAATGAGCCCGAGGAGCTGATAGCATGTTCGTATAAGTCTGTTTGAAGCAGGCTCCTCAATACCGAGTTCGTTAAGGAAAGGTTCCCTTTCATCGTCAGGAAGTTGGGCAATCTCCATCTCAATTTTACCGCAGAGGGTCAGGACATCCGCCGAAGGATAACGATTCAGGAGTGATGATTCAAGGGTCTTTGCATATTCTGTATCACCATCCCTTTCTCCGCTATTCAGAACAGTAACCTTTGGAATTGTTGACAGAAACTGCAACTGTCTCATCACCTTCATTTCCTCGTTGCTAAATTCAACGTCTCTCAGCGCGGTTTCTTTTAAGAGGAAATCCCTGCATTTCAGAAGCAGTTTCTTTTCTGTTTCATCCGGTTTTTTCCCGCGGTTCTTCCCTTCCTCCATACGTTCGAGACGCGTTTCTATCAATGCGAGATCAGCAAAGATCATTTCGAGTTCAACCGTCTCAACGTCTCTTACCGGGTTTATGCTTTCCATCGGATGAATAACGGATTCATCGTAAAAGGCTCTTGCCACATGGACGACGGCATCAACATCCTTTATTAAATCAAAGACCTTCCGGTTCTGTTTTACATCGCCTCTCGTGAGGCCGATATAATCAAGATATTCAATTGTTGCATATGTTTTCTTCTTCGGCCTGTAAATCTCGGATAACGTGTCAATTTCTGAATGAGGCACCTTTACCACGCCAATGTTCGGATCACCGGAAATTGTCGGATAGACTGTTGTATCGATATCCAGTCCTGTCAGTGCATTAAAGACTGTAGTTTTTCCTGAATTAGACAAACCGATAATAGCAACTTTCATTCTTCCTCCATGGGATAGTATTTGGTTACTGCAGGGAGCAGACTCCGGCAATAAACACTTATTATAAATGAATCATTTCAACAAAAGCGAATTTCCGGTTGATTCCCAAGTTGTGCTCTTGTGACTTCTGTACAATGAAGGTTGTAAAATATATTCATGGATAAAAAGGTGATGCAGAAGAATCCTTGCCCGGACTGTACTTTTTGTCAGTACTGCTGTGATTCACGCTGCAACATGTGCCGCCCTCAGCACTGCAAGAAAAGGGACAAAGACAAAAAGCCTAAAATCCATAAGCCTCTCTTCCTGAAATTTTAATCAAACGTATCACAAAGGTTCACTCATCCTTACCACTTCTGATAATATGTACCATGTCTCATGAAAGCGGCTCTATAAAAGCGATTATGTATGCGTTGGGAGCAAACGGCGGGATCGGTCTTGCAAAGGGATTTGCCGCATGGTATACCGGGTCAGGGGCAATGCTTGCCGAAGCCATCCATTCCTTTGTGGACTGCGTCAACCAGCTTCTCTTACTGGTGGGTCTCAGACGGGCGAAACGTCCGGTCTCGGCAGATCATCCCTTAGGATACGGAAAGGCCATTTACTTCTGGTCATTTATCGTAGCGCTCATGCTGTTCAGCATGGGGGGCATCTTTTCCATCTATGAAGGCGTGCATAAGCTGATGAACCCCGAGATGCCTGAATCACCATGGATTGCTGTAGGGGTGCTTATTTTTGCCGTGCTGCTGGAACTCGCATCCTTAAGGGGGGCTCTCGTCGAAGTTAAGAAGATCCAGGGAAAACGGTCCTTTCTGAAATGGTTCAGGGTTAGCAGGCAGAGCGAACTGATTGTTGTGGTCGGTGAAGACATTGCCGCTCTTGTTGGCCTGTCGCTGGCTCTCACCGCTGTCCTTGCAACGATCATCGCAGGAAATGGTTTCTGTAGCGCATATGATCAAGGATATTAATCAGGTGGAGTCCGCACTTAAGACAAAATTCCCTCAGGTGCGCTGGGTATTTTTTGAGCCTGATCTACAGGATTAACAGGGCTTCCTGTCTCATGACAAACCATGTGCATGAGTAAAAAAGGTATCATGCATTTTTGATGGCTATAGATTCCAATATATCAGCGACATCCTCACACTTATCAGATGCATTTTCGAGATGTTCATATATCTCTTTCCATTTAATAACAAGGATTGGGTCTTTAACTTCATCAAACAAATGTCCGAGTGCGTCTCTAAAGACTCTGTCTATTTTGTTTTCGAGTTTGTTGATCTCAATACAGTATTCCTGCATATGGCTATAATTCTTTTCTTCCAATTTCTTTATCGCTTTATGTACTAATTCCACAGTTGTGAGGAGTTCTTTTGACATGATGACCGCCTCTTTCGTGGATTCCTTCATTCTAAATATAGCAAGCCTTGCAGCTGTACCCCAGATAAAGTCAAGAATATCATCTAATGTTGATGCCAGAGCATGGATATCTTCCCTATCGATAGGGGTAATATTGGTTTTATTCAGTTTCTTAATGATATCATGAGTTAATAGATCTCCATCATTCTCTAATTGATGTACCTCTTGAGCCCAATTATCTAAGTTAGTAAAGTGTTCCATAATGGCAACTAAGAGTGTGGCTGCGTGTAAGATGTTAGCTGCTACTTTATCAAATAATTCAAAAAAGTTTTGCTTTTTTGAGAATACTCTCATTTATTGCTCTCCTTGAAGGTTTTGAATTATCTCTAATCCTTCCATCGTGTCAGCAGACCTTGCCACTTTTAGGGCGCTTCCTCTATGCGTTTACCCTGAACATCCCGGAAAGACAGTCTTTCTCTTAGCCTTCCTAATTCAGGTATTTTATCATTTTTAGGAGGACAGCGCCAAAAGATATTTTCAGATTAATCGCTGATAAAACAGAAAGGATCTTTTTCTTCAAAAATATTGCGTCTGAGGCTATAGGCGACAGCAAGACACCCGCCACAGACCGCATGGAGTTTACAGGTGTGGCATTCTGTACATCCTGCACGATAGCGCTGTGCCTGAGGCGAATCATAAATCTCTGTGATGCCCTGACGGAATATATTTCCTATAGGAGATGGAAATTTCCTGCAGGCATGCACCTCACCATCTGAAAGCACTGCCAGAAAATTGAATGCAGCTCCGCAGCCAAATGTTGTACAACCCCCAAATGGCTCGAGCTCCTTTTTATACGATAGGATGCTCAGCATATTATCTTTCAAGCCGAGAACGGGGTTCTTTTGAGATGCCTTTTCATAAGAATTGAGAAACGCAAGATATTCCTCCTTCTCCGGCAGCATGAGATTTGCACCTTCACCGACGGTCGAAAGCCTGTTAAAGTGAAACCTGTCCGCATATCCATTGAGCATATCGGCAAGGGGGATTATCTCGTTCATATTGTTTTTCGTGAGAGTTAACATCACCATCGAAAATATATTCAGTTCCTTGAGCACGTTCAGAAATTCCATAATCCTTCTGAAATGACCGCCTCCCCGAATGTAGTCATTCTGTTCCTGGAGACCTTCAAGGCTAACCTGAAAATGTGACGGCTTCTGAATAGCAATCAGTTGTTCAATTTTTCCCCTTTCAGTTGGATTGCCGAGGATACCGATACTGAAGCCCCGTTCTGAGGCCGCACGGTAGAGATCCAGGAAATGCGGATACAGGAAAGGATTGCCACCGGTAAAACTTACCGCTTTTATGACATGCCTGTTCCGGCAGAACATACGGACATCATCGAGTATTCGTAAACCCTGCTCAAGACTCATTGGTGAACGTGTACTGCGGTCATAACAATGCCTGCAGTGGAGGTCACACGCCTGCGTGATATGCCATTGCAAGGTAAAACTGTGAGATGAGAGAAAACTTTCGTCAATATAGTCATTCACAGAAAAGATGGAGGGGTCACGTAGTAACCGGGAAGGCGGAGACAGGAGAATGCCCTCATGAACAGCCTCATCAATGATACTATCAAGCGTTCCAACCGATACGTTACCTGCCTCTGCCGCATGTTCAGGACTGATATGCTCATCGGTGATCTTTAAAGCAAGCAGGTCACCCTGTGACGCTACACGGTATTCCACGCTCTTTCCCTTGGGATCTTTCCAGATAAGCACGAGTTCTCTGCCCGGTATTGGTTCGGCATAAGGCTCTGTTTTATCGTGCGAAAGGAGCGGGAGTAAATTTTTCCATGCGAGGTCTAACAGCCTTAAAGATGGATTTACCCGGATTTCCTTTCTGTCATTCTGAATGTGGTCATCAGTTCTGTGGATATCTTCAACGGTCCATTCAAGACGGGCGAGATCGGAGAGAAATGTCGGTATCCCTTGCTCGCCCGACAGAATGAGAGATTTCACGAGTGATTCGAGATCATTTGAAGTATTCTTGTTTCGGATCAACCTGTCCCATCTATCCGAACCAACAATAGCCCGGCAAGCCTTATAGGTTTCAGTATGTTGCTCGGTTTGGAATGTTCTCATGGAATTACTGATAGCATAGTGCAAACTGCACTATCATTGGTTTTCTATTGATAGAAAAAGCTTATCAAACAGATGATACTGTGTCAACAATGGGGAACAAGAACTTATTCCAACCTTGTTTCGCCTCAGCCCGGATATACGTGATTGAGGAAGTCACCTTGAGATACAAGAGATCCTGAGAGGTTCTAAAACAATCTGTTCAACCATTCTACATACTTCTGCCGAGGTCTTTTCCCGGTAATCATCGATAGAAACCGGATTATGGACTATTACCTTTACATGAATCATGTCCTGAGCGCTGACCCTTATTGCATTTTCTCTGAAAGATTGCGGTTTATGCCATGCAATTTCTGCATCCTCCCTGTAATGGAGTGTCACCGGCAATATGGATATATCAGGGTTCAGCTCGATTACCTTGAAAACACCCCTGTTGAAAGGCAATTGCTCCGTAACGCGACTAGTCGTACCCTGGGGGAAGACGACGAGAATACGATCTGAACATGCATTTGCAATGGTTTTAATTAATTTTAGTCTCTCCTTTGAGGAATTACGGTTTAAGAAAACACTGCCCATCAACCAGGCAATCTGTCCGATAACAGGATAATACTTTACTTCAGCTTTGCTTACGAACACCGAACCGAATATTGAGGAAAGCACAAAAATATCCAGAAAGCTGGTGTGGTTCGAAATAATGAGAATACCTTTCCGCATTTTTTTAAAGATTTCATAATTTCTTACTGCTTCAATATGAACGCGAAATATGATGAGGTAGATTTTTGAATAAAACTGGACCAGCTTAGGTCCAATGCGCTCGCGCCACCTATAGCAGGTCAACAGTATCAGAAAATAGAACGGTGAGAGCACAAGGGTAACAATCAAAAAAATACTTGTTTTTACCGAGAACTTGAAGAGATCCTCTCCCTGCATGCTATATTATAGATACTTTTGAGATATTCCTAACTCTTATATCACCGGGAAAGGGGCAACTCGTGAATGAAGCGAAGGACAAACGCATAGAGCAACTTATCAGCGCCGTCGTTCTTTCCCTCGTCATTATAGGATGTTTTTTTGTCCTCCGTCCTTTTCTATCTGCTCTTTTATGGGCGGTTATCCTCTCCTTCTCCACCTGGCCCGTTTACAAATGGTGGGAACGAATCCTCAAAGGGAGGAAAACCCTTGCAGCAGCATTTATGACCATTCTGCTTATATGCGCTTTTGTCATACCCATTGTAGTAATCAGCGTCAGTTTTGCTGATGAAGTGACAGCAATCGTAACAAAAATCCGCAAGATTTTCGATGAAGGACCACCTCCACTCCCCGGATGGATCGGCAACCTGCCACTCATAGGGCCGGAGATTCAGAAATACTGGCAGGCGTGGAGCATCGATCATGATCAATTAACGAGTTTTCTGAAATCTTATATCAAGCCGATCAGAGAACAGCTCTTCGTCGGGGGAGCATTGATGGGTCATGCAATTTTTCAGATGCTTCTGAGCATTTCCGTATGCTTTTTCTTTTACCGTGACGGGGAGGAAACAGCGCAGAGTGTTGCCAATTTTTTGAGGAAAATTGCGGGGAAGCGTGCGGAAAGACTTATCAAGGTAGCCGCAGACACCACAAAGGGAGTCGTGTACGGCGTATTGGGGACTGCTGCGATTCAGGGTGCATTTGCGGGAATCGGTTTTTTTATTGCAGGTGTCCCCGGAGCGTTGCTCCTGGGTTTTTTCACCTTCTTTTTTGCACTGGTTCCGATGGGTCCCCCATTGCTCTGGATACCTGCTACCATATGGCTTTTTTATTATAAAGGAGTTGTATCGGGGCTCTTTATGGCAGTGTGGGGCACATTTGTAATCAGCGGTATTGATAATGTTGTCAAACCATTGCTTATAAGCC
>Ga0307377_10008883_pt1 | contig 10135 bp, 7 predicted proteins | sample TR3MG_FD_202535 | JGI IMG/M metagenome (GOLD analysis project Ga0307377, IMG submission 202535) | Soil microbial communities from Risofladan, Vaasa, Finland - TR-3 | ecosystem: Environmental > Terrestrial > Soil > Coastal area > Acid sulfate soil | place: Finland: Risofladan, Vaasa | collected... | reverse complement strand
GAACTTCATGAACACCAGGTTCCTGATCTCGATGTAGCGGTCGCCGTCCTCGTCCGGCGAACCGGGCGGGCCACCGGCGATCTCCGGGCCATGGTCGTAGAAGATCTCGGTGCACGGACCGCAGGGGCCGGTATCGGCCATCTGCCAGAAATTGTCGGAGGCGAACGGCGCGCCCTTGTTGTCGCCGATGCGCACGATGCGCTCGGCCGGAATGCCGATCGCCTTGTTCCACAGATCGAAGGCCTCGTCGTCGGTGTGATAGACAGTGACCCACAACTTGTCGGCCGGCAGCTTGAAGACCTCGGTCAGCAGCTCCCATGCATAGGCGATCGCATCGCGCTTGAAGTAATCGCCGAACGACCAGTTGCCCAGCATCTCGAAGAACGTGTGGTGACGCGCGGTATAGCCCACGGCGTCGAGGTCGTTGTGCTTGCCGCCCGCGCGCAGGCAGCGCTGCACGTCGGCCGCCCGCACGTAGCCGGGCTTCTCGCTGCCGAGAAACACGTTCTTGAACTGCACCATGCCCGAGTTGGTGAACATCAGGGTCGGGTCGTTCGATGGCACCAGCGAGCTGGACGGCACGATGGTGTGCCCCTTGCCGCGGAAATAGTCGAGAAAGGTGGAACGAATTTCGGAAGTTTTCATGCGTGTCGTGATGGCTGGCGTAAAGAGACCACACCGCGACCGGCCACTCGACCCGACCATCCATCATCCGTGAAGCATGGATTTCAGGGAATATCGTCGGCGGCTTCGTCCACGTCGGCGTGGGTGACACTCCGTACTGTGGCGGCCGCGAAGCCTCGGCGCAAGAGGAATTGCGCCCGACGGGCACGCTCGGCGGGGTCTGCCGTGCCCGCACCGCCATAGCGGCGACGTAGCTGGGCTGCCGCGGAAGCGTCCCAGTCGACCTCAGCCTCCTCCAGCAATTCACGGATCCTCGCATCGGTCACGCCGTGGCTTTTCAGCTCGACCCGCAGGCGCAGCGGGCCGTAACCCTGGGCAATCCGGTTGCGCAGCAGCACTTCGGCGAAGCGATCGTCGTCCTGATAGTGCTGCGCGCCGAGGCGGTCGATCGCGGCGCTGGTTTCCTCGCCTTCGTAGCCGCCCTGACGCAATTTGGTTTTGAGTTCCTTGCGCGAATGCTCGCGCCGGGCCAGCAGACCCAGCGCCTTGTCGTAGGCGCTGCGCTGCGGTTTGGCCGGGTTGTCCGGACCGGGGCGGCGTTTCATGGCCATGCAAATGGACCCCTGGTTGGCACGAACTCCCATAGCCCGCCCTGAGCGTAGCGCAGCGCACGCAGGGAGCGGCCATGGATGGCCGCAACTTTGAGGAGCGAGGAAGTCGAAGGGCGACCCTTCGACTTCAGACCTGCGGGCCAGCGCTCAACACGAACGGCCGGAATGTTCTGCCTTGCCATGCCGTGATCCGGTAGCGGGTCACGCTTCTTCAAGCGCCTCTTCGGCAGCCGCGGCGGCGGGCTTGCCGACCGGCACCAGCAAGCGTTCGCGCAGCAGCTTGTCGATTTCGTTGGCGATCGCCGGGTTGTCGCGCAGGAACTGGCGCACGTTCTCCTTGCCCTGGCCGATGCGGTCGCCGTTGTAGCTGTACCAGGCGCCGGACTTGTCGATCAGGTTCTGTGCCACGCCCAGCTCGATGATCTCGCCCTCGCGCGACGTACCCTCGCCGTAGAGGATCTCGAACTCGGCCTGGCGGAACGGCGGCGCCACCTTGTTCTTGACCACCTTGACGCGGGTTTCCGAACCGATCACCTCGTCGCCTTTCTTCACCGCGCCGATGCGGCGGATGTCCAGGCGCACCGAGGCGTAGAACTTCAGCGCATTGCCGCCGGTGGTGGTCTCGGGGCTGCCGAACATCACACCGATCTTCATGCGGATCTGGTTGATGAAGATCACCAGGGTGCCGGACTTCTTGATGTTGGCAGTGAGCTTGCGCAGCGCCTGGCTCATCAGGCGAGCATGCAGGCCGACGTGGGAATCGCCCATCTCGCCCTCGATTTCCGCCTTGGGCGTCAGCGCGGCGACCGAGTCGACCACCACCATGTCCACCGCGCCGGAGCGCACCAGCATGTCGGCAATCTCCAGCGCCTGCTCGCCGGTGTCCGGTTGCGACACCAGCAGGTCGTCGACCTTGACGCCGAGCTTTTCCGCATAGGTGGGATCGAGCGCGTGCTCGGCATCGATGAACGCGGCGGTGCCGCCGGCGCGCTGGCAGCTGGCGATCGCCTGCAGCGTCATCGTCGTTTTGCCGGAGGACTCCGGCCCGTAGATCTCCACCACCCGGCCACGCGGCAGGCCGCCGACGCCGAGCGCGATGTCCAGCCCCAGCGAGCCGGTGGAGACCACCTCGATGGCTTCATTGACGCGGTCGCCCATGCGCATGATCGCGCCTTTGCCGAACTGCTTTTCGATCTGGCTGAGGGCAGAGGTGAGTGCCTTGCGCTTGTTGTCATCCATCGTCTTGAATTCCGGTTGGGCTGTGATTGGTGAGCATGATGCCCGCATCGCGTCTCACCGACTGCGATCAGGGCGGTGCGATCGAGCCGATCGTCGGCGGAGCTCAAGTATCCCATACCGGTCAAGCCGGTCTGGCGGCACACGGCGCATCATTCCGTCAGCGTTTTGCGCAAGCCGATGAGCGCCGCCGCCACGGTCTGCCGCCTGACCGCCTCGCGATCGCCGGCAAACTGGTACACCTTCGCATGACCGTAACCACCGCGGAGCTTCCAGCCGATCCACACCGTACCGACCGGCTTGCCCGGCGTACCGCCGGATGGCCCGGCGATACCGGTCACCGCCACCGCCGCACCGGCGCTGAAGCGGGCCAGCGCGCCGGAGACCATCTCCAGCACAGCCTCCTCGCTGACCGCGCCGGCGTATTCCAGCGTGCGCGGGTTGACCCCGAGCAACCCCTCCTTCGCGGCGTAGCTGTAGGTCACCACGCCGGCCCCGAACCAGGCCGAACTGCCCGGCAGGTCGGTCAAGGCCTTGGCGATCCAGCCACCGGTGCAGGATTCGGCCGTCACCAGCATCAGCTTGCGCCGCTGCACCTCGATCGCCACCTCGCCGACCAGCGCCAGCAAGCGGGCATCAGTGGGAACGGATGACGACTCCATGCGAGACTCCCTGACTTGAATGAACGTTGCGTATGGAGCCACGTTCTACCCGTTCCGCACGATCACGCCAAGACCCGCATTGCATGAACCAAGCCGATCCCGTCCAGCATACCCCGTTCATGCGCCAGTACCTCGCCGCCAAGGCCGAGCATCCGGAGGTACTGCTGTTCTTTCGCATGGGCGACTTTTACGAGCTGTTCTACGACGATGCGCGCAAGGCGGCGCGGTTGCTCGACATCACGCTGACCCAGCGCGGGCAGTCCGCCGGGGCGCCGATTCCGATGGCCGGCGTGCCGTACCACGCGGCGGAAAATTACCTGGCACGGCTGGTCCGGCTGGGCGAGTCGGTGGCGATCTGCGAGCAGATCGGCGATCCGGCACTGGCCAAGGGCATCGTCGAGCGCAAGGTGGTGCGCATCATCACGCCCGGCACGGTCACCGACGCCGCGCTGCTGGAAGATCGCCGCGACAACCTGCTGCTGGCCATCGCCGCCGGCCCGGGCGGCGCGTACGGGCTGGCCTGGGTCGATCTTTGCAGTGGCCGTTTCCTGCTCAGCGAGGTGCCCCACACCGAGGCGCTGGCGGCCGAACTGGCGCGGCTGCAGCCGGCCGAGACGCTGGTCGGGGAGGACGTGGCGTGGCCCAAACTGGTCAGCAACCTGCCCGGCCTGCGCAAGCGGCCGCCATGGCATTTCGATGCGGATGCGGCCCGGCGTGAATTGAACCGCTTCTTCGGCACCCGCGACCTGGGCGGCTTCGGGGTCGACAACCTGCCGCTGGCAATCGCCGCCGCCGGCTGCCTGCTTGGCTACGTCGAGGAAACCCAGAAAAGCGCGTTGCCGCACCTCACCGGCATGGCGGTGGAAAGTGCCAGCGAGACGATCGCACTGGACGCGGCGACCCGTCGCAACCTGGAGCTGGATACACACCCCAGTGGCCGCACCGAACACACACTGCTGGGCGTACTGGATGAGACCGTGACGCCGATGGGCGCACGTCTGCTGCGCCGCTGGCTCAACCGGCCGTTGCGTTCGCGCGAACTGCTGCGGCACCGGCACCAGGCGATCGGCACGCTGATCGACAACCGCAGTTATGACAGCCTGCGTGAACGCTTGCGCGGCATCGGTGACCTGGAGCGCATCCTGGCCCGCGTGGCACTGCGTTCGGCGCGCCCGCGCGACCTCTCCACCCTGCGCGACGGTCTCGCCGCGGCGCATGTTATTGGTGCGATCATCCTTGATCGCGAGAATCAAGAAGCAGCCGTCCATGGCCGCACTCCCGACACCTCCAGTGCGATCATCCCTGATCGCGAGCATCAAGAAGCGGCCGTCCATGGCCGCACTCTTCAACACGAGCTCAGTCCGCTGCTGGGCGACCTGGTCGATCGAATTGGCGACCACGCGGAGACCGTCGGGTTGCTGACGCGCGCCATCGTCGAGCAACCGCCCGTGCTGTTGCGCGACGGCGGCGTGATCGCCGACGGCTACGATGCCGAACTGGACGAACTGCGACGGCTCTCGACCCACGCCGACCAGTATCTGGTCGAACTGGAGGAACGCGAGAAGGCCGCCAGCGGCATCGGCACGCTCAAGGTCGGCTACAATCGCGTGCACGGCTATTACATCGAGATCAGCAAGGGCCAGTCGGACAAGGCGCCCGCGCACTACACGCGCCGGCAGACCACCAAGAACGCCGAGCGCTACATCACCGAGGAGCTGAAAACCTTCGAGGACAAGGTGCTGTCGGCGAAGGAACGCTCGCTGATGCGCGAGCGCGCGTTGTACGAAACCCTGCTCGATACGCTGACCGGAAAACTCGAAGCGCTGAAGGACGCCGCCACGGCGATCGCCGAGCTCGACGTGCTCGCCAACCTGGCCGAACGCGCCCAGGCGCTGGACTGGAGCGCGCCCGAACTCGCCGACGAGGCCGGCATCCACATCGAGCGCGGCCGTCATCCGGTAGTGGAAAAGGTGCGCGACGAACCGTTCGAACCGAACGACCTGCGACTGGCCGACGATCGCCGCATGCTGGTGATCACCGGCCCCAACATGGGCGGCAAGTCCACCTACATGCGGCAGAACGCGCTGATCGTGCTGCTCGCGCACATCGGCAGCTACGTGCCCGCCGCACGCGCGGTGATCGGTCCGATCGACCGCATCTTCACCCGCATCGGCGCCGGCGACGATCTCTCGCGCGGCCAGTCCACCTTCATGGTGGAGATGAGCGAGACGGCCAACATCCTGCACAACGCCACCGAACACAGCCTGGTGCTGATGGACGAGGTCGGTCGCGGCACCAGTACCTACGACGGCCTGTCGCTGGCGCGCGCCGCCGCCGTGCACCTGGCCACGTCCAGCCGCGCCTGGACGCTGTTCGCCACGCATTACTTCGAACTGACCGAACTGGCCGGCGAGTTTCCGACCATCGCCAACGTGCACCTGGACGCGGTCGAGTTTCACGATCAAAAACGCGGCGAGCAACTGGTGTTCATGCACGCGGTGAAGGACGGCCCCGCCAACCGCAGCTTCGGCCTGCAGGTGGCCGCGTTGGCCGGCCTGCCGAAATCGGTGATCGCCGACGCGAAACGCACGCTGGCGGAACTCGAGCGCGGCATGCAGCAGCATGCGCACGCCGTCAGGCCCGTTGCCGAAAGCTCGCCCCAACTGGGACTGTTCACCCCCTCGACACCCTCCGCCGTCGAGCGTGCGCTGGAACAGATCGATCCCGATGCGCTGAGCCCGCGCGAGGCGCTGGAGGCGCTGTACCGGCTCAAGCAACTGCGCTGAGACCGCGATATCGCGCCACCGTGGCGCTCGACACGAGACGATGACATCGCTTCGGCCAGACTCGGTCGCTGCCAACCGCAGTGGCCACGGAGCATCTGTGCGTGTCACTCGTCCAACGATAGCTACAGACTATCGATTGCATCAAGAAAATCGAATTCCATTGATGGTCAAGCCTGCGTAGATTGACCGTGAGGCAACCGCAGCAAGAACCATTTCATGTATCGGTACGCCGGTTCCAAACCCGATCGAGTCGCTGGATTCAAACGGCCAAAGGAAGAGAACACATGTCAACCGAAACGAAGTGCCCGTTCCATCACGCCGCTGGCAGTGGCAAGTCGAACCGTGACTGGTGGCCGAACCAGCTGAACCTGAAGATCCTGCACCAGCACTCGTCCCTGTCCGACCCCATGGGCGAGGGCTTCAACTACGCCGAAGCGTTCAAGAGCCTCGACCTGGCGGCGGTGAAGAAGGATCTGCTGGCGCTGATGACCGACTCGCAGGACTGGTGGCCGGCGGACTTCGGTCACTACGGACCGTTCTTCATCCGCATGGCCTGGCACAGTGCCGGCACGTACCGCATCGCCGACGGTCGTGGCGGCGCCGGCACCGGCCAGCAGCGCTTCGCACCGCTCAACAGCTGGCCGGACAACGTCAACCTCGACAAGGCGCGCCGGCTGATCTGGCCGGTCAAGCAGAAATATGGCCGCAAGATTTCCTGGGCCGACCTGATCATCCTCACCGGCAACGTCGCGCTGGAATCGATGGGGTTCAGGACCTTCGGGTTCGCCGGCGGGCGTGAGGATGCCTGGGAGCCGGACGACGTCTACTGGGGTACCGAGACCATCTGGCTGGGCGGCGACAAGCGCTACTCCGGCAAGCGGGACCTCGAGAATCCGCTCGCTGCCGTGCAGATGGGCCTGATCTACGTCAACCCGGAAGGACCGGACGGCAACCCGGACCCGCTCGCAGCAGCCACCGATATCCGCGAGACCTTCGCCCGCATGGCGATGAACGACGAAGAGACCGTCGCGCTCATCGCGGGCGGCCACACCTTTGGCAAGACCCACGGTGCCGGCCCGGCGTCCCATGTGGGGCCGGCACCCGAAGCCGCCGGCATCGCGGAGCAAGGCCTCGGCTGGAAAAGCAGCTTTGGCACCGGCAAGGGCGGCGACGCGATCTCCAGCGGCCTCGAAGTCACATGGACCACCACGCCGACGACGTGGAGCAACAACTTCTTCGACAACCTGTTCGGCTACGAATGGGAACTGACCAGGAGCCCGGCCGGTGCGCATCAGTGGATACCGAAGAACGGCGCCGGCGCCGAGGCCATTCCGGATGCCCACGACCCGTCGAAGCGTCACGCGCCCAGCATGTTGACCACGGACCTTTCGCTGCGGTTCGACCCGGTCTACGAAAAGATTTCGAGGCGCTTCCACCAGCATCCGGACCAGTTCGCCGACGCGTTCGCGCGGGCGTGGTTCAAGCTGACCCACCGCGACATGGGCCCGCTCGCGCGCTACCTCGGGCCGGAAGTGCCTGCCGAAGAACTCATCTGGCAGGACCCCATCCCTGCGCTCGACCATGCCTTGATTGACGAAACGGACACCGCTGCCCTCAAGGACAGGATCCTGGCGTCGGGCCTGTCCGTCTCGCAACTGGTGTCGACCGCCTGGGCGTCGGCGTCCACCTTCCGTGGCTCGGACAAGCGCGGTGGTGCGAACGGTGCGCGCATCCGTCTCGCCCCGCAGAAGGATTGGGCGGTCAACCAGCCCGCGCAGCTGGCGAACGTGCTGAAAGCCCTCGAGGCCATCCAGCGCGAGTTCAACGCTGCGCAGACCGGCGGCAAGCAGGTTTCGCTCGCCGACCTGATCGTGCTGGCCGGCTGCGCTGGCGTCGAGCAGGCGGCGAAGAACGCAGGCCATGCCGTGGCGGTTCCGTTCACGCCGGGGCGCATGGACGCCGCGCAGGAGCAGACCGATGTGGAGGCCTTCGCCGTGCTCGAACCGGTCGCCGACGGCTTCCGCAACTACCTCAAGGGCAAGTTCGGCATGTCGGCCGAGGCGTTGCTGGTGGACAAGGCGCAACTGCTGACCCTGACCGCGCCCGAGATGACGGCGCTGGTCGGCGGCATGCGCGTGCTGGGCACCAACGTCGGACAGACCCGGCACGGTGTCTTCACCGGGCGGCCGGAAGCGCTGAGTAACGACTTCTTCGTGAACCTGCTCGACATGGGCACGCAGTGGAAGGCCGTCTCGGACGCCGAGGACGTGTTCGAAGGGCGCGATCGCCGGACCGGCGCACTCAAGTGGACCGGTACCCGCGTCGACCTGATCTTCGGTTCAAACGCCCAGCTCCGGGCCCTGGCGGAAGTCTATGCAAGCCCGGACGCGCAGCAGAAATTTGTCCTGGACTTCGTGGCGGCCTGGAACAAGGTGATGAACCTCGATCGCTTCGACCTCGCCTGATCTGCGGGGATGGACCTTGAAGTTCCGGTACTGCCCGGCCTCGACCTGGCATCGGATCATTCCGAAGCAGGTCGAGGCTGGGCGGATCCTGCCGCTTCCCTTTCGCTTCAGGAGTGCATGACGGCCGGAAGATCGCGTGCAGCAAACCATCGCGAGGGCAACGACGACCGCACCCGGGCCGGTTCCGCCACGATCCGGAGCCGGCCGGCCGCTATTCGTGCCGCGGCGGATCGTCCGGATCGTCGTTCAGCGGCATGCTGAATGCCGGCGGGATCATGCTCGGGTCGTCCTTGTCCGGCAGCGCGACATCCGGTATCGCATCGAACTGCGCGCTGCCCAGGTCAGGCGTGTCGCTGGCGGACTCCAGCGACGGATCACGCGCCGGCAACCGCCCCGACTCGACCAGTTGCTGGATCCGCTGGAACACCTCGGCGCGGCCGAAGGGCTTTTTCATGAAGTCATCGGCACCGTAGCGCTGCACGTAGAACTGCTCGGTCGCCTGCAGATTGCCGCTGATCATCACGATCGGAATGGCGCGGGTCTGCGGGTCGCGGCGCAGCGTGCGTAGCACGGCGAAACCGTTCATGCCGGGCATCACGATGTCCAGGAAAATCAGCTCCGGCTGCTCGCTGCGTGCCATCGCCAGCGCCGTCTCGCCGTCGCCGGCCTTCAACACGGCGTAGCCATCCTGACTGAGCATCTTGCCCAGCACGGCACGGATGGTGGCCGAATCGTCCACGACCAGCATGCGCGCACCACGCGGGGCAAGAATACGCGGCAAACGATGCCGTCGCTCGCCACCGCCGAGCAGTCGCCTGAAAAGATCGAGCGTCGCCATGATCCGCCTCCCCCTGAGGAATGGCGTCTAGTTTCCCGGTAGTCGCGCCATGGATGCAATCCTGAAGCCTACCGGTCCCGCTTCAGCGGGATCGGGGCGACTCAACCGGCATCGCTGCGGAACGGGTTTTTCAACTGCCGCAGCGCGCGCCGATCGTGCTTGCCGGGTCGGGTGGGCGGTCGGAGCAGGCCCGCGCCGGTCAAGCGACGCTGCTCGCGCGCCGCCTCACGCGCCCGCTGGCTGGACTCGGTCTCGCGGTACAGCGCCTGCGCCTGCGGCGCCGGGCCGCGCTGCCCGGACAATGCCAGCACCGCCACCTCGATCCGCTCCTCGCCACGGCTGATCCTCAGCATATCGCCGATGCGCACCGCCCGGGCGGCTTTGCAGGACGCGCCATTCACCGCCACCTTGCCACTGCCGAGCGCCTGCTTGGCCAGCGCGCGTGTCTTGAAGAAACGGGCCGCCCACAGCCATACGTCGGCGCGTATCTCGTGCAATTCGGAATCGGTGTGCAGTGACATGCCGGCAGCCTATCGGGCTACGCTGGTGAAGGCTATAGTTCGGTTGGCCGAAATCATTGCTGCAGGCCCTGCCGAGCGATCACCCGCCCAGCCACAGGTTGGCCAGCGGCACCGTGATCAGCGACAGCACGATGCCGGCGCCCAGCACGGTGTTGGCCAGCGTGGGTTCCAGATCGTACTCGTCGGCGAGGATCGCCGCGGACACCATCGGCGCCATCGCGGCCTGCAGCACGCCGACGGTGAGCACCAGCCCTTGCACGCCGGCTGCGATTCCCATCGCCCAGCACAGCAGCGGTGCCAGCAGCAGTTTCCAGCCCAGCCCCAGACTCGCCGCCGTCGCCTGCCGCTGGCCCGGATGAAACTTGAACTGCAGGCCGACCGAGAACAGCGCC
>Ga0307377_10008882_pt1 | contig 10135 bp, 8 predicted proteins | sample TR3MG_FD_202535 | JGI IMG/M metagenome (GOLD analysis project Ga0307377, IMG submission 202535) | Soil microbial communities from Risofladan, Vaasa, Finland - TR-3 | ecosystem: Environmental > Terrestrial > Soil > Coastal area > Acid sulfate soil | place: Finland: Risofladan, Vaasa | collected... | reverse complement strand
CCTTCATCCCCCTGGCAAGCAGCCAGGAGTAGAGCCACAATTAGCATAATCAGGACAATGACTGGAACATTGTTTCGCATGGTGTCCTTTCCTCTCCTAGGAGCAAACAACCTGCATAGCCAAAGCTAATAAGGGTTCGCTCTTTAAGTTCTCCTCTAAATGGGTAACAAATTTATGTCTGGCACAACTCAACATGTAAACCAACAAGCTTATTTTACAAGAAAACGGATATCGCGTCATAAATTTATGGTCACAGATGATTAAAGTCAGCTTTAAATCCCGCGTTTCCGCACCCACAACATTGAAGTTTACTCATAAGCAAAATTAATAATAAGTGACACTTGTCATACAAGTTAGGTGATGGGACTCACTTGTTGGCGTTCTCCAGATGGCTTGTGTTCCTGGCAAGCCTTCATTGCTGGCAAAATAAAGGCCTTATGCTAGAATTTGGTAGCCGCAAGGTGACAGGCAAATGGTGAGTGAAGGCTAGTGCCGGCTATTAAATCCGGTTAAGCATTTGCCAGGGTTGAAGGAGGAATTCTATTGAAACAGAGTAGTTCTTGGCTTACATGGGCGACCGTTGCCCTGCTTTTGATATTCGCCGGCATCGCCTCGGCCGTTGTTCCATTGATCCTGGACGAGATGCAATCCGGTGACGATGCGACCCCAACTCAGGTAAGCGGGCCAACCTCGACGACTATCGATGTTTCGCAACTGCCATTTATCGGTGAGATCCTGGTTGAACTTGACATTATTCAGGACAATATTCAAGGTAAGACCATTACCCTGTTGCAGGCCTTTGCCATTTCTTTCGGGGCTGTCTTGGTGGGCGTCGGCAGCCTGGGCCTGGCACTTACATTAGGGACCGTTGTTTATTCTCGACTGGTCGACAAAGTTTATGCCGACGAATCATATCAAACCGCTGAGGCTGAACTTACAACTAGAGAAACTGCGGCCTTGAAAGAATTGGCCCAGGAACAATCCTCATCCACACCGGCCGATCCACGACGAAGAGCTCGAAATTCGGCTATTATCTTTGGCTTTTTGATCGTTATGCTGGCCGGCATTGCCGCCCTGATTATAGGCGTCTCAGTGCTGGATGGCGGCACTTTTGACCTTTTCGGCTTAGAGATGAGCGCCGGCGGCTTTGGATTGATCGTTGCTCTAATTACAGCTGTGATCCTTTTCCTGGTGATGCGCCGTCAAGATCCAATGGATATTGAACAGCCTGAATCAGAAAATAAGCCTGTCGATTGGGGTGTCATTTGGGTCCTTGTCACCGGCCTGATTGTGGTTGGCGTCGGCGCCGGCATTGCCATCGCCTTCTCCACGCCAGGGTAATCATAACCAGAAATAACAACCAGACAGCCGGCGGCCGGGCAGCTACAAATACGAAATTCTAGCGTGTGCCCGGTCATTATTATTATTGGGGTCCTGGCGCGACTATTCCACCCCGAATAGGGCCAAGATATGGAAAAGGAAGAGATTCTAGACCAATTGGATAGTTCGCGGGAACAGCTGCTCGTTTTGCTGGAACCATTGAGCGATGAGGCGTTATTGCAGCCTGGGGTGATGGGTGAGTGGTCGGTTGCCGATATCCTGGCCCACCTGACTGCCTGGGAATCAGAGTTGGTGACCGCCTTATTACAGATAGACAAAGGCAAGAAACCCGAGCGCTGGTTGTCGGCCAACGCCGATGTTGAGGGCTACAATGCCGGCCGTTACGCCGAGAATAAGGGGCGTGACCTCGACCGGATCTTTGCCGACTGGCATAATGTTCGGCTGAAGCTTGAAGAATGGCTGGATTCTTTCAGCGAAGATGAGCTCAATAATCCTAAGCGGTATAGCTGGGCCAACAATCACTCTCTGGTACAGATCATCATGGAAACCAGCTTTGAACATGAAGTTGAACATTTGCCTGAGATAGCTTCTTTCTCGACCGGGTGGCAGGCCTCCGAGCAAGAATAAGGGATCAAAATGGAAACCACAACCGAAGGCATTACACTTCTACCAGTGGAAACAGCCTATGCGGCCGCTCATGAAACAGCCGTACTGGTGGACCGCAGCGATTTAGGCTTGCTCAAATTCAGCGGTAAGACGCGTCTGGACCTGATCAATCGTATGTCGACGCAGAAGGTAATCAACCTAGGCGAAGGCGAAGGCGCTGCGACCGTCTTAACCACCGATATTGGCCGCATCATCGACCGGATCATCCTTTACGAGGATGGTAAGGACGTTTATTGCCTGACCAGTGAAAATAACGGGGATGCTGTGGCCGCATACCTGCGCAAGTTCGTTTTTTTTATGGACGATTTTCACATCGACGATCTGCGGCCTGACTCGGCCACACTGGCAATTTATGGAAGGCAGGCCCGGTCGCTTTTGACTAATTTCATCGGCGAGCAGATTGACATACCCCTCCACCACTGGCGCTTGTTTGATCTTGAAGGAAAGTATGTGACGCTCCACCGTACCGATCCCATTGCCGGAGACGGTTATTTTTTGATGGTCCGGCAGGCCGACAAGCAGTTTTTCCTGGAACGCCTTATCAAGAGCGGCATAACCCCAGCTGATGAGAGTGCCTTTGAATATTTACGGATCGAAAGCGGCCGGCCGCGCTTTGGTCATGAGTTGACTGATGCGTATATCCCCCTGGAAGCAAATCTATGGGCCGATGTATCTTTCAACAAAGGCTGCTATACCGGTCAGGAAATTATCGCCCGCATGGAGAGCCGGGGCAGGATTGCCAAAAGATTGGCACTGCTACAAGGGGACCGACCGGTCGAGATAGGACAGGCATTGGTGGTCGCGGGGAAAAATGGCGGCACAATTACTTCGACCGCCGCGGGGCCGAGAGGCTATCTGGCGCTTGGCTTTATCAAGTCCTCCATCCTGACCGACGCCTCTTCATTCGACCAACAGCCCATATTAATAGCCGGTGAGGTAACGCTCGAAATTAGCGCCGTTTTTTAGCCCGGCAACCGGGAAATCAACCGCGCTCGCTTCTCTGGGCCAAATTAGCCAAAAATGAGCAGTCAGACAGCCTGAAAGGCAACATCTTCAGCAGGCCCCCCAAACTCGTTGAAACAACAACTATCAGCTATAATTACACAGGTGAAAGCTGCCTGATTACAGGTGGCATTTTCTTTTATTTGGACGAAAAGAACGGCCTTGCGGATAACCCATCTCAGGTCACAAAATCTAACCCATAAGACAGTACAATAACAGAGGATTATTTGGCGTTTATCGATCTTCCTTCGCCATCTGGAGGCTATCTTGGACATTGGTACAGTAAACCCCGTCGATATTGATGAAGAGATGCGCAATGCGTATCTTGATTATGCCATGAGCGTTATTGTGGCTCGTGCTTTGCCTGACGCTCGTGACGGCCTGAAACCGGTCCATCGCCGGATATTGTATGCCATACATGATATGGGTATCCGGGCGAACACCCCCCACCGGAAGAGTGCTCGTATCGTCGGCGAAGTGCTGGGTAAGTATCATCCCCATGGCGATAAGGCTGTTTATGATTCGATGGTGCGTATGGCCCAGGAGTTCTCACTGCGCTATCCCCTGGTGGATGGTCAAGGAAACTTCGGCAGTATTGATGGAGATAGCGCAGCAGCCATGCGATATACGGAAGCCCGCCTGGCAAAAATTGCCACGGAGCTGCTTGACGATATCGACAAGGAAACCATCGACTTTACTGAGAATTTTGACGGTAGCCTGAATGAACCCATTGTGCTCCCGGCTCGGCTGCCTAACTTGTTGATTAATGGCGGCTCAGGTATTGCGGTCGGCATGGCTACAAACATCCCCCCGCATAATCTCAGTGAAGTTTGTGATGCGATTGCCCACCTCATCGATCACCAGGATAATCTAGAGTCGGTATCGCTTGATGATCTGATGCAGTTTGTAAAGGGCCCGGACTTCCCCACCGGTGGTCTGATCCTGGGTAATGAAGGCATTCGCAGCGCTTTTGCGACCGGCCGAGGCCAGGTAATTATGCGGGCCAAGGCTGAGGTCGAAGACTTGCCTGGACATCCCGGCCGGCAGCGCCTAAACATCACCGAAATCCCCTACATGGTCAATAAATCCAACCTGATTCAGCGCATGGCTGAACTGGCCAATCAAGGCAAGATCCCCGAGATCTCAGATATGCGTGATGAGTCAGGCCGGCAAGGTTTATCGATCATCGTAGAGTTGAAGCGCGGCACTCAGCCGAAGAAGGTGTTGAACTTGCTCTTCAAGCATTCCCAGCTTCAGCAGACTTTTGGCGTTCAGATGTTGGCTTTGGTCGATCGCGAACCACGCCTGCTCTCCCTTAAAAGGGCTCTGCAGATCTACATAGATCACCGGGTGGATGTAATCACCCGCCGCACCAAGTTCGATCTGGATAAGGCCCTACGACGGCAGCATATTTTAGAAGGTCTACGTATTGCCCTGGACCATCTTGACGCGATTATCCAGACCATTCGCCAGTCACCGGACGCAGAAGAAGCTCGCAACCAACTGATGAATCGTTTTGGCCTAACTGAACTGCAGGCGAATGCCATCCTGGACATGCAGTTGCGCAGGCTGGCCGCACTCGAACGCCAGAAAATTGAAGATGAGTACCGTGAAGTCACCGCCCAGGTCGAACATCTGTCAGGTATTCTGGCCAATAGGAAAGAGGTTCTGGTGCTAATCAAAGCAGATGTTCTCAAGATGAAAGAGCTCTATGGTGATGAGCGGCGCACCCAGATCGCCTTTGGCGTTGCGGCCGAATTAAATATGGAAGATATGATCCAGGATGAAGATGTGCTGATATCAATCACTCAGAAAGGATTTATCAAACGCACGCCGCTTGCCGCTTATCGCGTACAGGGGAGAGGTGGGCGGGGTCTGCGAGGCATGGGCACCAGAGGCGCCGACGAACTGGAACATCTATTCGCGGCCGGCACACTGAATCATATCCTTTTCTTTTCGGATAAAGGCAAGGTCTATGTAGAAAGAGCTTACGAGATCCCGGATTACGACCGGACAGCGAAAGGCACTTCGCTCATGGCTATTTTGCCGGTAATGCCCGATGAGAAAATCACCGTCGCATTGCCAGTGCCCAATTTTGATGATGCTGAATACTTGACCATGATCACCTGCAAAGGGCGGATTAAGCGAGTCCAACTGACTGCTTTTGCTCATGTTCGATCCAGTGGTCTTATTGCCATTAACCTGGAGGAAGATGATTCCCTGGGTTGGGTAAAAATGACCAAGGGCGAGCAGGATCTTATCCTGGTCACCGAACAAGGCCGGGTAATTCGTTTTAGCGAAGAAGATGTGCGCGCCATGGGCCGCACTGCCGCCGGCGTTTACGCGATGCGCCTGCGCAAGGATGATTATATTACCGGGGCCGATGTGGTTGTGCCAGAGTGCGACCTGCTACTCGTCACCGAGAAAGGGTATGGTAAACGGACGAAACTCACTGAATTCCGCCATCAGAGCCGTTATGGTGGTGGGGTGCGAGTGATGAGGTTGAGCGACTTGACCGGAAAAATAATCGGTTCGCGAGTGGTAGCTGAAGGAGACGAAGTTACTTTCATCTCGGCCAACGGTATTATTCTGCGCACTGAAGTCGCCGCCATATCACAGCAGAGCCGCCATTCCCGAGGTGTAAGAGTTATGGATCTGAAAGATGGGGATCTTATCGCTTCCATAGCCATCGTTCGCGAGAACTATTTGTCCCGGATAAAAGATGCGGAAGATTCGAATGGCAAAGACAGCGAAGTACACGCCGACTTGGAAGAAACCGCAGCAGATGGGCATGACAGTTCGGAAGATGATGCTGATGCCAGCGACCCGGTTACTTACGATGGTGACGGGGTTCAAAACAGTACTTCCTAGACCGCCATCATTTTGACCATCGCTCCCTGGGTAATCAGGAGGATTTCATTGTGAAACAGCCACAAGATCGAGAGGCGCTACCCCACTGGGAACTGTCCAATGTCTTTCCCGGACTTGAGTCGGATGAATTCTTTCAGGCCATCGCAGCGGTTAGCCGGTACCTAGATGATTTGGAACATTATGTGGCTGAAGGAGAGATTGATAACCGGGGTCGTCGCCCAGCGGACCTGGACGAAACAGGGGAAATGGCAACCGGTTTTTTGGAGCGAATGAATGCCATTCTGGGGCTATATGCAACAATCCGCAACTATCTCTACAGTTATGTGTCCACCGATTCCTATAATGTGACCGCCAAACGTTTACTTTCGGAGACAGATCCCCAGGGTGTCCGCATCCGCAACCTCGAGGTTCTTTTCCGGGGCTGGCTTGGCGCGATCGCCCAAGATCCTGAAAGCTGGCCAGCAATTCTTGATACCGGAGGCTCGGTAGGTGAACATGGCTTTTTCCTTAAGGAGTCGGTTGAACAAAGCCGTTATCTCATGTCAGCGGCCGAGGAATCGTTAGCGGCCGAGCTGAACGTCAGCGGAGCCAACGCCTGGTCGAAATTACAGAATATTATCTGTTCCCAATTAAAAGCGCCCTTCACTGAAAACGGCAAAACCGATGAATTGCCGGTCAATATTATTCGAACCTTCCTGTCTGACCCAGATGGGGATAAACGCCGCCAGGCATACCAAAGAGAACTCGCAGCCTGGGAAACAGTTCGCGAACCGCTTGCCGCTTGCTTGAATGGAATCAAGGGTACAGTGTCAACACTAGACAGACGGCGAGGTCGAAGCGATTCTCTTCACCATACGTTGGACCTGGCACGTATCGACCGCGAGATTTTGGAGGCCATGCTGAGTGCGATGCGCGGATCTTTTCCGGCTTTTCGTCGATATTGGCAGGCAAAGGCGTGTCGTCTGGGTCGGGAGCAGTTACCCTGGTGGGATATTTTCGCCCCGTCGGGGCTTTCGGAAAGGCGCCTATCCTTTCAAGAAGCCCAATCGTTCATTCTGGAGCAGTTTGCCACCTTCTCAGATAAATTGGCAGATTTCTCCCAGAGAGCCTTTGAAAGTCATTGGATCGATGCCGAACCTCGCGCCGGAAAAACGGGTGGCGGCTTTTGTATGTATATCCCAGGGGTGGCCGAGTCCCGCATTCTCGTCAATTATGATGGCTCAATGGACCAGGTCATGACCGTGGCTCACGAGTTGGGTCACGCCTACCATAATGAATGCTTGAAAGACAAAAGCCAACTGCAACGGCGTACACCTATGACTCTGGCTGAAACGGCTTCGATCTTCAACCAGACCATTATCACCGACGCCGCCTTAAAACAGGCCAGCGAACCCGACGAGGAATTGGCTATCTTGGAAACATTTCTGATCGATTCAGCGCAAGTCGTTGTAGACATCTACTCGCGCTACTTATTCGAGAGCGAACTGTTTGAGCGGAGAAAAACCGCTGAGCTCTCGGCCGATGATCTTTGTGATCTTATGGTCCGTTGCCAAAAGGAAACCTATGCCGACGGGTTGGATCAAGAGTATTTGAACCCTTATATGTGGACCTGGAAACCCCATTACTACAATGCCGACCGCTCCTATTATAATTTTCCTTATACCTTCGGTCTGTTATTTGGCTTAGGGCTATATAAAATCTATCAGGAAGGCAACGGTGACTTTCTGGATAGATATGATGATCTATTGGCCAGCACGGGGAATGGCACGACGGCCGAGCTGGCAGCACGTTTCGACATTGACCTGCGCCAACCAGAATTTTGGCGCGCTGGCATCATGGTTATTGAGGAGCGAATCGACCGCTACATAGCCCTATAGACCAGAGTGTTTGATAGCGTTATTACTATCACTCGGGAATAAATATCAAGTAGAGCCGAGATTTCGTTGCCAACATCCCAGCGCGAATAAAAGAGCTTGACCTCTCGATAGCGTTTATGCTACCATCTCCGAAGAGTCATGATGCTTATCAATGGATTACCGCAGATATTGGCCAGGCGAGGTTTATCAATTCGCGAATTAGCCCGTCAAACAGGTGTTACCTATTCGACAATTTGGGCGGTGGTGCATAGCGAACGGCGGAGTGTACAGTTAGAGGTGCTCGAGGCTATCTGCCTAGCCCTCGCAATCCAGCCAGGAGAGATCTATTTCATCGTATATGACGATGTTAGCCCTTCGGCCCCGCCCGCCATAGCCACTTCAATTGAGGCTAAGAAAGTTAAATTGGCCAGCCACCAAGACCTCAAAATTAGGACGGCAGAAATTTCAGCCGAGGAAAAACAGCGTTCGAAGAGAGTAACCGACGACTGGCGCTCCTGGTAAATCCTAAATCTTTGCGATGCCACCTCAAGGCCACTGATCAAATTGTATCCATGACGGCCGGAAATACTCTGTTAGTCAAAGAGGGTCAGGCGTCATAGATATTTCCTGACCGCGCGATTATTATCTGTTTCTCTTAAGCCGTATCTTACGGGGGTCACGTCAGATTAATTATCATTCGCCTTCATTCAGCAGGAAATTATGCAGTTTATCGAATCGTTACAGGCTACCTTTGGTGGCCGATTTGAGTTGTCACATTTATTTCTGGTCATCTTCGTTTTTGTGACTTTGGTTGTCGCCGAACGATATTACAATCGAAAACGATAACCGGGTACAATATTATGCGCGCAGTCTGCGTCTGTGCGGATAATAATGTAATAATGTGGGAGATGGACTATGAAATGGTACCGGTCGTTTGCCTTAACATTTCTGCTTGTCCTGTTTCTGATTGTTGCCGGACAAGTTTTTGGTCAGACCTCGTATATTGTACAGCCCGGTGACACATTATATTCAATCTCCCGTCGTTATGGGGTATCGGTCCAAGCAATAGCCGGTGCAAGCAATATCGTCAATCCCAACTTGATCTATGCGGGTCAATCATTGAACATACCTGGGGGCGAACCGCCAGGAGGAGTTGCCCCAACACCCCAACCGCCTGGACGGCCGCAGCCACCGCCAACGGGCGGAGCAACCTATGTTGTACAGCGGGGGGATACCCTCTTTGGGATAGCGGTCACCCACGGCGTTACTGTTGCTGCCCTGGCCCAGGCTAACGGGATCAGCAACCCGAATATCATCTACGCAGGCCAGGTGCTGACCATCCCGGGGAGCACGGCGCCACCACCAGCGCCTCCTGCCGGACCGGCGCCAACGGCTGCGCCGCCGCCTGTTGTTCCACCCCCGCCGGCAGGCGTCAATCTGTTACCCAATCCATCCTTTGAACAAGGTTATTATCATCAGAATGGCATACCTGAATTGCAGGTGCCCAATGGCTGGCAGTTTAGTTATGATGAGGGACAGCCGGCGCCGGGAACAGGAATTGGTTTCGTCCGGCCGGAAAGCCGGGCCTTGCCTCGTTGGTTATTGCCACCAGCTGAACAAGGTGTGTTCATCTGGCAGGGTGATTGGACGGTCAAGGTCTTTAAGGGCGGATCACCATTCAGCGTCCGCTATTTCACCGATGTTACTTTGTCACCCGGCACCTATCTATTTACCACCCGTTTCTTTCCGGACCTGGTAGCCGGCTATAGTGGTGGGCAGAAAGTTTGGACTTCTCAGCCGGCGGCCGGGGAAGTGGCCATCATGACAACTTCTGTATCAGGCTGGTCCACCGTCACTCCTGGAATTAGAAATCAGATAGATCAGACATTTGTCGTCCCAGCAGAGACGACTGTCCGGGTAGGGCTTGCTTTTCGGACCCGTTACCATCTCTCAAATAACGGTTTCTTCTTTGACGATTGGTCGTTGCAGCGGATCTCTGATTAGCCAGAATTTGGCAGCAATAACGATACTTAACAATAGGTATTATGCTCAAAAAGGGTCTGGTTGATCTCTGTCGGCAAATTCGTCGGAGGGTGATCAGTCCGATTTCTCAGGTTTCATCAAGATCTCTGGCTCGGCCGCCGGGGCAAGCTCAACTTCTATCCCACCGATCTTACCGGCAACGAGATTATACAGTCCGGCGATGATGGCGCCGCCGATAAAACCCATTACCCCGTACAAGAAAGGCATGAAGCAAACGAAGCAGAGCATAAACATCGATTCAGCTGGTGTACCTGTCGGATTTGCCAGTACCCCGATCAGCATGAAACAGCCCATGAACAGCCAGAGAATGAACCCTATAACTGTGTAAATCAGGCCGATCATCTTGGCCAGGGAGA
>Ga0307377_10008880_pt1 | contig 10136 bp, 9 predicted proteins | sample TR3MG_FD_202535 | JGI IMG/M metagenome (GOLD analysis project Ga0307377, IMG submission 202535) | Soil microbial communities from Risofladan, Vaasa, Finland - TR-3 | ecosystem: Environmental > Terrestrial > Soil > Coastal area > Acid sulfate soil | place: Finland: Risofladan, Vaasa | collected... | reverse complement strand
GATCGCACGCGGCCGACGAGCCGCGCGAACACCGGGCAGTCATGGCAGGAAGCCGCGCCCTCGGCCCCGGAAGCCGCGCAGAGCCTGCCGGTGAAGAACCAGCAGAAACGCCCCTCCTTGGCGAGGTAGGCGACACAGTGTTCCCGCTTCGAGTCGGGGCAGGCCGTGGCCTCCCAGCAAGGCTCCTCCCCTTCGAGGGCGACCTCATTCAGCTTGAAGAGGAGGAAGTAGAGGATGCGCTCGATATTGGCCGGCACCCGGCGCCAGCCCTGCTCGTAGCTCTCGACCGTCTTGAGCGAAACCCCGAGAATGTCGGCGAGCTCGCGCTGACTCCTTCCGAGCAGGGCCCTGAGCCCCGAGAAAGTCTCGCTGTTCATCGCCATCTTGACAGGACTCCTCGCATACCACAAAGTAGTAGTGCCACATTGTGGTATAGCTTCTGGAAAATTGCAAGCGAGGAGGCTCGATATGGCCGACCCGACGAGACGCGCGTTCTCCACCAAGGCGGTGCATGCGGGACAAAGACCCGATTCGAGCACCCTGTCGCGGGCGGCGCCCGTGTATCGCACCAGCTCCTTCGCCTTCAACAGCGCCGAGCATGCGGCCAATCTTTTCGCGCTCAAGGAGCCGGGCAACATCTACTCCCGGCTCGGCAATCCCACGAACGACATCCTGGAAGCGCGCGTCACCGAGCTCGAGGGCGGCGCGGCCTCGGTGTCGGTCGCCTCGGGCACGGCCGCCATCTTCTATACGGTGATCAACATAGCCCGCTCGGGCGACGAGATCGTCTCGGCCTCCAGCCTCTACGGCGGCACCTACACCATGTTCGACGCCATCCTCCCCGAGCTCGGCATCGCCACGCGCTTCGTCGACGTCCGCGATCCGGCCGCCTTCGAGCGCGCGATCACGCCCAAGACCCGCCTCCTCTACCTCGAGACTATCGGCAACCCCGCGCTCGACGTGGCCGACATCGAGGCGGTGTCGCGCATCGCGAAGAAGCACCACCTGCCCCTCGTCGTCGACGCGACCTTCACGACGCCCTACCTCCTGAGGACGATCGAGCTCGGCGCGGACATCGTGGTCAACTCGCTCACCAAATGGCTCGGCGGCCACGGCGCCGCGATAGGCGGCATCGTCACCGACGCCGGCGGCTTCGACTGGACCGACCCCAAGTTCGAGCTCTACGTCAAGCCCGACAAGAATCTCCACGGCCAGAGATGGGCCTTCGACACCACAGCGGAGCAGCGCAAGGCCCTCTTCGCCCTACGCTTCCGGCTCGTGCCCCTGCGCAACCTGGGCGCCTGCCTCTCGCCCGACAACGCCTGGCTCTTCCTCCAGGGCCTCGAGACGCTCCACCTCCGCATGCCCCGCCACTGCGAGAACGCCCTCGCCGTGGCCGGCCATCTCGAAACCCACCCCAAGGTCGCCTGGGTGCGCTACCCCGGCCTCGGGAAAGATCCCTCCCACGCGGTCGCGAACCGGATCCTTTCCAAGGGCTACGGCGGCATGGTCGTCTTCGGCGTGAAGGGCGGCAGGAAGGCGGGCGCCCGCTTCATAGAGTCGCTCGAGCTCTTCTCGCATGTCGCGAACGTCGGCGACGCCAAGTCCCTGGCGATCCACCCCGCCACGACGACCCACTCCCAGCTTTCCGACGAGGCGCTCACGGAGGCCGGCGTGACCGCCGACCTGGTGCGCCTCTCGATCGGCATCGAGGACATCGGCGACATCATCGGGGACCTCGACCGGGCCCTGGCCGCGACCTGAAGCTTCACGCCTGCCCCGCAGATCCGCCAGGCCTTGGAGCCCGCGATGTGCGCTCTCAGCTTCCCGGGGCCGCCTCGAAGAGCCAGGTCGAAAGGTAACGCTCGCCCGAGTCGGGCAGGATCACCACGATCGTCTTCCCCTCGCTCTCGGGCCGCTTCGCCACTTCGATGGCCGCCCAGAGCGCGGCGCCCGAGGATATGCCGACGAGTATGCCTTCTTCGCGGGCGAGGCGCCGCGCGGCCGCTCCGGCGTCCTCGTGCCGGACCTTCACGATCTCGTCGATGAGCTCGCGCTTCAGCACCGAGGGCACGAAGCCGGCGCCGATGCCCTGGATCTTGTGCGGGCCCGAGCGGCCCTCGCTCAGGATGGGCGAATCGGCCGGCTCCACCGCGACGAGCCGCAGGCCAGGCTTGCGCTCCTTGAGCGCGAGCCCCACTCCCGTGATGCTGCCGCCCGTGCCCACGCCCGCCACGACCAGGTCCACCGAGCCGTCCGTGTCCCGCCAGATCTCCTCGGCGGTGCCGCGCCGATGCGCCTCCGGATTCGCGGGATTGTCGAACTGCTGGGGGACGAAGGAGCCCTGCGTCGAGGCCGCGATCTCCTCGGCCTTGGCTATGGCGCCCTTCATGCCCTTGGCTCCGTCGGTGAGCACGAGTTCGGCGCCGTAGGCGGCGAGAAGCTTGCGCCGCTCGATGCTCATGGTTTCGGGCATCGTGAGAATGATCCTGTAGCCCTTGCTGGCCGCGACCGCAGCGAGGGCGACGCCGGTGTTCCCGCTCGTCGGCTCGACGATGACCGAGCCGGGGCCGAGGAGGCCGCGGCTCTCCGCGTCCTCGATCATCGCCAGCCCTATGCGGTCCTTGACGCTCGAGAAGGGATTGAAGCACTCGAGCTTTCCCAAGATGAGGGCCCGCGAGCCCGAGCCCTCGGCCCTGATCCTCACGAGCGGCGTGTCGCCGACGAGATCGGTGATGCGTTCAGCGTACTTCATGTCTGCCCCTCCCGATCGGAACGGCGCACGGCATTCTCGGGGCGAGGCGCGCCGACCGCATTTATTACGACTATTTTAGTCATACTTAAATCCCGCGCCATCGTCAAGCCGAGGACCGAAGCGCTTCGAAATGCGGACGCGCCCTGGAACGGCCTCGTGGCTCAGCCGCCCGAGACGAGATGGTAGACATCGACATCGTCGCCCTCGGACAGGGGGGCCTGGGAATAGGCGCCGCGCTCGACGAGACTGCCGTTCACGCGGACGATGAGGAGAGGAAAGGAGTAACGCAGCTCGTCGAGGAGGGCGCGGACGGTCGCCGTACCCTCGGGGAGCTCGCGGAACTCGCCGTTGACTTTCACCTTCATATCAGCAGGGCTTCCAGGACCAGGTCGGCTTCCATCGCGGCGGCGAGGCCGACGCGGGGAGCCATGGGCGGGGTCTCCGGACCGACCTCGCTCTCGAAGTCGCCGACCAGGACGAGGGAGCCGGAGCGGCGCACGCGGAAGGACTCGGGTCTCCCGTAGCCGGCGATGCCCGAGGCGCAGACGAGCGGCCTGCCCGGCAGGGCCTCCAGGAGCGCCTCGACGAACATGAGCTTGGCCTCGGCCGCGTCGAACGCCTCCACCACGGCATCGCAGTCCGCGAAGAGGGCGGCGAGCGAGGCCGCGTCGAGCCTGAGGGCATGCGCCTCGACGCGCACCGCCGGATCGATCCGGGCGATGTTCAGCGCCAGGGCCTCGACCTTGAGCATGCCCACCTGGTCGAGGAAGTAGGCCTGCCGGTCCAGATTGTCGCGGCTGACCCGATCGTGGTCCGCTACGACGAGGGTGCCGACCCCTGAGCGCGCCAGCGCCACGGCGCAGTTCGAGCCGAGGCCGCCCGCCCCGGCGATACCGACCGTCTTGCCCGCCAGGCGGCGCCGGTACTCATCGCGCGTCATGCTTCGCACCATGCTCCCCGCCGACGATCGCCGCGTCGAGGCCCGCCGCCCCGGCGAGTCCGAGGCAGGCCGCAGCCAGGGCCGGCCGCTCCGATTCGGGAAGGGCGGCGGTCGCGGCCCGGAGGTCGAGGAGGACGAGGGCGCCCGGGCAGGCGGCCTTGACGGCCGCGATCCACGTTAGGCGATCGGCGAAGGCTCCCTCGGGGCCGTCCGCGGCCGAGACGGCGGGCAACTCGAGGAAGAGCGCGTCGGGCCGGAGGCCGCAGTCCCGGGTCGCCGTCAGGTAGAGCGCCGAGCAGATGGCGGCGCTCTCGGCCGCCGAGCTCGCCAGCCCGCCGGGACCGGCGGCCGGGCACGCGACCGCGGCGCCGTGCTCCCGGGCCAGGTCGAAGACTCGGCGGGCCCGGACCGGGTCGGAGAGATCGGACATGCGCAGAAGGACGCGCCCGCTCGCGAAGGGCAGGGCCGCGGCCGCGGCTTCGGGATCCCCCGTGTCGAGGCAGAGCGCCGCCCTGGCGCGCTGCGCGATGTGCGACACCGCCTCCCGCAGGTCCTCGGCCTCGCTGCGCCCCGGCCGCGCGAGGCGCAGGCGGACGGCGCCGACCCCGGAAGCCTCGGCCTCCAGGGCGGCGTCGGCCAGAGCGTCGAAGTCGCCCGAGTCGAGCAGGGCGGCGAAGCGCGGCGAGAGCGACGCGTCGGCTCCGGCGCCGATCGCGAAGGGACCCGATCCGATCGCCTTGAGCTCGTAGAGCGAGGCCAGGGCGGCTCGACGCGGGGGCCTGGCCTCGGGCCGCGGCCTGTCGGCCAGGCGCCGCGCGAGGGCTCGGATATGCTCGACGCCCGTGCCGCAGCAGCCGCCGACTATGGCCGCGCCGTGGCGGCGCGCTATGGCCTCGGTCTTCGCGGCGAAGTCCTCCGGGCCGAGGGGCCAGCGCGTGCGCCCGCCGTCCTGCAGGGGCAGGCCCGCGTTGGGCATGAAACAGAGCGGGAAGGGCGAATGCTCGGCGAGCTCGGCGAAAGGCCGGGCCAGCTCCTCGGGGCCGCCCGAGCAGTTCATGCCGACGGCCAGGGGTTCGAAGGGAGCGATGATGGCGGCGAAGGCCGCGGGCGAGGTCCCGGCCAGGAGCCTGCCGCCGGACTCCACCGTGGCCGATACGATCGCCCTCAGTCCCCGGCCGCCGTCGGGGTGAGCCAGCGCGGCCAGGGCGGCCTTCACCTGGAGGGGATCCTGGCTGGTCTCGACTATGGCGAAGTCGACCCCGCCGTCGGCGAGGCCGCGGGCCTGGGGCAGGTAGGAGTCGCGGAGCTCGACCCAGCTCGAAAAGCCCATGGACGGCAATCCTCCGCCGGGTCCCATGGAGCCGGCCACCCACTTGGGCCTTCCGGCCCCGCCGGCGGCCTCGGCCTCCCGCGCGGCGCGGACCGCGGCCTCGGCGGCGGCGCGGTTCACGCGATAGGCGAACCCGGCTGGCGCCTCGCCGCCGGCGAAGCGGGCCAGGCCCTCGGCGCTCGCCGTGAAGGTGGCGGTCTCCACGATGTCCGAACCCGCCGCGAAATAGCCCCTGTGCAGCTCTTCTATGAGGTCCGGCCGCTCGAGCGGCAGGAGGGGCACGCGTTCCGCCGCCTCCGGAAGCAAGGCCTGCAGCGCGGTTCCGGTCGAGCCGTCCGCCAAGAGGAGTTCCCGGCCCAGATAGTTTCGGATATCGCGCCGATCGGCGCCGCCAGAGGTTCCGTTCATGTCCCGTCTCCTGTCATCGCTCTCGTGCATTTCGCGCGAGCCTCACTCTACCCGGGCCGCCTGACGGCCGGATACCCTCACATAATACTCCGGAATGACGGCCGCGGAATGACCGCGCAGCGCGGCACGGATGGCGGGCAGAGCGGTCTCCATCCCGCCCGCGCCTTCGGCTTCCCCGAGAGCCCGGCCGAGCTCCTCCGACTCGACGAGGACAGCTCCCCTCCCGACGCGGGAAAAGGCGGCCGCGACGCAGATCGCGAAGAGCCGTTCTCCCAGCTTGAGAAGGCGTTCCCGGCGATGGGCGGCGGGGCGTGGACCGGCGAGGAGCCGGGCCAGCTCGTCCCGGGTCTCGGCCAGCCTCTCGCAGCTCCGCCGCATTTCTCCGGGTTCCGGCGCGAGCGCGACCAGGAAAGCCAGGTGTTTTTCGTAGAGCAGCGAGGCCAGACGCTCCGTCCGACGCGCGCGCGCGGCGCCTCTGTCTGCGGCCCGCCTCCCCGGCTCGGCGAAGCCTGCGATCGCAGCCGAGGGTTCGCCCTCGGCCGCGGCCGCGAGCGCCGCGGCCGTCCCGTCGAGCGCCGAAACCACGAGCACGAGCGGGCCGGGATGAGAAGCGATGATATTCGTGACGGCGGCGGCATCGACTATGCCGATAAGCTTCGAACCGCCGAGATGGATGACCGAGTAGTCCATGGAGTTCTTCCCCCGTTTCGTCCGAGTCTGGAGTTTTTCGACGTGGCTCGCCGGCCGTTCACTCCCGGGCGCCGTCCCTCCCGCGTCGACGGAAGCGGACTTCCGGATATGCTCCGGAGTTCGTGGACGCCCGGGGCGTCACATCGCCATGAGGCGCGTGATAAGGCGCAGGGCCAGGGTGCGGGCGGGAGAAAAGCGTGGGTAGGTAGAGGAGGATGAGGCGAACGCATCGCCGAGCGAAACGCCGCCGGTGGTCGTCAGTCGTTTCATGATGCTCCACCCTATCCGGTTCAAAGGCTCCTGGTCAAGTGTTTCTACCGAAAGAACCGTTCGAATTCATCCAAAACCGCCGAGACCGGTACGGTGGCGGCAGCCGCTCGACGGAGCGCTGGACGGGAGGACGAAGCTCGACCCCGGGCGGCCCCTCCTCCCGCCGAAGGGGCGACGCGTTGTCCGCTTTCGCGTTGTGCGACCCCCCGTCAGGGATGCGTTTCGGGCCCTATCCCGCCATGGACCCATGAGGGGAAGTTTCCATAATTTGCGGATAGGTATTTGACGAGGGCTCGCAACTAGTTTACTTTGTAACTATCTAGGATCAGGGAGGCATGCATGCGGACCCTAAAATTTTCCTCATATTTCCTTATTTTTGCGTTAATGATTGCAGCCGTCGGCTGCGCCACGAAACCCGCCGTGACCAGCAAGGAAGCGGCCGAAAGCACGGTCGTCGCCAGCGCGGCCGGGCTGGCCCCCGCGGGCGACGCCCAGTTCAAGACCATCTCCTTCGCGATTACCGTCGGTAATCCCGAGGCGGTCAAGTCCTGGACCCTCAAGATCGGCGACCAGAACACCGTCGTCAAGACGGTCACCGGCACCGCGGCCGACGTGCCCACCACCTTCTCCTGGGACGGCAAGAACGACTCGGGCGCGATGGCTCCCGAAGGCACCTACACCGCCATGCTCTCCGTCGATTACGGCGATGCGTTCAACGCGGGTCAGGCGGCCTCCAAGAGCTTCATCCTCGACATCAATCCGCCGAGCGGAAGCTTCAGCCCCAATCCCGCGTACTTCACCTACGCGCCCGAAGGCGTCAAGGAACCGATTTCGGTCAACGTCACCGTCCAGCCGGCCCTCGCCAAGGTAGCCAGCTGGAGCATCGACATAACCGATCCCTCCGGCGCCGCGATCAAGACGCTTTCGGCCGCCTGGCCCAAATCCCAGGCCGGCTGGGACGGCAAGACCGACTCCGGCTCCATGGTCCAGAAGGGTGTCACCTATCCCGCCACCCTCACCATAAAGGACGAGTTCGGCAACGCCGGCACTTTCAAGGGCAGCTTCGCCATCGGCAACATGCCGGGCGCCGGGAACAGCACCATCAGCGCCGGTCGCCCGGGCTTCTCCCCGACGAGCGTGACGGTCAAGAACACCCTCGACATCCTCACCAGCGTCGGCTCCAAGGCCAGCGTCGCCGCCTGGAAGGTGACGATCGTCAGCGTCGCCGACGGCAGCGTCGTCAAGACCTTCTCCGGCGGAGCGAGCGACGTTCCCGATTCGGTCACCTGGGACGGCAAAGACCCCTCCGGCAAAGTCCTACCGCAGGGTCAGTACTACGCCGACCTCGCCGTCGACTACGGCAAGGCTTTCATGCCCGCCGAGGTCAAGAGCCCCAACTTCTGGCTCGTCACCTCGCCGCCCACCGGCACGGTGACGGTCAATCCCTCCACCGCCTCGCTCGCCACGGTCGGGCCCGCCAATCCCATAACCTTCACCGTCCAGGCCAAGTCGCAGTACGCCGACATCGCCTCCTGGACCCTGAGCGTGCTCGACCCCAAGGGCACCTCGGTCGCGATCTTCCAGGCCAACTGGCCCAAGAACACCGCAGCCTGGGACGGCAAGACCGTCGAAGGCGCCAACATGGTCTCCGGAGCCACCTATACCGCCACCGCCAAGGTCCAGGACGTATACGGCAACATCGGCACGCTCAGCGGCACGTTCACGGCATCGGGTCTGCCCGTCGCGCCCGAGGCCACGACCGTTACGCCCTCCGCGGCCGGCTTCGCCCCCTCGGGCGTCGTAGCGTCGATGAACACCATCGGCTTCGCCCTCGCCGTGGGCAACAAGTCCGCGGTCTCCGACTGGCGCCTCGACCTGGTCAACTCCGACTCCATCGTCGCGAAAAGCTTCAGCGGCACGGCGAGCAACATTCCCGCCAGCCTCAGCTGGGACGGCAAGGGCGCCGACGGCAACATGGCCCAGGAAGGGAACTACACCGCCGTCCTCACCGTCGACTACGGCTCGACCTACGCACCCACTCGCATCTCTTCCTCGCCCTTCGTCCTCGACATCACGCCCCCGACGGGCAGCATCGCCCTGTCCACCAAGCTCTTCGCCCCCGACGGACAGACGAGCAACCCGAACGCCACCGAGACCATCACGCTCACCGGTTCGTCCAAGTTCGCCCCGCTCGCCAGCTATGCGGTCGACATCCTCGATCCGGATGGCAACGAGTTCATGAACTTCAACGGAACCTGGCCCGCCGCGCCGATAGCCTGGGACGGCAAGGGCTCGAACGGCGAGCTCGTCCAATCGGCCTCCGATTACCCGGTCGTCGCCAAGATCCAAGATCGGTTCGGCAACGTCGGCACCGTCAAGGCCCTCATTTCCACCGACATCCTCGTCGAGAAGGTAGCCGACGGCTACAAGATTCGCGTGTCGAGCATCGTCTTCAAGCCCTTCACGGCGGACTACCTGGACGTCCCGGCCGACCGCAGGGCGCGCAACCTCGCCACCCTCGATCTTCTGGCCTCGAAGCTTTCCCGCTTCCCCGACTACAAGATCAGGCTCGAGGGCCACGCGGTCATGATCTACTGGGACAACAAGGTGAAGGGGGCGGCCGAGCAGAAGTACGTGCTCATCCCGCTGTCCAAGGCCCGGGCCGTGGCGATCAAGGAAGCCCTGGTCAAGCGCGGCATCGCGGCCGACCGCCTGTTCACCACCGGCGTCGGCGCCCTCGATCCGGTCGTTCCCGACAGTGATCTCGCCGAGCGCTGGAAGAACCGCCGCGTCGAGTTCTACCTGATGCAGCAGTAGCCTTCATCGGCGGGGCAACCCGTCTTCCCGCGAGGGGCCGCCTCGGGACTGCAACTCCCCGGGCGGCCCCTCGTGTCGTCAGATACCGCGTCATCCGATGCCGTGTCGGCAGGCTGCGCTTCATCCGCGGGGCCTTCGCCTCCGTGTGTGACGATCGTCACAGACTGCCGAATCGTCCACCCCGTAATTTGTTATAACGTCACTGATGGATGCCATTCGGGAGGTACCGTATGAAGCAGAACGAAGGAACCGTCGATCGCGTCATTCGCGTCATAGTGGGAATAATCGTAGCGGTCGTCGGGATCGTCTATCACAGCTGGTGGGGCCTGCTCGCCCTCATCCCGCTCCTGACCGCCGCCACTGGTGTATGCCTGCTCTACCTGCCCTTCCGCATCTCGACCCGCGGAAAGGCAGCCGCCAAATAGCCGAAAAATTCCCGAGCTTGCGGGCGGGTGGGATTCCCCAAGGTTCGGAGCCTTAGGGGCGAGGCAGCAGCGCGTCGAGCCTTGAGAGGCCCTCGACCGCTCCCAGGGCCAGGCGGATGCCGCCCAGGCTTTTCGTGAACTCGGTGACGGAGGGATCGATCTCGATGATCGTCCCTCCGTTGTTTTTGACGATGGTGGGCAGTCCGGCGGCGGGATGGACGACGCCGGCCGAGCCGACGATGAGGCACAGGTCGGCCGCCTCGGCGCCCGCCATGGCGGCGGCGTACGCTTCGGGGGGGATGCCCTCGCCGAAGAACACGAAGTCGGGCTTGAGGACTCCGTCGCATCCGCGCGGGGCCGGAGCGTCGGGCGGCCAGGAGCCGCAGCGCGGCGGCAGCTTCAGGGCGACTCCGGCGGCTATCTCCGAAGGCGAAGCCCGGATGCGGCGGCCGCATCTCCGGCAGACGAGGCCCGCCAAGCTGCCGTGAAACTCGACGACGC
>Ga0307377_10008879_pt1 | contig 10136 bp, 10 predicted proteins | sample TR3MG_FD_202535 | JGI IMG/M metagenome (GOLD analysis project Ga0307377, IMG submission 202535) | Soil microbial communities from Risofladan, Vaasa, Finland - TR-3 | ecosystem: Environmental > Terrestrial > Soil > Coastal area > Acid sulfate soil | place: Finland: Risofladan, Vaasa | collected... | reverse complement strand
ATGCTGATTCATATTGCCACCGCATCTATTCTGGTAGGGAGAAGGATAATAGTGCTCCAGTTACAATTACAACTTGGCAGTCTGTTTATAAGTTAGAAAGATCTTTCTTCGAAGACTATAATGTTGTGATTGGTGATGAAGCACACCTTTTTAAAAGTAAGTCTTTAATATCTATAATGACAAAATTGCACCATGCAAAATATAGATTTGGATTTACTGGAACTTTAGATGGTACACAAACACACAAGTGGGTTCTGGAGGGATTATTTGGACCATCTTATAAAGTAACCAGAACAGAAGAATTAATGAAACAAGGACATCTATCTCAATTGGATATTCAGTGTCTTGTTCTCAAACATTCTCCACAAAATTTTAACACGTATGAGGATGAAATACAATACCTTATTTCTCATGAACAAAGAAACAAATTTATTACTAATCTCACTTTAGATCTTAAAGGTAACACACTTGTTCTCTTTAGTAGAGTTGAGGCTCATGGAGCAGTCTTATACGAAAAGATAAATACTAACAAGCGAGATGATCGTAAAGTATTTTTTGTTCATGGCGGAGTTGATGCTGAAGAAAGAGAATTAGTTAGGGAAATCACAGAAAGAGAAAACAACGCTATTATTGTTGCCTCGTATGGAACTTTTTCTACAGGCATTAATATTAAAAACCTCCATAACGTTATCTTTGCTTCACCCAGTAAATCAAGAGTTAGAAATTTACAATCAATTGGAAGAGTACTTCGAAAAGGAAAAAATAAAACTAAAGCAGTTCTCTACGACATCTCTGATGATTGTACAATCAAATCAAAACGAAACTACACACTAAATCACCTTATTGAGAGAATTAAAATCTACAATGAAGAAAAATTTAATTATGAAATAATCACCATACAACTAGGGAAACATGGGAATTGAAGACGACTTTTACGCTACAGTTAAACTTAAGTCTGGTGAAGAAATATTCGCCAAAGTAGCAGCATCTGAAGAAGAAGATAGAACTTTACTGATAGTAACTAATCCAATTATTGTCAATGAAATTAAATCAAGAATTGGTGTGGTTGGATATAAACTAGAACCCTGGTTAAAAACAACCAAAGATGATATGTTTATCTTAAATATGTCTGATGTCTTAACAATGTCAGAATCATCTGATGTTGAAATGATTCAGATGTATCAATCATTTGTCAGAGATTCGAATGCAGATAAAACTGGTCAACCAAAGTTGAGTAGAAAGATGGGTTTTATCTCAACAGTCAATGATGCAAAGGAGATACTAGAGAAGATCTATAAGAGTAGCTAAAGCTTCCTTATCAACCCTGACAGAGTTATTCTACAAAGATATTGATACCTTGTCAAGTATTAGTTGAAATGTTATAATATCTACATAGTTATGATAAGAATTTATGATATCGACGGCAGTTATGACCAGAAGAAAGAGGTCAGAGCACTACGTAAACAACAAAGAGTTTCTTGCTGCTCTAATCAAGTACAGAGAAGATGTTGAGATTGCAAAGATTCAAGGTAAACCCAAACCAGTTATTCCTCGTTACGTTGGTGAGTGTTTTCTGAAGATTGCTAATCACCTTTCATTCAAACCAAACTTCGTGAACTACATGTTCAAGGAAGATATGATCTCTGATGGCATTGAGAATTGTGTTCAGTACATTCACAATTTCAATCCAGAGAAGTCACAGAATCCTTTTGCATACTTCACTCAAATCATTCACTACGCATTCCTCCGCAGAATCCAAAGAGAGAAGCGTCAGTTAGAAATCAAAAATAAAATTCTTGAAAAGTCTGGTTACAGTGAAGTGTTCGATGACAACAACACCATTGACGGATCGAACTACAGCGACTATAATAGTATCAAAGATGCTGTCCATAGCAAACTGCGTTACTAATTAATGAAAGTTGCCATCATTACTGACCAACACTTTGGGGCAAGAAAAAACTCAAAACACTTCCACGATTATTTTTTAAAGTTCTATAATGATATCTTCTTTCCTATGCTAGAGAAGGAAGGTATCACCACTGTCATTGACATGGGAGATACTTTTGATAGTCGTAAGGGTATTGATTTTTCTGCACTGTCTTGGGCAAAAAATAATTACTATGACAGACTCCGTAATATGGGAGTAACTGTTCATACTATTGTTGGCAATCATACCGCATATTATAAAAACACTAACGAAGTAAATGCCGTCGATCTATTACTTCGTGAGTATGATAATGTCATAGTTTATTCTTCTGCAACAGAAGTTAAACTTGGCAACTTAAATACACTTTTTATTCCTTGGATCAATAATGAAAATTTTGAAAGTACTGTCTCATCTGTTAAAGCTTCACGTAGCATATGTGCGATGGGGCACCTTGAACTCAACGGATTCAGAGCTCATCGCGGGCACGTCATGGAAGACGGTATGGACTGCGAACTATTTGAGAAGTTCAGTCATGTCTTCTCGGGACACTATCACACTCGATCGGACAACGGCAAAATCTTCTATCTAGGTAACCCCTATGAGATGTTTTGGAATGATGTGAATGACCCTCGTGGATTCACAATTTTTGATACGGATACTTTAGAAAAAGTTTCTATCAATAATCCATACAGAATGTTTTATAACATTTATTATGAAGATAATGATTACCAAACTTTTGATACAAGAGAATATGAGAACAAAATTGTAAAAGTTATTGTTCGTAAAAAGAGTGATTCTAAAAAGTTTGAAAAATTCATTGATAAACTGTATAGTTCCAATGTTCATGAATTAAAAGTTGTTGAAAATTTTCAATTCCAAGAGAGTGAAGATTTTGAAGCATTTGAATCAGAAGACACGCTTTCCATACTGAATAGATATATTGAAGAGTCTGAAGTTGAACTTGAAAAGTCCTTAATTCAGAGAATCGTTCAAGAAGTCTATCAGGAAGCATGTGAGATGGTCTAATGTTTATTTTAACAATACTTGGAAAGGAGGACGACGGAGCATATTCAGTTCAAAATGAAGAAGGTGAACAAGTATTGTATCTCTTTGAAGATGAGGATGATGCGACAAGATATGCTATGATGTTGGAGGAAGATGGGGGATACCCAGAAATGCACATCATAGAAGTTGATGATGATATGATGATTCATATTTGCGAATCTCACGGGTATGAATATACCATTATTACTCCAAATGACATTGTAATACCGCCCAAAACCGAAACTCATGATTTTATTTGAAAAGATTCGTTGGAAAAATTTTCTTTCAACTGGTAACCAATATTCCGAAGTTAACTTTCAAAAAAGTTCTACAACTTTGATTGTTGGTACAAATGGTGCTGGTAAGAGTACTGTTCTTGATGCTCTTACTTTTGCATTGTTTGGAAAACCTTTTCGTAAGATCAATAAACCACAACTTCCAAACTCTACGAATGAGAAAGACTGTAGGGTTGAAGTTGAGTTTTCTATTGGATCTACTGAATGGAAAGTTTGTCGCGGTATTAAACCAAACATCTTTGAAATTTTTAGAAATGGAACGGCACTAGATCAGTCTGCAGCAGCTCTGGATCAACAGAAGTGGTTGGAGCAAAATGTTCTGAAGATGAATTATAAGTCCTTTACCCAAATTGTAATTCTGGGTAGTAGCACTTTTGTTCCCTTTATGCAACTTTCTGCTGCTAACCGTAGAGAGGTTATTGAAGATTTGCTTGATATCAAAATCTTTTCCTCTATGAATACCATCGTCAAAGAAAAGATTCGTCAGTCTAAAGAAGATATCAAAGTTCTTGACTTGAAGAAAGAAACTCTCAAGGATAAAGTTGATATGCAGAAAAACTTTATCGAACAATTGGAGAGTAGTGGAAATGCCAATATAAATGCCAACAAAGAAAAGATTGCCAACTTGGATAAAGAAATTGGTGATTATATGGAGAAGAATTCTCTGTTGGAAGAAGATGTTTTCAAGTATACTAAAGATCAAGAGTACGTCACTGGAGCTACGGAGAAACTTCGTAAGTTAGGAAACCTTAAAGGAAAGATCTCCCAGAAAGTATCTACGATTACGAAAGAGCATAAGTTCTTTACGGAGAATACGGTATGCCCTACTTGCACACAATCGATTGAAGAGACCTTCAGAATAAATAGAATTACAGACGCTCAAAATAAAGCAAAGGAGTTGCAATCTGGTTATAAAGAACTAGAAGAGGCAATTAAAGAGGAAGAAGAGCGAGAGCGTCAATTCATTGCTCTTTCCAAGGAGATTACAAAACTAACGAATGGCATTTCTCAAAACAATACTAGGATCTCTGGGTTTAATAGACAAATCCGAGATCTGGAAAGTGAAATACAAACACTTACCAAGCAACTTGAGAATCGAAATACTGAACATGACAAGTTAGAAACTTTCAAGGAAGGTCTCCAAAAAACCTATGATGAATTAGTAGAACAAAAAGACAAAATTAAATACTACGATTTTACTTACGGTCTGTTAAAGGACGGTGGAGTTAAAACTAAAATCATCAAGAAATACTTACCGCTGATCAATCAGCAAGTAAACCGTTATCTTCAGATGATGGATTTTTACATTAACTTTACTCTTGATGAAGAATTTAATGAAACCGTCCAATCACCAATCCATGAAGATTTTTCCTACAGTTCTTTTAGTGAAGGAGAAAAGCAAAGGATTGACCTTGCCCTTCTTTTTACTTGGAGAGAGGTAGCTAAGTTTAAAAACTCTGTATCAACTAACCTCATGATTCTAGATGAGGTATTTGATAGTTCTCTTGATAGTCAAGGAACAGATGAGTTCCTTAAAATCATTCGCTATGTTGTAAAGGATGCAAATATTTTTGTTATCTCTCACAAGACAGGAATGGAAGATAAGTTTGAAAATGTGATCAAGTTTGAAAAAGTGAAAGGTTTTAGTAGGATGGTTAGTTGATGCCAGTATATAAACACAAAGATACTGGGACAAGATTTTTATTTGTCCATATTCCCAGAACTGCTGGAAGGTTTTTTCAATCTAACTTGAATGAGAATGGATTTAAGTTAGAGCACGATGCCAATGGTAGTATTGAGGGAATTGAGGTTCTCCATTTTCATAGGGAACTTTATGAAAAGTATTTGGACGTAGAAGGAATACCTCATATTGCAATCATTAGAAATCCAATCGATAGATTTTTTGGTGCTTCTAGTTTTCTGAAAAGAATGTATGGAGAGGATATTCAGGAATTGATGGAGGATGAACTTTATTTTTTCCAAATGCTTGAAAACTTTCCTCTTACAGAAGCAGTAAATTGGTATCGATCTCAACTTGATTTCTTAAGTGATAAGACTCATGTTTGGAAATTTGAATCTGGTTTTGGTGAAGACTTCTCTCAATGGGTTTCTGAAATACTTGGAGTTCCTTTCAAGTCCCATGATGTGCCATACAAGAAACTGTCCTATGACGAGTCAAATAAGTTGACAAGGACTCCCAAACTGCTAGATAATATAAGGAAACTTTGCAGCAAGGACATTGAGCAACTCTATCCCGAACTGGCAACACCACTCCAAGAAGGAACAAAAGCGGAGACTCAAACCACAAGCACTCCGCCAAGCAAAACAACGGTTAAGACAATTTAAGAAGCGTTACAAGGGTCGTCAGAATGGCGACCTTTCGTTTTATTATGGGTACATACAAGAGAAGTCCCATGTCTGTTCGTCACGAAATTAAATCCCAACTCGCCAAGCTTCTTGCTACCGAAGACCTGGTGGTGGAACACAAGAAAGTTGAGACTGCATGTTTCAATGTCCATACTCGTGTTCTGACTCTGCCCATGTGGGAACGTGCATCTAATTCTGTGTATGACATGCTGGTGGGTCATGAAGTTGGACATGCTCTCTATACTCCAGATGAAGACTGGAGTGAAAATTGTAAAGTACCAAAACAATTTGTGAACGTTGTTGAGGATGCTCGTATTGAAAAAATGATGAAGCGTCGTTATCCAGGAATTGCTAAAACTTTTTTCAACGGATACAGAGAACTGTCTGATGAAGATTTCTTTTCTCTTGATGGTGAAGATGTTTCTTTGATGAATCTTGCTGACAGGGTGAATCTTTATTATAAGATCGGCAGTTTTGTCAACGTCCCTTTTGAGGAGAGCGAAAAGGATATCGTTGAGATGATTGGTAAAACTGAAACGTTTGCTGATGTCTTGATTGCAGCAGAAGAATTATACAAACTCTGCAAAGAGAATAAGAAAGAAAAACTGGATGATATTGAAATGCCGCCCCAACAACAGGGTGGATGTAATCAGGGAGCGGAGAAAGAAGAAACTGAAAACTCTGATAACTCTGTAGAATCTGAAGAATCCAAACCAGAATCTTCGGATAAGGGAGATAACGGTGGTCATGAAACCTCTGGTTCTACTACTGATGAACCAGAGGTTACAACGGACGATATTCTGCAAGACAAAATTCGAGACCTTGTTGACATGTCTGGAATTGAGAATGTTTATGTGGAACTTCCCAAACTCAATCTCGAAACTGTCATTGGTAAGAATGAGGAAATTCATGAGTTGTTGAACCAGTATTACTCTATTCAACAACAAAAACAAGATGAGTCTTTTACCGAGTATGGGATTCCTTTGGAAAGCATTTTCAATAATGTGGATTCCCAATATCTTAAATTTAAGAAGTCAGCCCAGAAAGAAGTAAACTATCTGGTCAAAGAGTTTGAGTGTAAGAAGGCAGCAGACTCATATGCTCGTGCTACCACTGCTCGTACTGGTGTTCTGGACTGCACTAAACTCCACACTTACAAGTACAACGAAGATCTCTTCAAGAAGGTTACAACCCTTGCTGACGGCAAGAACCACGGTCTGGTGTTTGTTCTGGACTGGTCTGGATCTATGCAATATGTTCTTGAAGACACCCTTAAGCAACTGTACAATTTGATTTGGTTCTGTAAGAAAGTTGCTATTCCTTTTGAGGTTTATGCTTTCACTAATGAGTGGCGTCGCGGTGCATATGATTATAAAACTCATCAGCACCTTTCTACTGATCGTACCTCTCACTATGAAAAGAAAGAGGGACTAGCTGCAATTGATGAATCATTTTCAATGATGAATATTCTTACCAGCAAAACTTCTGGTAAAGACCTTGACCAGCAGATGCTTAACATTTGGCGTCTTGCACTTGCATTTGGAGAATCATATACAAACAAATATGGATATCCAAATCGCATGTCTCTCTCTGGAACTCCCTTGAATGAGGCACTAGTTAGTCTTCATCAAATTCTTCCGAAGTTTCAAAAAGAGAACAAAGTTCAAAAAGTTCAATGTATTGTCTTGACTGATGGTGAGGCAAATCATCTTCCTTATCATGTAAAGATTCAACGCCACTGGGAAAGCGAACCTTATATTGGATGTCGCGGATTTAATCCAGCAACTTGTTTCTTGCGTGACCGTAAACTTGGAACAACCTATCGCATTGATCATTATTGGCATAAGTTTACTGATACTTTGCTCTTGAATTTGAAAGAAAACTTCCCGAGTGTTAACTTCATTGGTATTCGTGTTCTAATGAGTCGTGATGCAAACCGATTTATTCAAATGTATTATGATCAATACACCAAAGAGTATGAGAGTGTGCATAAGGATTGGAAAAAACTTCGTAGTTTTACTATCAAAAACTCTGGGTATGATGCATATTTTGGTTTATCTGCGTCTGCTCTTTCTCAAGAGTCTGAATTTACTGTGAAAGATGATGCAACCAAATCTCAAATTAAATCTGCTTTTGCAAAATCTCTCAAGACCAAGAAACTAAATAAAAAAGTATTGGGCGAATTTATTTCTCTAGTAGCATGAAGATGAATTGGAAAGAAATTGCTCTCCAAATGGAAACAGATCCCAAAGTTCGCAAAGTTCTTTTAGAAGGACCTAAAAGTCTGTCGCAGGCATGGATGCTTCAGGCACTCAAGTTCAAATACCTGAAGTGGACAGTGTGAACTAATGGTACACGGGGGGCAGAACGCCCCCCTTTTTCGTCTATAATGACTTCAGTTCAAACAAACTACTAATGGCACTGTCCGCTGACTACATCCGCACTTCCCTCCAGTCTCTCTACGGAGAATCTGTAACTGCTGGTGACATTCGTGCATGGTGTGCTATGAATGGTTCTAACTACCAGACTGTTACCAAGAAACTTGATCAATATAAAACTAGTCGTGGTAAATGGAATCTGACCATCCAAGAAGCACGAGAGCAGTTTGAGCAAGTCGTAAATGCTCCTGCTGCTATTCCTGCTGTTGAACAAAATCTTATTCCTGAAAAAGATGATACCTTCGTCAAGTTTGGTAACTTTGGTGATATTAAAAAAATTATTCAGTCCCGTCTCTTCTATCCGACGTTCATTACAGGTCTGTCTGGTAACGGTAAAACGTTCAGTGTGGAGCAAGCATGTGCTCAACTCAAACGAGAATTGATTCGTGTAAACATTACGATTGAAACTGATGAAGATGACCTTATCGGTGGTTTTAGGCTTGTTGATGGGAACACTGCATGGCATAACGGTCCCGTCATTGAAGCACTCGAACGAGGTGCAGTGTTGCTTCTGGACGAAATCGACCTTGCATCCAACAAAATCCTCTGCCTTCAGTCCATTCTAGAAGGTAAGGGTGTCTTCCTCAAGAAGATTGGTAAGTGGGTCAAACCTGCTGCTGGTTTCACTGTGGTTGCCACTGCTAACACTAAAGGAAAGGGATCTGAAGACGGACGCTTTATTGGAACCAATGTCCTCAATGAAGCATTCCTTGAGCGTTTTCCTGTGACCTTTGAGCAAGAATATCCCAGTCCTGCTCAAGAAATGAAAATTGTTTACAATGTTGCAGACTCTCTTGGATGTGTTGATAAGGATTTCTGCACCCGTCTGGTTGACTGGGCAGACATCATCCGTAAAACCTTCTACGATGGTGGTATTGAGGAAATCATCAGCACCCGCCGCCTGGTCCACATCATCCGTGCCTACAGCATCTTCCAAGACAAGGCAAAGGCAATCCAAGTTTGCGTAAACCGCTTTGACGATGAAACCAAGCAAGCATTCCTGGAACTCTATGACAAGGTGGATGCTGATTTTGATCTGACTGCCACTGGTGAAAAATTCCCAATTGACCAAGACACTCCTTTCTGATATAATGACTGATGATTGGATACATGAATACTTGGATTCCATGTATCCTGATATTTCCAACAACCTTGATGAACCTATTGTTATGGACGAATATCCTTATTCAATGAACGATAACACCTTTACCATTGATACTACACTTGACGACGTGATTCCTAATTCTCCAGCAACTCCTTGGAAGTATAATGAAGAAGCAATCGTAAAAGAACTTCTTGAATATATCCGTGGAACTTATACCCAGCACTATTCTGCTGGTGATGATAAGATTCAAACTCTTGATCTTATCGAAGCATGTGGCGATGGTGAAGCATTCTGCCGCAGCAACATTCTGAAGTATGCTTCCCGCTACGATAAGAAAGGCACTGCCCGCCGTGACATTATGAAGATCCTGCATTATGCTGTTCTTCTTATGAACTTCAATGATAAGAACGCTGTCCGTGAAACTTACAACCAATGAGCAACATGAAACTCTCTGAAAAAACTCTTAATCTTCTCAAGAACTTTTCTTCGATCAACCAGTCCATTCTCTTTAAGAAGGGTAGTTCTCTTCGCACCATTAGCGTAATGAAGAACATTCTTGCAGAAGCAAAAATTGACGAAGATCTTCCTTTGGATTTTGGTATCTATGATCTGAATCAATTCCTAAATGGTCTTGGTCTGCACCAGAGTCCTCTGCTGGATTTTGAGAATGATGGTCACGTTGTTATCCGTGAAGGAAAAATGCGTTCCAAGTATTTCTTTGCAGATCCCTCTGTGATTGTCACTCCCCCAGAAAAAGACATTACTCTTCCCACCGAAGATGTTTGCTTTGAGTTGAGTACCCAACAACTGGATAAACTTCTAAAAGCAGCATCTGTATATCAACTGCCCGACCTTTCTGCTATTGGTGAAGCAGGAGTTGTGAAACTTGTGGTTCGTGATAAGAAAAACGATACCTCTAATGACTTTGCTGTTGTTGTTGGAGAGACTGAAAATGAGTT
>Ga0307377_10008878_pt1 | contig 10136 bp, 6 predicted proteins | sample TR3MG_FD_202535 | JGI IMG/M metagenome (GOLD analysis project Ga0307377, IMG submission 202535) | Soil microbial communities from Risofladan, Vaasa, Finland - TR-3 | ecosystem: Environmental > Terrestrial > Soil > Coastal area > Acid sulfate soil | place: Finland: Risofladan, Vaasa | collected... | reverse complement strand
TACCGTGTCCCGACCTGACTGAAGACAAGAAGGCCGCCATCGCGCGGGCGATCAAGAACACGCTTCCGCACAAGATGGACGCCGTGCTCGAGAACTGTCTGCAGGAGATGGCCGAGGGCAACAAGGTCTATGTGCTGACGCACCTCGTCAGCTCCGCGACGCGGATCTTCGAGGCGTTGCAGAAGGCATGCACCGGCAAGAAGTCACCTCACCGCGTTCGGATGGCCGAGGTGAAGGCGCAGCTCTGGCTGGCGCACGGCGAGATCAGTAACGGCCGTCAACGGTTTGAGATGGCTCGGGACTACCGCGAACACGGCGGCGCCGGGGCGTTCATCTCAACGATCAAGGCGATGGCCGAGGGCGGCATCTCCCTCAGAGGCGCATCGTCGATTCACCTCGTCGAGCTGGATTGGAACCCGGCTGACATCGAACAGAGCACAGAGCGCCCCAACGAGATCGGCGTGAGAGGCATGAGCCTGCTGATCTACATCGTAAAACGCTCGGTTGACGAGCACATGCTCCGAACCGTCTTGCCGAAATTCGACACACAGGTGAAGCTCACCGGCGATCAAGAAGCCAGCAAGTTCCTCGAAACACTCGGCGGCCGCTCGGAAGAGACCGTCGATGAAATCTGGGCGCGGCTGACTGCGCACCTGGAGGACGAGGACGATGACTAAGCCACTACCGACACTACCTATAGCGGTGACCGCAGTCGCGAGCGGCGCGTCAGCTCGGGGGCCATCCCGACTGGCGGCGCTCAACGTGTGCGAGCGCGCCTGGGCGCTGAGGTACTACTACTGGATTCGACAGAACGTCGATAACGAGTACCGGATGGGCGGATCGCTCATCCACACCTGTTACGAGTACTACTACGCGACCAAGATGTCCGAAGAGATGCGGAAGGAGCGCTGCCCGTGGTTTTACCGGCAGACTCTGCAGGAGCGTCTCGAAGAGCAAGGCCGCGACTTCCCCGAGCTGGTGGAGATGGCGAAGGAGAACCTCGCCGCGTACATGCAAGTGTACTCTCACGAGCCGGTGAGGCCGTTGTGGATCGAGCGGGAGTTCAGCGCGACGTTAGGGGAGATCGATCCAGGCGGTCCCCACCCGGAGCTGGACGACGAGGTGGTCACCTGCCGATCAGACCTCGTGTTCGAGAACGACGACGGGATCTGGATCATGGACTACAAGTCTGTGGGCGCTCAAGGTACTGGGCGTGATGGCAGGCTGTGGCGCTGGAAGGCCAATAACGAGTACGCCCTGAACCTTCAGGTACTCGTAAATCTGCACCTGGTGCGCCGCGTTCTGGGAGCGGGCCGAGTACGTGGCTTCATCATCCAGCGCACGACGCGACAAGGTCCGTACGACTTCGATCGGCACGTGCTGTCAGTACCTATGAAGGCGTACAAAGAGACGCCAAGACAGTTGCGTTACGCAGTCCAGCATGAGATGGAAGTAGCTCGTACCATCCAAGAGGGTGGCAGGCCGAAACCTAGTTTCAATGCCTGCTTCGGGCGGTACGGGGCCTGCGATTATCGCGACGCCTGCATGGCGAAAGACGACGCAGGTTTTCAGGCAGTACTTAGGCGGGACTTCGATGTACCGCAGTTGAAGGTGGTGACTCAGTGAGCGAATTTGGCGACATCGACCCAGGCCTGAAGGTGAGTAACATCCTCGCCGGCGCGCCCTTCATGATCGTGTACGGGCCGCCCAAGGCCGGCAAAAGTACAGATGTCGCGCTCGCGCTGAACAACTGCTTGTTCTTCACACACGACGACCAGGTGCTCCGGCCGTACGCCTCGTACTACCGGTGGCTCGAGACTAACTTCCCTGACAAGATTCACGAGCTGCAGCTCCGTCACCCGTCCAAGCCGTGGGCCGAAGGCGGAATGGCGATCAAAGAGTTCGCGCAGTTTACAGCCGGGGCGGACTTCACGCGCATTCGCCAGAACACAGCCGACGCGATTCGGAGCTGGCTCGAAACGAAGTACTGCCCTGAGATGAAGAAGGGCAACTGGCCCTTCGCCGGGCTCGTGTTCGACGAGTGGTCGACGTTCTGCTTGCGCATCTTCGACGATATGGGACGGAAGTACTTCCGAGAGACCTCGCGCTACGGCGAGGTGTCACGGAGCCCTGACCATTTCACCATCTCGCCTAAGCTCAAGGAGTTTCACACCGAGCTGGCGCAGATCGCCCAGTACACAGGCGCGCCGCTGACGCTGGTCAGCCACGAGCGGACGCCGAGCTACTACGACCCGAAGTTCGACGCCGGCAAGAACCCGGATGAGATCAAGTACCAGGGTGGCCCTGCGTTCCCGCACGGCGCGCTCATCAGCCAGTGCTGCGCGGCCGCGAGCCTCGTGCTGCGGCTGAAGGTTACCGACGCTGCCGAAGAGGCCAAGGGGAAGGGCGCGCTGGACCTGGCACCGCCGCCGGCCGCCATCCCCGGCATTCCCGGCGTCGTCGCGCCAGCAGCTCCGGCTGTGGAGGTGGCGCCCAAAAGCGACCCATGGTCGCCCGATGCTGCGAACGGATCGAAGCTGATCCGTGAGTACATCACAGAAGTCTCGGAGGAGTGGATCGGAGGCATACGTGACTTCCGAATCAATTCTCGCGAGAAGCTCGATTTGCGCGGCGTGTTGCTGCGCAGCGAGTTTCCGATTCGATAACCCGCGCTCCGGCGCATTTCAGGAGAAGAAAAGATGACACAAGCACCGCCAATCGAGTTTGAAGGCCTCGAAGAGTACAACCCCTGGGCCGGTGGAGGCCACGGGTTCCTCCCCTTCGAGGGCTACGTGAAGGTTCGCGTCTCGGATGCCGAGCCCGAGCAGAGCAAGCGCGACCCGTCCAAGTGGCAGGCCAAGGTCAACGTCGTCTGCGTCGACGAGGACTGCGTGGGCACCCCGCTGATCTCGCGTCCCATCTACAAGGGTCTCGACAAGAACGGCAAGAACCTCAACCGCCAGTTCGCGGACTTCCTGATGAGCATCGGCACCACGCCGCAGCAGATTCAGGACAACGCGAAGGCCAAGGCCAAGGGCGACGCCAAGAGCACGCTCGCGGGCCTTGCCGGACGTGAGGGGTACGTCGAGGTTCGTCACTCGACGTTCCAGGGACAGCAGAAGACCGAGATCGCCAACTGGGTCTCCGAGGACGTCTACACCAAGGCGGTCTCCATCGGCGCGAATCGGCGCTACCCGGCGCCTCAGACGCCTGGTAACGGCGTGGCGACGGTGAACGCGGCCAACATCGGCGGCGCTGCTGCTGTTGTGGCTGCTCCGGCGCAGGTCGGCAACGACCCCGTTCCGCAGTTGTAGTTCGGCGCGTAGGCCGTTCAGTTTCAGGGATCGAGCTGAACGGCCTACACCCCACCCATCCTTTGGAGAGCCCTCGTGACGACAGAAACCTGGACCTTTCAACTCGTCGCGCCTGAGCCTCCCAAGCCTCCCATCGAAGTTCACGCGCAGGCCATCGCGCGCGGCGCGAACTGCGCAGTCTGCCCGCTCTTTGGCTGCGGCCAAGGACCTGTCATGGGCGAGGTCCGTAGTCACGCGCGGCTCACGGTCGTCGGCGAGGCGCCCGGCGAGCACGAGGTCGCCCAGGCCAAGCCGTTTGTCGGCTGGTCAGGCGGTGAGCTGAACGCCGCGCTGGCTGAGGGCGGCGTCCTCCGCGAAGAGTGTACGGTCACCAACGTGATCGCCTGTCGCCCGCCAGAAGGCGACAACTTCGCGACCATGGTCGAGGCGCTGCTTCAGACGTACCGGCGTGAGTGCTGGCGCGCAGCTCGTGACAAGACGGCGCCGCCTCCTCCGCCCGTCCTGCCTCAAGACGCGTGCCGTGGCCGACTGCAGCGAGACATCGCGGACTCGGCTGCCCAGGTCATCCTGGCTGTCGGCAAGCAAGCTCTGACGGCCTGCAACACGCACTTCGGGGTAGCGACCGGCAACGTGCTGGTGCGCCCTGGGCAGCCCTACAGCGCCAGCCTGAAGAAGCAGCACGGCGCTCCCATCTTTCTCGAAGAGGGCATGGTCCTCTGCTCGTCCTATCATCCTGCCATGGCCGCTCGCGGCAAGAAGGAGTTCCTGCCCGTCATCCGCGACAACATCAAGCGCGCGGCGCGCATCGCGCGGAACGGCGGCCGCATCGAGTGGAGCGAGCCGCTCTTCGAGCTGAAGCCGACGCCGGCTCGAGTCGAGGAGTTCTGCGACGAGCTGCTTCGGACGCGCGCTGAGGTGACGGTCGACATTGAGACTAACTCAGCGGACACGCAGTCCTGCCAGGTCCGCTGCGTGGGCTTGGGAGCCACCATCGACGGTGTCGAGACGGTCATGGTGGTCCCCTTCAATCACATGGACGGCACGCCGTGGTGGGACCACGAGACGAAGGTGCGCCTCGCGCTGAAGCTGCGCCTCGTGATGGACACTAATCCGCTCGCCGGACAGAACTTCTCCTTCGACTCGGCCGTCATGCTCCGCGTCGGGCTGATGACCAACGTCGACAAGACGTGGAGCGACACTCTCCTACTTCATCACGACACGCCTGATAATGACCTGCCGCACGACCTCGGGTTCATCGCGCGTCGCTTCTTCGACCTCCCGATGTGGAAGGCTGACGTGAGCCACAAGTCGGTCGACAACGTCGATAACAAGATCCTTCATCTTTATAATGCGCGCGACGTACTTGTCACTATGCGGCTCCTAGCGCCGCTTCGGCAGCAGATCTATCAGTACAATACGTCGATGCAGTACGAGACCGACCGTAAGCTGGCGCCCAAGCTGCGGCGTATGGGAGACCTCGGGCTCGTCATCGACGAGAAGCGCCGCGGCGAGTTCAGCGGCGTCCTGAACTGGCACTGCCAGCGCGAGCTGTACAGGCTGCGCGACCTGATCAAGCGTCCGACCTTCAACCCGCGATCAGTTCCCCAGCTCCAAGAGCTGCTCTTTCAAGACTGGGGCTACAAGCCCGTCATCGACACCGACGGCTTCGAGATTCAAAACTCCGCTGGCGACTTGGACGAAGACGAGGTCGGCTCGACCTCGGTCACGGCGCTAATGGAACTCAAGAAGAAGCGTGATCTCCGGCCAATGCACATCGCCTTCATCGACGGGCTGCTGGAGTATCGCGCGTGGGACAAGCTCCGCGGCACCTACGTCGACAAGCTGAAGGTTCGGCCGGTCGATTGGAGTAGCTTCGGGATGAACGTACCGAACGTCGACTCCGTGAGCGCCATCCTCTGGAGTTCCAAGAACAACCGGTATCAGGAGGAGCTGATCCTCCCAGTGCGCGGCGGCCTGTCGCTCCTCAACACGCAGTACAAAGCGCACATCATCCCGACGGGCCGCCTATGTACTGAGCCGGCCGTGCAGAACTGGCCCGCCATCGGCAAGATGAACATGCGCGAGATGGTCGCCTGCCCGCCAGGACACAAGCTGGTCGGGGCCGACTACGCTCAGCTCGAAGCGCGCATCTACGCTGTCGCGGCCAACGACGCCCTGCTCCTCCAAGCGATCAAGGATGGGAAGGACATCCACTCGATGAACGCGGCGAGCCTCCTGGCGAAGACGCTCGACGAGATCCCAGCGTGGTACGAGCGCGTCGAACATGGCGACAAGAAGTACCGCAAGTACTGGAGGACCGTCGCAAAAAGGTTCGCGTTCCTCGAAATCTACGGCGGCGAGAAGGAGAAGCTGTACTCCGTCATGGCCGGACTGCGGAACAAGGCGACCGGCAAGCTGGAGTTCCCCAACCTCAAGATGGATGACGTACTGGTCTGGCACGACAACTGGCACACGCTTCATCCCGAAACGCGATTGTGGCACGAGCGCTGTCACTCCGCGCAAAAGGAGTACGGGTTCAGCGGCGTGCCGTGCCTCGACTACCGCAAGAGGTACTTCTTGGGCGGCGTATCCAAGGTCAACGCGGTCCCGAACATGACGATTCAAGGGTTCGCGGCCAGCATCGCCAACCGCGCACTCCTGCGTCTTTGCGACGCGATCCCATTCCGTGGCTGGTCGCCATGGTCAGGCGTGGTGCTCCAGGTGCACGACTACATCGGGGCTTACGTGCCGGAGGCGCGAGCCAAAGAGACCGAGGGGATCATCGAGGAGTGCATGTTCTTCAATCACAAGGGCGTGGACTTCCCCGCCGAAGCCGGCACCAGCGCACGGTGGTCGGGTCAGGACTGAGCTTGACACTGCGCGCTGGTCGTTATAACTGGACATGAGGTCGATATGAGTATCAAGCCATTTACCCGCCTGAAGGGCAACATCAAGAACCAATTCGATGAGGCGCTCGCCCCGGTCACGCTGTGGCTCGGCGAGAACCAGACCGGCAAGACCGGGCGCCTCATCGGCGTCAAGATCGCCGCGCAGGGGCCAGCCGCCTCTCACGGCGGTGTCAAGGGGTCGGACATCATGCGTCTGGTCCCTGAGGGGATAGGCGGAGCCTTCGCGCTGCTCGAAAGCCCCTCGGGGAGCTGCGAGCTGAAGGTCGACGTCGAGGGCCGAAAGGCGCGGACACCTGTCCATACGCGCACCGGCGCGTTTCTCGAAATGAGCGACGACGAGCGAGCACGCATGCTGCCGCTCGTCAGCATGGCCGACCTCCTCACGTTGGGGCCGGACCGCGGACGCCGTGCGCTGGTGCAGCGATTCGGGGAGGGGGATAAGCTCCTCAAGCCGCGAAAGCTGCGACCTGAGCAGAAGGCGCTGTGGGACGACGTGGTCGAGGCCGTGACCAAGGATCGCGCAGAGGACGCCGACCCTGCGCAGATCCTCGCAGCCGTCCAGCAGGAGCTGAACAGTCGCAAGCTCGACGCCGGGAAGCGGTTCCGTGCGCTGGAGCAGAGCCTGGCTGCGCGCGAGGAGGAGGTCAACGCGACCGCGGCTGGAGCCGAACAGCTCGACGAGCTGCGCGAGGCCTACACGGTCGCGCTGGCCTGGGAGAACGCGGCCGGGCTTCGCGTGCGTCTTGAGAAGATCGAGGAGCAGAAGGCCGATTATCGTGAGCGGCAGAAGCCCTTTGCCGAAGCGGACGCGAACCGTGAGGCGCGCGAGGCCGAGGAGAAGTCTCAACGGGACGCGATCCTCGTCAAGCTGGAAGCGGCCATGGACGTAGTCGGCACCGCCGCTGAGGAGGTTGCCGATCAGCAAGCCCGCGCTGCGTCGGGGGCCAACTGGACCGAGACGCTCCACCGCGCCGCAGACCTGATCGACGAGGGCGCCGAGGCACGGTGTCCGCTGTGTACGTCTACCGTCGTCGCCAGCCTCACGCTGGACGCGCTGATGGCGTGGGACGGGTCGATTGACGAGTTCAAGTCCTTCATCGAGGACGCCCTGGCGAGCTTCGATCCGCTGAAGGTGCTGGAGGAGCGCATCCTCCCGGCCGTGGAGCGTCGGCAGAAGTCGCTGGAGAGCGCCGAGACGGCCGAACGTGAGGCCCGTGCCGCCTCCGCCGCTCTGCAGACTGAGTTAGACGACTTCGATCGTGCCCTGAACCGTGCGCGTACGGATGACGCCACCATGCGCGCCCGCATGCGCGCCGAAGCCGAGCGGATCACGGCCGTCGCGCAGGAAGTGCAGCACGCGCTGGAGATCAGCAAGGCGCCCGCCACATACGATGGCGCCTCAGCCGCCGAGCTGCGCGTCCAGATCGATACTCTCGAAGCGGCCGACCGCGCCCGTGAGCGGCTCGAGCTGGACACAGAGGAGATGCGCCAGGCTGAGGTCGAGCGCGACCTGGCGAAGTGGTTGGAGAACGCGACCAAGAAGCTGCTGACCGATCTGGTCGCCGACCTGAAGAAGACGGCAGAAGAGGCCGTGAACCGCTACATGAAGGATGAGCAGGCCGTCATCGACCTAGAGAAGAGCGCCTGGAACGTCATCGGGAAGGACGGACGCCCACACGGGCGCCATGAGCAGTGCGGCTACGAGCTGTGCAGTCTAGTCCCTGCGCTGGCGTGCGCCTACACCGAGGGCGCACCCGCGCGGTATCTGGTGCTGGATGATGACGATCTGCGCGGCTTCTCGAAGCGGAACCTGAAGAAGCTCCTGAGCCTGCTGGTCGAACTCACCAGCACAGGCGTCCTGACACAGGTCTTCATGGCACACTCGTGGCTCACGCCCGACGACGTGCCGGACGGTGTGATGGTGCATCACTTGGGGACAGCAGGGAAAATCGGGGTGCATTACACGCCGGTGACGGACACCTCCGAACCTGGCGAGCCCGAGCCTGATGTCGTCGTTGCCCCGACACCGGTAGCTGCCGCGCCAGCGCCGATGCCCTTGTTCGACGCTACGCCGGCCGCGCCTGCCCCGGCTACAGAGCCGGATACCCTCGGCGCGCTGATCCTCTGAGCCCTCCCGTGCGGAGGACCGTAACCTCACCCGGTAAACCCCCCTACTCGGTGAGGTTACGGTAGCTCCGTTTACCCTGATTCAAGGGTCCCCGCTACAAAACATGCTCTTATCCAGGTGACATGAGCACCCGGAAAGAAGCAGCCGACGCGAAGACTGTTCAGTATTGGACGGATTACTTTGGCGATTACGGCAAGATCCTAACAGGGAATGTCCCTCGCCGCGTTGCGAAGGTCGTCGCCAAGAAGCTCGCCCGCAAGGTCGCAGGGACTGCAAGGTCCTTCCGCATCGTGAGCATGCAGATTCGGCCGCTAACGGCCGCGCCTCCGACGCCTACCAAGACCGGCGGTCTCACGTTCGAGGGCTGGGCGACCGGCGTCGTCGAGCGCGACGGCGAGCGCACACGGTTTGCCCGTGCGTTCACTGCCGACTTCGATCAGTCAAACGCCATGGTTGCGTTTGACGATATGCCCCTCGCCTGAAGGACACCCCAATGAAGACTCGCGATGCACTGCGCCAAGTAACTGGGCGCCATGTGGAGTACGGCGACGGACCTCTTGGCCGCGTCGCCCAACAACTCTTGGAGCGTTTCGACGCTCGAGAGGACGCCCGGCTGCTCGACGCCGAAGAGCGCGCAGCTCAGGTCGGCAAGGGGCCGATCTTGGACGTGCTACGTCGCGAGCTGGCCCGCGCTAAGGGCGCCGCGCTGTTCGACAACAGCTTGCCGATGGTGACCTGCTGGGACGCTCACCAGGCGATGGAGCGCGCCAAGTCCGCCAACCCTACCGACCACGGCATCCGCACTGCAGCCGCGCACGTGAAGCGATTGTGGCAAAAGGACATGATGGGCAACCTGGCCGTCGGTGACGTCGCGCGACTGCGCGAGCACTACATCAGGGAGTACCCCAAGTCGCGTGTCGCGCAGATTATTGACACCGAGATTCCGGCTGTCGGCTTCAACACGCTGCCCGTGCAGCGCCTCGCCCAGCTCGCAGCCCAGGTGACCGGTCGGTCCGAAGAGCAGCGCCAGGCCTCTTACGAGGCGGTCGTGCGGTCCAACGGACTCGAGGGCAAGGCGCCCCAGGTACAGCGGGCACGTGCGCTCCTTCGCAGTCTCGCCGAGATGAACGCCGAGACGAGCGCGCCCAGCCAGCATCCGGCCGACCGGACGTTGGCGCGGATGGCTGCCTACGACGATCCGATTCTCTCACGCTTGGGTCAGTTTGAAGACGCCGCGCCTTCCTCTACGGAGGATGTGGGTATGGAGCCGGCCATCGACGACATCCCCATGGACGAGGAGATCCTCGAAGTCGAAGAGGAGTTTCCCCACGACGAGGCTAGCGAGGTCATCGAAGAGATCGAGTCGCCGAACACCGGCGAGCCCATGGTCATCGAGCTTGGACCGAGCCTTGACGACGCCGAGATGTTTGACGACGCCGAGATGGGCGTCGAGACGGACCTTGAAGCGCCAGGCGCGCCTCCCATGGACGATGACGTCACGCCAGGCTTCGTGGCCTCGCTGCGGCACTTCGGCCAGCTCGAAGACTTCGCCGAGGCTCCTGACGAGCCCTTCGGTGAAGAAGAGGAGGCGGTACTCCCCCTCGAAGAAGACGAGAGCATCGGCATGCTGGACGAAGGTCCTGCCGAGATGCAGACCTTCACGATGCCTGACCCGACCAGCGACGACGGCGCGATGGTCGAGATCACGATCACGCCAGCCGAAGAGGAAGAGTCGTTCGAGGACGAGATGCTCTCCGAGGACGGCATGGACGGGTTCGGCGAGCC
>Ga0307377_10008873_pt1 | contig 10139 bp, 9 predicted proteins | sample TR3MG_FD_202535 | JGI IMG/M metagenome (GOLD analysis project Ga0307377, IMG submission 202535) | Soil microbial communities from Risofladan, Vaasa, Finland - TR-3 | ecosystem: Environmental > Terrestrial > Soil > Coastal area > Acid sulfate soil | place: Finland: Risofladan, Vaasa | collected... | reverse complement strand
CATTCATTGCGCATGCGGAAAACATTATACCGTGATGGTAAGTGATCAATAAGGGGCAAGTACCCCAGGGCCTGGTTCAGGATAACAGGGGCAACAACCGGCCGGCGAAAAGATCCAGCTCATCCAAGCCTTTGTCCGGTAGGGGGACCAGCACCACCGAATCGGCGCCGGCTTCGACCAAACGACCGATAGCCGCGGCGCATGCTTCCGGCGAGCCAACCACGTTGAGTTGGTCGATCCACTCATCAGGCATTTCCGCTTCGAGCTGTTGAGGCCCCCCATCAGCCAGCATCTCTTCGGCCGCCGGCAGGATGCCCAGGGGCGCGATCTGAGTGTTGATCTTGCCTGAGGCCACGGCCGCGGCGACCAGCGGGCATAGTTGCCGGCGGGCTTCGGCTATGTCGTCCTCGAGGCAGACAAAGGCGAAGACCGTGAGCCGGTGGGGCCGGTCCCGCCAGGCCTCCAACCGCCCGCGGTCGATCTGTTCCCGGGCCCAGGAGAGATAAGCCGGGGACGCGAATTCGGCCAGGATGGTGCCGTCGGCCACCCTGCCCGAGAGGGCCAGGGATTTCGGTCCCCTGACGCCCAGGAAAACAGGGGGGATCTGATCCGGAGGAAAGAGCAGGCGGGCTTTCTGGAGTTGGACCTCGCGGCCGGTATAACTCACCTCTTCGCCGGCCAAAAGCCGGCGCACGGTCAGGGTTGTCTCTTCCAGGGCGCGCAGCTGGGAGTTGGGCATGGCCCCGATCTGGCGCATCCAGCCGGCCACCCCATGGCCGATTCCCGGTAAAAAGCGCCCCGGAAAAAGGCGGGCCAGGGTGGCGATTTCCATGGCCGTGAAGACCGGGTTACGAGCCACGGCCGGCATGATACCCAGGCCTACCTTGATCGTCCCGGTACTGGCCAGGGCCGTGGCCGCCGAGGCGATGCCGCTGCCATAGAAACAATCTTCAACCAGCCACAACGAATCAAAGCCCGCCCCTTCAGCCCGGGCGGCAAAGGCCGGCAGGTGTTCGGGGGCGTGTTCGCGTCGGAACATGATACCCAGATCGGTCATTTTTCTGTCCTATGAAAGTTACCCGGCAAAGTATGTTGCCGGGCCATGGTATTTCTTTGCCTGGCGGAAGACCGGCCAGGCTAGGGAAGCCATAGCAGCGACCATTGTACCATTGGTGATTCAGTGGATCGTTTATCTCTTGGCTAGGCCTGCCCGGCGCTCCTGGCTTCCGGGGAGCCAATTGAATAGTGATTTACAAGTTCTCGGGCTGTTGGCTCATCGACAATCAGCTCGGCTATCAAATTTCCTTTTAGGGCCGAAAATAAACCACTCACTTTCCCCAATCCGGAAACGATACAAACCCCATGTTTTCTCTGAAACATTTCCAGGTTCGGACCACAGGCCCGGTTATTGAGGGGTATATTATCGAAAGTACCATCTTTTCTAAAAAAAACCGTGGCAATATCCCCGGCGATACCTTCTCTTTTTATTTCCAAATAATCACTTTCTTCTAAATATCCTCCGCTGTACACGTGGCTTGGGATACCGGCATTTACCGCGCCAATACTATAAAGGAGAATATCGGCTTTTTCCTGTAGATTAAGTAATCGTTTGATACTCCGCTCGCGCCATAGAGCAGCCTTGGTATCGGCAAAATCAAAAAATGTAGGAACAGGAAAGAGGTGGGCCTTGGCTTGATAGTTCTCAGCAAACCGCATGATGATTTCACTGGCATAATTTATGCCCATCGAATGGGTATTTCCGGCCCCATTCAACTGCATAATTTGCGAATTATGCGTGCTTTTTCTCAGTAGATGTTTGGATACTGCACTTAAAGTCGTTCCCCAGGCAATGCCCAGAATCATCTCTGATCCAAAGAGTGTGTTCAGATGATTCGCGGCGTATTGGGCAACCCTTTCCAGCCAGATTGCTTCACCCGCAATATCCGGCACGGGCACAACATGGGCGTTCTTAATACTGAAGTAATCGACGATCTTCTTTTCCAGCTCGACGGGCTCCCGGGTTGGGGCGGTGATATGGATATGAACCAACCCCTCTTTTTTGGCGAAGGTGAGCAGCCGGGATACGGTGGATCTGGACACCCCCATTTCACGAGCAATCGTTTCGCTGGTCATGTTTTGATAATAATATAACCTGGCAACTTTGATGGCCTTATCGATTTTTTCTTGATCAAGATTGAATGCCATGAATACCTCCCTGGTTACCTAAGAATAACCTGATCCGCACGAACGTGCGACACACATGCAACATTTTTCACCCAGGCTCAATTGATCGTGCCTTATATTTGCACATATGTTCATAGATGTTGACATTTCGTTCATCCCTCTCTAATATTTAACCCTAACATTCTCTGTCAGGCCAGTTTTACAGGTGGGTTCCCATGCATGAATATATTGCTGCGATCGACCAAGGTACGACCAGTACGCGCTGCATGATCTTCAATCGCCAGGGGGAGCCCGTCGGCGTTCACCAGCTTGAGCATGAACAGCATTACCCCAAACCGGGTTGGGTTGAACATGACCCCCTGGAAATATGGGCCAGGAGCCAGGAGGTGATCAAAGGCGCGCTGCGTAAAGCCGGGGCCGCGGCCGGGAATATTGCCGCCATTGGCGTAACCAATCAAAGAGAAACTACGGTGGTCTGGGATAAATTGACCGGCCGGCCCTATACGAATGCGATTGTCTGGCAAGATACTCGCACAGATGCCATCATCGCCGAGTTAGCCAGAGAGGGGGGGCAAGATCGCTTCCGCGGCAAAGTCGGTCTGCCTTTGACCACCTATTTTTCCGGTCCCAAAATCGCCTGGATATTACGAAATGTTGATGGCGCCCAACAAGCGGCCGAAGAGGGGCGGGCCATATTTGGCACCATGGATACCTGGTTAATATGGAACTTAAGCGGGGGTACCCAGGGAGGCAAGCATGTAACCGATGTGACCAATGCCAGCCGGACCATGCTTATGGACCTGCATACATTGGCCTGGGATCAGGAGATGTGCGAGGTCATGGGCATCCCGCCGGTCATGCTGCCCGAAATTCATTCTTCGGCCGAGATAGTTGGCCATACGGATGCAAATGGGCCTTTTGGCGGGGTCATTCGGATAGCCGGCGATCTAGGCGATCAGCACGCAGCGATGGTGGGGCAGGTCTGTTTTGAAAGAGGTGAAGCTAAAAACACCTATGGTACGGGTTGTTTCATGCTTTTGAATACGGGCCATGAAGTTATCCAATCCAAAAATGGACTGCTGTCTACCGTCTGCTACCAGTTTGGGGATGAAGCCCCCAACTATGCTTTGGAGGGTTCCATCGCCATCACCGGCGCTTTGGTCCAATGGCTAAGGGACAATTTAAGGCTGATTGATTCTGCTCCCGAAATAGAGAATTTAGCCAATACCGTTGAGGACAATGGCGGCATCTATTTTGTACCCGCTTTTTCCGGCTTGTTTGCCCCCTATTGGCGATCAGACGCTCGCGGGGCCATCGTCGGCATGACCCGCTTTGTTAATCGCGGACATATCGCCCGGGCAGTGTTGGAAGCGACAGCCTATCAATCCAGAGAAGTCCTGGATGCGATGAACGCCGATTCGGGGGTTGACCTTAAATCATTGAAGGTTGACGGGGGCATGGTCCAAAATGACATGCTTATGCAGTTTCAGGCGGACGTCCTCGGCGTACCGGTCATCCGCCCCAAGGTGCCCGAAACAACGGCCTTGGGGGCAGCCTACGCGGCCGGATATGCGGTCGGTTTCTGGAAGAGCAAAGCGGAGATGAGACAGAACTGGCAGGTTGATAAAACCTGGTATCCGGATGAAGCGAGCAAGGCTGGAACTGATTTTTTCGCCCAATGGAAAAAAGCAGTGACCCGAACATTCGATTGGATCGAATAGAGGATTGATGCTCAGCCGTAAAGAAAGGCTTCAAAGAATTGAAAAAAATCCCGAAGTAAGTGTGCTGATCGTCGGCGCGGGCGCCAACGGGATCGGGACATTTTTAGACCTGGCCCTTCAGGGCGTCGATGTTTTAATGATCGATCGGGGAGATTATTGCAGCGGGGCCAGCGCGGCCTCATCCCATATGGTGCACGGGGGTATTCGTTACCTGGAAAATGGTGAGTTTCGCCTGGTGCGTGAAGCTGTTCAAGAACGGAATCGTTTGTTGGAAAACGCCCCTCATCTGGTAAGGCCACTGCCAACCACTTTCCCGATCTTCAAGTACTTCTCTGGCTTATTAAACGCTCCTTTTAAATTTCTCGGCATTCTGGACCGACCCGCGGAGCGGGGCGCGATTGTTATAAAAATTGGGATGACCCTCTACGATTTTTATACGCGAAAACAGAAAACCGTCCCCAGACATGTGTTAAGAAATAATACGGATTCATTAAAACTTTTTCCGCTGCTTAATCCCGAGATTATTTTTACCGGAACCTATTATGACGGTTCAATGCCCTCCCCGGAGCGGATCGCTCTCGAATTGATCACCGATGCCGTCCAGGAGAATAAGAACGCCTACCCGTTGAATTATGTGAGGCTGGTTTCTGCCACGGGTCGGCAAGTCACTCTGAAAGATGAAATTGGCGGCGCCACCCTCACGGTGGCCCCCCAAATTTTGATTAATGCCGGCGGTCCCTGGATCGACCAGATAAACGCCTCTTTTGGTCTGGAAACCGAATATATTGGCGGCACAAAAGGCTCCCATGTTGTTATTGAGAACCCAGAGTTACGGGCGGCGATCGGAGATAACGAATTTTTCTTTGAAAACAACGATGGCCGTATTGTTCTCATCTATCCTCTGGAAGACAAAGTATTGATCGGCACCTCAGATATTCAAATTGATGATCCCGATCAAGCCATTATTACGGATCAAGAGGTTCAATATTTCATCCAGATGATTGAGCGAGTTTTCCCAACCATAACGGTCACGCCGGCCCAAATTGTCTTCACTTTATCTGGTGTTCGTCCCTTGACCAACTCGAAAGCGCCTTTAACCGGTCAAATCAGCCGAGATCACCAGATCATGATCACCGAACCAGATAAAGAAACCGATTTTCCGATCTTATCGCTTATTGGCGGGAAGTGGACAACCTACCGGGCTTTCTCCGAGAAAGCCAGTGATGCCGTGTTGCAACGTCTAGGCAAGAAGCGCGCACAAAGCACCCGGAACTATCAAATTGGGGGCGGCAAAGGCTACCCCAAGAGTGAAGAAGAAAAAGAAAAATATCTCTCAAAACTTGGGTCACAAACAGGTATCACCTCAGAACGATTAGAAATTCTTTTTGCCAGATATGGCACAAGGGCAGAACGGATGCTGGCCCAAGTCGAAATCCAGCACGATCCCTATCTTCACCATTTTGCCGACGTGAGCCAACAAGAGGTAAAGCATATTGTTGAAAATGAAGATGTTGTTCATTTGGACGATTTTATCCTTCGTCGCTCGATGCTGGGCAAGCTTGGCTATGTGACAGCGGCAGGGTTGGAAGAACTCGGCCGCCTGGTTGGTCAAACCCTTGGCTGGGATGAGGCCAAAATCAGGCAAGAAATTAACCGGGTCATTGAGATATTAAGGACAAAACATAGAATGGATTTCAACCGATTTATTCAGGGGCAATAGATGATGAAATCAACAGGAGGTGATGGATAATATATTAGGGCGGTTGCTTGTGTCTCATGGCAAACTTTTATCCGTATCACAATTTTGAAAAAGAAAAGAAGATGAAACATCCTGTAAGAATTCTCATTATTGCTCTTTTACTGATCCTCCTCGGGGGATTCGTATCCTGGACGACTCAGACAAGTGGCGGCTCAACCGAGATAAAAGATGTGCGTTGGGTTGGTTCCAACGGCACAATGATGAGCGGCCTGTTATACATTCCAGAGGGCGTCACGGCTGAAAATCCGGCGCCGGGAATCGTGGCCATTCACGGCTATATAAATTCGCGCGAAGTACAACACGGATTTTCCATTGAGTTTGCCCGGCGCGGTTATGTCGTCCTGGCCAGCGATCAGACCGGCCATGGCTACTCCGATGGACCGGCCTTCGCCAATGGCTTTGGCGGGCCTGATGCATTGGCCTACTTGCGGACCTTAGACATCGTCGATAAAGACAACATTGGCCTGGAAGGACACTCCATGGGGGGCTGGGCCTTGGGCGTTGCGGCCGGTGTTTATCCCGATGATTATAAAGCCATGGTATTGGAGGGATCGTCCACGGGCACCTTTGGCGCACCGGAGGGCACGCCGGAATGGCCCCGCAACCTGGGCCTGGTCTTCTCGGAGTGGGACGAGTTCTCGGGACTGATGTGGTTGACCCCGAAAGCGACAGATATCGTGAGTACCGACAAGTTAAAGGCGCTGTTTGACACGACAGAAGATGTGGAAATTGGCAAACTCTATGGCTCTATCGAAGATGGCACCGCCCGGATGTTGTATCAGCCTCGCACGACCCATCCTGGCGATCATCTCTCAACGGCGGCATCGGCAATGCAGTTGAATGGTTCCAAAGGACCCTCGATGGGGGCAATGAGTTAGACCCCTACAGCCAGATATGGTACTGGAAAGAAATTGGCAACCTGATCGCCCTGATCGGCATGGTACTGCTCCTGTTACCGGTTGGGATTTTGTTGCTAAGGACAAAATTCTTCGGCGATCTGGTTCAAGAGCCGCCGCCGGTAAAAAATTCCGGTGGCATTGGTTGGTGGGTCTCTGCTCTCATCACCATGATTTTGGGGCCGGCAACGTTGTTCACCTTCAAACAAATTACTGAAAATCAAGAATGGGCGCCAAGCGCTCTGTTCCCCCAGGGAATCACCAACCAGGTTATCACCTGGACAACGATCCTTGGCCTGATAACGCTTGTCCTATTTTTGATCTGGCATTTTGCCGTCAACAAAAAGGCTGGCGGGACAGCGGATGATTATGGACTCACCTGGAGTGGCAAGCTGAGCTGGGGAAAAATTGGCAAATCATTGTTGTTGGCCATCCTGATTGCCTTAGCCGGCTACGTCACGCTGTTCCTGACGGACTATTTCTTCAAATCAGATTACCGTTTTTGGGTCTTCGCCGTCAAACTGCTCACGCCGTTGCAGCTACGGATTGCGCTGACCTACTTCTTCCCCTTCTTGTTCTACTTCTTCTTGCTGAACCTGGTGCTTTTTGCCCAGTTGCGCAAAGATATCGGCCTAGGAAAAGAAATCCTGATCAATGTAGCCATCCTGGTATTGGGGTATGTCGGTCTGCTACTCATCCACTATATTCCCCTGCTCACCGGTGGTACACTGGCCTGGCCTGACGAGTCACTATGGGGCATTATTGCCTTCCAATTCCTGCCGCTGATGACGATTGCCGGCATTTTGATGACCTACTTCAATCGTAAGACAGGACATATTTACCTCGGCGCTTTTCTTTTCTCCCTGCTGGTTTCGTTGATTGTCGTGGCTTCCACGGCCATTCACTACGCTTTCTAAGTCAAAGCGCTAAGAAAGTCAGCAACTAAAAGGGGCTGCTCAACCTTGTTGGGCAGCCCCTTCATCTATAACCGGCCGGGTTTTTACCTTTTACCAGCCCGCGCACCCGCCAGATATGCTGCCGCCTCAGTCAAATAACCGCCGGGAGAGCTCGTCCAGCTGGGCCAACTCCTCACCAGATAACTTGAAAGCCATGGCCCCGGCCGCTTGCTCGACCTGAGTCACCTTGGAGGCGCCGGGGATGGCGACCACCGTCTGGCCATGGAAGTGGATGAGCCAGTTCAAGGCCACCTGGGCCGCTGTGGCCTCATAGTGGGTCGCGATCTCTTCCAACGCCTCGACCAGGGGGCGACTGGACTCAATTTGACGGCGCATCGAACTGCGCCGGAACAAAGATTTCTGATCCAGTAAGGCCGGATCCTTATGATAGATGCCCGATAACACCCCTTTCTCCAGGGGTGTATAGGCGATGATGGTCACCCCTAGCTCCTTGGCCGTTTCCAACACACCATTCCTTTCAATACCCCGCTGCAACAAACTGTAATGAACCTGGTTCGCCGCCAGGGTCAGACCGCGTTTTTCCAGCGCCGTCTGCGCCCGGCGCATCTGACCGGCGCTGAAGTTACTCACCCCGACAGCCCGGATCTTACCCGCCTCAAACAGGCCGGCCATGGCCGCCATCTCGGCCTCTGGCGGCGAAAAACTCCAGGGCAGGTGAACTTGATAAAGGGCGATAGGGTAGCCATCCAGAAAATGAAGTCGCCGGTCGATGGTCCGGTTGATATTCGCGGCCGTCCGTAAAAGCGGCAGCCATTTCGTAGCTATCTGAACCTGTCCGGCTTCAATGCCGGCCGCTTTCAGGCCATTGGCCAGCGCCCGTTCCGATCGACCCCGGCCGTACATCTCGGCCGTGTCGAACCAGTTGATGCCGCCGTCTAGGGCCGTCTTGACAATGGTATTCATCTGTTCCCCGGAAAGAACGGGCATCCCCATCCCGAACAGCCCCTTACCGCCCGCGAACTGCATCACCCCCAGCCCAATGGCGGTAACCTCAATTTCCGTTTGTCCCAAACGTCGCTTTTCCATGGTTAGAATGCCTCGTTGTGTGTTGTGGTGCTAAACCATATTCAAACAAATAATATTAAAGATCCACCGTGATATTATGACTGCTTAATTTCCCCGTCAAAATATGACGCCGGGCAGAGCTGAGCCGGCTTATTCAGCTTGGTCACTCTGGGAGTCCGTTGTATAAGCAGGGGCGGCCTCGGTATCCTTGGAGTGTATCAATACAAGCGAGGCTGGAACGGAATGACGGACTGATTTACCACCAAACGAGTTCTATCGTTGACCCAGGGACGGGACGAAACCCGTAACGATCCCTATGGTCCAACCTATGTGAACCTTTTTGGAGGTGAATATGTTTACTGTACACCAACTCGCGAAATCCTTCGCCCTGACTCCTCTATTCAAAAACGTTACTTTTAATATCAATGCCGGCGATCGGGTGGGCCTGGTTGGCCCTAACGGCTGCGATAAGAGCACCTTGCTACGGACCATCGCCGGGAATGAGCCTGCTGACGCCGGTCATGTCGCCCGCGGCCCAGGTCTGCGGCTGGGCTACCTGCCCCAGGGTTTCGTCCATGTCTAGGATATTATACATTGTCAATAACGGCCATGAAGTAAGGAGGGCACAGGCGAACAGCAAAAGGGCAAGGAATGGGCCAGATTTCCAGGCTATTTCCACGATGCAAGGAACCCAAGAAACCTGAATTGACGGCGGCAGGCAGGCCGAAATAGCTGTCCGGGTGTTGATGAAGAGAATGGTGGAACGGACAGCGGGGGAGAAACAGAGAGGCAACCTAATTCACAGGAAGTCGAAACCGAGTTGCTTATACTTTTTGGGACGAGCGGCCAATAAGCGGCGTAAAGCGTCAGCGGCTAGTTTGCGGCGGCGATGAGTTTCTAACCAGCGTTTCATCCAAATGTAGCGACGCTCCGGCTCCCAAATTTCAACCAATTCCATAATGGTTTGACAGTTGGGACATTGGAGAGGGTCACGGCCGAAACTGGCTTTGAAGCGTTCGCGCCAGGTGAGCGGGTCAAAGGATTTAGCAAAGGGGTTGAGGTCAAAGAGGGGAAACTGACGGCGAAAGGCATCCAGGGCCAGCCGCACCTTTTCTGCCCATTTAGCTTTGGTGTTGCGGGCATAGAGGCCGGCATGACGCATGAGTTGCATGCCTTTGGGTGGGATGTGCTTCACGATGAGGGAGATGAAATCGAGCGCAGAGAGAGCGACATCGCGCCGTAGGCCAGTAGCTGTTCCCTATACCAAAAGCGCACTTGCCGGCCCTCATAGTAGAGTAAGGTGAGACATTGCCAGTGGAGGATGCCCCATGTAACGGCCAATGAAAGAGGCGGCGGCCACACCTTTGGGGTAGAAGCTATCTGTGTAAACCTGAAGCCCCCGCCGTTTACGGTAGAGGTTGTCGATAAGCCGGCGCAACTGACCATCATGCGGGTGGAGTTGGCGCAGGCGTTTGCACAACAGGTAACGCCAGGTGGCAGCCAGTCTGCCGCCAGGAATGCTATCAATGTCAACCCAACCCCCATCTTTGTCGAGACCACCTTTGGTCATGATTAAATGGACATGCGGCTTAAAAAC
>Ga0307377_10008870_pt1 | contig 10140 bp, 26 predicted proteins | sample TR3MG_FD_202535 | JGI IMG/M metagenome (GOLD analysis project Ga0307377, IMG submission 202535) | Soil microbial communities from Risofladan, Vaasa, Finland - TR-3 | ecosystem: Environmental > Terrestrial > Soil > Coastal area > Acid sulfate soil | place: Finland: Risofladan, Vaasa | collected... | reverse complement strand
CCTTTTTGATGTAAGCTCAACTCCCTTTCCAGCCCCGCGATTCGTGCCAGCATGACTCGGTGACGATTCGCGGCCCACTCCGGCTCACGTCTACACAGCGTATCCAGGCTGCATTCGTGGCCTGCTGAGTCGTAGTACTTTGGTTCGTCGCTCATGGCGCCCGCGTCTGAGGTGATCGCATCCTGACAACAGGCGCACTCGTCGTGCAGCTTTGCGCGGGGTAGTCCGCCCATGTTCACTCCTTTTTGCGTTTGTGAGGGTGATCCTTGTAGTACCGGGTGATGGTCGAGTTGAGGACGTCTACATCACCCGGCCCTTCGTCGTCTTCGACTTCGTCGGAGTACCACTCGTCCGAGGTCTCCCACGTCACGCATGTAGCACCTACCGACGAGACGAGTTGCTCGTAGGCGTCGTAGAGTGACTCCGCTGTGATGTCGAAGCAGACGATGAGACGGTAGTTGTGATCAGCCACGTGACGGAGCTTCGGCTGAGTTGGTGACTGCGTTGCGGCAGTTGAATCGGTGAATTTTAACGACATCACGCAGTTGGGCATTGACGCGCCCCCGCGCTCTGGAACTGGGTGCCGCGTGCCATGCGGCACGCAGTTTGTTGACGTCGCGCTCGTAGGGGTTGGCTTTGACTTGGCGAAAGAGGCGTGAAGTTTTGCTGTTCATGAGGTTCCTTTCAATTGGTCTCGTAGGGCTCGATGTAACGCATCCGCGTCTCCGCGGGGTGCTCCTCATCGATGCGCTGCTGCTCCAGGCGTCGGTAGAGTTCCGTCACCATGTCGGGGTAGCAGGGAAAGATGCGGTGAATGTCCTCGGGGTCGAATCCAGCCTGCTCCAGGTGTGGCTGCGCGTTGCGCTTGAGCATCTCGACGGTGAAGGTCAGGTGGCTGAGGGTCATGGCGGCCATGGGGATCTCTGTCCCGTCGCGCTGGACCCAAATCAGCTCGTTCTTGTCGTTGTAGTAGGCCATCACGCAGTCCAGTTGAGAGCGTTGCGGAGGTCCTCCTCCGTCACTTTGACAAGGCAAGCGGTGCACCACTTGTCCGGGTGGCCTCTGAGTTCCTCGTTCTTGCGGCAGTTGTCCGAGGCGCACTCGACACCCGCTTCGTCGAGGCGCTCGAGCACTCTCTCTACGGCGCGGTGCAGATTGATGATGTAGCCAATCGAGTGCTCCGCGATGGCTTTACGTTGCAGCAGCTGTACTTCTTTCCACGTGAAATCTGCCATTATGTTCCTTTGTGGAGAACCTCTTCCGTGTTCCCTGTTTTGCGGATGACTATGTGTTTGTGGTCGAGGACAACCTTGCCCTCTTCGGTCTCGAGGAACGCTTCGATGCACGTTCCGTGGATAGCAGCGTCCCACTCCATGACGAAGTGGTCGCAGCCGATTTGGCGGCACATCCAGCAGCGGTCCTTGGACATGGTGCTGTCCGGGTAGATTCCTCCGCAGGGCATCAGCTGTCGTCCCCGACGCGTTTCCGCAGTTTGCAGAAATCGAGACGGTCTTTGTCGAGCTTGATTTTCGCTCCTTCGAGGTCCGCCGTCATTGTGTTGAGCTGTCGCTGCCGCGCTGCGATGTCTTCCTCCATCTCTCGAAGGCCCGCGCGAGTGACTGGCGTAAGCCACTCGTAAGTCTGCAAGGCGTCCGTCATGGCCGTCATCGACGCCAACGCGGTGCTGGCGTTCTCGTTGACGTCTTCAGACAGACAGGTAAGGAACGACGCGATGTCGTGCGCGATGAGCTGGTAGCGGGTGCGGGCGCTCTTCTCCGGATCGCCGGCATGTTGCCACATAACGTTGGCCACGCGCTGGATGATGGGGTTGGGCCCCTGCGGCCTCTGCGCGGCCTCCGCTTTCAAGCGTTTGACCTCCGCCAACGCTCGCTCGAGGCGCTCGGCGACATCGCAGCGCCAGCTCCCGCTGGTGTGCTGCATCGTATAGACCCGGTTCTCGAGCGCCTTGATCTCCGCGTCCTTCTCGCGCAGGGCTTCCATATACTGAGGATCTTCCCGTTTGAACGGTCCTGGGTACTGACGGTCGTCGTCACTCATTATCGCAGCTCCTTCTCTCCCCTATCCAATAGGTGGCGTCGCTCGTTTGAGCAGCGCACGTCAGGTAGCACGCGCACGCTTGGCTGCAGGTCCAGTGGTCGCTTACGCGCTGCTGTCCGTAGGTGATCTCGTCCGTAGCGGCGACTTCTAGGCACTCTTCGTAGTTCATGCAGTCCGCGGCACGGTCTTTCCGACCAGGGTCCAACGTCGTGTCGGCGTGTGGGACCAACGGGATGTGGTTGGCGTGAGGATTGTTGACGCGCAGCCAGCGCTGCGTCGTCATGCGTTGGAGAATTGTTACCAGGGCGAGGTCACGGGGGCGTGCCGTGACGAGTACATCAGGTGTTCCAATCCTGCTGAACATCTGCGGGGTGTCTTTGGGCTTTTGCGCGGGGGCCTGTTGCATCCCCTCGTTTTCTGTCGTTTTCATGTTTTTCTCCCAATCGACCGAAATCGATGTTAGGTTTTTCCTCGATTATGTGGGTGCTCATTATACTGGGTTTGCTAGGTAAACCAGAGGTCTGTACGTCGACCATCTTCGGCATGGATGGGGACGGGCTTGCGGGCGGCAACGCCCGCCTGCTCCGTCGCCCCATCGACCCGGAGACCGACATGGGCATCGCTCACAGGTCCCTTCCACTCGGCTCCCTGGTCATCGTGGAGATACCTGCGAAACAGACCTGGGCTTTCGCAGTAGTAATCGACCGAGGTCCCTACGGACGTGTCCGGCCCAAGGGCAGCGAGTGCCCAGAAGACGGCCATCTGCTACCAGACGGACGGTGCTGGACCAACGGCGCCGCCGCGTACCGAGCGTGTCGGAGGGCAGGGAAGAACCCTCATGACCCCTCCTGCTACTACAAAGGCTCTCGATGGCGCGGCGCGGCGGATTTAACACCACACCTTGCCGAGGCTCTAAAGCATGACGGCTGGGAACGCGTGCGTATCCGCGTTGTGCGTGGTGTCATTTTTTCTCGAGAAGAGTTGCTGCAGGTGTGGGGAGGGAGTGGCGAGGTATGAGTCAGTCGAGAGGTAGTGGATACCGACGAAGTCTCCCGGCTTGTGCGCGTCAGCCACTTCGTGCCTTCTTTCGTATCTCTCGAATCCGCTGTCTGAAGTAACGCAGGTGCTCGTAGCAGTGGCGCTTCCCTTCGACGACAGGAGTGCCGCACGCAACACAGAGACCGTCGGCGCGGAAGTTCGCCGCCCGCCGCGCCATGACCGCCCGGAACTTCGCGAGGTGCTCGGCCCGGTTCTTCTGATTCTGCTGTTTGCACCGGGCGGAACAGTACTTTCGAATCCGTCCGTGCCCAATCTTGGCGTAGGTGACTTCCTTCGAGCAAGGCTCGTAGGCACAGATGAAAGTGATCATTCCCATTACTTGAGTCCTAACAGATCTATGAGGCCCAGGGAGTCCGCACGGTCAAACAACGTCTGGGTACTGTCCTCGTCTGGGCCGTCTCCCCACGAGGTCATGCCAGTGAACATGCAGACCCACTTCTCCTCGCCGCTGATTTCCGAGGGAACATCACGCCACGCCTGATCCCGTCTGCCACGGAAATTCCAGGCGTCAACGACTTCAGCGACGAAGGTGTCGCCGAGGTCCAGGAATTCCCGCACCAGTGCGTCCCAGGGTTCATCGCCGTCGATGAGCCCGTCGTTGGCGAGGTGGTCGATGGCTTCCATGAGCGCTGGAGGAATGAACTCCTCGAGCACGATAGGCCCTGTGAAAGTGAACCGTGGGGCGTTCAGCGCCTCAGCACGGAGGTTCGCGTAGCGTGCGTCGGCCTGCGCGACCTTCTCAGGAGATATCGCTACAGGACCGAAGCGCATGCTACCGAAGAGGTCGCCACCCATCAGATGTGCTCGGCCTTTTCTGCCATCAGCTTGGCGGCACGCTCGTTCGCTTCCTTGTCCTGGCTGAGCACGATGTACCCGCGGCGCATGATGCCCTTGCGGGTATGAATCACTGCCTCCGGCGACAGGACGTTCGAGGTGTCTGCGTCTTCTTCGGCGCAGAGGTAGTTCGATGGCCTGGGGTCCGTCCAGATGTAGACGTTGACGTGGTAACCGTAGAGCAACCCTTCGTGCTTGCCGTCGGGCACCTTGTCGCGAGGGGTGTCGCTGCCGATGAGGTCTGGAGCGCTCCACAGCCCCTCTGGCTGCTTGTTGTTCCACTCTGATTGGACAGTGCCCTCGGCCTGCCCGTCGAAGTAGCAGAACATCCACTGGTGCTCAGAGTTGGGGTCTGCCATCGCGAAGAACTTCATGACTTTTCCTCCTGTTCTCTGTGGGCCTTCGCGTCTTCCAGCGATTCCACGTCGGCGATGACTTCCTTCATGAGCTTGTTGATCCACTCCTGGAGGTACGAGATGAGCTGCAAACGCCGCGTCAGTCGGTAACGCGGCGCGGGCAACGGACGCCCGGGCTCGTGGTTGTATTGATACTTCTTCAACCGCGTCCAGGTGCGGGTGTCGTACATCTCAGGGTGAAGACTCTCGGCGAGGAAGTCGTTGAGCACATTGTGCACGCGGATCTTTCTACTCTTCGTCATCGGGGTCCCACCTTTCTTCGATCAGGGCGCAGACCTTGGCCCGCGCCGCATTGGTCAGAGGCTCGATGCACGCGCTGGAGATGCCGTTGCCGAAGACAATCATCTTGTCCAGGTGCTCCTCGACGGCGTCCCACACCCCGTGGTAGAGCCGTCCATCACAGAAGAATGAGTCGATGACCGACATGCAGTCGATGCACGTTTCGTACTCATCGATGTCGCGGAGATTGTCTTCGTCGCAGTTATCATCTGCCCAGTAGCCGCCCCACGCCGACTCGTACTGCTCTCCCAGCTCGATGACGCGGTTGCACTCGCAGCACTTGCGCTCAGTACCTGCAACACAAAAGTCTGTGAAGTGCTCGTCGTAGGTCTCGCCGTAGTCGACGACGATGCAGCCGCAGGGCTCGATCACGTCGGCCTCGTTGTGAAAGCGATGTCTTTGAAGACGTATCGATCTAGTGATTGGGTCATCACAAAGACATCACGGCACTTACGGCACAGGGACATGCTCCCGCACTTACCGTCAGGCCCCGCCTTCATTTCGTAGACAACGCAGGTGGGAGCATTCTCGCAGCGCACCATCTTGTGACCGCCGCCGAGGGTCATGAAGCTCTCGCCGTTCGGCTTCTCGGCTTGGCAGCGGGTCAGGTCAGCAGGGATGAGCGACTCGTCGGGAGTCGGTAGCGGGATCGCGCGAGGTTTACATCCCATCGTCTTCCTCCGGCTCTTCAGGATTGTCGAGGAGATGTGCTTGGATTCGCCGCGCCATCACGTTGACCCATTGAAGGGCCTCTATTTCTGCCGACGCTCGCAAGATCATGCACGTCACGTCCAACGCATCAGCGATGCACTGCTCATGGTTTTCGATGACATACAAGTCGTTGCTGTGCTCCTTGTTGGCGTCCTCCGGGTGGAGGCTGCTGCACTTGAAGCAGTAGCGAAGGCCGTCGTCCTTCTTCTGAAAGGTGCAAGGACCTGTCTTGCCGTCCTGCGGGCACAGCATCGCCGCGTCCTTGTAGCGCTGGAACTGGGTGTAGAGCGCGTCGAGCGCCTGTCGGAGACGCTGTCCTTGGCGCAGGACCGCGTTTTTATCTATACACGCGGTTTCCCATGTCGCCATTGCTTCCGTGTCCTCGAGCAGATTCTCAACCTGTTGTTGCAGTGGAATGCGTACAGGATGTTCTTTAGCGTTCATACAGGCTCCTTGTTGATTGCGGCCCGCCACTCGGCGTTCCGCGCGTCGGCGAGTTCCTTCGCCGCTTTTTCAGTGCGGAAGAAGCCGAGCTTCCGCCGCTTGTGGCAGGTGTTGTCCACGATGGAGAAGCCGCCCCGTCTGCGGACGACTTCGAACCTCACATGTTTGCGAGGCACGCTATGCACGAGATGACATCGGACTCGGGCCGATGTTCGTGAGGAAAGAAGTGACCACACGCAGTCCGCCAGAGATGAAGGCGGCTGTAGGTCGCGCGGTGAATGAGGCCAGCAGAGTCCTGGATGAGCTTGGGCTCCCTAACGTCCTGGGGCGTATGCGCCTCTTTCTTAACGTGGCGCAGAGCCTCTCGGGCCGCTTTGCGTTGCTGGACACGGTCGCGAGCCAGGAATTCATCGAGGTAGTCGTCACCTGTTTCGTAAACGTGCTCGTAGTACCCTTCCCACGACTGGAGGATGGCGGGGTACTCGTAGGGAATGATGAACCCTTCGTAGAGGGGGTCGTCGACGCTGCAGGAGTCCGCCTCCCAGTCTCCGTCGCTGTCGATGGACCAGATCGCGTGCTCGAGCACGCGGTTCTCCGCCCGCCAGCCGTGCTCGATGAAGTAGCGATCGTAGCGCCCCGAATCACAATCGTAGGTGAGGTAGGCCGCTCCGCTCTCACAACATTGCGGCGTAAACTCCCAGACGGCCCCCTTAGTGCGGTAGGCGAGCGTGGCCTCGGAAGGGAGGTCTAGCAGGTAGAGTTCCGAGAGGTACATACTAGGGCTCGTTTTCAGCTGTGATGGATATGTGTTACCTCACGCGAACAGTTCGCTTGTAGTTTACCCCTTTTTTCATGACGTGATTTTCTCCTTTGCGTCCTCCCACACCTTCTCGGCGCGGGCGAACAGCTCATGCAGTTCTTTGACGTTGAGGTTCATGGAAGCCATGATGCTGTGGAAGTTCAGGTCGCCGTTGGCTGCGACGATTTCGCAGAGGAGACGCGCGAACTGCAGCTCGTTGTTGTGCCAGGGCCCCTCCTTCTCCTCGACGAATTCGACTCCCTGGGAACTGAGGAACTCAGTCAGCATGTCGTTGACGGCACAACGATCCATGTCGCCGTCCACCGCGCTATCGATGCTGTCCGCGACTCCGTGAGTCAATTCGTTCAACTCGTCGTAGGTCATTTCGGTTTTCATGCGCATGTTCCTATTCTCGCGTCGAGGATTACTACCGGACCGAGGACGGTCCAGACGGCGCGGTAGAGGTGGTCAGGGTGTACAGGGACGTCTTGGGTGTGGATGACGTCGTCCGTGGTGCCCTTGCGGATATCCCCGTAAGTTTCAATCCGCAAGATCATGTAGTTCCCGTGCTCGTTGCGGTACTCCTGGGTGTATCCGAAGGCCCATCCGATACGCGGTTCCAGCCCCCGGATTAGTCGCACAGGGTCATTTGATAGTACGGTTGTCCAGGCGACCAGGTCCCAGTGGCTCGGTTCGTTAGTTGGCGTCCACATCAGGTCTCCTCGCTCGGCTTGAGGATGCAGCCGGTGAAGGTCCACAGCACTTCACTGAAGTCCACCTCACGTATGCTATGAATGTTCGAGGCCGCGCCGGTCCACTTGTCGAAGTAGGTGATGAGCCACGCTGTCGCTGGAATCTCTGGGGCCTCCGGCACATTGATGACCACACGTGAGTTGAAGGTCACGTCTATTGCGACCCGGCGATACGCGGGGCCGGGCCTGCAGGATTTGCCGGGCATCACGGTGGCTCACTCGGCTTGAGGATGTAGCCGGTGAATGTCCAGATTGCAGAGTGAAGACACAACAGGCTCACGCCAAAGATGGTCGCGTGTTCGCCTCGGGAGTACTCACAGAGCCACGAGGCCCGCCAACCCGGTTGGATGTGAGGAGGTTCGTTGTACCCCCGCAAGATCACTCGATAGAACTCCTTCTCCGGGCGCGGACGTTCCGCTAGCCTCATGTAGAGCAGTGCGACGTCGCCGACGCGGAAGCGCCCGCTCATCGCGACTCCCCCGGCTTGTCGACGAAGCCTGTAAAAGTCCAAACAGTCTTGATGAGGTCGCTCTCCTTCACATGGTGCCCGGACGTCCAGCCCAGCGCGCGTTCGAGCAAGTACTGCACGAACCAACGAGGCTGCCTGTAATGATTGTGCCCGCGGTAGGTGAGGACCACGAGCCCAAGATGCTTCTTGTCGGGCAGTACTCCGTCCACCAGCTGCCGAGCGATTTCTCCCTCCGTGAAACGTGAAGGGAGTCCGCGCTTAACACTTCCTTTTGTCATGCGGTGCCTCCACTAAGCCGGTGAAAGTCCAAAGGGCTGCGTGCACGTGACGTGTGAACACAACGTGAGGGTCTCTCCATCCCTCTACCTTTCGAGCATAGACAGTGACCGGGACCAGGGCACTCACGTGACGCCTGTTCGCTCCTCGTGCGTTGAACACGTTATCGCGAACAATGACAAGGTAGAGGGGGTTACCTGGTTCTTGAACGTAGGCGAAGTCGCCTTCATGAAAGACCTGGTGCCTCATGGGCCGCCTCTCGCGTAGCCTGCGAAAGTCCAGATGGCTCGGAATATGTTGTGCAGGTACACGTGGTAAGACCCCCGGTCCCCGTTGCGGTAGCAGTCCAAAGTGGTAACGGCGATCCTATTACCCGGAAAGTACTGCTGCGACAGCGGCAACTTGATCGTGTCGTTCCGGATAACCGCGAGATAGCTCGTCGCGTAGGCGTCGTTAGCTTCACGAACGAAGACGACGTCGCCTGCTTTGAAAATGCGCGTCATGGCTTCATCACGTATCCGGTGAAAGTCCAGAGAGCATGGTCCAGCCGCCACCAGGGAATGAACCTCGCGCTGGGACGGTCGTTGGCGATGGTGGTGAGGGGCGTTACGTGGTGAAGGTCTGCGGAGTCAGCGTTCGACTCCACCCTCGCCGCGTAGCGCAGATGATCCCCTGCCACCATCACGATCACGATGTCTCCGGGATGGAAGATGCGATTCATCGACCCCTCAGGGACTGCATGTAGTTGTAGAGATTCGTTTCACCGCGCCTCCATTCTGGTCTGTGGCGCACAAACGATAGCGTCGTCATCCCAACGAAGGTCCATTGAGCCCGCTGCATATGGTCCCCTCGTGCGACGTAAGGCTGGCCTCCGTCACTAGGTTGGACGCTGTAAACTGTGCAGTACGTCTCGACCTGAGAGGGAGAGCCGATCGCCGGCTCTGCACGGGCGTTGTATGCGTAGCCGTAACACGAGTTGAAGGTGTCGTAGATGAGGATTCCCCGACGGCCGCGGCCGGTGTCGACGAGCATCATTTGACACCTGCTATGTTCCGGATCATCCGCCCCCAGCGGTGAAGTGAGTAGCGGGAGTCGCTGAACCAATGCACCTCTGAGGGGCTCACGCGCTCGGCCTTCTTTACGTGCATCCCGAACCCCTCTATGACGTCGTCACCAGGCACGACGACAGGTCCGACGAAGGTCCAGCAGGCACACCGCAACTGATCTGGTGTGCACACAACGAGGCTCTCTTTGCCGACGGTTATTATCCCGTACGTCTCGTGGCGGACTCGGTTTTCGTCGCGCTCGCTACGATAGTTGTACACGGTGCCGAATTGAAAGTGCGCCGCGTCGTAGATATAGACGAGTTCTCCTTTGCTGTAGTTACGTTGCGGCATAGTGCTCCTTTCACGTTCCCACAAAGCGTAGGGGGTATCTGGGCCACTCGAGGCACACCGGACCGATGAAGGTCCAGTGGGCTTTGTGGAGACGGTCTGTGAGTATGGTGTGGTTCCCTCCTGGTTCCGATTCGCCGTGGCGCAGGTCCTGGACGACAGCGATTTCGCTCCCCATGACACGCGAAGGCAAGACCTGGATGAGTACGGCGAACCTGCCATTACGCCCGTCATACGGGGCTGGTAAGTTGTTCGCAGGAGTGGCGTCGTACCAGACAAGTCCCCCGACGCGGGGCTCGCGCCTATCCAATTTTTCCTCGAGCGAAGTCACGCACCGTGTTGCCGAAGCCGTTCGCCCGCTGATCGAGCGCTGCGTCGCGCTGGTCGTCGTCCCGCATCATCTCACGGGCGTATCTCAACGCTTTCTTCCGGATGCCCACTGGAGCCGTGTTGCTCGAGAACGAGGTAAGCACACCCCAAACCCCGTAGCTTATTACCGCTTCCACGAGCTGTACCTCAGGCACCGCGGGGGACACCTTGAGCCCCTGGTAGCGCCAGGAGTTATCGAGGTCGAAGCGCACGATGTATTCATCGAGACCGACGTACTGGAGGGCGCCTACGCGGCTTTCCGTGTCGGTCTCAAGAAAGT
>Ga0307377_10008869_pt1 | contig 10141 bp, 10 predicted proteins | sample TR3MG_FD_202535 | JGI IMG/M metagenome (GOLD analysis project Ga0307377, IMG submission 202535) | Soil microbial communities from Risofladan, Vaasa, Finland - TR-3 | ecosystem: Environmental > Terrestrial > Soil > Coastal area > Acid sulfate soil | place: Finland: Risofladan, Vaasa | collected... | reverse complement strand
CGAACCCTTGCTGGTAGTTCCATCCACGTGAAGACCACGACATGGAAACGATCTGCGCCACGTCGTTGAAGTGATGCACTGCATCTCGCACATCGGGTGTCAACAGCGGCGAGTCAGCACGGGCCCGACTCGCGAGAATCCATCGAAGGGTCGCCAACATCCGCCACCACGTGGTCCACCAGGCCCCCACAGTCCTCCTCGACAGATGCCAGGTACTGTGATCGAGGTCGTGAACCTCGCGGGAAGAGCCGATGGTCAACCGCGCAACCGTCACGGCAACATGATGAGGGCCCTGGGTCGGAACCGAGTACTCAGACCGACATGGGCCGGGAAGTCGAACGGTTGGCAAGCACGGCCAGGCCACGTGGTTCAGTTGGTCAAGGTGCACCGGTGGGTTCAAACAGGACCCACGCTGTAAGTTTCTGTCATGCGCCATCACGAAGAAGAGGTCATGGGGACGATCGTCACCTTCGACCTGTTCGACGAACGGGGATTCCACGGCCCCGCCGTCGAGGACGCCTTTGCCAGCGCCGCACGATTCCTGCATCACGTCGACGAGGTCTTCAGTTTGTGGAAGCCCGAGAGTCCCCTGAGTCGGTTGCGTCGTGGTGAGATCGACCTGATCGATACACCTGGCGAAGTCGCCGAGGTCCTAGAACGCTGCCGCTTTGCGGTGGAGGCATCGGCGGGTTGGTTCGACCCCTGGTCCGCACCGGGGGGAGTTGACCCCACCGGGTACGTGAAGGGTTGGGCGGCGCAGGGGGCGCTTCGACGGTTGGAGCGTCTGGGCACCCGCGGCGCCATCGTCAATGCCGCTGGCGATGTTGCGGTGACAGGAAGCCCCAGCGGCACGGACCCCTTCCAAGTGGGCATTGTGAATCCCTTCCTGACGTCGTCGCTGGCGTGCGTGGCGCGAGTGCGTGACGCGATCGCGACATCGGGCGACTACGAACGCGGACCTCACCTCTTCAATCCCTTTACTGGCGACTTCACGACCGAATACGCGTCGGCCACCGTCTGCGGGCCGGACCTCGGCCTCGCGGATGCCTTGGCCACCGCGCTCGTGGTCGGGGGCGATCCGGTGATGGATTTGATCGAGGGCCTGGACGACTACGAAGCGTTGGGTATCCGCCGGAACCGGACGTGGGGTATCACCCCGGGATTCGAAATGGGGTCAGACGTGTCGTTGTAGGGACGCCGGGGTTAGGCGTGGGACTTCGACCGGTGCCGCCGCTCAATCAACACCGGGGTGATGACTGCCAATTCGTCGAGCAGACTACTGGCGGACACGCGGAGTATCTCGTTCCCCTCAAAGACGCCGTCCTTCACGGGTGCCGTGACGAGGGGCACGGAAACGTCTCCGGCGTGGACGAGTTTCAGCGCCGACAGCACTGGCTTCAGCGCCTGTGCGGACCGAGTGCCCATCGCCGCGCCGCCGTAACTGAGAATCCCGACCGGCTTATGGCGCCACTCGTGGTAGAGGAAGTCCAGCGCGTTCTTGGTGGCGGCGTTGAAGCTGTGGTTGTACTCGGGGATCACGAAAACAAAGGCGTCGCCGCGGGTGACCGTGGCAGCCCAGCGCTTGGTGTGATCCTTGGAGTACTGCTGTTGGATCGGGTGGACGGGCTCGTCGAAGAGTGGCAGATTGATCTCGGCGAGGTCGACCAGTTCGACGGTGAAGTCGTCGCGCTCCTGCGCCAACGCGAAGAACCATTGGGCAATCGCCAGACCGACGCGCCCGGGACGAGTGCTGCCGACGACAATTTGGAGTACGGGGGGCGTCACGTGATCCTCTTTCCATTTTGACGAGGTGTACGACAACGGGCTCGTCATTCGACGAGATAGCTTAATGGCACCGACCTCAGCGGCCGCCGGGGCGTGATTCGGGAACACGGGTCCGGCCAGGACTGAAATAGTTGGTGACACGTGAGTCGTCCAGCCGATACATTCGTACAGTGGTCAAACAGCGTCGCTCGATCCCAGTCATGAACTCCGTGCTGAACGCGGTGGCCGAACGGCTTCAGACGGCCGACGAGTCGACGATACGGATACCCGAGATATGCGAAGCGACCGGCGTCAACTACGGATCCGTGTACCACCACTTCGGTTCACGTGACGGCGTTATCGAGGCCGCATACGAAATGATCTTCGCGAACTTGGTCGAAGAGGACATTGAGGTCATGCGGGCCGTGAACGTCGCTGCGGTCTCCTTCGAGGACTACGTACTAGCCATGCGCCCCTTGGTCGACATCGTGAACATGGGCGACGATCGGCGATTGCGTCGGGCGTTGCGTTTGCGTATTCTCGCCGCGGCCCACACGCGACCTGAACTGCGAGTCATGATCGGATCGTCCCAGGCGCGGCTCACCGACGCGCTCACCGACATCGTCCAGTATGGTCAGGACCGAGACTGGCTCCGCCACGATATTTCCGCGAAGTCCATTGCGGTCGTCATGCAGGCCCTCATCTTCGGCCGAAACCTGGAAGACGTCTCGGCGACGCCACTCGATGATGCCCAATGGGCTGCGGCCATGGGCACGATCTTCGCGGAAGTCGTCAAATATCCACCGGAGTACGGCATCGCCTGATGTGCTGAACTACGGATATGACGTACTGGCGGATGTTGGTGACGGTGTTGGTCCTGGCGGGTGCGGTGGTCCTCAGTACCCACGCTACGGTCAGTGCGTCACCGGCTGGCTCAACGGGCGCGTGCACCCCGGACGCGCTCGCTCACGCCTTTACGGGCTCATTCCGTCTGCAATCCATCGACAGCTTCGGTTGCACGGGCGAGTGGGCCTACGTTTGGGCGACGGTGGGGAGCGGACCAAAGGAGATCAGCGTCACCGAGGTCTTGCAACTCGATGTGGTGAGTGAAGCGTGGCGCTTCGTTTCGCGCCAGAAGTACTGTCACCCCGGCTTGATCCCCGACTTCATCTATCGCAAGGGTTGTTTCTCCAATTAGGACGAACGTGACGGTGCACCGCCTGGTAAGCGGAGCGTCAAAACATGGTTTACCCATTGAGGACAGGGCCATCCCCTACGCTGGACTCTCGTGCGGCGACGAGGACTTGGCTCTTTAGCGTGGGCCTCAGCTCAAGATCTGTTCGACCAAGGGACTGCGTTCGGTCGACTCGCGCTGGTGCACGTCATCATGATGGCCGGCGACACGTTCGTGACCGTGTCCTTGGCGGGATCCTTGTTCTTCTCCGTCACGCCCACCGAGGCCAAGGGGAAAGTCCTCGCTTACCTGCTGCTCACCATCGCCCCCTTCGCCGTCGTCTCGCCGATACTCGGCCCCCTTATCGACCGATCCGCCAATGGCCGTCGCGTGCTCGTGGCCATATCGGCCGGCGTGCGCGCCATCCTCTGCTGGACCATGAGCCAACACCTCAACTCCCTGTGGCTGTTCCCTGAGGCGTTCCTCGTGCTGATCTCGTCGAAGCTCTACGTGGTGACCCGTGGCGCGCTGGTCCCCGAGATGGCCCGGACCGACCAGTTGCGAGATCACACATCGGGCGTGGGTCAGTCAGGCTGGCCCCTGGAGGACGTCGAGCAGGAGCACGGCTTCGCCGGATTCAACGCGCAACTCACCTTGCTGGGCACTCTCGCCGGGCTGCTCGCGGGCGCGGTGGGCGCCGCCCTGTTGAAGGGGATCAGCGCGTCGAGCGTCCTCGTCGCCGCGACCTTCGTCTACCTAGGCGCGACGGTCGCGAGCCTTCGCCTGCAGCGTCCGACGAAGGCGCTGCGTGACGAGGTGTCCGGACTCAGCCAGGCTGAACGCGATCGTCACGTGCTGAACCCGCTGGGTGACTCCGAGGTCGTCTGGGGATTGTCCGCTGCGGCGTTGATGCGCTTCACCGTGGGGTTCGCGACGTTCCTGCTGGCCTTCGGGCTGCGCCGCCAGCATGCGGGGTTGGGATATTTCGCATTCGCCCTGGTGCTGAGCGGAGTCGGGGCGCTGCTCGGACTGGCCCTGGTGACCAGAGCGCGCAGTGCGTTGACGGAGACGACACTCCTGACGATGGCGTTGCTGGGCACTGGTGTAGGTTCCGCCTTGGCGTCATTGCGCCCGACCCTGGTGGTCCAGATCGTGCTCGCCGGTTGGCTGGGCTTGTGCGCTGCCGTCGCCCAGCCGACTTTCGATGCCATCACTCAGCGTCACGTCGCGCCCGGTGCGCAAGGTCGGACGTTCGCACGCTTCGCGGTGCGCCAGCAACTGCTCTGGGTGATCGGTGCGGTGATTCCGGTGGCGATCACCCTTGGTTTCGCCGTGGGCGACCAAGTACTCGCAGTACTGACGACGACCGCCGGCGTGGTCTACGGCGTGGGTCGACGCATGGCGCGAAACTGACACGACGCGTTAACAATTGTTTGTGCCACCTTCGGCAAACTCGGTTGGTCGTGGAGTACGGTAAATGTCACACGTCGCACCGATACTGATGGTGTGACCTCGTCAGACCAGTGCAGCCCCACCACGCTGACCCGAGCCTACGCCTACGCGCTTGATCCAACGCCCACACAGATCTCGATGTTGCGCAGCCACGTCGGTGGATCCCGCTTTGCCTACAACGCGTTGCTCGGTCTGGTGAAGGAGAACTGGGACGAGAACCGCGCGAAGATCGAAACCGGCGTCGAGGTCGCCCAGGAAGACTGGGTCGACGCCTCGTATTTCGGTCTGCTCTACCTCTGGGCCGAGAAGCGCGACGAGTTGGCCCTCTGGTAGGCCGAGAACGGCTCGAGCACCTACAACGACGCGGCCCAGAGACTCACCAAGGCCTTCGCCAATTTCCGAAAGGGGCGGGCCAAGTTCCCACACTTCAAGCACAAGGGGCAGGGCGGATCGGTGCGGTTCATGGGCCCCGCCGTGCGGCTCGCCGACTCGCACCACGTGCGCATTGCCCGGATTGGCGGGTTGAAGACCTACGAGTCCATCCGCAAGCTCTTTCGTCACCTCGCGACCGCGGCACCGGTCGGATCGTCGCGGCCACCGCGTCCGAGCGTTCGGGCAAATGGAAAGTCTCGTTCACCGTCGAGGTCACCCGCCAGGTTCCCGTCACCCGGACGCCTGAGAGGATCATCGGCATCGACGTCGGCATCACGACCCTCTACACCGGGGCAACTCCCGATGGCACCCAGGTCCTCGAGGTCGATAACCCCCACCACTTCGTGACCGCGCAGAAGAAGCTGGCCCACGCCCAACGCATCGCATCGCGGCGCCAGGGACCGCGTAATGGCATTGCCCCATCCAAGCGCTGGCAGAAGGCCAACAGTCGGGTCCAGAAGGTCCACACGGGGGTGGCGAACGTTCGCAAGAACTCATCCACGAGACGACGTCCATGCTCGCTAAGAACTACGACGTGATCGTCATCGAGGACCTCAACGTGGCGGGCATGGTGAAGAACCACGCTCTCGCCAAGCACATCGAGGACGCCGCGTGGGGTGAGTTCGAGCGTCAGCTCGAGTACAAGACCAGCTGGTACGGATCGACCCTCGTGAAGGTCGACCGCTTCTACCCCTCAACAAAAACCTGCAGTCACTGCGGGACAGTCAAAGCCACACTGTCCCTTGACCAACGGACGTATCACTGTGAGGCCTGTGTCCTCACAATCGGTCGCGATCACAACGCGGCTACCAACCTGGCCCGACAAGGCCTGCCGGGGACAAGCTCCGGTACTGGACGTGGAGGGGAGGTAAGTCCCGCGCAGCAAACACTTGTTGCAACGGCACACCCCGACGAAGCGTCAACTGAAACGCCACTGGCAGTCGGCGCGTAGGAGAAAGTTCGGTTCACAACTCGGTGTGGTGGGCTATTTGCCGTACTCCACGACCAACCGATTTTGCCGAATGGGCTTTGTGCTGTAATGGAACATGGCGATGTCAACGAGTTCGAGCCCCGTCTATCGAGACCTCAATCACTTGCCTCACGTGGTGATCATCGGCGGTGGCTTCGCCGGAGTGGCGACTGCTCGAGGGCTGGCCGACAAGAACGTGCGGGTCACCATCATCGACAAGCACAACTTTCACACGTTCCTGCCGTTGCTCTATCAGGTGGCGACCGCGGGTCTGGAACCTGCCGACGTGGCCTACCCAATCCGCACCATCTTCGGTCCAGCCGACAACATCCGGTTCCGCCACGCCACGGTCGCCGAAGTGGACCACGCGCGCAGCGTGGTGGTCCTCGCCGATGGGGCGGAGGTCGCGTTCGACCACCTCGTCGTCGCCACCGGTGCGACCGCCGCCTTCTTCGGGATTCCGGGGGCGTCGAAGTACGCGATGCCCCTGTACTCGCTCGCCGATGCTCGTCGACTGCGCAACCGCCTCCTCCTCTCGCTTGAGCACGCCGACGTGCGCGCCGAACACACGCCGGTGAGCCTCAACTTCGTGGTCGTCGGCGGCGGACCCACTGGCGTCGAGACCTCGGGGGCACTTTCGGAACTCATCCGCATCGCCATCAAGCGCGACGGTCTGCGCCTCGACACCGCCAAGGTGCGCGTGCTGCTCGTGGACCTCGCCCCACGTCTGTTGACCGCGTTCCCCGAGTCGGCCAGTCGCTACGCCAAACGGGAACTCGAGCGGATGGGCGTCGAGATCGAGTTCGGACGTTCGGTCGTCGAAGTCGAAGAGCACGCGATCCGCTTCTCCGACGGCGAGCGGATCGAGACGGCCGCGGTCATCTGGGCGGCGGGCGTGACCGCCAGTGGCACACTGGCCCACGACCTGCAAGCGTCGCCCGGCCCCAGTGGACGAGCCCGCGTGACGCCGGACCTGCGTCTCTTGGAGAGCACCAACGTGTGGGCCGTCGGTGACGCCGCGGCGGTTCCGGCTAACGAAACCGAGTTCTGTCCGCAACTGGCCCCGGTGGCGATCCAATCGGGGCGTCACTGCGCCGCGCAGATCCTGCGGGTGCTCGACGGCCAGCCAACCGAAGCGTTCAGTTACCGCAACAAGGGGATTATGGCCACGATCGGCCGTCACGCCGCCGTGGCCAAGTTGCCACGGGGTGGCGTGATCAAGGGCACGCCGGGTTGGCTCGCGTGGTTGGGCCTCCATCTTTGGTACCTCGTCGGCTTTCGCAACAAGATCCGGGTGCTCATCAACTGGACGTGGCGCTATTTCGACTGGCCGTCGGGACCGCGACTCATCGTGGCCGACGCCGAAACGGCGGAGTAGAACCAGTTCCACCCCGCCGTTTCGGCGCGGACTACTGCAGGCGGCTCTCCAGATCATCGACCAGGGCGACGAGCTTCGCGGGGATGCGGTCGGCGAACTGACGGTAGTGCTCGCGAATGCTCGGTACCTCGGCGCGCCAGTCGTCGACGTGGACCGTCAAGAGCTCGTCCATGTCGGTGGGCGAGACGTTTAGACCCTCAACGTTGATCGCGGTGTGGGAAGGCACGAAACCGATAGGCGTCTCGACGGCGTCGCCGCGTCCTGCGGATCGTTCGAAGACCCACTCCAGTACGCGGCTGTTCTCACCGTAGCCCGGCCACAGCCAGCGGCCGTCAGCACCCTTGCGGAACCAATTGACGTAGAAGATCTTCGGGAGTTTGTCCTCGTCGAAGCGCTCCGAGAACGTCAGCCAGTGACCGAAGTAGTCGGCCATGTTGTAGCCACAGAACGGCAACATCGCGAAGGGGTCGCGACGCAAGTTGCCCACCGCGCCGGTCGCGGCCGCGGTGGTCTCCGAGGCCATGATCGAACCGAGGAACACGCCGTGATTCCACGAACGTGATTGGAAGACGAGGGGGACCACGCTGGCGCGGCGGCCACCGAAGAGGATGGCGTCGATCGGCACCCCGGCCGGGTCTTGCCATTCAGGGGCGATGGCGGGGTCCTGCTCGGCGGGCGCAGTGAACCGTGAGTTCGGATGCGCCGCGGGAGTGCCGAGTTCCTTCGTCCAGGGCTGGCCCTTCCAGTCGGTGAGCCCGGCCGGCGGTTCGCCCATGCCCTCCCACCAGATGTCACCGTCGGCGGTGATCGCGGTATTGGTGAAGATGGTGTTCGCCTCGACCGAATACATGGCGTTGGGGTTGGTCTCCATGTTGGTGCCCGGCGCCACGCCGAAGAAGCCGGCTTCGGGATTGATCGCGTAGAGCCGTCCGTCGGGCCCTGGCTTCATCCAACAGATATCGTCACCGATGGTCTCGACCTTCCAGCCGGGCAGCGTGGGCACGAGCATCGCGAGGTTCGTCTTGCCACAGGCGCTCGGGAAGGCGCCGGCGACGAAGCGTGACTCACCCGCCGGGTTGGTGAGCTTCAAGATGAGCATGTGCTCGGCGAGCCAGCCGTTGTCACGAGCCAATACCGAGGCGATGCGTAAGGCGAAGCACTTCTTGCCGAGCAGCGCGTTGCCGCCGTAGCCCGAACCGTAGGAGATGATCTCACTGGTCTCGGGGAACTGCACGATGTACTTGTTGTCGGCATTGCACGGCCACTTCACGTCCGCCTGACCCTCACTCAGCGGTGCGCCCACCGAGTGCAGACACGGCACGAAGGGGCCCTCGTCACCGAGCACGTCGAGCGCGCCCTTGCCCATGCGGGTCATGATGCGCATCGACACCACCACGTAAGGCGAGTCAGTCAGTTCGACGCCGATGTGTGAGATGTTCGACCCCAGCGGGCCCATCGAGAACGGCACCACGTACATCGTGCGTCCCTTCATCGATCCCGCAAAGAGTCCGTCCAGCGTCGCGCGCATCTCGTTGGGGTCACGCCAGTTATTGGTCGGACCCGCGTCGATCTCCTTCTCGGAGCAGATGAACGTGCGGTCCTCGACGCGCGCGACATCGCCCGGGTCCGAGGTCGCGAAGTAACTGTTCGGACGCTTGGCGTCCGATAGCCGGGTGAACGTTCCCTGGTCAACGAGCAACTGACACAAATCGTCGTACTCTTGTGCCGAACCGTCGCACCAATAGATACGATCGGGGGTAGTGAGTTCTGCAACTTCTTCCACCCATGCGATGAGCTTCCGGTTGCTGGTTGGGTACGTCACGTCCTGTTCCTCCGTTCGCGGCATCTCGCACTTCAGCGAGTGTCGGATGTCAATAATGCGCCATGCCCACGCCGGTTGACCCAACCGTTCCCCAAAGGGACTACTTCCGGCGCGAAGACGACGTACTGGAGCGTATCGCCACAATCGTGGGCCAGCGAATCATCCCGAGGGGTGAGGTGCACATCGGCGACGACGCCGCCGTCCTGGCGCCCTTTGTGGGACAGGCTGTGATCAGCACCGATGTTGCGATTTTGGACGTGCATCTCGCGGGTGAATTCTTTCCACTCGAGGATCTGGGCTTTAAGGCGGTGACGTCGGCGATTTCGGATCTCGCGGCCATGGGGGCACTGGTGCGCGGAGCCGTCGTGGCGGTCACTGCCCCGGCCGGTACCGATCTCGAGGAACTGCATCGCGGCATAGCCGACGCATCGATGATCACTGGCTGCCCCATAGTCGGCGGTGACCTGGCCCGAGGTCGTGACGTGAGCGTCGCGGTGACGGTCTTCGGTGAGTGTCCCGACGCGGGCGCAGTATTGCGCAGTGGTGCACGCCCGGGTGACGAGATCCTGGTCACTGGCCCGCTTGGCCGGTCGGCAGCCGGGCTGCGACGCCGGCGCGAGGGTGCACCCCTCAATGACGAGTTGGTGGTGGCCCACCGCCGCCCGTGGCCCCGGCTACGCGAGGGTGAGGCGGCACGCGGCGCCCGGGCCCACGCCATGATGGACCTCAGCGACGGGATTGGACTCGACCTGCACCGACTGGCTGACGCGTCCGGGGTCGGATTCGAATTGACGACGGTGCCCGTAGCGAGAGGTGCGACGGAAGACGAGGCGATCAGCGGAGGCGAGGACTATGAGTTACTGATCGTGACTGATGATCCGGGACGGCTGCGCATGATCTTCCATGACCGCGGTCTGGGTAATCCCATCACGGTCGGTCGCGTCGTCAAGGACGTCACCGTGAGGACGTTTCGTGGTGCGCCGTTCGATCGAAAGGGCTGGCAGCACCGGCTCTGAGGAGCCGGTGCGCCTAGGCGTTGGCGCTGCGGCGAACGGGCTTGGTGACCTTGCCCGAGCGGATACACCCGGTGCAGACGTTCATACGCTTGGGTGTACCACCGACCAGGGCACGCACGCGCTGGATGTTCGG
>Ga0307377_10008868_pt1 | contig 10142 bp, 6 predicted proteins | sample TR3MG_FD_202535 | JGI IMG/M metagenome (GOLD analysis project Ga0307377, IMG submission 202535) | Soil microbial communities from Risofladan, Vaasa, Finland - TR-3 | ecosystem: Environmental > Terrestrial > Soil > Coastal area > Acid sulfate soil | place: Finland: Risofladan, Vaasa | collected... | reverse complement strand
ATTTAGCTATATCAGCCTCACTTATATTTGTACCTTTTGGTGCATTTGCAATGACAAGATTTGCATTTCTTATTCCAAGGTAAAACTGAACCCACATTGACCCTATACGTGTAATATTAGTACTATTAAGCCCCTGGAATTCGCTTAAAGGGGCATAACTTCCACGTCCTACGAAATAATCACCTGCATAAGTGTTAATCTGTGCTGGAAAGAGAAAGCCAAAACCATTATAAGATCTTATTGGCTGATAGATGGCAGCAACTGCAGTCGCCACTTCTCCTGGTGTATTATAGAAAAATTCCATAGCGATTGACTTGGGTTCTTCCTTTAGAATATCTTCACATGAAACCAGGAAAAGAATAAATATTAATGGAAATAATTTTTTCATATTTTTAATTTTTTGGATTTTAGAAACCGACACGTATGCCCATATTTATTGACTTTGATGGGGGATAGGTGTTATAATCGATACCCTGATTTATAGAGCTGGATCCACCTGCTGAATTGACTTCAGGATCCCACCACGAGTACTTTGTGAGGGTTAGCAAATTTTGACCACTGACGTAAATTTGAGCACTTCTTAAAAAATTAATCCTCAGTTTTTCACATGGCAGGTTATATGCCAGTTGAATATTCTTAAGCCGCAAGAACGAACCATCTTCTACAAAGCGATCAGAGACTTTAACATTCTGCTTACTGGTAATTGCCGGATATTTGGCATCAGTATTACTTGGGGTCCAGTGATCATCATATACTTCCTTTAATGTGTTCAATCCGAATCCGTAATCGAGAGTAATGGATGGTGAACTTAAATTCATGATCTCATTGCCATAAATACCTTGAAAGAAGACGGTGAGATCGAAGTTCTTATAGGATAAAGTTGAATTCAATCCATAAGTAAAATCGGGATTCGGATTACCAATTATAGTCTTGTCTTCAGCGCTGATAAGGCCATCATTATTACGATCCAGATATTTCAGGTTCCCTTTTTCGTCATAGCCATCATCTGTATAACCATAAAAGACAGAAAACTCTTCTCCTTCACGAAGAATGTTAAAGAAATCATCCATGATTGAAAGATTATAGCGCCCTCCATAGATATCTTCTCCTTCATATAATTTTACCACCTTAGTCTTGTTGAAGGCTATATTTCCGTCTACACTCCATGTAAGGTCTCCGCCTGAAAAGATGATAGTACTAATTTCAAATTCAAGACCACTGTTTCTGATCGTTCCAATATTTTTGATAGTGCTGGTATAACCCAATGAAGTTGGCAATGATACTGAATTCAACAGGTCCTCGGTATTTTTTATATAATAATCTGCTGTAAATATTATGCGGTTATCAAAAAAACCGGCATCCAAACCTACATCAGTCTGTTTAGTGCTTTCCCATTTTAAATCACCTGGTAAGTTAGTGCCTGGGGCAAAAGTGGTATATAATGCATCACCAAAAACAGTTTTCCCGGAGTATAATTGGTTTAATGTTGCATAGGCGCTAATAGCCTGACTACCGGTAACCCCCCAACTAGCCCTTAACTTCAAATCGGAAAGGAATGGTACATCCTTTAAGAAATCTTCATTTGAAACTCTCCATGCTAATGCTGCAGAGGGGAAATATCCCCACTTATTCCCTTCACTGTATTTAGATGAACCATCACTCCTGAAAGTAACTGTAGCAAGGTATTTATTATTATAATTATAATTGATTCGCCCAATAAATGAAAGGAGGGTAGACAAAGAATAGCTTGAGCTTGGTATACCTGAAACAGCTGCTGATCCAAGATTGAAAGTTTCTGTAGCATCGCTAAGGAATCCGCTTCCGGAGCCACCCAGGTTGGTATTTAAAAAGTTTTGAAACGTAAACCCTCCCACTGCGGATATAGAATGTTTTCCAATTGTATTATTATAGGAAACTGTATTCTCATTTAGCAAACTGGTTGATTGGCCAGTACTTACAGAAGCAGAGCCATTCGATCCTACAAACTTTAATGTTGTATAATTATCGTATCTGCTATCAGTATTTTCAATTCCTCCTAAAATGCGAATAGAAAGCTTTGAAAGCGGCTTGTAAGTAAATGCAACATTTGATAATACTTTTTTATTATTTCCGTAATTTTTCGTTTCATTAATCCAATTTAGAGGGTTTATAAGCTCAGTACCCCATGGATATGTTGCACCCAAAACAGTATGTGAACCATCTTCCTTGTAAGGAGTTTGTGTAGGATATGCACCTAGAGCTGCAGAAATAAGAGAATTACCTCTAGTCCCCACACCACTGTTTTGATATTGTTCATCTATTCTGGTTAAAATTGTAGAATGGCTAATGCTGAATTTGTTACTGATATCATGATTCATATTCGCCCGGAATGAGTATCGGTTATGATAGCTATTTTTTATAATGCCATCCTGTTCAAATATACTCCCCGATATTGAAAATTGTGTTTTTTCATTTCCTCCGCTTACCCTGACGTTATGGTTTTGCACAGTTGCTTTCTGAAAAACAACATCCTGCCAGTCAGTTCCTTCCCCTAATGCACTGATTTCAGATTGCGAAAAGTAAGGTTCTAATCCATCATTTGTTAACATTTCATTGTAAATCCCAGCATATTCTCTTGCATTAGTTAACTCCAGTTTTTTCCGAAGAGTCTGAACAGTAAAACTTGATTCGATATCCACTCTGGTCCTCCCTGTCTTACCACTTTTTGTTGTAACTAATACAACACCGTTGGCTCCTCGTGAACCATAGATTGCAGTCGCCGAAGCATCCTTCAATATCTCAATAGATTCTATCTCGGAGTTATTTATGAATTCAAGATCGCTTCCGCTGACCGGAAATCCATCCACCACATACAAGGGCTCATTACTGCCCTTGATAGAATTTGTTCCTCTGATCCTTACACTTATTGAAGCACCAGGCGCTCCGGTATTTTGCTTTATCTGCACTCCTGCAACCCGGCCACTTAGCGACTGTACTGCATTGACAGTAGGAAAAGCTGATAACTCATTGGATTTTATAGATGCAACAGATCCGGTAAGGTCTGATTTTTTCACAGTACCATACCCAATAACTACAACCTCATCCAGGCCAATTGCTGCTTCAGTCATTGTCACATCGATTTGTGATAAAGTACCAATAACTATTTCCTGAGGTTCCATACCAACAAAGGTGAATGTAAGGCTTTTTGATCCCGGCGATATATTTATGCTGTATTTACCGTTTAAATCGGTAATAACTCCCTGTGTTGTTCCGGTAACAACTACATTTACGCCAGGTAGGGCGGTACCATCTTTGTCAGTAACAGTCCCAGTGATTTTTTGTTGTTGGGGTTCTGTCACCTCCGTCATGGCATCAGAATTATCTGGAGAAAGCTTCACGTTCCGCAAAGGGTCCTCAACAGCATGCACCTGCAATACCCCTAAAACCATAAGGGTCAATGCTATAGGCATGATTAGTAAAAGTTTTTTCAGAAAATGAATAAGCATTTCCTGAAATGGTCTGTTTTTTTTCATAATTTATTTACTTTTGAGTTTTAGAATTCTAAAATTTTTTGTTTAGGGAAATCGTTCGTGCGATTTCCCTTTTTCATTTTTACTGAACTCAATTAGATTATTCCATAGGCAGTTATGATTAATAGTTAGGGTTAGTGTTATAATTTTAATAATTAAATATTTGTTCTTACCAGAGTTAATTGTTAAACAAATTCAATTAAATTTTCAACGCTAAAATAATTTGCACCACCTGTCTTACTATTCCTTCGTTTAACAGGTTGTTTACTGAAATAATTAAAAATACCCTCCATCTTTCACTATTCCCTTGGCGGAGAATCCCTCTTTCACCCAACTTCTTATCTCTTTTTCACCTTTTTTAATCTCTTCAGAACGCAATAATACTTTTTCAACGATATGCCTGGGTATTATAACCGCTCCATCAATGTCACCAAATATAAAATCGCCTGGTTTAATGTAAGTTTTTTCTATACGAAGTGGTGTATTATAGCTTGTAATTTTTGTTCTTCCCAGGGAACCGTTTGAAGTGCGATATCGATAAAACACAGGAAATTTCTGATCTAATACCTGATGTGTATCGCGAAGCCCCCCATTAATTACAACACCTCTTGCACCACGTGCAATGGCAGATGCAGTCATTATCTCGCCCCAATGAGATGCTTCTGTCTCATCACCTGCATCCCAGACTACCATACATCCTGCAGGCATTTCGTCCAGCATATCAGCGCGAAGATCCATTTCTCCCTCGACTGTTGGATCGGGATTACTTCTTATTGTGTATGCAACTCCGCAACTCTTCATTTCGAAGGTTAACGGCATGATAGTGTGTGGAAAAGCCTGATCCATGAGAGTCAGTTCCCGCATTACATCATTTACTACTCCTGTATATAACTTTTCAAATCTTTTACAAATCTCATTTTCCGAAATTGTTAGTTCACAAATACTAATATCATCAAGCTTTTGTTTTAAATTGTCCAATTTCATGGAAACACTAAATTTACTCATATTCAATTAATCAGGTTATTTAAAAAGGAATATTCATCCCTCCATCTACATAAATATCTTCTCCGGTAATATACCGGCCCGCATCTGTGCAAAGCAAAACAGCAAGACTTGCGCAATCCTGAGCTTTTGCGATATAACCAATTGGAATCTTTGATTTTGCGATTTCTAAATTAACCGGATCGTTTAATACATTGCTATTTCTAGTAGTATCAATTATACCAGGAGCCAGGTTGTTAATATTTATTTGATATGGAGCTAGTTGTAGGGCAAGACTTTTGACCATATTAACAATTGCTGTTTTGCTTGCTGAATAAATCAACATATCGGGATGTGGCCGTTTTTGTTGTACACTGCCAATAGTCAATATTTTCCCCCATCTCTGTTCCTGCATGTGAGGAATAAACTTTTGTATCAGCATAAGGCTGGAACGCATATTGACATTAACTTGCAATTCAAACTCTTCAGGTGAAATATCCTGCCACTTTTTACGAATCTGAACTGAAGCATTTAATACTAAGATATCTACTGATCCTAGTAGTTCCTTACTTTTTGCGAATATTTCTCCTGGAGCATTTACATCTGCCAAATCTGCCATAACGGACTCAGATTTGACATTGAATTCTTTAATTTCGGAAACAGTCTCTTCTGCCAATTCTTTTTCACTTCGGTAATGTACAATTATGTTTGCCCCCATTTCTGCAAGTCCCAGGGCAATTGCTTTCCCGATACCCTGGCTTGAGCCGGTTACTAAAGCTGTTTTTCCTTTTAAGTTATAAAGATCTTTTATTACCATAATTTACGAGAATTTATATTCTATTCATTTATGGTGGAACATATTATTTAAATACTTCCAACTATAGGAAACCAGTCAGGTTTGTATTCATCCTGATGAAACCGGGCATAATAATCACCTTTTTCTTCATAATACCGCTCATATTTATCCATCTTTTCTTCATCCAATTCAACACCAAGCCCTGGTCCTTCAGGAACTTTAATGCAGCCATTTTCGTATTTCATAAGACCCCCTTTAATAATATCATCAACTAAATAATGATAATGGGCATCACCTGCAAAAGTCATATTAGGAATGGTTGAAGCCGTGTGAATCATAGCTGCAAGTTCAATACCAAATTCAGCACCACTATGCATAGAAACACCAAGGTTAAATGTTCTGCAAACTGCTACCAGATCCTTTACTCCTTTTGGCCCCTCCCAATAGTGGAGATCTGTAAGTACTATATCAACTGCTCCCATCCGAATAGCTGGCCCAAGATCATCGAATTTATTTGGGTACATATTTGTAGCTATGGGAATTCTGATTTGTTTTCTAACAGCTGCATTGCCTTCCAATCCCCATGAAGGATCCTCGAAGTATTCAATATTCAGGTCCTCCATTATTTTTCCCATTTTGACTGCTGTTGTAACAGACCAGACTCCATTAGGATCAATTCTTAAACCAAAGTCTTCACCCAGATTTTTTCTGCATAATTCGAGAACTCTAACCTCCTCCCTTGGAGCCATTACACCAGCTTTGAGTTTCATTGAATTTACACCCAATTCTTCATGAAGCTGAGTACAAAGATCTGCCATATCTTCAGCATATTTATCATGCCCTCCACCAGGACGATCGTATCGCCAGAAAAGGTAAGCGATGAAGGGTATTTTATCGCGTAGTTGACCTCCAAGCAAATCCGACAATGGACGCTTAAGTACTTTTCCCTGAATATCTAAACAGGCTATTTCTATTGCAGCATAAAGACGTGCATTTGAAATATAATAAATACTGCGTAACACTTTTTGTTTGATTATTTCCAGATGAAATGGGTCTAATCCCAAAATTCGGGGTTTTAATTTAGAAAAAGCAGCACGTTGGTCACCACCACCCACTTCTCCCAAGCCGATAATCCCTTCATCGGTAACAATCTCAATAACGGTTCTAAGAAGATAGCCTGGATGGACCCCCGTATTATGGCGTAATTGGGCATTTAATGGAATAGCAACTGTACGAGCTTTTAAATCAATAATTTGCATCGTTGTAAAATGTATAAATATTTTTAATTCAATTAATAATACCTTTTGGTCATTTGCCGGATTTAATCTTTATTTTGAAGTATTATATCTTATTTAGCATGATTTTACAGCAGATTTCAAATCTCTCTATAAGGAATCTGTTTTTAGTATTAAATCAAGCTTTTTCATAATAGTGGTTCGAGTAATTTCAATTTCTCTAAAAATATTTTCCTGCATCTCACTGGTAAACCTGGTTTCTGGTAAATAGACGCCCAAACTTGCAACAACTTCATTATTAATATATATGGGGACACCTACTCCAACAATATTGGATTTGGCAATTTGTATGGCCATTTGCCTCTTTTTAATCTTTTTAAGTTCATTGAGAAGATCCTCCTCATCATCTATACCAGGCCAATGATCTTTATCAGGTAATCCATATTTTCTAATAAAAGCTTCCTGCTCCTGCTTGTTTTTACATGCCAAAATTATTCTTCCGGTAGATGACCTGCATAACCCTTTTGTTTTATGATTTACAACTTGTAACTCATGCTTACACTTTTCTTCATGCAATAGTACACGGTTATTCCCTTGCATGATTGCCAGGATAACTCCTTCATTTAAGTTGGAGGACAGATCTTTCATTAAATCTACAGATGATAACAGAAGTTCTTTTTTAAAAGAGAAATTTTCTGTGAGATATTGACATCTGGAGCCAAGCCTGTAACCACCCCTGCTTGAGGTCTTTTCAATATACTCCCGGTATATCATGGTTTTAATAATATTTGCGCATGTTCCATGATTTAATCCCAGAGTGTCCGCAATTTCGCTTAAACCAATATCGTTATCTCTTTTAATGGCTATTAGTTCAAGAATGTCAAACGCCCTGTTTAATACCTGTATCATATATTTTATAATTAAAATTGTTTTAATCTTTTGATACTCCGTTACAGAATATTTACCCTATTATCATCTTGATCTTTATCTGTATCTGTATAGATAATGCATATTAGATTTATAACTATGCAAATTCAAATGACAATATTCATAATATAAAACTCAAAGTTATTAATACAAAATTAATTTTACACTATAAATTTAAAATATTTTTTCATTAATTTTAAATAATCATTCTATCTTATTCTTTTACTGTCACTTATAAAATACAATTATTAAACAGAAAAATAAATGTAATTTTATTATATGTATTATTATTTTATATTGATAAATATATTTTGATTTTAAAATTACATCTTGTAGCTTTGATATCGATTTTAAGACGTATTAATTCCGCCTAACAATGAATCAAATTAAGTTAAATCGATCCCTGTTATACAGCCTATTCCTGCTATTTATAATTGGAGTTACCGTTTCCTGTCATTTCACTCCTGATATACAAATTAATGAACAACAAGCAAGGTTAGCACCTGATTGGATAACAAGAGGTATAATCTATCAAATACAACCACGTGCCTTTACCGTGGAGGGTACTCTTAAGGCCGCTATTCCCAGGTTATCTAAGGTGGCTGATCTGGGCATGAACATCCTTTATCTCTGCCCTGTGTTTGTAGCAGACGATGATATGGATCAGGCTTTTTGGAGTCCACGACAAAAAGCCTCAGGAATGAATAGTCCATTTAATCCCTACCGAATGAAAGACTACTATCATGTAGATCCTGAATATGGAACTGACAATGATCTAAAAGACTTTATAAATGAGGCTCATAGATTAGATATGAGAGTTATGCTGGATATGGTGTACCTTCACTGCGGACCAACTGCCATCTTCATTAAAGATCACCCGGACTTCATCAAACATGACAAGGATGGCAAAGCAGTAAATGCCGCATGGTCCTTCCCGGCTTTAAATTATGCCAATCCGGAACTTCGCGAGTATTTATGGCAGAATCTGGAGTACTGGGTTAAGGAATTTAATGTTGATGGTTTCAGGCTCGATGTTGCAGATGGCATTCCTCTCGACTTTTGGGAAACAGCACGTGACCGTCTGGAGAAGATCCGTCCGGATATTGGAATGTTGGCAGAGGGACAAAACCGGGTTGAGGATCAGGTTAAAGCTTTTGACGTAAACTATAGCTTTACATGGTTTGGAAAAGTCAGAAAAATTTATGATAAAGGTCAATCCGTTTCATCTTTGCGTAATACATGGGATAGTCTGAATGCAGCCTTTCCCCGTGGGGCACGATTTATCAGATTCATAGATAATCACGATATCACTAACGACGCATTTCATAACCGAATCGAAAAAGCCTGGGGCACTAAGGGTGTCAACGCGGCTTTGACAATGATATTTACGTTGGATGGTCTGCCATTCTTATACAATGGACAGGAAGTTGCAGACACCAGCCGTCATAGCATCTTCGGACGGCTTCCAATTAATTGGGCTGGCGGAGATACGCAGATTGGCAAGGAACGCTTTGCCTTCTGTCAGAAGCTGAGTGAGATACGTCTTGCGGAACGTTCACTGACTGAAGGTAGTTTAGAGTGGATCGATAACGATGCACCTAATGAAGTACTATCCTATTTACGCACAATCGATGGAGAGAAAATTTTAGTTATTATAAATCTTACCGAACTCCCTGTTAAAACAAAGTTAGAAGGACTAAGCAAAACAGAGATCAAATCCATAAAGCCACTTTTGGAGGAGGGTATAAAGGGTGACGTTCAAAAAGGGTTAATGATTCAAGGATATGGTTTCCGGATAGGAAAGATGACTAACTAAATAATTGAAATTATTTTTAATACATCAATCATTAAACTTATAAATCATGATACAGTATTTACAAAATATGTTGAATAGGTTAAAAGTTTTAAGCAGGTATATTATGGTTAAGCTAAAATCAGAAAAGGTAGTCTCACCATGGTCTGTTGCCTGGTTAACCCTTGTCTGTTTATTGTTAATCACCTGTAATCCGACGCATAAGGCTGATGATTTTCCACCACTCTTTCCTTTTGTTATCTCCTACGACGGACCCGATAATGTTACAAGCATGGCACATCTGATCGACTCTCCTGCAGGTAAACATGGTTTTATACGGGTAGAGAATGGAAGGTTTGTAAATGATGCAGGCCCTGTTCGACTTAATGCAACGAATCTCACCGGTCCTGCTAACTTTCCAACCCACGGACAAGCCGATAGTCTGTCAGCCAGACTTGCCAGATTCGGTATCAACTGTGTCAGGCTACATTACATGGACTCAAAGTATGGAAATTTTTTACACAAGGAGGAGCCTGGTATCATTGCTGAAGATCAAAAAACCCAACGAAATCTTGATCTTGATCAGTTAGACAGACTTGATTACCTGATATCGGTATTTAAAAAACGAGGGATTTATATTGATATCAACTTGCATGTTGCTCGCTGGTGGGATGAGCGTGATGGATTTTCAGATAAAGAAATGAGGCCGAATTTTGATAAAGGTCTTGATAATTTTGAACCACGGATGATAGAACTACAAAAAGAATATGCTCGCAAACTATTAACTCATGTCAATCCATATACCGAGCTGACCTATACCAATGACCCGTGTGTCGTAGTAGTAGAAATAAATAACGAAAATGCACTTTTCAATCAGTATCATAATGGAGCTATCGACCGTC
>Ga0307377_10008867_pt1 | contig 10143 bp, 6 predicted proteins | sample TR3MG_FD_202535 | JGI IMG/M metagenome (GOLD analysis project Ga0307377, IMG submission 202535) | Soil microbial communities from Risofladan, Vaasa, Finland - TR-3 | ecosystem: Environmental > Terrestrial > Soil > Coastal area > Acid sulfate soil | place: Finland: Risofladan, Vaasa | collected... | reverse complement strand
CAAGTGTTATTGCCAGAAGCAACCCGCTGCTTACAGTGCGTCTGTTGTAATTTCCAAATTGACTTTCTTTATGTACTTGAGATAGAGGTTGAAGTAAGAATTGCCTTCGATCGGCCCATTCTGCATCAGCATGTTGAACCCATATATCTTTGAACTTTTGCTCTACAGTTGCAACATCACTACTTTTGTTTAGAACAACATAGCAATGATAGGGATCGCTAAAACCAACCCAATTTGTTAATGTTCCCGGATTTATTTTTTCCATGAAAGTAACTAAAGACAAAAATACCTTAAATGGGAGATCTGTATTCTGAGGGAGATCTTCAATAACACCTCCAATTGAATATTTCGTTCCTTGAATAATAATATCACGACCTATAGGATCCTGATCACCAAAGAGTATTCGTGCACTTTCTTCTGTAATAACAGCAGTAAATGGGTTATCCAGAACCTGTTTCCCTTCACCCTTCAACCAAATAGCTTCTTTTTTCCCGAAGTCGAAAATTTCAAAAAATGAGGACTCAGTATATACAACACCATCTTCAATTATAAATGATTTTTCAATTACTGTATCCTTAGCAGGAATAATTATTTTTGCACCGTTTATATAGAACATAGCCACCACATTCTGAAGCTCGGGAATAGTTCTTTTTATCTCTCTAGGGAATGGAAAAAGAACGCCGGGCCTGTATTCCAATCCACCATTGGTATACTCCAGTCCGGATGTGGTTCTTATAACTCTATAGATGTTTTTGCTCTGTGAATGATAGCTGTCAAAGCTTAATTCATAGGTAATCTTGGTGTAAATTACCAGACAACTGGTTAGCCCAATTACAAGGCCTGTAAAAATCAAAAGGTTTGATTTGTAATTTCTTGTAATTCTGCGTATTGCAATTTTAATATTCTTCCCATTCATGGTCAGTTAACTTTATTATTCATTGTTCTTTACATCAATCAATAGTTTGACATTTTTCTTATTTACTACTATATTATATTCCAAAATGATGCCATGATTGTATCTATTTAATATTCAATAATATAGCAAACTTATATGATATATTATGTAAAAATATTTTACAACACTATGTAAAACAAATTTACAGATAATTGAAATTTTCTTTAATCTTGAGCTGAAAGGTCATCGTTTTCTCTTCTCCCCTGCTTAAGGGATAGATCAGAATCGAAAAAAAACGTTCAACCCTATGCTAGGTAAAACTTTAGGGAAAAATTTGTATACCCAGCTATCTGGAATAATTTCTTTTGACAGCTCAGCGAGAATACCTGCACCAAGTTGAAGGCCGATACTTTTTGAAAGATTGAGATCTCTGCCGATCCTTAAATTCAGGTAAGTAAATCTATCTTCCGAATCATTGTTTTTGTCGTTTAGATAATTCAGCCCAAAACTTGTGTACCATACACGTCGTTCCAATAATTCAGGAACTTTGCCAAAGTGGTAAAATATATCACCACACACGGAAAATATCTTTTCATCTTTCGGCAAACCTGGTATTGTTCCAACGGAAGCTCCAACCACAATTTGTTTTATCTGTCCTCTTATCCCAATATTTAAAAGTTCAGGCATTCCAAATCCTGATGATAGGTTTATTCCATTCTGACCATAGGAATTTTCAAAACTTGCTAATACAAATAATCCAATCAGCCAAAGTTTAGATAGCAATTTTGCTGTTTCTGACACTGATCTTTCTGATTAAGTATAGAAAATTTGATTATAGTATTAGATTATTACAAATTTAAACCTATAATATACTGAAAACGAACTTGTTTATCGAAGAGTAAATAATAGCCTTTATTAAGTGTAATTTATAAATTTATTTAATTTATATCATAGACAAATGAGTAATAAGCGTATAATGCTTACTAGACTTTATTTAATTGGATTCCTCGGGCGAGCTCTTATATAAGGCAGGTCTGCATATCTGTTGCAGACCTAATGCCAATTTATATTACGATGCAACATCAAGATAGTAACAAGAACATCGCTTGCCTGTCTTTCAATTACTCTGAACAAGCTGATGGGATAAGAGCTTTTAGTTCATCAATATCTGATTTTAGCTGCTGATTCTCAACTTTAACAGACTCAATCAACTTTTGCTGTTCTTTCATTCCTTCAAGAAGGATGACTGTAAGTTTCTCATAGGAAACAGCTTTAAATCCATTATTATCTGTTCTGACGAGTTCCGGAATGATTTTTTCCACATCCTGGGCAATGAGCCCAATCTGTATATTATTATCAAAGTTCATCTCCGGGAACTCATCACTACGCCAATTGTATCTATACCCCTCTAACTGCATAATCTTATTGATCGCATTATCCAGTGGATCCAGGTTCTTTTTCCATCTCAGATCTGAACCTGCCCATCCACCTTCAGAGTAAACTTGTCCCTGTACATAAAGTGAATAACCCATATCTCCGGGATTTCCAATGGTAACATTATCAGCGAAGTAATTATAACTACCATCATAGCCCCACGAAAAGTAGTTATCATCATACCAGACAGCCTGATCTCCATTAACAAATAATGCTCCTCCTGTTGATGCAGTGTTCAGATTAATTGAACTGCCTAAATCAACCTTTCCGTTTTTATAAACTGTCATAGCATTCGACCTGGCCGCAGGAGATTCACCATTTCCCACTACCAAAACAGGATCCAACGCATTCCAGGCATTAGTGCTACCTGAAATAATATTATATCTCCCAAGCGTTAATGATCCATATGCCTGGGCAGTACTGTGATAACCTATTGCCATGGAGGCATATCCTGTCGTTGTTGTTTGATCACCAAAAGTTGATGACAACTGACCTTCAGCAGTTGTCTTGAAACCAGTTGCAAAAGATGTATGACCCTTTGCATAAGATTGATCTCCAAAAGCAGAAGCAGCCCAGCTTCCGGCTTTAGTCCAGATACCATTTGCTGTCCCAAACCAGCCTGTTGATTCAACGATTGTCCCTGCTCCAGAAGTAGTTGAGCATAAGCCTCTTGACCTTGTGCTATAGCCCATAGACAGAGAAAAAGGGCCAGATGCCGAATCGCTCACTCCAAATGTGAAGGCCCCCTGTGCTGATGCAGCAGAACCAAATCCCAGGGCAAATGCACCCATTCCCGAGGCAACCGTCTGCCCGGTTAATGCTCCGGTAGAATCCACACCTACAGATCCAAGTGCAAAACTCTTTATACCTGAAGCCTGAGCACCTGTGCCAAAGGCATAAGAATCAATCCCAATGGCTTTTGCCTGATTTCCAAAAGCAAATGAGTTATCTCCTTTAGTAATACTACTTCTTCCTATTGATGTCGAATAATTACCTCTTGCAACTGATGCATAACCCATTGCCTGTGAATATGATCCTATAGACCTGGATTGATATCCGGTTGAAAATGAATTTATTCCAACACTATCAGGATGTTCTATTATAATATTACCGGCAAGGAAAGCATTCTTTAAAGGATACCATAATATCCTGTTTTGAGAAGGATTGATAATTCCGTCAGCATCTGTTGCTACATCCAGAAACCTTGCACTGTTCCCTTCTAACTGTCCAAAGCCTCCTATTGCAAAGCCTCCCTTAACCTCAGGTCCCGGAAGGTCGTTGATATAAATCCTGGTACTGTCACGTGTTACACGCAAATATTCGTCACCTCCTTTCAACATACCAAATCCTCCAATAGCAAAACCACCTTTTACAATTTTTCCGGTAGGATTTGGATCTATATATGCTCTGATGCTGTCAGGATTAACAACAAGCAGCGGTTGTGATTCACCTTTTTTAGTATTGAATCCGCCTATTGCAAATCCTCCTTTAACGCCCTTTGCATCACCATCATCAACATATATCCTGACACCCTCATTATATACTGCAAAAACAGTCTGGTCGTTTTTATTCTTTACTTCGAACAGTGCTTCCTCCATGTCAGGTGTTATTCCTGTCACGGCTAATTTTCTTACTGCACCGCTTAAATTGCCTGCTATCATTGAATATGGGACAGATAATAGTTCTGATGCACCCATTGTCTTCCATCCACCATACTCTATCTCAGTCATTATATATTTTGGTGAAATGGACCAGTCAATATCACTAAAATTGAGGAATTCTGATTCTTCCTGCCTTGTTCCGGTACCAATCACCAACGAAAAAAGACCTGATTCATTTGGTTTTACAGAAGAATGTAATTCCTTCCAGAAAATTATTCCACCAGTTGATTCTGATTGAATTGTGATCATAACCGGTAACGTTATGGTGATCGGTGTAGTTCCATCACGCGCAATGGCCTGATAGTTAAAGCCATGTGGTACTTGTGCAGTTGAAATAAGACACAACAATAAAAAACTAATAGAAATAACTAATCTCTTCATATTGTAGAATTTTAAGTTATTACCTGAAAATTAATCATATCAAAGTTATGATAAACAGTAACTCATGTCAAATAAAAATTCCCTTCTATGCAATAAATCTATTGTTCCTTTTCAAATTCTTATGATTGTACCAGTCTTGCCTCTTTAAGATATACAAAATACCTACTTAGGAAAACATATCCAGATCCTTATAATTAGATGTATACATAACTTTTCTGAAACATATCCTTAGGTGATGTCAGAAATGAAGTCAATCGTGAGTTCAAAAACCAGGATAATCTCTTCCCTTAAATTGTGAGGTTTCCCATTTTCTACCAGTAGCAAACACCCTCACCTCACGCGGTTTCATACGTAATATAATCTCTTCATTTGAAACAACCACTTCCTGGTTACTATACAATTCCATTAACTTTAAACCATTTAAATGTTTTAGTCCTTCCACGACTACTGACATCTGATATTTGTCAGTTTCATTTATAACAACTACCATCCAATCGCGGCCATACCTTCGGGCTATGCAGGATAAGGGTTTGAGCTTTTCAACCGGATCTATATTTGTATTTACAATAACCTGTTCTTCATCTGGAGCAGTTAAAAACTGTTGAAGTGCAGAAAGTTCACTGGTCACAGCATAAATTGATTGGAGAAAATCCTTCGATTTTGTATATGTAGCTCCCCAGTAAAGTATACCACGGGCGCCAGTTGCAATAGCTGCATATGCCATGTATCGCGACTCATTAAAAGAGGGATATGCCTGCGGCCGATTTGTATATTGTCCGCCTAACTCAGGCCATGAGAATGCCTGAAGAATTATCCATACTGGTTTCCCCTTCCCTATTTCCAAAAATCTTTGAGTAACAGTCCTTATTTCATCAACACTATTACGGATTCCATCACTTCCCGGAGTAAGCTTATTCTTAATTGGATAATTATCAGCACCTGTAATATCGATGAAATCAAGATATTGGCGTACATATGCAGCATCGCTTCGGGTAGCCTCATTGATCCATATCTGCCTGTTATAAGGGTCAACACTTCGTACATAGGAGACTGCATCAATAATGTTTGGAATAATCACTTTGGATTTTTCATTTGCATAGCTTACTGCACCGGGAGTCTGCTCCCACCAGGCCCCTGCTTTTTCATGGACTTTTAAACTGTTGAACAATCCGCTATATGCTGTAAAATTCCAGACTACTTCGTCCGGACCTTCCCATATAGCAAGTGCAGGATGGTTTACAACAGAAAGGACCTTTTCCTTAAACTCACTCGTAACTCCATCTTGTAACTTCAATGGCATCCATCCCTGAATTCCTTCTGAATTTAATCTATCAAGGTCTTCTTTTGAACTACAATTAATCAGGTTAATGCCAGCATTAACCATTTCCTTTAATGAAACATCATCTTTAGGCATTGAATACCAACCTATCGGGAAAATACGCTTTCCATTTTCTATCAGAAGACCATCACCCTGCCCCTGAAGAATAAACATGGTAAAAAAGATTAGAAACATTGTTGGAAAATAAAATCTGATTTTCATTTAACTGGATTTTTAATATTAATTAAGGACCAATTTGATTTAAAGTTAAAAGTAATAAAAAGGGAGGAAGAGGAAAAAATAAAAAGGCCAGGAAAATTCCTGACCTTTCACTATACTGATCGTAAAATAATTTACAATCTATCTGACCATAAAATACCTTCTCAGCTAGGATTTAGTTAGCCTTTTTATACCACATAAACCATGCGAGATTATAATAACCCTCTGGTGTAACCTCTGGATTCTTAGGATCTACTTTTGGCGGAACTGCAATAAGCAGATCATTACCTGATTTCCAGTTAGCTGGTGTCATTACCTGTACAGATGCAGATGCAGTAGTCTGTAAGGCTGTGACCATTCTCATAAGCTCATCAGTATTTCTACCTACATTCATTGGATAGAAATAAATTGCCTCAACAATGTTTTTAGGACTAATAATAAATACACCCCGTACTGCCTTTGTTGAGTTGGTTTCAGGATGGATCATTCCATATTCCTTGGACACTGTAAGATTCTCATCATCAACAATAGGAAATTTGATTTTTGTCATTTCCCTGCCTTTGTAACTAAGTCCCTCCATTGCTTTAACCCACTGTAAATGTGTCTCTAGAGGGTCTGCAGAGACGACAACAACCTTCACTCCCAGCTTATCAAATTCACTCTGTAAATTAGCTAATTCAAGAATTTCTGATGTACAAACAGGAGTAAAGTCCTGAGGATGGCTAAAAAGGATTTTCCACTTACGTCCGTAATCAGCCGGGAAATTTAGAACCCCAGTTGTCGTATTGGCAGTAAATGATGGAGCAGTCTCCCCAATCAAGGGGATACGAAAGTTTCTGTTTTCTTTAAGGTCTTTCTGCGACCACAATTGTGAAGCAGAGAAAACAATTAATACAAACAATAATAATTTTTTCATAACGATAATATTTTTATTTGATTATTTTAGTAATTAACATACCACAAAGCAAAAATGTTCGAAGCAAGTGGGAAAAATTAACATTATTATAAGAAAAGATTATGCTTAATAGAAAAATTCATATATGCATTGCATATAAGATTTTTACCGATAGGTTATTTGAAAAGCTGACAGGAATATTTTTTTCTTTTTTCTGACCGTACTGCCTGTTAATTCCTATTTGATTATCTAATTCATTTCCTATATTCAATTTGACTATACCCTCAAGAATCTAAAACATCACATTCTTATACTAAACAATAACTCTATTAAAATTATGGAGGAATTAAAAGACAGACCATTAATAACTATGACATGAGTTTTTCATGCTTATTTTAGAATACTATTGCTTCTTTTTAATAAAAACCGAAGCAAGAACTGAAATAAGCAGTATAGATAGTATTATTAACAGAGATAAGACAATCGGTATCTCAAGATGGAAAAATGAAAAAGTCATTTTTAATCCGACAAATGACAGAACAAAAGCTAAACCGACTTTAAGATAGCGGAAATAGCCCATAATACCGGCAATAGCAAAGTATAGTGAACGTAAACCCAATATTGCAAAGATATTTGATGTGTAAACAATGAATGTATCCTTACTTATTGCAAGAATTGCAGGAATGCTGTCAACAGCAAAAATAAGATCAGAAGATTCTATAATGAGCAGAACAAGAAATAAAGGTGTTGCATATAATCTTCTGTTTTGTCTTATAAATAATCTGTCGCCATGCAATGTATTTGAGACAGGAAGAAATTTTCTAAAAAATTTTACAATTGCATTCTTGTCAGGATCAACCGATGTCTCTTTCTGAAATAGCATTCTGATCCCGGTAAAAACTAAAAATCCTCCAAAAATTAATACAATCCAGTGAAAGCGGTTAATAAGAGCAACCCCGGCAAAAATAAATATCCCTCTCATTACAAGCGCCCCAATGATCCCCCAAAATAATATTTTGTGCTGATATTGATCCTTTACTTCGAAGTATGAAAATATAAGAATGAAAACAAATATATTATCAATGCTAAGTGAGTATTCAATTACATAACCTGTAAGAAATTCCAGAGCAATTACTCTATTATGTCCTGAATATAAATAGATAAAAAAATTGAATAGAAAAGCAAGAGTTATCCAAACCATGCTCCACACAATCGCCTCTTTTACAGGAACTTTATGCGTCTTCTTATGAAAAACACCAAGATCAAGAGCCAGCATAAAAAAAACGAAAACGTGAAATCCTATCCAGAAATAGATATTTACATCCATCAAAAAATTATTAGGGTGTAAACATATAAAAATAATTTCTTATATCTTTATTAACTTTACTGCGATGCAAATTCCCTTAAAATCAAATCCAATACGGAACCCGCATGAATCGTTCCAATTACAAACAAATATGAAAATAATTCACTTTCAACCTAGGAAGACGAGCTCAACGAAGTTATTCATATGTGGTTTCCCTTCTCAAACTTTACTGGTTATCCAATCTTAATAAATAAAGTATATACGGATGAAAAAAAATGTTTTTGGCTTGTTTCTCATGCTTTTCATAGCACTGATTCCTTTTTCTCTTTACTCCCAAAAAAAATCCAACTCCATTAACCAGATTTCATCATCAGATCTGGAAAGCTATGTTACATTCCTGGCATCACCCCTTCTTAAAGGCAGGATGAATGGTGAAGAGGGGCTTGAAATTGCAGGTCAGTATATCGCATCTCAGGCAAAATTACTTGGATTGAAGCCTGCTAATGGTAAAAGCTATTTTCAACCATATTCTGTAATGAAAAAAACAATGGATCGTGAAAAAACCACTATCCAGATTATATATGGTACCAGAGATACAGTAAAAATAATGGAATCTATTTTTCAACTTATACCAACAGGACCTTCAGATTTTATTATCGATGGAGATGTTATTTTCGCAGGATATGGCATAAAAGCAGATAAATATAACTATAATGATTTCAGCAATATTAATACGGAGGGTAAGATGCTTCTGATTATGGACAGAGCACCGATGTCAAAAGACGGAAAAACCTGTCAATTTGAAGAACCGCTCTGGAGTTCCGGTATGAATATTCAAATGAAGCTAACAACACTTATCTATTCTAAGGCAAAAGCTATACTTATTGTATCAGACCCAAAATCAGGATTTCAATCAATTGAGGAATCAAGTCCAGGCTTTGCAGGCTATATTAAATCGTCAATCAAACTGAAGGGAGAGAAGGAAGGTTTAGTTAATCCATTCATGGCGGCAATGCCAAAAGTTATCTTTATCCACAGATCTGTTGCCGATGAACTATTAAAAGGATCGGGCCATTCGCTTGAACAACTTCAGAATAGTATAGATGAAACACTTAGTCCAAATTCTTTCGCAATAGAAGATAAACAGATCAAAATCACAGAAGTTTCTTTTTCAGAAGAAAAAATACTTAATAATATTACAGGATATATAGAGGGTAGTGATCCGATCCTTAAAAATGAAGTGGTTGTATTTTCAGCTCACTACGACCATATTGGTGTTTCCGGGGAGAAAGTAAATACCGGTGCTGACGATGATGCTTCCGGATGTGCTGCACTTCTCTCTTTGGCAGAAGCTTTTCAGGATCTTAAGAAAAAACCTTTGCGCTCATTATTATTCCTGTGGGTTTCTGGTGAAGAGATCGGGTTATTTGGTTCAAAATCATATGTTAATAACCCACTGTTCCCGATAGAAAAAACTGTTGTCGATCTTAATATGGATATGATTGGAAGAATAAAGGGAATTGCTGATTCTACTGACCAGACCCCAATGACTGGTCCAAATACCGTCTTTGTTATTACTGACGGTCAAAGCAAAGAATTATTGTCAATAGCCGATGATATTGACAACAGAAGCCCTCTTGATTTTGATTACAGCCTTAGTGGGAAAGACCATCCGTTACAACTCTTTGCAAGAAGCGATCACTATAACTTCGTTGAAAAAGATATACCTATACTATTTTTTACAACAGGTTTGCATACAGATTATCATACACCCGGAGATATTGTAGAAAGAATCGACTTCAAAAAAATGGAGTTGGTAACCAGGACAATGTTTGAGTTAGGTTTAACCATTGCCAATAGAAAAGACAGAATAATTACCGATAATCCATTTAGCTCATGGGGAAAAGAGAAATAAGCCGTAAAGAATTCTTTACTAAAGCCTTATCAGGGATAGCAGGAATAAGTTTAGTATCAAAAAAGTTAACTGAAACAAGTACTTCAGCTGCTGAATTAAGAGGCCTTGGAGATACTGGT
>Ga0307377_10008865_pt1 | contig 10144 bp, 10 predicted proteins | sample TR3MG_FD_202535 | JGI IMG/M metagenome (GOLD analysis project Ga0307377, IMG submission 202535) | Soil microbial communities from Risofladan, Vaasa, Finland - TR-3 | ecosystem: Environmental > Terrestrial > Soil > Coastal area > Acid sulfate soil | place: Finland: Risofladan, Vaasa | collected... | reverse complement strand
TCGAAATCGCCCTCGATTACTGCGTATTTATTCCTCTTAAAGATAACAAGGAAATCCCCCACGGAAGCTATTCCAGTAATCTCCTCTCCGTCGTCCCTGTCGAAGTAATGATGGTTTATGGTCGGAACTGCTTCACCAATCCCAGCCTTACTCCATACTACAAGATGTTTCCCATCGGTCTCATCTGGGCAGTAGGCGTAGAAAACTCTATCCTTATGAAGTACAGCGTATTTTGCCTTCGGGGGAACGTCGTTCTCGTAATCACAGATCGTAGTGAGATCGTTATCGTTATTATTGTCGTCATAATCCTGAGTAGAGTTTGATAACTCAACGACCTTGAAGAACATGGTACTGTCTGCGTCTTCCCCAAATAGATCTAAAGTACGGTAGAGTACGATCTGATCGACCTGGGGATCCGTCGAAGCCACAACTGATACCTTAATGCTTTCGTTCGTAACCTCGATTGTTTCGCTTTCTAGGGAGGGATTCCCAGTGTGGACCTTCGGATCGCTCCTTCTGTAGCAGTAGATATATTTATATGTTCCAGTCAGGCCAGTTTGAGATCCCTTACTAACAGTTGGGGTGTCCGCGATTGTCGTCTCATAGAGAGAGACTTCATCATAGTAAAGAGTTGTTCCTGAGAAAGCAGAGGCCATCTGAAAGAGTCTTATATAGATAGCGGTGCATCCAGCCGGTGCTGTGAATGTATGAGTAAATTCGCTCCAATTTGTAGTGGCCTCTCCAGTCTTTATCCAGATCGAAGTAGAATGTGTAACATCATATACCCAAACAGTATAGCTTGCCTCTGTCCCCCTTTTCACATGGAAAGTAAATTCGTAGTTTTTTCCTGCGGTAACTGATATGGGGTTTTGTATGGCGGAAGGATCAATGACTCCTCCCTCGGTTATCATGAGACAATTACCGATTTTTCCACCGCCTTCTGTCGTTAAGACTGCACCGCTTACGGAGGCCCACTCTAGCGGAGGATCTATGTCTTCTGTGAAGCTTCCATTTTTAATTAGATTCTCCCCAGTGGCCCCTCCGTGACTCGGGGGATCAATCCCAAGATTATAGACCGTCGTATTATAGAGCTGGAAGTTAGGATCGGTTCCATTTAGACATAAACAGAAACCGTTATGATTCACAAAGCTGAAGCGCTTCCCGCTTGCAAGTCCAGTTTTAAGATCGTTCCACTGGGCGTTGAAGTATGCCTTGAGTTTTGTCAGGATCGCGGTGAGAACGTAGTTAGTTCCGTTCGGCGCCTTGTACTCATGGAGGTCTTTAACCGGGGATCCAACCTCTGCCTGAGATGGATAGAGTAGGGTAATTCCGCCTCTAGTTTCGACTCCCTTCTGCTGGTTGATATTCAGATTTTTGCAATCAAGAAGACTGCGAGGATCCCTCTCTGCTGAGGAGCTGATATTGTCCCAGCCCATAGAGAAATCATTAAATGACGCCTCATACGGGAACGATTTAAGTCTAGGCATTACCACTCTTCCTCGTCACCAAAGTCCTCATAATCCTCGATACTTCCGGACTCCTGAACCTGAGGCACACTGAGGGCAACTCTGGCTATGTGCTCAAGCCTTGAGCGCTTAAGTAAGAGGTGCTGAGGAACGTCCTCGTCCTTCGTCTTCGCATCGATAACGGCCTCGATAGCCACTAGGGGATGGAGTTCTTCTGGAAGGCCAGTAATCTTATCGATTCTCGGGAGATACCAGAGACGATAGTAGTCTGTCTCAGAAATAGAGGGCGTGGGAATTAGGAGGATTTGTCTATCATAGAGCATCCACGCAAGGGGGGTCGTGGACGTTACTTGAGAGTATAAATGAAGCTGATCTTCATCTATATATTTGACCTGTTGCCCGGTACTCACGAGCTCAAGCTTCACGGGTTTAAAGCAATCAGTAGGGAGGGTCATTAGACCGTTACCTACTTCGAGATTATAGGACTCAAACTTCTTATGCGTAGGAAGGAGAAGAGACCAGAAATCTGCGCAGACAATATTGATCGCGATCTGTTTATAGATCTCGATATCGTCAAGGTCGCTCCAGAACTTCTCAATCGGCTCATTTATGAGGCTCCGGACGTATTTCAGCCAATCGGCGTCAGTCATTATCTCGCTCCCTTATAGGCCATGCTTACAGTCGGCTCCTTACTGAAGTGCCAGATCTCCTTAGCCATGCGCCTACTTGCATCTTCCGTCTCCACGTCACCCTTTTCTTCGAGAATTCGATTCGCCTCGTCGATGTTGTATAGGGTCCTTTCGGGGTCCTCGCTATCTCTGACTGATCTCTTTAGGGAGTACAGGATCCTCCTATCAAGGTCTCTATACCCAAGATCGCTAAGGAGTTCGTCTTTCTCAGAAACAGTCTCAATGAGGTTACTCTTGCGGATCCAGAGATCATAACAACGAGCGTCTCTCTTAGTTGGGTGATTAACGGCCCACTCTCGAACTTCGTACCTTTGCTTCCTATTATCGAAGACAACAAAAAGCTTAGGATCGAAGGCTCTAAGTTCTCTCAAAAACCAAAAGTTATAATTCATTTCTTCCACCTTATCGGGATGTGATCACGCGTGATCACTTTAGAAAGAGAAAAAGGAGAGGAACCTGGGTAGGTCCCCCTCCTTAGGAAACTGCGATTTACGCTACGAGTACGCCGGTACCTTTTCCATGGGCATTAGAACAATCAGTTCCAATGTTGCCATACATCTTGAACCAGGCTTCGTAGGCGTCTTTTCCGGCTACGGGTTTAAGGACTCCACCGCCCTTATTGTCCCAGACGAGTGATTTCAGGGAGTAGAACTTGATGTGATTCATCGAGGGAAAGTACATGGTTGCGAGGGGGCAATTCTTGTGGGTTACGATGGGGAGCTCGACGGTTCCGCCGACGAACTTGATTCCTTCCCATCCAGCTTTCAGTTTGAGGGTCTGTACCTGATATGCGCTCTTGGCTAGGGCGACGATTTTTCTGCGGATCAACGTGGTCGTAAGAATAAAGGTGGGGCTGTCACCGTCTGTCTGAGCTTCGAGTCCGTCGAGAATAACTTGGATTGCATCCTCGCTAACGACACCGACCGAAGTGGCGACGTAAGCCTGCCAGAGAGCTTCTGCTGTTCTGTCGATTCCCTGGAAGGTTGCACCGGGAGTATTCACTGTGTTGATGATCCCTTCAATGCCCATCATTTCGCCCTGTCCACTAGCCACATAGGTGTCTTCGCGGTAGATAATGTCCGTGGTTACAACTGAGGTGATAGTTCCAACGACTGTAATCTGGCTGTTAGCAACGTCAACGAGGGAAATCTGTACGCTGTCGGCATGACTCACTCCGGATGTGTTACGGATGTCAATCACCATGCCTTTCCGGAACCACTTAGTATTGGGGGTATCTCCGGTAACTCCACCGGGTTTATTGACGGTTATGATCTGACCAGATATAGCGCCGTTTACGTGACCCAATTCGCCCTTGCCATTCATAAGAGACTGGCGGTCGATATCAAGAGCGAAGGCGGTCGAAGCGCCTTTAGACTCGGCTGAAACCTGATCAACCCATCCACCTTTGCCTTTTGAAGACTCAATGGAGAAACCATCAATCATGACTCGACCGTAGTTCCGTTTGAGCGTGATTTCAGAGCGATCATAGGTGTTGCGCTGTGCGTTGGGGAGGTCGTAGTTATTGTCAGCTTTGGCGCCAACGGCTTCCGTGAATCCGAGCTGGATCGGGATAACGATCTTTTTGCCGTACACACCTTTGGATTTTTTCTTCATCTGGGCCCAGAAGGGGGCTTTCTTATACACCTGGTTTACGATAACCGGGGTGTAAAACTCTTTCAGGATATCCTGAATATATTGAAATTCTTGCAATTTAATACCTCACGTTCTTACCGTGATCTCGCTTATTCTAGGCCCTCCTCGCCTGCCTGCTTTTGCATTTCTGCGAATCTGGCCCTAGCAAAATCTCCGGCTTCATCAAAATCTCTAGGAATTTTACTCTTACCTGAAGAGATATTCGACACTGTTGACCCTATTGGTTTACTTGGGTTGACTTTCAAAGTCTTCTGTACCTTGAGATACTTCGCGACGGATGCTTCGTAGTAGTGTCGCTCAAGATCTGGGCAACTTTTGAAGATCTTATCGATGTGCCCTTGCGAGGAGCGATTCCGGTGACTTTCCTGCATGATCTTTTCCACTGGAACATTTGGATACAAGACCTTTACAGCAACTACCTCTTCGAGACCGGCCAGGGGGTATTCCTGTGAATAGCTATTGATCTCGTTCATGAGCTCCTGCTTTCCCCTGGAGAGTGTCTGTGCTTGCGAGGCACCTTCAATCGCCTCTACCTTCGACCCCATGTTAATGAGGGCCGACTTGAGGGATTTCACCTCATCGGTGTCATAGTCATTGACCTGAAGCTCTTTCGGGATGGTTGTCGCTCTCGCGAGCCCTCCTGGGAGTAATCCAGCTCTCTGTTGACCGATACTGTCGATGTACCTGGCTCTTTCGGCAAGAAGTGATTCTTGATCCATAATGGCCTTCTCTCTACCAGATAATTCTTCCATCTCCTGATAGAAACGAGTGCCCTTCTGGAGAATATTTTTAATCTCTTGCTTTGGAAGTTCCGATACTTTTAACCACTTCCCCTTGACATTTAGCTCCGTTTCTCCACCTACCGTCCGTAGGATCTCCTCTACTTCTGGAGGGATAACTACTTCTGGGGGCTTCGCTTCGGGAGCCTCGGGTACTTCTTTTTCCTCTACTTCCTTCTCCGCTTCTGCCTCTGCCTTCTCTATCTTTTCTCCTACTTCCTCTTCGACTTCAGGTTCTTCCTTGATTTCCGGTTCTTCATCCGGGTCATACTTCGATTCAAATTCGTCCCATCCTTCTCCTTCATTGGGATCGGGAATGGATAGACCAAAATCATCGTTTTCTGGAACGGGCATTTAAAAACTCCTGTGAATGTCCCTTTCTGATCAGCGAGAGGTTATCCCCTAGATAGGGGAGCCTATCAGGACTGAGCTTCCTGAGGGGTTGATTCGGGCGGAGGGGGCTCAACTTGCCCCTGCGCCTGCTGTTGCGCTTGTGTCGCAACTATTTGCATCGTGGCCTGGATGTGTTTTTCCAAGGCTTGACGTTGACTTTCTGAATATAGGTCGTATTTCGGACTCAACCTATCCTTTACATGAATAGGAAGGTGAGCCAGATGATCCTCGAATGGATAGATCCAGGTCGGAGTTATCTCCGGATTAATTTCCTTATCCTCTTCAATCTTGCCGTTTTCTCGGTGTGCTCTTCGTTCATGGAGGATGGAGTCTTCAAAGATCCTTTCTGCATTTCCGAATTCGAGCATCTCGAGACAGAGCTTATCATCAGTTAAGAGTTTGGCCTCTCGAAGCTTCATAACGTACTCGATCCTCAGGGCGCGACTTCTGGGTAGTCCTGTCTGCGAAACAACCCTCACGTCTGTATTGCCCCTGAGATCTGAGCCCTTAAATTTCCCGACTGAGTGTACGCCATTGATGCCGGTATGTTTTAAGAGTCTCCCGACCGTGTAGTTCTCCTGAACGAGCTCTAATACGAAGCTCCAGACATCGTTTAAGACTTCATCCCTAACCTGAAGTAGGGGACTTAAAACCGCATCGTCCTGCTCTAAGAGGAGATTCAATAAGGTTCCGGAAGCATGACTGGCTCTTTCCGGAAGTTGCCCCACGCTCGCCGGATGAATACTCATGATATTCTGGAATTCCTTTTCGAGATCCTGTGTGTACTGGGGCATGAACGGAGGAAGCGAGTCGAGCTTCATCTGATGAGGCTCACCAAGCTTTGTATTGCAATCAATAAAGGTTCCGAACTCATTCGTAAAGGACTTCCTATTCATAACGGAACCAAGGGGAAGGAGGATCTTCAGCTTTGAGGCCCTCTCGAGCGCTAGGCTTATAATCGATTTGTGTCGATTATACTCACGCTGGACCGGGATAGCATCTTTAATTACTGCTTCGTTATAAACAATTCCCTTCTCGTAATTCGAGACCGGGATAAGCCGATCTTCGATCACAAAGAGTGGGATCCTTGAGTTCTTATTCGGTTTCGTTTCTAAGACCCTTTTTCCGGCCATGACAGCCATCATCTTCGGGGTCCAGAATTCCATGCGAACAACCGTTTTCCCCTTAATGCTTTCCTTGTCTTCAGGGACAGACATGGCTATGCTGTCTGAGGTAGCCTCTAGGTCATAGGCCGTATCGAGGGAGCTATCGGTTGCGGTCAGCTCACCCTCTTCGAGGCCATACTCTTCCTCGAGTGCTTCTTGATCAACCTCTTCCCCAAAGACTACCCATCTCCATTTCTTCGGATTAGAGAAGAGTGGATCCGTTCTGAACTGAAACGGACTTAGGATCTCTATTCCAATATCGCCCGGCTCGGGAATGGGCTCCCATTTCGTCCGGAGCACCTCATTGGTATCTGGGTCTTTTACTTCTTCCTCTTCGTATGAAACAATTCCGTGATCTTCTTCATTCCAGAAGACACGGATCCCGACTCTGTTCGTTATGATAATCCAGAGGTTAATGGCTAGGAGTAGGGCCTTATAGTGCAATTTTATAGTCAGGGCGTCAAGGACCTTATCCCCAACCCTTGCTGACTCGATATCTGCGTCCTCCGATGTGTTCGGGATAACCCCTGGTTTAGGGACGTCGGCACTCAGTTTCCCGAGTAGGGTCTTTACAAATGGGCGCATCCTATTGAAGATGAGCTTCCTTGAGTTTCCCCTGGCGAGAGTGACTAGCTTCTTGGTCGCGTTACTGAAGTCGGTCCTCTGGTGCCCAGCAACCCAGGCCATGTGTTTCCGCCATCTCGGAAACCGGCTCGTTACGTCAGGGTGCTCATCCCAGTATTCCGTGGCCTTCTGATTTAGAAGGGCTTTTTCTTGGGAGCTTAGGGCCTTGCCATCGGCAACCTTTCCCTCTATCGATCTAAGATTCATTTCTGCTGTTGCTCCTCAGCCCAGTCTTCCTCGAGGTCGTCAAGGCTAACGGCCACTTCTTTTCCATCTTCCATAACGATGTTTGTCATGCCTGCCTTATTGTCTTCCTTATCAATGAGCTCTTCGGCCTTCTGGTAATACTTCGATTCCTGTTTCAGATCTTTATCGTATTTCTTCTCGTAGTAATTGAATTCATCGAAGTTTCTAGACATCAGCCGGTCTAGGAGCTTATCAATGCGTCTCTCATGCCAGATCCTCTCTCCGATAAAGAGAATTAGGAGTGCGATAATTAAAGCAAAGCTATATGAGTTCATTAGTAATCCTCGTCTTCGAAATCTTGAGGGGAGCCATCCATAAGGGCAACCTCCTCCATGTATTGATCCCACTCAGCCTCCTCTCGTTCGCGCTGAGTCATTTTCAAGTGCGCGGGAACGGTCAGGTACTTAGGCGGGTCTGATGCCGTAGGAAATATCAGAACATCTAAAATGTATGCTAAGGCGTCGATAATATCGTTCCGAAGTGACAACGGGAATCGAAGGAACTCGTCATAGGCATCCTCCATTCCTTCCATCGCAAAGCGCATCCGGCCACTCTCGATCCAAGCCTGAAGGCCAGAAATACGAACTGGCTTTGGCCTTCCACTAGGCTTCAGCTCTATAAGAATAAAAGGTAGCGTCCGGACATAAGGAATGAATTCCTCTTTGATGTCTCCAGCGAGAATCTGCTTCGAGGTCTCAATCTCTAAGAATTCACGGATCGTCTCGAACTTCGTATCTTCAATTCCAATCATTCCCGGAGTGTAGATTATAGCGAGCTCGATGATCTTCTTGGCCAGGTTCAGATCTGTAATGAGATGCCGTCTGGCATATCTCACATAGAGCTTCTTATCGACTCCAGCATCAATAACTCCGATACCCGAATAATCAGATCCCTTCTTCTCTTTATCCGTAGGATCCACCAGCATTATCGTACTGCAAATAGGTGGAATATCAGCTTCTTTGTATTCCTTGAACCACGGTCGCTGGAAGTTCGACTCGCTCATTGCGAGGGGGTCATTGAGATATTGACCACCAGCTCTTATCCCTTGTTCACTGAAGATCTGCTTGAGCTTCTCCTCGGGGAAAAGAATGGGGAAAGTCGATCCTGTTTTATTGACCGCATCTTCCCAACACGATCCTTGGAGGAGGTGATAATTTCCTCGATGCCATTCAAAGATGGGCTCATTCGCGATCCGAAGCTCCATCTCCTTCTTCGGGATCTTCAGGAAGGTATCGATCAGATAGCCATATAGATCGTCGTGATGCCATCTGGTTCCGGGAATAATCTCGATGCTGGTTGGCATCTTCAATGAACGCCCGAGTCTCCACCAATCCTTAGTCTTCTCGATCTGCTCTGCCGTCCCGGAATTATCTTTATTTACCAGGTCGTCATTGATCATTCCACCGGAATAATGTCTCGAGACTAAGTTGCCCTCAACGGATCCGGTTTCAATCCTATTTCCGAGGATCTGGATCTCTTCCTTCGTCCAGCCCTCTGCGTCTGCGTCTGGATTCTTAGGGATGAACTGACTGAAGAATCCCCTCAGTAACTCATTGAATTCAAGGTTATACTTTATCTTGTAAAGGAACTCCCTTGAGTTCGGGGCGGTAGCATTACTTATGATCCATCCCTCACGCCTTCCCTCTACCCAATTCCTGAGAAGCCTCTGGATCATGAATCCAATCGTCGTGAAGGACGACTTTAGCCATCCTCGAGGGAGGAGGATCAGGCAGATATGGCCCGGTATCGCGTACTTCTTTATGAAGTTGCATAGCCACTTATGCGTCGGGCCGTATAAATCCTTATAACCTGGAGTGGGATCATCTACCGTACTAAGAACATTCCTGCAAAGAAAATACAGGTCGTTTAGGCATTGATCGATCCACCACTCTTTCGAGGTGAGCTTCGAGATTATGTGCATCAGTAAAGTATTCCTTTTTATAGAGATCCGACATCCTTCTCTCGAGCCATTGATGGTACGACCTTGTGCAGACTAGTAAATTCTGAGGCCGATTATCGTCACGGATCCCGTTTATATGATGAACGACTTCGTCCTGCCTAAGCGGACGCCCGAGGGCTTCCTCGGCTATGAGGCAATGTTCCGGCCTGTATTTTCCGTGCCCCTGGTAAATTCTAATATAACCATAACTTATGCATTTACCGCCGTTCCAGTTATGGTTCTTTTCGAGGGTCCTTCCGAAGAAATAGTTCTTTTTTCCACTCTTGGCTTTCGATATCTTCCTACGCGTTCTCAGGGACACCTTATGTCCCTTCTGAGCTTCCGACATCTTCCTACGCGTTTCCGAAGGGACCTCATGCCCCCTTAGGATCCGACCCTTCTCGTCTCTCATTGGGTAAAATTATTTATTCGCCCAGTAGAGGATGCTGATCACGCCGGTCACGCCGGTCACGATAAATAGAGTCTCGATCAGCTTCGGGAAGAAGATCCCCAGGAAACTGATTCCGAGTAAGATCAAGCCAGTCGTAAAATACTTATCTTTAAAGTTCATCGTTCTCTCCAGTTGTTATTTGTTCTACTGCTTCTGGGGGGAGATTGATTATCTCTTCTTTCTCCGCCTCAGTGATCGCACCCGAATCGAGTAGGCCATTCAGGGTGCCGATATTTAAATTAATAACAATTAATTTCTCTGAAACTTCCAACTTGTCCGGCGCATAATCACCTCGGATCCGATGGATCATATCCTGATAACCTCGCCGGTTCAGGTGATCGGGGTGTCCAGCCTGAAGAACCGATCCGTCCTTCGCTTTCTTTGCTGGCCAGGTAGCATCTAAGCCATCACTGAGGTTCTTCGCGAGGCGATCATCGGTGATCTTCGCTCGCTCTAGAGCCTCTTCGATAGCCCTCTTGATCTTCGGCTGTTTTATAAGATGAGATCCGTATTCCCTATGGGAGTATCCGGATCTGAGTGCGCTCTGTCCTATCTTTCCTGTACGAACTACGTTCCTGACAAACTTCCTCTGCATCTCCTCAAGGGGAGTAAGAGGATTGAGTTCTGAGCTGGGCATTAGCTGAAGTGTTCCTTCAGGGACTCCTTGACCTTAGCTTCAAAAACCTTACGCTTCGCCTCTTGTTCCTTCTTCCAGCTATCATTAGGAGTAGGCATGGC
>Ga0307377_10008864_pt1 | contig 10145 bp, 10 predicted proteins | sample TR3MG_FD_202535 | JGI IMG/M metagenome (GOLD analysis project Ga0307377, IMG submission 202535) | Soil microbial communities from Risofladan, Vaasa, Finland - TR-3 | ecosystem: Environmental > Terrestrial > Soil > Coastal area > Acid sulfate soil | place: Finland: Risofladan, Vaasa | collected... | reverse complement strand
ATTGAGGACGAGGTATTTGGCCACTGGGATCCGCTTGCAGAGTTCTTCGCTCCTCAGGAGTATGTGGTTGGCGTCTAAAGCGCCACACGCCACGGTGGTCGGCACAGTCACTTCTGCAAGACGATTCCAGGCATTGATCATTTGATCTGAATTCTCTGGCATTCCATTCGCCAGGGCAATTCGATTCATATCGAGCGCAAGCTCCCTTGGCGCACCCTTGACACGCCCCGACCGTTCACGAGGTCCGTCAAGCCACAATTGAATCTCAAGTCGATTGACCTCGTCCAAGTCTCCAAGTTCATCCGCTTGAACTATTCGCTCATCAATCCGCAACAATTCAGGGTCTACGAGTTCTATGGCCGGAGATGGTGCTCCGCTGACAGCAGGAGAAAGCAGGACAAGTCCGGCCACGCGTTCTGGTAATGACACTGCTGCGTCCAATGCCAGTTTGCCACCGGCAGAACTTCCAACAAGCCAGGCTTTCGCAATCTGCAGATGATCGAGCAGCGCGCACAAATCGTCAAGATGAGTGAACGAGCTCACCCCGGGCGCGGAATCGCCGAACCCGCGACGATCGTATGACACCACGGTTGCGTGCTTAGCGACTTCGGGAGCTACCAATTCCCAACTTCGTCGGTCGGATACTCCAGCATGAAGCAGCAGCACCGTTGGCCCATCACCAGACCAAGAATCCCCGACGAGGTTCGTGTCGTTCCGAGGAATAAGGAGGCGTGCACTCATTCGGTGAAGTCTTCAGCACCGAATTTCTAATAGCAAACCAGAGATTCTTCCCTAGGTTTTGAATCGGGCAAATTGCTCCTAAGTCCTGAGGGCGTGCCGGTGGCCCGACGTGGCAGGAGTGCAACCTTGAACAGGCGGTGAGACAAGTGAACCAAGTCAATGACGGAATGCCAGCACCCTCAACTTCCGATCGGCACGCCACCCAACTCAATGCTTCCCGCTAACCCTGGTCACACTCCTCACCGAGAGGTTTGGCCATTGTCAGCGCGTGCACAGCCTCGGCGACGACCTCCTCTATTGGTTCCGGACAACGAGCAGGGCCGTCGATACAGGCCGCTGGGCGCCGTGAGAAGGTTTATTGAGGACTCGCCCTTTAGCGTAGAAAGTTGTGGAAATACCTCCATCAAGGTCAAGGGCGGTCACTACGTTGAGTGACTTAAGCACGCTCACCAACTGGTTCGCCGTGGCACCCGTCACACGATCCTTGCCGTCGACAGTCATGATGACGGTCTCGCCCGACGCCGTCCAGCCGATGACGGTGCGTGCAAAAGGCTTTGCCATGTAGGTATCCGCGGGGACTATTGGTGATACCACGCCGTGATTGAGCAGGATCGGGTGCCCCCCGATGTTGTCGCATCCGGAGGTGGAGGTGGTTGTCATGGCTGCCGTGTCGCCGATCTGCAGGGCTGCGAGCGGCGACCCCGCCGGCGCCGAGATGTCGACTTGACCGGAGGTGACCTTCACCGCCTTTTCCGTCTGCGCCACGAGTTCGAGCTGAGCCGTCGTGTTAATCGTCGTCGGACTGGTGGAACCATCGACTTGAGTGAACTCATACGTGACCCGCCCGGTCGCGGTCGGAGTCCGGAGGGCATACGGTCGGGTGAAGAGCAGGGTTCCTGCCAACGGGAGATGGACCTTGACGTACGACATCGGCAGTTCCTGGTTGATGGCCGTGATTGGCACGCTTACGCCGTTGACGTCGATGCTGCTACTCCAGTTCAGGCCCTCGCTGACTGACTGCCCATCGAGATCGACCTGCTGGTGCGCGATCTCTGGGGTATGAAGGAGGACGCAGTTTTGGATGATCCCGCCTACCTCATCGCCAGGGTCGGGCACACCAGGGTGCGTCAGGTCAAAGAAGTCACCGTTGATGGCCGCCACGCAGCCAACCGTGGTCTGGCACATCGAGCTGGGGGTCTGCTCGCCCCCGTCGATGGCGTGATGGGCAAGGCCAATTTTGACCGTGTACTGAGATCCAGCGAAGGTCAAGACGTGAATTGCTGTGAACACGCGATACCGTCGACCGCTGATCGCGTAGATGTGGAGCCCATTCTTACTTGTCATACCGGACGCGGCCGGGGCGGCCTTCGCGGCAGCAACCGCTGTGAGCGGTGCCGCGGTGACCGATGCAAGACCAAACACCGCGACAACGAGAACGACGGTGGCCGCTATGCGTAAATCGCGTCCACGAGCAATTCTTCGCAAATCTCTCAATAGTGGCGCACACCCGCGAGAGGACGGGGTCCTCAAATTATGGATCACGTGCTCACGATAGGACAGCGCTGGCACGTCCTCAGTTTCACAGCATCCGCAAACTGCCTTTCATCGGTGTGGTCGTAGCACCGCATGAAACAATTGGCACGCGACGGTTTTGAGATTTTCCGCGGCGACATTCGCCGCGTCCCGCGCCCGTGGTAGTGATCCGTAGCTGCAACGCGCTTGCAACGGGTAGCCGCCTAGGCATGCCAGTGCTGATCTCATCGCCAAGAAACAAATCTCAATGGTCCGCAGAAGCCCGGATGGGCCGCAACTTGGACGCGTCGAGCAATGCGAATGCCCACTTACGTCGGAGATGGTCGAGAATGGTGGCCCGGGGTGAATATCAACGTTGAAAGAGTCAAAGCGAGAACCCGGCATGAAGCGCTGGAACTTCATGCCAAATTAGAGACGTCATCACCGCTTTCTCAGCATCGCTGCTTCATCTGCATCGCTTGGGAAACTTCTCACAGGCAATGGCAACCAGGGCCTCGACCCGCTCCGCCCAGTGCAGCGTGTGAAGACTGCCTCTAGAGACGTGGCTGCCCAAGGGCCGTAGCGAAATGCGCTCGCGGTCTTGACGAGGGCCAGCTCGGCCTCGAGCTCTTTGATGCGTCGGCGCGCATCGGCCAAGGGATCAACGTCGCTACTCTTGATCCCCGCCTCACGACCGGCGTCGATCAGGGCTTGGCGGCGCCACCTGTAGAGCGCGTGAACGCTGACGGCGAACTCATCGCCGAGCGACGCCACACGCTCGCCATTGAGCATTCGCTCGCAAACGTGGAGTCGGAACTCCGTTGAGTATTGAAACGGCGGGACTACCTTCTGGTAGTTCACGACCATTTTGCAACTAAAACCCGGTCCACTAATTGGGATTCAGGCCTGCTGGAGGCGGCGTTGGGATTCGAACCCAAGTACGGGGCTTTGCAGGCCCCTGCCTAACCACTCGGCCACGCCGCCAGAAGTGATTATCCTACTCGGCGCGCCTAGTGTCCCTTGCGCCAACGGCCCTTGAAGTACTGGTACAACGCGGCGCCAACAATCACCAGCACCGCCATGTAGGCGAGCGTGGCAGCGGTCGCGGCCAGTACACCGATGAGTGTCACGACGACGTAGAGCACGAGCGCCAGCACCACGAGTGCCCCGATGGTCTTGAGTACGGTCATGATTTCTCCCCTCTTTCTCAGGCTAGGCGCTGCTCGGACAGAAAATTGGGTGAGTAATCTTGGGACATGTTGCGACGTCGGGCGGTGCCCTCGATACTGACTCTGGGCCTCTTGGTCGCTGGTCTCACGCCGGCCGTTGACGCGGGAGCATCCGCGGCTAAGTCCACCATCTCGGTCAGCAGCATGATTCCGGCGTCACTGTCGTCGAATCTCCCTCTCGTGCGCCTCCACTTCAGCACCCCTACGAGTGCCGCGAACCTCCCGCCTCTGCGGGTGCAGCCGGTCCTGAGCACCAGATGGCAACAAATTGGTCCGCGCGACGTTCAAGCCGTGGTGACCTCGAATTTACGACCCGCGGTGGTGTACACGATCTCCACCCCCACTCGGATGAGTTGTGCCAGCGGATGCGCCTTCACCCAGCTCCGCACCCACGCCGCATCGGTCAGCACGAATCTGACGTGGGAAGCGCAGTTGCTGGCAGAACTGAACTATCTTCCGGTCACGTTCACGTCGAACACGCCCCAGGGCGATCCGAGCCAATCGGTGAGCGGTCACTTCACGTGGAAGTACGCCGACCTGCCGACACGACTCAGCAGTCAGTGGAGCCCCGGCAGCGACAACGTGATCCTGCACGGCGCGCTGATGGACTTCCAGAACGTCAACCAGCTGCCCGTCACGGGTGTCCCCGACGCGACCACCTGGTCCGCGCTGGTCGGCGCCGTGCAGAACAACAAGGTCGACCCCAGTACCTACAACTACGTCGACGTGTCCATGAGTTCGCCTGAGACGTTGACGCTGTACGTCGCTGGACATTCGAAGTTCCACACCTTGGTGAACACCGGCATCTCGGTCTCGCCGACCGCGACCGGTACCTACCCCGTCTACCTGCGCTACACCAGTCAAACCATGTCGGGCACCAACCCCGACGGTACGCACTACAGCGACCCGGGTATCCCGTGGGTCTCCTATTTCAATGGCGGCGACGCCTTGCACGGATTCATCCGCTCCACCTACGGCTGGCCCCAGAGTCTGGGCTGTGTTGAGATGCCCTTCGCGAACGCGAAGGTCGTCTGGCCCTACACCCCCCTCGGCACACTCGTCACCGTTCGCTGAGTGCTACCCGCTCGGCGCCTCTGGGCCGAAGGCGTGTCGCCCACGCTGGGTCTTGACCTCCACGCCATCCTCGCCCAGGTCCGACGCGGCTGAGAGTGCGGCGTCCCCGAACCGTCGGCGAATCTCGTCGACGGCGTCACGCAGCCCCTCGTTCTGGACCTGGTGCGACCTCGAGTCCGCCGCGGCCTGGCTGCGGACGTCCTTGGTCCGTGCGTCGAGTCCCAGAGACAGTTGCATAGGGTTTGCGTCACGATCAAGAAACATTGACGCGTGCACTCCGAACAGCCGGACGCTGTGATTCAAGTCGACGGTATCGATCAGCGCCTGGGCGATCGCGGCGATGGCGTGTTCATCGTCGATCCCGAAGCCCAGTGTTTGGGACCGGCTGACGCTGGTCAGGTCGTCGAAGCGCACGACGATTGAGATCGTCCGAGCAACCCGGTCGTGCGCGCGCAGCGCGCGCGCGACCACAGCAGCGTGATCTTTCGCCACGCGCCGCAATTCACGAGCGCCGCCAATCGAACGCGCGAAAGTCTCCTCGTGGCCGACTGACTTGCCCACCCGATTGCTCTCGACGCCGCGGTGATCTTCGCCTCTCGCGTAGTCGAACAGAGTGGCGGCCATCGAGGCACCGAGGTGTCGGGCGAGACTCTCCTGATCGACCTTCGCGAGGTCGCGGACCCATCGCAGCCCGAGTCGCTCGAGCTTGGTCGCCGTCGCCGGGCCGACTCCCCACAGCGCCCGCACGGGCAGCTCTTCGAGCCATTGACCTTCGAGCGCCGGGCTCACCCAGACCACCCCGGGCCCGTACACGAGGCGACCATCGACGACCGTGGGCTTGGATCGTTTCGAGGCGATCTTCGCGAAGAGCTTGTTACGACCGAGACCCACGCCGCAGAGCAGACCGAGTTCCTCGTTGATGCGTTGACGCAAACCGTCGGCGACCTCGAGGGGACGGACCTTCAAGCGACGCAGGCTGCGCAGGTCGGCGAAGACTTCGTCGAGGCCGAGCGGCTCGACTTCAGGGGTGACGTCGAGCACGATGCGGTGGAACTTTCGCGAGTACTCCTCATAGCGGTCGAAACGTCCGGGCAGAATGATCAGGTCGGGACACCGGCGTCGGGCCACGACACTGGGCATGGCACTGCGCACGCCGGACCGGCGAGCCTCGTAGCTCGCGCTCGCGATGACCCCGCGTTCCCCTGCGCCGCCCACTGCGACCGGCTTGCCTCGAAGACTCGGGTCGTCGAGGATCTCTACCGACGCGAAGAACGCATCGAGGTCCACGTGCAGGATCGGCGCGTCGTCGACCGACGGGGAATCAGAAGGCGAGTTCAACGCTGCGAAAGGCCTCACCGAAGGCAATGCCGACCGGACGTCCGGCCTGTTCGGCCCGCCCGTAGACGACGTCACGAATGGCCTCGGAGTCGCCGCCCAACTGGGATGCGTGCGCCAACACCGCCTTCACCTTCACATCGATCGTGCGGGTGACGTCGGCCACCACGTCGGGCTCGTGAGTCCCGCTGAGCAACAGTCGACTGACCTGATGAGCCTCGCCCCGCGTGGGAAAGTACAACGGCATCGCCGCCGCCGGGGCCACGGCGTCGAGCATGGCCCACCCGACCTCTCGGTGATCACGGTGATTGACGTAGACGCCACCGAAGAACGTCGCAGTCGGGTCGGGGCCCAGGACCACCTCGGGCTTGTGCTCTCGGATCAGGCCGACCAAGGTGGCCCGCAAGCCCTCGTCATTGGTGACCCCACCATCGGGAAGGTCGAGGCTCGTCACCGTACGAGCCCCCAGCAGGTCAGCGGCAAACTCGAGCTCCTCGCGCCGGGTCTCTCGCAAGATTCCGGCGTCGGGGTTTATCGAATGAGAACCTTTGGCTCCGTCGCAAACCACAACGACGTGCACCACACATCCCTCCTGGGCCCATTGGGCGAGCAGTCCCCCCGCAGCGACATCAGCATCGTCGGGGTGAGCATAGATGGCCATCGCGGAGCGAGGTTGCAGACGAAGTGCTCGCACATCTATCCGTGAAGTTTGGGGGCCGTGGTCTTCACGAGCATGCCGATCTCGCGGGCGAAGTCATCAGTGCCTTCGAATCCCTTGTAGACCGACGCGAAGCGCACGTAGGCCACATCGTCAACATCTCGCAGTGCCTCAAGGGCGGCCATGCCGACTTCTTCGGTGGTGACGTCGCGGTTGAGCAGTCGCATTGACTCGTCGATTGCGGTGACCAGAGCCTCAAGTATCTCGTCATCGACGGGGCGGTTTTTGCTCGCTGCGCGCATTCCTCTCAGAATCTTTTCGCGGCTGAAGGGCTCTCGCTCACCCGAACGCTTCAGCACGAAGATTCCGACCTCTTCGATGCGCTCGAAGGTTGTGAAGCGCTGGTGACAGGCCGAACACTCCCGGCGCCGGCGAATAGCCACGCCATCCTCTGCGAGGCGTGAATCGACGACCCGATCGTCGTCTGCCGAACAGAAGGGACAACGCATACAACCACGGTACACCCAATTTCCTTGATAATCAGGGGATTAGGACGTGCTCACCGCTGACGACCACGCTCGATTGCAGTTCGTGCACGAGCGCCGCACGCGCACGCGCGGGATCGATCGGATTCATCAGTCGTGCAATCGAAGTCACCGTGTCACCGGGCTGCACCACGTAATCCATCCCCGATGCCAGTACCGAGGAGGTAGCGAGATCAGTCGGCAACCCGGCACCCGTGGTACCCCCGAAGGCGTGACCGGGCCACGCCAACACACCAAGCCCCACCATCAGGGCCAAGGCGACCAGACTTCGGCGGCGGCGTTGCATCATCCGCGCACGCGCCGCGCGACGCTCGCCAAGCGGACGTCCACGACGCAGGGGCTGTGGCGTCAACTGCGCTGAGACCAACTGAAGGTAGGGCTGGGCCGCTACTTCGTCAAATTCGTCGAACTGCACTGTCTCTATTGCGGCCATTGGTGACACTCCCGACTAGTACCGAACACCTGTTCGTATTCTAGAGCGAACAGGTGTTCGGTGCAAGAGATTTTTGGGATAGACGAGGACTCAGTTTCCCTTCATTTCAAGCAGTCTCCGCCCAACCCTGCCAAAGTCAGCCCAGGTCGACGCCTTGGGGGAGGTCGTGGTCGCCAGAGCCCGATGCACGCCTCCCAGTTCGGAGACCAGCCGAATTCGGTGCTGTCGAACCAAGTCGGCGCAGACGGCGGTCAACCGCTCGTCGGGATGATCGTGGGAGTCCGTCACTTGCCCATCGGTGACCCAGACGATCGGTTCACTACCTCGACGCTGGCCAATGGCCCACTCCAATACTGGTCCATCGACACCGTTACCGACGTTGCCCGCGGGGCACCGTTGCGCCACCGCACCCCGATTGGCCAACACCCATGCGTTGGCAGACGAGTCGCTTGATCCGGGTCGATGGCTGTAGCCGACCACGAGGGCATTAGGGGCGTGACGCAGCAGGCTGGCCATCGCGAGGTCATCGATATCCATGGACCCCGACTGGTCGATGATCACGATTCCTCCGTGGACGCCTCGCCACTGCGCGAACGCTCGGCGCTGTTCATCAATTAGTAGTCGGTTCGGGTAGCGCAGCACCGTCCCACTCACGCTGGCACGGGCGTGACGAAGGCCAGGGGACCGAGGGCGACTTGACATGATGATCCCCTCATCGAACCGCAACCCCGCGAATCGTCCGGTCGCGGGCCGGCGTCCGCCCGGCTCGAGGGACCGGCGGAAGCGACGCAAGTCTTCAGTGTTCGTCGGCGGTCGGGCCGCCATTGACTGGGTCAGAATGCGCGCCAGCACCATCGTGAACTCGGTGAAGCCGCGTCCGAGTCCTTCTTCGTCGCACCTCGTCGCCCCGAGTCGAGATGTTTCGAATGAGTCGAGCAGTTGATGGGCGCGCTTCCGTAGTGCCCGGAGTCCGGGTAACCACGTCGAATCACCTTGACGCACGCCACTGAGGAATTCTTTCTCCGCCCCCGTGCCGAGTACCGCCATCAAGAAACACACCGCTTCAGACCAGTCGCCCGCCTCCGCAATCCTGCGGCCACCGCTCTTCTCCGAGCCATCACGCAGCAGCGACACATCGAATCCCAGCCGTGACAACAGAGAGTTCACTCGCAACTCTTCGGCACACTCGATGGCCCGGGGTTCTACGTCGAGACGCCACATCTCATGTTCTCGCACGTGGGGACTCACTCGAATGTGGGCGAGTTCGTGAGCCCTCACCACCCGCGAGGTCGCGTCCCGACCAAGGGGCACCCGCAATATCCGGTCACTGAGGTTGCAGCTCGCGTCTCCTCGAAGTGTCGACCCCGATTCAACGTTCCAACTTCCGGCGCCAAAATCGTCCTCGCGGCCCGTGACCAACTCCGGAAACACTGACGCCATCACGCCAGAGCCCCGATTGACAGCGCATCCAGTACGTCGGAGGCGTCACGACCAAAGACCAGATGAGCCGCTCTCGCCGCGCCGTGGAGACTGCGAAGTTCATCGAATGCATAGAAACTGCGCAGCGAGACCCTGCGCCCGTTCGAACCGAGTGATCCCGCCAACGCCGGTGACCTGAGATCGGGGCTGAGATGATCGAGTGCTCGAGGGTGCGGTCGGTCAATGCGAATACATACGGGAAATCGGTCCCGCAACGACGACGGGATATCGTCAAGATCCTCAATGTTGGAGGTCATCACTACCGAGAAATCCGGGCCGGGCCGGAGCCACGCGCCGGAATCAGGGTGGCGCCAGCGGGCGGACTCCGATGAATCGGTCACGGCGAGTAGGGTGCTCAACGCGTCACCAGAGGCTCGGTCCACTTCATCGACCACCAATCGACCACCGAGACCGGTGGAACCCTGCCAGGCGCGAATAGCCGGACCCTCTCGCCAATCCCAACGCCCCTCGCCCACCGGCATCCAGGTACCCGTGATCTCCCCGGTCGTCAGGTCCTCGGTGCATACGAGTCGCTCCGCCGGCGTGCTGACCCCGTGATGCAGCGCGGCGAAAGTCTTGCCGGTTCCTGGTGGGCCGTAGAGCAGCATTCGGGCGACCCCCGACGCCATCACATCGGCCACGTCACGCCAGCACGCCCCTACTTCGTCCACTGCGTCATTCGAACCCATCGGGCCTCCTCACTTAGGCGACCCAACGGTCGCTCGACTCGTGCGGCGCCGTGGCATTCGGACGTTGAACGACAAAAACCCCTCCCGCCGGTGACCCTCAAGGGGCACCGGCGGGAGGGGTTCGCGAGGCGGATTAAATCGTGAGTTCCCGTTCAATGGCGGCGAGCTCTTCTTGCGAACCCTGGACCTTGGGTCCCTTGAACCACTTGCGCGCGCTCGTCACCCAGTAGATCAATGCGAACCCGATCACCACGAGCACTGCGATGGGTGCGTAGTTGAAGGTGGTGAGCGTGATTGGACTCAACTGAGGCATCATCAGCAGGATGCTGATGAAGACGACCCAGATCGTGGCGATGCTGCCGTTCAATACGCCCCATCGACCGAGGTTCCATGGCCCCGGGACGAAGTTATTGCCGCTGCGCACTCGCAGGTACACCGGAATGATGTACG
>Ga0307377_10008861_pt1 | contig 10149 bp, 13 predicted proteins | sample TR3MG_FD_202535 | JGI IMG/M metagenome (GOLD analysis project Ga0307377, IMG submission 202535) | Soil microbial communities from Risofladan, Vaasa, Finland - TR-3 | ecosystem: Environmental > Terrestrial > Soil > Coastal area > Acid sulfate soil | place: Finland: Risofladan, Vaasa | collected... | reverse complement strand
GGTATACACCAACCTTTGTACCTTCACGTCATAGTATTCAAGTAAAGTCCAGTATTTTTCAGGGTCAAGGCTCTCGTCCTCTTTATTATAAACATACCATAAAATATTGCCACAAAGCAAGCAATCGGGCATCCCCTTCCATTTATTCAGGAGACCATTAAACTCCCCGCTTATGTTTGTGGCCGTGAATTTATCCACGTTTCTCCCAGGTCAGATCGATATATCGGGCACATTTAATCTGTGAAGTAATTCCTTTCTTGAGAACCGCTACGATCTGCGGAAGGTCTTTGTTCCTGTGGCTCTTGAGTCCAATAATACAAAACTTCCCCAGGGTCTTTGTTTTGTAAAACTCATACTGTTTTTTATCCTTGCCTACCGGTATAGGACGGCCACCACTGGACTTTATAAACGTATCGCAGAAAACCGTATCTCCAATGCTAATTGATTCAAGCTCCATTTTTATCTCCGGTTAAAATGGCAGGTCGTCATTGTCCGGCAAGTCGGTAGGAGGAAGCGGGTCTGCTGGCTGGTAAGCCTCCTCCTCACCGTGTCCTCGGAGCGGTTCCGGTGCGCTGCTCTGCCGACTTCCAGGAGGAGCCAGATCGTCACTCGGGGGGGGAACCTGGTTACTCGAACCCTTGGTATCCAATAGCAGCATGTTCACCACATGAATCTCGGTCGTGTACCGCTTCTGTCCATCCCTGTCGTCCCATGAGCGGGTCTTTAACCGACCCTTGACATATATCTGCGATCCTTTTTTACTGTAGCTCTGCATAACTTCGGCCAGGCGACCCCAAAACACCAGCTTGACCCATTCCGTGTTTTCCTTTTTATTCCCCTCTTTGTCCTTGTACTTTTCGGTACAGGCGATATTGACATTGCCTACCGCATTCCCGCCGGTCGTATAGCGAATCTCTATGTCCGCTCCGCATCTTCCTATGAATTGGCATTCGTTAAGCATTATCCACTCCTTGATTAATTGTTCCACCACGCATTTCTATTTTTGTATTTGAAATCACAATACTTATACCATTTTCTAACCTGGAAGGCATAACGATTCTCGAAGCGTTCACGTCCAAGAGTACCAGCCTCATTGTGATGGCACCGGCAAAGCGGATAAGCAAGATCGTCGCTTCCCCCTGTCGCAACCGTCTTCGGGTGATGCGGGTCTTGTACTCCCCAAAAACATTTCTCACCACAAATAATGCAAGACTGAGTTTTAACCCACGCAATATACTCTGGATTCGTTTCACGGTTCGGTAATCCTCTAATTTTGTTTGTCACCGGTTATCTGCGATCTCTTAATTGCGCTGGCCTGTACCTGATAGTCCACCAGGGCTTTGTCCTGGGCTTTCTTCAAAATATTTATCCGCTCGATGGTATCCCCTATGGCCTTCTCAATTTTTTTCCTCACCATCCGTAGATAGGAAACGAAATACATTTGCTCATGCTTCTTATCGTCAATAGTGTAGTGGTCAGGACAAGCTTTCCAGATCACTCCGGCTATGCTGCGGTAAGATGCATCTATCTCGCAATGCATTTGATTGAGCCTTGCCAGGATTGCCGGTGCGTTCCGTAGCTGACTGTTGATGATTTCCAGATCGTCCGGTATCTCTCCGGTCGCCCCGTTCTCCTGGATGTCCAGGAATTGCACGACAACAAATTCAACAAACCACACAAAGTTTTTAAAAATCCACGCATTGAATTTTGCCCCCTCGACCTCAAACAACATCTTATAATTGGGATTAATGCCAGTAAATTCTCCCCAATCCTTTATATGAGCATCGGTAATATAAAGGTCTTTGAGATGAGTCCAGGACTCATGTTTTTTGTACTCGCTTAAATTCATTGAGCTATCTCCTTTTTATTATGGTACCCTCGAACTCCATATTTTTTCATGTGTGTCCTGGGATTCTCAAATATTTTTTCCAGAGCCTTCAAGCTCACATCCCTCCGGTATAATTGGTTCTTGCCCCTATTTGGATGATTGATTGCCGTCGCCACGGTCATGGTGCTTAGATAAACATTTATCCTGGCTTTGCCGGAGTCGAAAAACTTTCCGAAGCTCACCATGCCGATCTCCGGTTGCCAGGCGATCTCAAGCCATTTGTGCCTGGTTGCAATACATTTCACCTGACCTCTCAGGTCTTGAACCATATCGGGGGAATAGCTACCCATTAGTAGACCGACTCCCTGCATTGAAGTACGTTGTGTCCAAGCTCACGCCATTTCTTTACCATGCTATTCCTATCCTCGACAATAAACCAAACCTTTTCGTCCAGCATCTTGATAACCTTTTTAAGCATTTCCGGCTTTACCTCGGTATCGTGTCTCCTGTCCGCACCTGGCCGAAACTCTATCCAATCAGGATAGATTTTATGTTTGTTCAGCCAGTGCCGTGTTTCCTCCTCCACAATGGAAGACCTGCCGGTGATGATGACCATTTGATGATGGCTACAATCTTGAAGCATGTCTAAAAGATCAATCACCCATTGAATCGGCTTATCTTTTTTACAGGCTTTAAAAAACCGCACCCAGGTTTTATCATCTTGCGTGTCGCCATTTTTTAATATGTGCTGCCGTTGTCCAGTATCGGCCAGCGTGTCATCCAAATCAAAAACTATCATTTCATTCTCCTATCCTCTCCTTGAAGCTCGATGATTAAACCGGAACAGACACGACTCGCAACCCTCGGCTCCACTTCTTTCAAGCTCTCTATCGAAAGGTTAGACGTTATCACCGTCGGTAATTTATTACAATACCTGGCATCAATAATCTGATAATACCGTTCATAAATCCAAGGAGCCTCCCCTTTAACTCCCATATCGTCTATGAAAAATAAATCAATCCGCTTAAGCAGATCGATCTTCTCGCTCTCGGCCCTGGACTCACGCTGCCATAATGTTTTCAAATACTCAAAAAACTCTGCCTCCTTAATAAAGGAGCATTGCTTAAACGACCACTTATCATCATACTTGGGTACGCCGTCTGTGTTGCCGATCTGTTCTTTTACTAGAAACGGTTCACGGTTCATAAGAAATTCCTTGACCATATCATTAAGAAGCTGAGTCTTGCCTGTGCCAACCGCTCCATAGATATACAGAAACCCCTCCAGATCGGACAAATATTTCTTTATAATTCTTATGGTCGTTTTGTCGAACCCCTCAAAAGAGGTTTTCCCCAGGCTTGTACTCACATGGAGTTTGCTCTTTAGCAGGTACCCCATTGTTTCCGCTATGTTTTTCTTCGCTACCTGTATCGACTTCTCCGCATCCTCTTTCTTGTTCAGCATTCAGTATCCTTTCGGTTCTTTGTTTCAATTGTTCAGATAGTGTCCCGCTCTTGGCTATTTGCTGAGTAGGACTTTTTTTCTTATTCTTTAAATTCAATAACACATTAAAATTATCCAAAGCCCAGGATGGTGACATTTTATCGCTATGCCACTTATCTTCAAACCCGTTTTTAAAAACATCGTTGTACGCTTCAATTGGCTGCTTGAGGGCTGCAAGCCCCTTGAACATGAGCGGATAATTCTTTGCGCCCTGTCTTTGCCACACCGGTTTCTTTCCGGTGTGCTGCTCTGCTATTAACCAGTATGCATCTACGATCTTGGTTTGTAATGATAAGTCCTCTGGTGGTTTTTTCTTATAATCCTTTCCAATTTTTTTCTCATCAAGATCACCGGATTTTTCCGGCTCCGGTGAATGTGATTTAGATACCTTTTTAACCTTCTTAACCTTCTTAACCTTATTAGAGACCGGTAACTGGTTGTCAATGCCTGATTTGTCGCCTGTTACCGTACCACCTACTTTTCCCACTACTTTTCCCACTACTTTTCCACTTTTGGGAACGGTAGTTTTTGGCTTACCTTTCCCATTACTTTTCCGTTTGCCGGTACTGTAAAAATCCTCCACATTTTTGTATTTCAGTATCTTAATCCTGATGGCTTCGTGCCGACTCTTTGCCATCTTAACCTTGAGATATTTTTCGTCAAGCTCTTTCAGGGTCTTGTAAAAAAGCTTGATGTTCCAATTTAACTCATCACATGCGCCCGGAACATCTTCAATACTAAACTCTCCCTTGCCATCACCTACCGCCTTCACCCTGCAAAGACAATAAACATAAAACTTGACCTGATTGCTGGTCTTGTATCTGAGATGCTTCCGGTACCCCCTCGAAAGGGGCTGGAAACTCTCATCATGTAGCTGCTTTTTCTCCACGGCCTATTTATTCCCCACCGACCGGACAATCCCATCATCCAGATGGAACACATTCATAAATGGGGTTTTGTCATTTGGCCGAATCAGCGTGTCCGTTTTCATGGCTGCGAATGCCAGGATGGTATCAAATTTTTTCGTGAGCCTGACAAAATACTGGCTTATCTTCGTAGCGTTCTTGTAGTCAAACATATCCATATCATCGACGATAAGCAGGGGCAATCCCATATAACCGGCAAGCGCAGCCTGGAAAGCAATATTAAAACTCTGTTGCTTAGAGCGTCCCATTGAATCACGCTCAAACCCATCCACCAAAATTTTAAACTCTTTTTCAAAATCAAACGTGACCTTGTAGTTTGAAAATTCCTCTATGCCGGACTGTATCTTTTTACGAAATTCTACAAGCTGAGTATTCAACAACTTGTTTTTAATCGAGCCAACATCCAGGGCTTTTACTATTTCATTCCAGCTATCGGATTCACGCTTTGCCAAAACAAATTTATTCTCAAGCTCCTTCCAATTTGTTTTATTGGTCTGCTCCTGGATCATAAGGTTCGTAAGGTTCCGTCCCTTGGTGATACGCTTCTCTATGGCCTCAATGTCCGCTTCCACCTTGCCAGGTTCGCCGTCGCCGGTCTGCTTGTTTTGAGCCAGAAGTTTTTCAACACGATCAAGCTCCTTTTTTGCGACCCCTATTTTTTTAATAAAGTCCTCATCCTTTTCGATCCTGTCCCTGGTTTCTGCCAGCTTGTAGCTCTTGACAACAGCCTCATGTTTTTCTACGATGCCTCGCAGCTTCTTAATTTCGATCTCCCTGGTTTTTATCTTTCCCTCAAGGGATGCAAGGGCATTAATAGGATCGAGGTCGCACCTGACCCCAATACTCTTAAACAGGGGGCAATCCCCCTTGAAATTTTCCAGGTCTTTTAAGAAAGGCGTGTAAGCTTTTATCTCACCCTCAAGAGTCTGAATATTTTTATTGGCCTCATCAATGGCATTTCGGTATTTCACACCGGCACCCTCATACTTTTTAACATACGCCCTACACTTTTCAATATCATCCTCGTACGGCTTGGCCGGATGCTTCTGGAGAAAAGCCTTGTTATCTTTCGCCCCTTGTTCAAGTCGCTGAACCTCCTCTGGATCAAAACCGGTCTGCAACCTGCCCTTAAGCTCATAGAGCTTTGTCCTTTTCTCGTCCAGGTCGTCCAGAACTTTGTCGGCCTCGGCCTTTCTCCCCAGGCTCACACCCTCGGGCAACACGGATGTAAAACCCTTCTCGATATCCTTGGTGAGTAGTTTAAAAATTCTATTTGCATCCCTTCGCAGATTAAAAGCCTGGTCATAGCATGTCTGCACAAGCTCCTGACCACCAGTATGGTCTCCGACCGTCTTGATAAAAAGCTCCTGTGATTTCTCGGGCAAACAGTTAGCAATCTCAATCGTGGTAATCTGTATGTCCAGGAATTGAGAAATAAAATTAAGCTGCATTTCAGGAGCTTTATTAATGAAGTTGGCCGAATAAAACAAAGCTTTGAGTTGGCCTTCACTTGTTCTGAAATGATCATAAATATATTTCTGCCGGTCGATATTGCTCTTGTCCGGCAAAACCGGATTATCATTCTCGTCCATGACCGTCAGGTTCCCCACGCCCATGCTGGAAGCGGTATTGTGGCGTTTAATAGTAAGGTCGGAAAACTTGGCCGTTAAAGTACATGCCCTCATCTCACGGTTTATGTAGTCGGGCTGCTGCGAATCACCGGTAAATAGATGGTAAAGCGCATTCTTTATTGAAGATTTACCGGCATCGTTCAGGCCGAAAAAAAGATTAAGGTTATTGAAATCAAGCTCGGCGTTCTTGTGCTTGCCGTATCCTTCAATGGTAAATTTTTTTAACTCCATTTTTTACTCCTATGGCATTTTAAAGGTTGATTTGATTGGCAATTCAGAAATTTTATCAATCTCGCCCTGAACCTGGGGATTAGCTTTATCAGAGATTGTCTTAATATTTGTATTGGAAAGCGAACAGAGATGCTTCCAGGGTACGCCATTCTTATCGAAAACATCTATGGCCTTATCCTTGTCTACCTCTGGAGTCTTACCCTCTGCCAATATATATCCGAATTTTTTACCATCTATCTCAATCGGGTCTCTTTTTGCCATCCGGTCTTTCGCATGGTCTTCAAGCTGCTTGGCTACACGTTTATACTGACCGCCGAATCTCATAATCTGCTCGTCATTGAAATTAGAAAAGCCGTCTACCTTGGATGCAAGACACGTCACCCGCTCATCACAGTATTTACAGGAGCCAGAGACCATGCGCTCCCACTTTCCGGTCTTAAGACACTCATCTATTTTTTCACAGTAGATTTTTATTGTGGTCTCGATGTCCTGGAAAAACCGCTCACCCGATCTGACACTCTTTACAAATCCCCTGTAGCGAGTAAAGTGCATGAAGACTAAAACCTTGTCCACGCCATATTTTTTATGGATGGCAAAAGCGTAGGTACTGGTCTGGAAATCCCCATCAAGCTCTGCCGTGGATCGCTTATACATATCGCTTTTGTGATCCAGGATTCCAATTGCTTCCTTGGTATTCAATACCAAGTCGGGAGTAAGCCGGAGAATCCAGCCGTTACCAAGATCGATCTCCCAGGTTTCCTCGACCTCCAGCACATCGTTAAAGTCGATGTTTTTTTCCAGGTTCCGCATTCCGTTTTCAGCGACCTCCCGAAATTCCGCAAACCGCTCCGGTACAATTTTATTCTCTTTGAATACTTTCTGTATAATATCCAGAGATGGGAAATCCGAATCTTTCTCGGTCTTGTGATTTATGAATTGTTTCATAACGTCATGGTTTCCGGTGCCAAACTCGGGCGGTTGTGTTACGGGCTTTCCCCTGCCGATCTCCTGATCTCTCTTTGTGCTGATTTTTCCTTTCTCAACGTACCCTTGTTTAAAGAAATAGTATGGACACCCGAAGGCATCCATCCTGGAATAAGTAATTATTTTCAGGTCTTTCGTTTTCTTTGCCACGGCGTACCCTCCTTAAAATAGATTCGTTTGTCCGTCACCATCCGTTGATGGCTCTGGTTCGGTTGCCGGTATTTCTTCGCCAGGCAAATCATCTTCTCCAGGGGGGGAAGGAAGATCATCGGGCATTTCCGGTTCCTCAGTAACTTCAAGAGGTTCTATCTTCTTGGAAGTCTCGGGGACTGCTACCTTCTCGGAAGCCTTTACCATTGCCGGATTTTCTAAGTCCTGTTCCACTTCTACTGTTATTTTATCAGGATCAAGTCTGAGTGTTTTCCTATACCAGGCTTTTATTTCTTTCAAGGATTTGGATCGCATCATGGCGACCCACTGGTTCACGGTTTTAACATTCTTACCGGCTGCAAACAATCTCTTTTTGGCATCGTCCAGGACGGCAATCTTTATATTTTCCTCGTCCTGGGCTGCATCCTGGTTCTCCTCGGCAATTTCTTCCTGGACATTTTCGGGATAAAATTCTAACTCCGTATCCTCCATATTCTGTTCTTCGCTCTCCTCATCGGTAATTGCGACCCGAACCTCCTCGGCGGTCGCCTTCATTTTATCCCATGCCTGTTTATTGGTCTCCCTTACGGCAGCTATTTGAATAGCTTCCCTGCCAACCTCGGTACCAATTTCCAGCAATGGTTTCTTTCCCTTAACAAGTGCCATCGGGGGAGGTCTGAAAACAATATTAACCGCATAAATAGTAGTAATCTTGTCTTTACCACCATCCTCGTATGTTCCCTCCTGCGGAGACACGGTAAGCACCAATGGGAGACCTGCCAGTATTCCATTGGCTGCTTTTTGAATTGTTTTCAGGCTTGTGTTAATGTTCCGAATACTATTAAATCCAGTTGACCGGAACACGGCCACGCTTCCAAGCTCCGGCATAAATTCAAGATAACAAATCAAACGTAAATTATATTTACACTTCTTGGCTTTATAATTTTTACAATCTTTGCAGGTTTTACCATCCTTATGTATGCCTTCTACCTGATCATCCATATTCGGATGCCACACAAAGTCTCTCCCATTACCATGGCATTGTATTTTACGACCCTGATGGAGAGCATACTTATATGAAAAACTAGCCGGGATATCATCATAAAGTAATCTAACGGGAATTTCAGTCACTATATTATAATTTGACTCTTTCTTTGGATCGATATTTTTCAGCCCCTTTCGCTCCGCATTGTATCGAACCAAATCAATCATAATATCTTTTGCGACCTTAAGATCACCATTCGCATCACGCTCATTCAGTCTAACCTCGAAATGATCATCCTTGGTCGGTTGCCGGAACTCTTTGCCACCCCCGCTTGTTTTTTTCGCACCCTTCCGGCCTATCTTGATCTTGTAGGCTTCGTGCAGCTTTTCTGGAAAATCAATTATTTCCGTGAACTCTTTCATGGCACACTCCTTTAAAAAAAGTTTACTGGTTCCGCATTTCTTTTATTCTGTGGTATTGACCCGAACTCACGGCTCCGGTCAGTGAACGCCTTCTTGGTCTCATTAAGCTCGGCCAGCTTTCGATCATAAAGCTTCACCACCGCATACTTGTATTTGGGGTCTGGATTTGCCTCGTTTCTCATCCACCGGTATAGGCTCGATCTACTCAGGGTTTTGAAGGTGTGTCTGCGCCGACCAATTTTTAGAATTTGAATCCTGATCTCCTTGATGGTCATAAACGCTGCCAGGTCATTAAGCATTTGTTTTGAATAAAGCATCATTTGTTAATATAATAAAGTCAAATATAAAGTCAAGTATTTTATTTGATGGCCTTCCGGCTGGCCGTCCCATATCAGTCCCGCATCTGTCCCACATCAGTCCCGAATCCGTCCCAAATCTGTCCCTGATGTGTCCCAGGGATTTATCAAGATAGCTAATTTTTGGGGAAATCACAAAAATTTGGACAAAAAAAAGACCCGAAGAATACCGGTTAATAACCAGTATCCCGCAGGTCTTATAAAAAGGTATAGCCCTTTTTTATCTGCTCACATTGTTGATGCCTGAATCTTCCACGCTTCAACATCCGTGAGTCCCATAGCAAGGTTCTTCTCGCTGGCGATCTCCTCTGCTCTCGCCAGGTCGTGCCCCCAATGCCAATCTGTCGGGTAGTACCCGCACACGTTCTGAATAGCAATCAGGGGAATGTAACCCTGCTCGTCCTTCTGTGTCTCCAGGATAAAATAGCAAACCTTCCGCTCCGCTATGAGCTTTTGAAGCTCGTCCTGGTCTACCTTGATCGTGATCCTCTGTGTCTTCGGCACCAGATCACCCCCTTTCATTAATACCCGAGTTGTTCCTTTTCCGCTCGGGCTAATTGGTTAAGTTTTTTCTTGAGCCACGGTCTGTAATCCAGGCACTTTTGACAGGCGATAATCCCAAAGTCATCAATCACCGGCTCCTTGAGATTGCAGAACTGGCAAAGCTCAATCCTGTTTTGGCAGGTCTCGCACATTCTCTCGCAGCCGGTCGCTTCCTGGTACTTGGTTTCCATGCCGGTGATATCACCATCCTCATGGTCGGCTTTGGATGCAGACCAGTTTCCGCACCTGGGGCACTCCTCAATAATATCCTCGCCAAAATGCCGGATCGCATTACCTTTATTTGAGAATCGCATTCCGATCACCCCCTTTTATGAACGGCATCCACACGGATCATTTTTATGTTGCCGTTCCAGTTAAAGTTTTCGTAATCGCCGGTACCTTCAATCATGGCACTCCAGGCATTGTATACGTCGCTCGAATCCGGCGTACTGTGGATCAAGCATAGACCATTTTCCTCGTAAGGATGGTGAGTATCCTGAATCTCCCATCCGACATGAGCATACCGGATAAACCCCGCTTCTCCGAAAGCCTCAAGAACCTCAACCAACCGGATTTTCCCGCCACAAACA
>Ga0307377_10008859_pt1 | contig 10149 bp, 13 predicted proteins | sample TR3MG_FD_202535 | JGI IMG/M metagenome (GOLD analysis project Ga0307377, IMG submission 202535) | Soil microbial communities from Risofladan, Vaasa, Finland - TR-3 | ecosystem: Environmental > Terrestrial > Soil > Coastal area > Acid sulfate soil | place: Finland: Risofladan, Vaasa | collected... | reverse complement strand
GTTTATATAGCTAAAGATTCTCCAGCCCTTCATATCCTACAAAGAGCCAGGGATGAAGCCCATCGCTTCGCTATAAGTTACCACCGGAGGTTGCGCCGTAAAGAAGTCATTACTTCTGCTCTGGATAACATCCCCGGCATCGGCCCAAGGCGAAAGAAGGCCTTGCTAAAAAAGTTTGGCTCAATTGAAGCTATCAAGGAAGCTTCGTCGGAGGAACTCAGCCAGACAGAAGGCATAACTCTGGCCCTGGCACAAAAAGTTAAAGAAGAACTCGTTAAACAATGACAAATGACAAACCTCGAATATCAAATCAAGCTCAAAACCCAAAGGATGAAAAGAAATAGTTTTGGTATTTAAGCATTTGGATTTTATTTGTCATTTGGATTTTGACATTTGGAATTTGTTTAGGCCTGTCCTGAGCGCAGTCGAAGGGATTTGGTGTTTGGGATTCAGGATTTGGAGCGGAGCGACTGTAGGAAATTCCCCAATGTTATAGCATTCTTAACCGCAAATGCCTCAGCATCGTTATTAAAATAGATATAGCTGGCTTTAACGTTTTGGCTCAGCCGGGCAATTCTTTGTGCCCATTTAGAAAGCTCTTCGTCAGAATAACAACTGGAATATAGACCCTCGCTGCCATGGAAACGGACATAGGCAAAATCACTGGTAGCGACCAGGGGGCAGCTAAAGCCAGGCATGTCAAAAACGCATAACCCAACATTGTGCCCCCGTAAAATATCGAATACGGCGCCATCAATCCAGGATTTATGGCGAAATTCAACTACATGCTGATATTTTGGCGGCAACGAAGATAAGAAATTCTGTAATAGCTCATCGTTGCGCTTCATGCTGGGAGGCAGTTGATATAGCAAAGGACCCAATTTTTCCCCCAAAAAAACAGCCCGAGATAAAAAGTTTTCCACCGCTGAACCTAAATTCTTTAATCTTTTTATATGCGTGATGAATCGGCTCACCTTAACAGCAAAAATGAAGTTGTCGGGTGTGGATTCCCGCCAGGCGGTGAAAGCTTTCTCCGAAGGCAGCTTATAAAAACTGTTATTGAGCTCCACAGTAGTAAATTGCCGGGCGTAGAATGACAGCCATTCAGGCTTGGGCAATTCCCTGGGGTAATAAGGCCCGCGCCAGTGCTCATAATGCCAGCCACTGCAACCAACATAGTACTTTACTGACATATTGCCTCTCACCCCCGATTTTTGGCAACCACATTACTATATTATCATCCTAATCTGATGTCTAGTTTCATAAATGAGATTGCTTCAGGGCTTCGCCCCTCGTAACGACAAGATAAAATTGCCTTACAATGACAGAAGAAGCTGCACCGGGCACTAGTACCTACTGCCTATTGACTTCAGGCACATAATACGTCCACAATAAACACCCGTGGAAATAATTTTGATACTCCTCTTTGCCCTTCTGGGTCTAGCAGTGGGCAGCTTCCTTAATGTGTGCATTGACCGTCTGCCCCGGAACAAGTCCATTGTACTTCCACCGTCTCATTGCGAAGCTTGCCAGCATAAGCTAGCCGCCAAAGACCTCATCCCCGTATTTAGCTACCTCAGGCTTCGTGGTCGTTGTCGGTACTGTCGGGCAGCAATACCGCGGAGGGTATTCTGGGTGGAGCTTGCCACCGGCCTGATATTCGCTTTCCTTTATTGGTGGTGCGTTGTCTCTAACCCCGAGCTGGGAATTGCGGCTTTTGGGGTTTTGGCTTTCTACGCCTGTCTATTCACTATAATTTCCGTCATTGACCTGGAGCACGGGCTCATCCTGAACAAGGTGGTTTATCCCAGCATGGTTGTGGCTTTGCTTCTGGCTTTATTGCCTCAGTCCTGGCTTACCCAGTGGACAATTACCGGAATTGCCAACGCTGCACTAGGCGGAGCCATTGGCTTTGCCATATTCCTGTTGATTGCCATAGCCTCCCGTGGCGGCATGGGTTGGGGAGATGTTAAGCTAGCTGCTTTGATTGGTCTGGCTACTGGCTTTCCACTGGTTTTTTTCTCCATTATTATGGGGGCTATCCTCGGTGGCATAGTGGCCGTGGCTCTGGTGATAGCTAAAAAGAGAAAACGCCGGGAGACAATTCCCTTTGGTCCCTTCCTGGCCCTATCCGCCATGGTAACATTACTCTGGGGAAGTAATATACTAAGCTGGTACCTGGGACTGATGTGACTCAGGCGGGCTCACTTTCTTCTGAACAGGGCAAAGAAACGGTCTTGATATTCCGGGAATAGACCCCAGCGGTTTAACTCAACCACCAACTCCGGAGCTCGGGAAAGGTTGTGGTTTGCTTTCTCGAAAAGCTCTTCGATATAATCCCGGGCACCTTCGGGCACTCCACTGGAATCTATGTCTAAAAAGCCCCGGCGATTAAATTCGGCCATATTAGTGCGAACCGACTTATTAGTTAGCTCATAGATGAACATGAGCAAGGATACATCCCATAGTTCCTCCACCCCCTTTATTATGGTGCTTAAGGGGTTATGTTGCTCCTCTATTTGGGAGCTGAGCTTGTCTATCACCTGCTTGATAGGCTCGGAGACAACGTTCATCTCCCCGGGTTCGTTCTTATATCGGTAAAAAATGCCCGATTCATAAGGCCGCTCCCGAACCATCATAGATATGTATTTTTTTGCCTGCTCGCTAAAGCCTTCCACATTGACCAGGTACGCAGGGGTAACAATTTTGGGCCTTGCTGCAATTACCTTTCCATCCCTGACCACACTAAGGTTTCCCACCAGTTCAGTGACAACGTAATAATCAATGACAGAACTGCCAAAAGTGTCCAGTTCTTGCCGTGGTGCTCTGATTAATTCCGTGTGCTCCAGAGCATGTTTAATCTTGTCATCGGCTTCCATACTAATCCCACCATCTATATTTTAAACGAACATCTTGACCGTGTAAAAGTTACGTTTTACTTTATCCTTGCCGGCAATTATGCTGCCCATTTCGGTGCTATGACCGGGAACAAGATATTCCACATCAAGCTGAGACAGTTCGTCAATGCTCTTCCGTAGTAAGGAAGGGCTGCCACCAGGGAAGTCAGTCCTGCCTATGCTGCCAGCAAAGACCACGTCGCCGCTGATTAATATTTTATCCTCCTCCATATAAAGGGAAATAGAACCGGGGGAATGTCCCGGGGTAAGGACAACCTTGACCGCCACCTTATCATCTTTAGCCCCCAGTGATAAATCACCCTCTTTAAGGTAGAAGGAGGGATCGACTTGCGGCGGCTTACTGCCAAACATTTGAAAGAAACTCATCCCCATCGTGCGATAAAATTCGTCCTCCTCACGGGATAAAGCAAATAAAGCACCGCTTTTTTCCACTACCAATTCAGCGGCTTCAATATGGTCGGGATGGCTATGGGTGGCAATCACCAGACCAATATCCTCTATTTTGAAGCCATCCTGCTCCACAGCTTGAGCCAGTGAATCAAAACAGGGCTCCCCAAGCTCATTCCCGACATGGCCGGGGTCAACTAATACGTGCTGACGCTCTCCCCTTAAAACCGAGGGCCAGAGAATGGCATTGCAGTTATTTCCTCTGCCCTGCCATACATAACAATAAAATTTCTCCGTTAACTGCACAGATTTATGATAAATCATCACTATAACCTCAAACTCACTTTGTTGAACCCCGTCAATATTATAGGCTAAAATGCACTGTTAACGCTAATAATGCCGCTACCCTGTCATTGCGAAGCCCGGTAGTGCTGAAGCAATCTCAAAGAATGGGGATGTGAGGTGGCTTCGCCTTCGGCTCGCAACGGCACAGGGAGAGGGAACCTATATGGGTGAGCTAAAGAGTGCCTGGGAAATTGCTCAAGAGAAAGCAAATAGATTGGGCAAGCTGTCAGTCGAGGAAAAGGAACAGCAAGAAAGACAAAGGTATCGCCAAATCGGTCAGGTGCTGGCACAAAAATGGCTTGACAGTTCCCAAAAACTGGATATGCCTGCGGAGCTAAACAAGCACGAAGAAAAGGAGAGAAATATAATAAAGCAGGCCGTAATCGAGCACCTGGTAGAGACTATCGAGTTTACAACTACCCGGGGTATAAATAGTGCGAAAAGGGTAATCGAGGCGATAAGCAGCTTAGGGCCTGAATTGCAGCCAAAGGCAGATGAAATAGGACAGCTTGTCCAAGAATATGAAGGGGCGGAACAAAAGATAAGGCAGGAGCTGGAAAGCGACTACAGGGAAACCCTGCACCGATTGAGAATCTCGGGAACAGCAGTGGATGCTATCAATATCGAAGCTAACCACCAAGGGCAACTAGCCCGGCAGGGGCTCGTTGAAGCTTTTACCCCAAGGCTCAATGATTTGAAGCAAGCACTAATTAGCCGCTAAACATTCCCGATAATTTATCATGGGGCACAGAGTGCCAGACGCTGAGTGTAAATTCCCTTTCGGCGGTCGTAGTCGGTCTGGATGGCCTGGACTCGATAGTCCTCCCCCGAGATGCCGCAGCGCTCGTCGGTAATCTCCACGACATCGAGGAGCTCCTGGCCGACGTTGGTGGGGACGACGAGGTTGCCACGCTCCGCTCGCAATGACATTTGGCGGAGAATGGCGTCGGCCCTCTCCTGGGCCCTGGCGGCGGTTTGGAGGTTGGGGTCATAGTCCTGCTCCAGGATGTCGATGGCCAGGCTGAGGAGATCCCAGTCCAGGGCTTCTTCCAGGACACGGTTGTCGGAGTCGTCCCGGCCGATGGCTCGAGCGCGGGAGACGGTGACGGCCTCGGTGTATTTACCGCTGAGGATGGCGTGGTCGGTGCCGTAGGAGTAGCAGCTACTCTCGCTGGCCAGGGGGTTCTTGGTGAAGGCTTCCTGGCCACGGAATACGAGCTTATCAGGGACGAAGGAAAGAAGCCTCCTGATGGCGGTATCGCCTGGCGTGCCCGGGTTGACGGTGAAATCGGGGTAGAAGTTGTTAATGGCGGAGGACTGGGGCTTGGCGGGGGTATTGGTGAGCTTAATGCCGGCACGGGCTAAGAGCTGATAGAGGATTTGCCAGGCGCTCTTGGGGTTGACGGCGTCCTTGTTCCACCTCATTTGGTAGCGGGCGGTCCAGCGGTCCATAAGGCCCCAGCCGTCCAGGCAGGTGAGGACGAAGCGGGATATGTTGGGCTTTGAGGAATACTCCCAGGAATCAATCCAGTAAGTGCCGGCCTCGGAGGTCTCCTTGCCTGCCGTCGTCTTATAGCCGAGTTTGAGGACGATTTCGCTGCGGAAGCGAAGCGAAGCGAGGGCGCCCTGGCCAGGGCTGGCATACTGGCCCTTGGAGTTGTCGAGCTCCAGTACGAGATTGCCACGCCCCGACAAGTCGGGGCTCGCAATGACATTTTGCAATAACAATGTCATTATGTCACCGGTCAAGTCGAGGGGCGAGTCGGCGGGGCGGGGGGCTCTCCAGACTCCGTCGGGCTTTTCCAGCCACCAATAGTCGGCGGTGCTCCGGAGCCTCAAGCCGTAGGTCGGGGCGATGTCCAGGAAGGGCTTGGGCTCGGTGAACGTGGTATCGGACCAGTATGTCCCCTTGACCATGTGACAAGCCAGGGGACGGGTGTAGGCGGTGGTACCGGTGAACTTCTCTACAGCGATGATACGGTTCGTCTCGTAGCTCTGGGCCGATGCCGGCAGGTGGCAGTCGGGGTATTCATGGGTGATATCCTCTCCATCCGGCGACATAAGGAAGCTCTCCAGGGCCAGGAAGTTATAGGTGTCGGAAAACCAGGTGCGGAAGAGGTCGAAGTGATTATAGGGGGTATCGGACTCTTTAGCGGCAAGGACGAGCTCGATGGCGGGGGTGGAGGCGGTGAAGGTAGCGCCAATACCATAGGTATCCAGGAATATATGAGTGGCAGCGCCGTGAAACTCCTTGATGTGCTGGCTGGTTGTCTGGTCGGAGGTATCAAGAACGATGCCGTTTAGCTCGTTGGACTTAAGGGCGAAGCAGACGACGATGTCGGAGCTGCCCCACCAGCACGCAGCCATAGAAAGGACGTCGGCGTAGCTTATGAGCTGGGCGTTCTGCCAGGACTCGCCGTAGTCGTGGCTGTAGTATTTCCAGAGGACGTTGCCAGTGGTCTTGTAGAAGATGTAAACCTTGGCGCCATAAGCGGCGATGGCACAGGGACCGTCGCAGTCGGTGGCTATCTGAGTCCACTGGTCAAACGCTGGACTGTCGACCAGGGAGACGGGGAAGGTGAGGGGGAAGGATGCCGGGACGCCGAAGGGGAGCGTCTGCTTCTGATATAGGAGGGTACTAGACCCTCCACTACGGATACGGTGCATATCGCCCTGGCCATCGAAGGCGATGCCGTGATGATTGTCGGGCTCGCTGCCGGTATAAAGCCTGGTCCAGGATAGCCTCTTGACGCCTGCCTCATAGTCATAGACCCTGGCCTCGACGTAGGGGAGGCGGTGGGGCTTCTTCTGGGCAGCTTCCAGGGTGGCGGTAAGGGTTCTCATGCTATCCTTGCCATACTAAACCAGGGGGAGTATACCTGCCCACCCTGCAAATCCAAGTCACCTCCAGATGCTTGATAAAATCCTAGCTCCACATAGTCGTTCACAGCTAAGTTATAAATGGTACCTATTGTGAGGCTGGTAACACCACCGCTATCAGTCACCGCCTGAAAGTGCTGTCCAGCTATGACCGTAGTCCCATTCAGCTTGATTTGAGCATGCCGTCTTCCTGTGGCGTTGGCAACAAATTGACCGCCGCCAGCAATCATATACTTGCCTGCTGTCTTGCAGGTTAGCCGAGTGTTATTGGTTTCAATATCGTGAATATCATCAGTATCCCAGACCTCAGTATCAAAAGCAGAGAATACCACGGTGCCAGTTGGTAGTGTCTGGTCTGCAGAATGGTGAACCCGGCAAGACTTGTCCATGACTCCGCCGCCAGTACCCTGAAGGTCAACCCAGGCCGAACCGTTGTAGATATACCATTTATGCTCGTCGTCTCGATAAAAGAGCTGACGCTCGACGGGGCTGGAGGGGAAGCTATTGCCGTGAATGAGCTCGTGGCTCCCCTCGCTCTCCCACTCGGTCTTGGTGAGCTCGAGGCCGACGTCTATGTGCTTAATTCCTGATTTGGCCATTAAAAGAAAGCCTCCTTGATAATTTTGGCGATGATGAGCCAGGCGATGACGCCGATGGCCCGGCCGAACATGTAGTAGTGATGATCCCCCCTCAAATCACCTAGTAATTTTCCGGAGAGTTTATGCTTCGCAGGCCAAGGGCAAAGGACTTCACAGAGACCTTCCACAAAGGCGTGCCATTCTTGGTAGACGTCCATGAAGCCGTGAATGTTAAGGCCTTTCAGGAATCCCTTGTCCTCGTCATGCGACATTAACTCTGCTCCTTCTTCTCCTTGATGTGCTGCACCGTCCTGTCGCCGAACCACCAAAGGATGCAAGTAGCAGCCAGGCCGATGAACCACTGCGGGGCGGTGATTTTCTCGACGACGACCTGGGCGATGACAGCAGCAAAAATGATGGTGACGGCGGGCCTGGTGGCGGCCCGGAAAAAGTTACAGAAAACGGTCACCAGATTGGGACTAGCTTTGTTCTTTTCCTCCGACATGTCTCCTCCTTAGCTGAACAGGCCCTGAGAAGCCCGAGAAAGCCCCTGTTTGACTTTTTACGCCTATTTATACTCAAAGCCTTCGTTCCCTGGCGGTTTTAGATAAGGGCGCCCAGGGTGTCGGGGACGGACTTATCGGCATGCCGATAATGGGCAGCCAGGTGCCGGGCGGCCTGGATGATGTCCTCCTCTGAGGCCCGGACCCTCTCCCCGCGGTAACCGCCGCGGCTGAGGGCGGCGACGGCTGCCGGCATGCGGTCCCAGTTCACGGTCTTCCCGATATCGAGCCGACCATGGAGAGCTCGGAAGATGGCCCTGGTATGATGGGGGAGCTTCCAGGTCTCAGGATCCTGGGGGTCGCCGACTATGGCGAAGGCCTCTTTGGGAAGTCCCTCTTTGGTGATTTCTTTTTCGATTGCTTCTTTGACTTTTGATTTGGGCATGACTTTCCTCCTTATGCTTGAGAGTGCTTCTTTTACTTTGAGCATGTTGTCTCCTTATACGGTGAATACTGCGATGACTACGGCGTCCCTTGGGTTTCCCTCGGGGATCGCCAGGATTACGTGGCGGCCGGTTACCATCTCGGCCGAGGCAATATTCCGGGCGACATTAAGGTTGTCGAAATAGGTAGTCAAGGACCCTGCGAGCTGAACGCCGGCCTTGTAGGTACCCCCGTCGAAGTTTTTGAGGATGCCGACTTCAATCATCAAAAACCATCAAGTTGCATCAAGTTGCACCTAATCTTCCGTGTAGAGCTCATGAGGGACGACTTTAGAACTGCGGGCGATGGCTTTGAGCTTCTTGTCGTAGCGGTCAAGGCGCTCCTTCCCCCAGGCCTTGAAGTTGATGGTGGCGTGGCGGCCGGCAATGCTGGCCCTGTCCACGGTATAAGCGGCTGCCGACATGGCCAGGTAACCGGTGGCGCCGAGGACTATAATCTCCTCGTGTTCGGCGGGGATGGTTGTGGATGAGGCGCCCAGGGTATGCTTCTTAAGCCATCTTACACGGGCGTCTTTTCCGTTGCCCTCGTCCTGCATATAAAGGTGGCCGGCCCAGTACTCGGTCCTCTGGAAGTACTTGGGCTTGTAGCCGATGGGAAACTCCACGGACTCGACTTCGAGCAGTCCTGTCAAAGAAGAGATATCGAGCTCGGTGTCGCCGTCGGTGGTGGCGATATCGTCCTGCTGCTCGATGGGGGCGTGGAGGGAATACTCCGTAACTACCCTGTCGATGGCTCCATCGACCTCGTCGTTGGACCAGCGGTAGTTCTGGCTGTCGGTGTCCTGGAGGTCCTCACGGACCCGGGCTCGCATTTCGGTTAAGTTCATGCTCTACCTCGCTTGAGATTCTTCGCTACGCTCAGAAGGACAACGGGATTGGAGGATAGGGAGGGGGCGCGACCTTCCCCCTCCCCCTCAAGTAATAGAAAGGAGGTGTAAAAATGGCATGCCAGGGGGATTTGCCAGAGCCGACCTCGTGGGTTGGTAGTAATCCTGCCTGGCATGGACATTAGTCTCTCACTCCTGTGAGCATGGCGCACTTGACGATGGAGAAGTTGGCCAGGGATACATACCACTTGACCCTGGTCCGGGAAGCGTCCTTGGTCTCCAGGGAGCCGAGACGCTCGACCTGAATCACCTCGGGGCTGGTAAGACCGCAGACGGCGCCCTCTCCCATCTGGAAGGCGAAGATGGCCGAGCAATCGCTGGACGTGCCCACGGTGTAGTTGTCCTTGACCCAGTCGGAGATGGCGACGGGGATGCCGTTATAGAGCTCGACGAACTCGCCGAGCTTGCCCTGTCCGACCTGAAGATTGGATCCAGCGGCTCTGGCTAAGGCTGCGATCTTCCTGCGGGACCGGCGGCTCATTAAGAGCAGGTCGGGCTTGCCCCCTCTGACCAGGTCAATGAGCTGGTCGATTTTGCTGAGGATAAGAGTGGCGCCGTTCACTGCCATGCCGAGATGACTGCCGAGCCGGCAGGTCCAGACGGCGGTGCCGTCGGTGTTGGTCTCGCCCTCGGTGGTCTTCCAGGTAGGCTCGGAGGCGCCCGAGGTGCCGGCGGTGGTGCACTCGTACCGGAAGCCATTCTCCTTGCCAGCGGTGGGGACGACGATGTCACCCAGGGAATAGGCAGTAGTGGCCTCCCAGGCTGTGCCCTTCATGGTCTTATACAGACCATCGGGTTGGTTGGCGTCCACACTCGAGTCGCCGTTCAGGAAGGTGTTCTCGAACTCGTTCCTGAGGGCCTTGGCCTTCTGCTCGATGACAGCGGCCTCCAGGTCCTGGATATTACTCCTGGTGGCCTTGAGGAAGTTGTCGACGTCGGCGTCTCCGCCAAGGACGCAGAGGCTGGCAGAGCACTGCTCGAAAGCCGGTTCAGAGGTCGTCCATGTGTCGGTTACCGGGGAGTACCAGGCCACGGTGGGCAAAGTCTTCTCCCGGTTGTACTTCAGGCTATTGCCCACGATCTGGATGAAGGGCAGCTCCTGTAAGATGGGGCTGTCCTTGACGATGGCCTCGATGATTCCTTTAAGC
>Ga0307377_10008858_pt1 | contig 10150 bp, 6 predicted proteins | sample TR3MG_FD_202535 | JGI IMG/M metagenome (GOLD analysis project Ga0307377, IMG submission 202535) | Soil microbial communities from Risofladan, Vaasa, Finland - TR-3 | ecosystem: Environmental > Terrestrial > Soil > Coastal area > Acid sulfate soil | place: Finland: Risofladan, Vaasa | collected... | reverse complement strand
TTTAGGAACTGCTGGGCCTTCAATCGGCACGGCTTTGCTTGGGGGTGCAACTGCCTTTCTTTTATGGTTTGTGTCCAAGGAATGGTTTTCTCAAAAAGTCGGTTTGCTGGCTGCCCTTTTATATGCCCTCTCGCCAGTAGCGATTGTTCTTTCGCGTTCTGCTTGGAATCCGAATATTATGCCCTTCTTTGCTCTGCTTTCAATTTGGGGAGTCTGGCAATTTTGGCAAAGGAACCAATTTTGGGGAATGGTGGTCGTTGGTTTGGGTTGTTCGGTAGCGATTCAGTCTCACTATCTGGGCTTGCTTCTTTTGCCGGTGGCCGGCCTGTTTTGGTTGGTGAAATTAAGAGATTTGCTAAGAACTAAAAATCGCCAAACCAGAAGCTTTTTAATTTGGACCGGCTTAGGAATAATGACTTTTTTCGTTTTGTCTATCTTGCCTTTAATTTGGTTTGATTTACGTCATAATTTTATTAACTATAAGGCTTTTTACCGTTTTTTTACTGATCGGCAGGCGACGGTTAGTCTAAAGCCGTATAAGGCAATTCCTCAACTTTGGCCGCTTTGGCAGATGATGGTGACGTGCCTTTTGACCAGCCGGGATGCAGTTTTTGGTTCCTGGCTATCTCCGCTTCTATTAATTTTCTCCACAATTACCTTTTTCTTAGTTGTCGGAGACAAGCGGAAGAGGAAAGAAGGTCGGGGGTTATTTCTCTTACTAAGCTGGATTTTGATTGGCCTTTGGGGAATGGGACTCTATAAACAGCATATTTATGGTCATTACTTCGGTTTTCTTTTCCCGGCGATTTTTCTGTTGATGGCGGTTTCCTTAGGTAAAGCTTGGGAGGTAGGGAAAGCGGGAAAGATCTTAGCGGTTGCGGGATTAGCGGCGATATTTTACTTTGCTTTTGAGGCTTGTCCCTTGAGGGGAAGTCCTAATTTCCAGATGCAACACACGGCTATGGTTAGTCAAAAAATAGTTGAGGAGGCGGAAGGAAAACCTTTCAATCTTGGATTAATCGCTAAGCAGAATTATGATGCCGGCTACCGTTATTTTTTGGAAAAAGCCGGATATAAACCGGCGATGATTGATGCTCAGCGGTCAGAAGAAACGATTACCAACCAGCTCTTTGTTGTCTGTGAAGAGAGTGTTTGTGAACCGACTACCCATCCCCAAGCTGAAATTGCCAGCTTTGGTTGGAGTAAGATAGAAGAAGAATGGACCTTTCCTTGGGGAGTGAAACTATTTAAATTAATGCACAATAAATGAGTAGTTCAAAGTTGCAGTCCAAAATTCAAAGTTGCTTAGTGGGGCTGGGAAAGGAAATAAAAGCTCACAAGACTATTTATTTTATTCTTTTTCTCATTCTCTCTTTCTCGGCTTTCTTTAGGCTGTATCGATTAAATGACCTTCTCGGTTTCTGGTATGACCAGGGAAGAGACGCCTTAGTGATTTGGGACTTCCTCCATTATGGGAAATTCTTTTTAATTGGTCCGGTAACCGGTATCGAGGGTATTTATTTGGGGCCGTTTTTTTATTATCTTTTGATGCCCTTTTATTGGCTCGGTAAAGGGAGTCCGGTGATGGCGGCGGCTGGCCAGTCCTGGCTAACCGTGGGCGCCATTTTTTTGATTTACCTTTTGGGAAAAGAAATTTACAGTCGGGAAGTCGGTTTATTGGCCGCTTTCCTTTACGGTTTTTCTTATGACTTAGTGGTTTTCAGCCGCTGGCTGGCTAACCCCAGCCCTCTGCCCTTCTTTACGATGATTGTTCTTTTTTTTCTTTACATTTTTGTTAAGGGTAGAGATAAGGCCTTGATTGGGGCGGCTTTTTTTATCGGACTTTGTTTACAACTGGAAGCGGCATCGGCAGTTTGGTTTTTACCGGCGACTTTGGGGATTCTTTTTTGGCAAAGGCGGATTTTTAAAAAGCCTACCGTTTTAGTTTTGGCTTTCCTGGCTTTCTTGGCGACTTTGTTGCCCCAGATCGTTTTCGATTGGCGACATCAAGGAATTTTGCGGGATGCTTTCCATCGTTTCTTGGTGGGAGAGCGAAGTTTTGGCCTTTCTCTGGTTCAAACTATGCGCTTGAGGCTTCTGACCTATTATGATGTCTTTTTCGGCAAGTTCTCTTTTGGCCAAAAATGGGTCAAGATGGGGCTTTTAGCCTTGTTTTCCGCAACGCTCCTTTTTTCCCGGAAAAAGGTCTTTAGTCCGGGCGGGAAACTGCTTTTAATCTGGCTGGTCTCTCCCATTTTGGGATTTCTGCTTTACCGAGGGAATCACGGCTATGTTTGGGATTATTATTTTACCGGCGTTATTCCGGCTTTTATTATCCTGTTGGCGGCCGGCTTAAAATCTTTGGCGGATAGAAATTTAATTCCTCGGGTGGTCTTGGGAATATTTTTGATACTTTTTGCGTTTGGTAATATACGGTTTATCAAAAACTATCTTAAGACCGGAATTGGGATTACTCTAAAAGCTCAAACTTGGGCGATTGACTGGATTTATGAGGATGCTAAGGATGAGGAGTTTAATATTGACGCTTATGTTCCGCCGCAGATATTTTACTCATATTCCTATCTTTTCCGCTGGTATGGCCAAACCAAATATGGTCGAGAACCGGAAACAAAGCTGGTCAAAAATCTTTATACTCTTTATGAACCTGACGGTGAGCACCCCCAGTTTTTACAAGCTTGGCAAAAACGGCAAGATACCATCGGCAAAGCGATTAAGAATGACTTCTGGGGGGATATTACTGTCCAGAAAAGAGAAAGGATAAAGTTTAATGACTAAACGGCCCTATTTATCAGTTGTTATTCCTTGTTATAACGAGAGAGAAAATCTTGAGCGGGGGGTTTTGGAAGAAGTAGAAAATTTTTTGGGAAAGCAAAGGTTTAGTTGGGAGGTAATTGTTTCAGATGATGGTTCAACCGATAACAGTCGAGAGTTGGTCAAAAAGGCCGTTATAGGAAAGGCTGGTTTTCGGCTGGTAGAAAACTTGCACGGCGGAAAGCCGTCAGCGGTTTGGGGAGGGATAAAAGAGGCCAAAGGAGAATATGTCCTTTTTAGCGATATGGATCAATCAGCTCCTTTGAAGGAGGTTTCAAAATTGATGCCTTTTTTTGATGAATATGAAGTGGTGATTGGTTCCCGAGGATCAATAAGGGAAAACTTTGGGGTTCTTAGAAAGGTCGGTTCGGTAGCTTTTCGGTTAATTCGTCAAGCCTTTTTTTTAAGAGGGATTAAAGACACGCAGTGTGGATTTAAGGCCTTGAGGGCAGAAGTGGCTAAGGAAATTTTTCCGCGTTTAGAATTTTTCCGACAGAAAAAACAAGTTAGGGGGTGGAAAGTGACTTCTTTTGATGTCGAACTTCTTTTCCTAGCGGAAAAGTTTGGTTACAAAATCAAAGAAGTCGCCGTGGAATGGAAAGACAGGGATGTGAGCACCAGCAAAAAAAAGAGTTATCTTAAAGAATCTTTGGAAATGCTAAAGCAGATTTTTCGAGTGAAGCTTAATGATTTGAAAGGTTTATATTCGATAAATTAGAAGATGAAATTGAAAGTTCAAGATTGCATACTAGGCGCTTTTTTAATTCTTGCTTACTTCGTCACGCGGTTGATCAATCTGACCATAATTCCGGTATTTGTTGATGAAGCAATTTATATCCGTTGGGCTCAAGTAATGCGGGCGGTAAGTACTTTGCGTTTTTTGCCCTTATCTGACGGTAAACAGCCTTTATTTATGTGGTTAATAATGCCCTTTTTAAAGATATTCTCCGATCCCCTGGTCGCCGGTCGGTTAGTCTCGGTGGGAGCCGGTTTGGGGACGATGGTAGGAATTTTTACTTTAAGCCTGCTTCTTTTTAAAAAGAAAGAAGTGGCTTTTTTGGGAGCTATTTTATATTTGATTTCACCATTCACTTTCTTTTTTGATCGGCTGGCGTTGGCTGACGGTTTGCTTTCTTTCTTTGGTATTTGGGTGATAGTGGGAGCAGTAGGACTGGCAAAAGAAAAAAGGCTGGATCTGGCGATGATCACAGGAGTACTTTTGGGTTTGGGTTTGATTACTAAATCGCCGGCGCTCTTTTTTGCTCTGCTTTTGCCGACGACAATAATCTTGAACGGACGCATGATGATGCGTCCCTACAACATTGTTAAATTGGTTTTCTTGTGGGGGGTTGTTTATCTTTTTGGTTTTGCTATTTATAACATTCTTCGTCTAGGACCAGAATTTCAGATGATTGCTATCCGCAATAAGGATTATGTTTTTTCTTTCCGAGAAGTCTTGAGTCACCCCCTAAATCCTTTTTGGGGCAACCTGAAAAGTGTAATCGAGTGGTTTTGGATTTTTTTGACCCCCCTTTCTTTTGTTAGTGCTATCACCGGGGGAGTCTTGGTGCTTAAACGACACCTTAAAGAAGGAGGGCTCCTCTGGCTTTGGCTGCTAATCCCGCTTTTAGGCCAAAGTGCGATTGCCAAAGTTTATACTGCTCGTTATATCTTGTTTACAGTCCCGATATTTTTAATCTTCGCCGCCTACCTTCTTTGGAAAATTTTTTCTTCGCTAAAAAGCCGATGGATAACCACTTTGGTCTTAATTGTTTTTTTTGTTGTTCCTGTCTATCAAATTGCGCTTCTTTTAGTGAATCCTCAAAAAGCCTGGTTGCCCAAAAATGAAAGATATGGCTATCTAGAAATTTGGACAGCAGGATACGGAATTAAGGAAGCGGCCGATTACCTTAGGGAAGTGGCTAAAAAGGAAAATGTTTTGGTGGGAACAGAAGGGTATTTCGGCACTTTACCAGAGGGTTTACAAATATATTTGGAAAAAACGCCAAGAGTAACGGTGATTGGTTTGGGTGAGCCAGTAAGAGAGATTTCCAGTAAGCTAACCAGCGGTTTGGTTAGTAACCGCGTCTTTTTACTGGTTAATGATTCACGATTTATGGTGAGCAACCGAAGCAATTTGCGCCTCATTGCAAAGTATCCAAAAGCTGAAAGTCGTGAGGGAAAAGAAAACCTCCTTTTCTTTGAAGTGTTGGCCAAATAGCAGGAGAGGGAGTGAAAAGGTATAATCTTTTTAGATGAAAATTCTTAAACGTTACTGGTTTTTTGTTTTAGTAATTTTAGCCACTTCTTTCTTGACTTCAAGGGATCTTTTCCGACCTGGTTATTTTCCCATGCATGATGATTTGCAAGTCGGGCGGCTTTATCAGATGGATTTGTGTGTGAAGGATGGTCAGATTCCTTGCCGTTGGGTGCCGGATATGGGCTATTCTTATGGCTATCCCCTTTTTAATTACTACCCACCTTTTCCCTACTGCTTAGGCGAAATCTTTCATCTTTTGGGTTTAAGTTTTATTGATTCGGTAAAGCTTTTATTCATTGCTGGTTTTTTGGTTTCGGGAGTCCTCATGTTTCTTTTTACGAGAAAACTTTGGGGAGATTGGGGAGGGCTTTTGAGCGCTATTTTGTATTTATGGGCGCCATATCATGCAGTTGATGTTTATGTTCGGGGAGCAATGAATGAGTTTTGGGCCTTAGCGTTTCTGCCGGGAGTTTATTGGGCGATTTATGAAATCGTGGTAGAGGAAAAAGGAAAAAATAAATTGCCTCTTTTGGCGTTGTTTTTTGGTTTTTTGCTGCTTTCCCACAATCTGATGGCTTTTATTTTTATGCCGACCTTCATTGCTTTTGCTTTGCTTTTAATCTGGTTAAAGAAGAAAGATGGGAAAGAGAAAATAATTAGGTTAGCTTTGGGTGGTTGGTGGGGTTTGGGGCTGGCTGCCTTTTTTACTCTGCCGGTTTTAGTCGAAAAAAAATATGTTCACGTAGAGACGATGTTAATGGGTTATTTCAACTTCTTAGCCCATTATGTTTCTATTGGGAAAATGTTGTTTACTCGGTTTTGGGGCTATGGTTCTAGTGGCTGGTTACAAGAAACAGGGATGCCGTTTCAGGTCGGCTTTCCTCACTGGCCGCTGGCAGTACTGGTGTTGTCGTTCGCCATTTTCGGCTATTGGCGACGGCGGGTTAAAAAAGAGGTAGTTTTCTTGGTGGGCTTTTTCTTTGCTCTTTTCCTTTTAAGCCTTTTTTTGGTTCATCCTCGCTCTAACTTGATTTGGCAAAAAATCCCCCTTTTGGCTTACCTACAATTCCCTTGGCGATTTTTGACATTAGTGATTTTTGCTGTTTCTGTGTTGGGGGGAGGATTAATGATTTTCCTTAAGTCAACTAAGTGGGCAAAATGGACGGCTTTAATGGGGATAACTTTGGCGGTAAGCTTAAACTTTTCTTTTTTTAGGGTAGAAAAAATTCTTAAGATTAGTGATGAGCAAAAACTCTTTTCGGCCTTGGGTTGGCGCAAACTGCAAACGGATGCCATTTTTGATTATTTACCAAAATATGCTCAAGCGCCACCAGCTCAGGAGGCCCCAGCTGGTCCAATCTTGAAGGCGGGGGCGGCTGAGGCGAAGAATATTCAGAAGGGGAGCGATTGGTATTCTTTTCAAGCTCAGGCGAAGGAAGAAGCGGCGTGGGAAATCCCCGTTTATTATTTTCCCGGCTGGAAAGCTTGGTTAGATAATCAGCCAGTCGCTATCAGTTATGATAACCCTTTGGGACTAATTACGGTGAAAGTCCCCGTTGGTAATCACGAACTAAGGCTTAAGTTTACTAACACTCCCGTGCGGACGGCAGCCAATTTAATTTCTCTGGTCAGCTGGTTGGTTTTCCCGGCCTTGGTTATCCGAAAAATTCGTTATCCGCGGTTCAAATGAAGCTTTCCGTCGTTATCCCCGTCTTTAATGAAGAAAAGACCATTGGTCGAGTTATTAGGCGGGTATTGGCTGAAAAAACTCCCAAGGAAATAATTATCGTTGATGACGGCTCAACTGACGGGACGAGAGAAGAAATAAAGAAATTCAGAAATAAAGAAATTAGGGTATTCTTTCATAAAGTCAACCAAGGCAAAGGAGCCGCGGTAAGTAAGGGGATTAAAAATGCTACCGGCGATGTCCTAATTATTCAAGACGCCGATTTGGAATATGATCCGAAGTACTATTGTAAACTCCTGGAGCCAATTATTTTGGGAAAAGTGGAAGTCGTTTTTGGAACGCGCCTCAAGAAACTTAAGTTTAAGCTTTGGGGTAAAAATAAAACTCCCTTGCCGCTTCATTACTGGGCGAATCGATTTTTGTCGGGATTAACCAATTTTCTTTATGGTTCTCATCTTACCGATGTGGAAACCGGCTATAAAATGATGACCAAAGAAGTGTATGGTGATTTAAATATTGTCTCCCGGTGTTTTGAGGTTGAGCCGGAAATAACGGCTAAAATTTTAAAGAAAGGATATCCGATTGTAGAGGTGCCTATTAAAACTCAACCCCGGGGATATAAAGAAGGTAAAAAAATTAAAGCCAAGGATGCGCTGCTGGCAGTTTTCACTCTTTTTAAGTATCTTCAATTGACCAAAATTGCCTAAAGGAGCTACGATTTTTTTTAAAAATGGTTCTGATCTTCTTGGCGTTCCTTCTGCTTGGGGTGGAGCCAGCTAACAAGCGGAAGTAGCTCTTTCTAATTGTAATGGACCTCGGTTAATTTACCATGATGATAGTCTGAAATGTCTTTATGAGGACGATGGGGAAGATTTTCGCGAGGATTATTGTTTGTTTGTGGTGAACAAAGAATAGGGAGCCTTAAGCCTTTGGTTAAGGTCATCTCTCAACCAAATGTTTGTTGGCTGACCGTTTTTTGCTATTTGACTGTAGCCATTAAGTAGATCCGGAAAAAACTGAGCATAAAGATGGGGATTGTTTTTATAAGTAAAGTTGCCAATATAAATTACTGGTGGAGGAGCAGTTTTTAGAGACGTCTCTCTTTCATCGTGATATCTTTTCACTGAATCTAACCAGGGAAACCAATAAGTAAAGCGGTCTATTGGTTTTCTATTAGCGAAAAAATAAAGATCGACATCATGAGGGTAGATCAAAATTTTCTCTTCTGGCTGGGTTAGATTGTTTATTGTCTCGCCAATTTCTTGTCGCCAGCTCCAAAAAACATGGTAATTGTAACCAGGTTTCAAAGACTGATTAATGATAGGCAAGCTTTCTTTAATACTGAGGCCGAAAAGCAAACCCAAAGCAAGTAAAGAGATGATTTTTTTCTTTGGAAAGATGAAAGTTATTAAGGCAATAAAACTAGCAGAACCTAAAAGAGCCAGAGGGTAAATTCCGAAATTAAAAATTTTTCCCGGGATAATTTTAATTTCTCTGGCTCTTACCCCATAAAAAAGAAGCAAAAAAGAAATTGATAATCGCCAGTTTCTTTTGCCAATTGTCCAAATCAAAAGACCCAAGACAGCCGCGTGGATGACAAACTGCCAAGAGCCAATGAACCCGGAAAAAGGCTCAAGGAAAGAAATTTCATTTTGAAAGAAAGAGATGAAATTTTGCTGAAGCATTGAATAGTGGCCAATTCTCTCCGGGAAAAAAGAGGAGTAAACCCTGAAATTAAACCAAACGGCATTTTCCCAAAAACCTTGCAGCTGTCCGGACAAATGAAAGAGAGCTAATGGTAAGAGATTAAGTATAAAAAAGCTGGGGAATATCTTTTTTAGTATTTTACCTGGAATTAAAAGAAGAGGAATCAGGAATAAAGGAGCCAGAAGCGGTTGGGTCCAGAAAGCCAGTGAAACAAAAAGGAAAATCAAAACACTTTTTACAAAATTAATTTTTTCCCAAGCGAAAACCAAAGGAAGAATTAACCAAAAAAGAGAGGAGATAAAAATTGCCACAAATGTTTCGCTTAGAAGCAGATTTCCATGGTAAAGACTGGCAAAAGTGGAAAGGGAAATAATCCATAAACAGAGGGCAGTTTTGGTTTTCCGGCTGCGAGAAACAAAGAAAACTGCTAAAAACGATAAGTAATACAAAATAACTATGCTTAGACGGAGGATGGAAATTACTCGGTGGGGAGGGGAATTTGTCCAAAAAGGGGTGAAAATATAAACCCAGTAGTAAGGCAAAGGGAAATGAGTAGTAAAAAAGTCTTTATAAACTTTCAAGCCGTTGGCCATCAAGAAAGCGTTAACAATTTGGTCGCGTTCATCAATATTGGTCATAAAGTTACGCTGGATAAAAAAAAGGAAAGTAAAAGAAGAAAGAGAAATAAGAAATATTAAAAGAGGAAGATGCTTTTTAACCAGTTTTCTCATTTGATGGTATCCTGGTTATATATTATATTGTCAGCCCTATTTATGCTAGAATTATTTGATGAAAGAAGCGCTGGAGGAGACGTTTTCAGATGAAATTGACTTCTCTTTAGTAAAAAGAAGGTCTTTGGTGAGTGTTGTCTCCTTAGTTTCCCGAAGCTTTTTAATTCAAGGAATTGCTTTTGGCTCAACCTTTCTTCTAACGATTTTCTTGGATCCGCAAACTTTTGGAATTTTTTTCTTGGTTTCTGCCTTCATTAGTTTTTTTACCTATTTTTCTGACATCGGTTTGGCAGCGGCGTTGATTCAGAAAAAAGAAAAACTGGACCTAAAAGACTTAAGAACCACCTTTACTATTCAGCAGGCTTTGGTTTTTGGCCTACTTTTGGTTATCTTCGTGCTCTCGCCTTGGGTCAAAAATTTATATGACTTAAGTCAGTCGGCAGTAATTCTTTTTTATGCCCTCGGCTTCTCCTTTTTTCTTTCTTCGCTAAAAACCATTCCTTCAATCCTTTTGGAAAGGAACCTAAAATTTAATTTGCTGATTATTCCCCAGATTTTGGAAACTTTAGTTTTCAATCTCTTGGCGGTTTTGTTGGCTTGGCGAGGTTTTGGTCTGGCCAGTTTTACTTGGGCAGTTTTAGCCCGAGGAATCGTCGGTCTGGTTTCCATGTATTTGATTGCCCCTTGGAGGGTTGGTTTTGCTTTTTCTCGGCGTTCGCTCTCAAGCCTTCTTAAGTTTGGTGTTCCCTATCAGGCAAACACCTTGATGGCAGTAGTAAAGGATGATTTAATGACCATCTTTCTTGGCCGCATTATCGGCGCTTCAGGTTTAGGCTATTTGGGTTGGGCGAAAAGGTGGGCAGAACAACCTTTGAGATTTTTGATGGATAATGTCTCGAAAGTTGCTTTTCCGGCTTATAGTCGGATGCAGGA
>Ga0307377_10008856_pt1 | contig 10152 bp, 15 predicted proteins | sample TR3MG_FD_202535 | JGI IMG/M metagenome (GOLD analysis project Ga0307377, IMG submission 202535) | Soil microbial communities from Risofladan, Vaasa, Finland - TR-3 | ecosystem: Environmental > Terrestrial > Soil > Coastal area > Acid sulfate soil | place: Finland: Risofladan, Vaasa | collected... | reverse complement strand
GTGGGACGCGGTGGTCAAGGCGAACGGCGGATACATTACAGACGCCCACGACATTCAATGGATGATAGATAATCATGGCGATTCCCCCGTTGTTATCAAGGACGTTAACGGCGGGCGGCACGTCATGCCCGCGAGTATGGCGCTCAAGTTGCTGGCAAACCCATTGGTGTCAGGGCACGTTAATGAAATATTCGTTCCCGCAAAAGCAGAGCAGTTCAAGGACACGGTACGCTTCGATAACCAGATATTGTGGTCGTTGCCGAACATGGCTCTGGGCATCGGGCAAACATTTCCCGAAATAGCGGGCGAACACGCACCGATCAGGAACGCTCTGGAAAGAGGCGAAGCCATACGGCAGGCGCTTGAGGAACGGAAGGAGGCGGAAGCCCCGGCGGTTGAGCCGACCGCGCCGGAAGCCCCTCAAGGCAAGGACGTAACCCTCGGCACCACAGCCTCCTTGCAGCAAGCCGCCGACGTAGAGCCCGAACAGGAAATGCTTGGTGCGGGTATTCAGTTGCCGGGCATGCGCCGACCCGCGCGGCAGGGGCCGGTGCCTCAGTCCGTGCAGGTGCCCGACACCGCCGTAGAGCGGGCAATGCAGGCCGCGTCCGGTGTGCAGCGGCAAACCGTCCTTGCCAAGATCAAGGAAACGGCAGTATCGGCATTTCACAAAGCGACACGGCCTCAGGAGAACATACCCCGCACTGGAAAGTTTGCCGCAGCCAACGAGTTCTTCCGGCTGTTGAAGAATATCTGGGCGCAAGTGACGGACGACAGCGCCCGCCGCATAGCCACCGTGGTTGACCCGCTGTCTCCGCAAGAACTTCAGGTTTTCGAGCGCCTTATGCTTGCCCGGAACATGGTTGCCGCACTCGACCGTGGCGAGCCGTTGCGTCTTCGTTTTCAATCCCGCCAACAGGTGGAGGCGTACAAGGCGCAACTCGAAGCCCTTCTCGACAAGGCCCCGAACGTGCAGAAGGCGCTCGACAACCAGCATGTGGTGCGTAGCGAATTGTTGCAAGAACTGGTCGAGTATAAGATTCTGCCGAAATCGGTTCTCGACAATGTGGATACCTACGTCCACCAGCAGGTGCTCTCGAAGATGCAGGCTGACCGGCTTGTGGGCGCATCATCCGCCCGACGCATCACGCGGGCGGCACAGCGAGCGCGCGTAACCGGCCCGGAATCTCTCGGCGCCGAATACGACTACAACACATCTTACATCGAATCGGAATGGACGTGGATGGCGGAGTTGAGCGCCGAACTCGAAAAGGAAAAGATGCTGCGCACACTCGATGGGCAGTACGGCATCAAGAGCCAGTTGAAGGCGGAAGCGAAAGCGGCGGGCGTCAAGGATTGGCGCGAGATGCTACGCAACCATCCCGACCACGCGATCTGGCAGCCAAAGCCGGGCAACGCATTTTACCGTGCTAACACGATACCGGAACAGGTGGCGGAATATCTCCTGCAGAACCCGGAAGAGTGGGCAGGTATCAACAGCAAGGACTTGGGGGCAGTGGTCGCGTTGGGGCAGAAGAACCGCGAGTTCGTGTTGCCGGAAAACATCGTCAAGGAACTGGACAACCTCTCGAAACCTACACCGTCCGGCGCGGTTTCCGCGTTGGCCCAGGAAGCAATGCGCGGCTGGAAAGTATGGACGCTCTTTTGGCCCAAGAGGGCCGTGTCTTACATGCTTCGCAACGTGACAGGCGACTTCGATCCCGTGGCGGGCGCCGCTCCGGGTGTGGTGAAGTACGTGCCGAAAGCCACACCTGAACTGTGGCGATTCGCACGCGGCAATCTTTCGCTCTCGCCCGACATGAAACGCGCCCGCGACTTAGGCGTAGTCTCTTCGGGCATGACTACCGTGGAGATACCCGACCTCAAAGACCTTAAGGTGTTCAGCCGGTTTTACGATGCTCGTGCAAGCGGCAACGAGAACATTGCGGCACAGTATTTCAAGACGGTGAAGGGCTACAATGAGTTCCGCGAGAATGTCCTGCGCTATTCATCGTATCTGTACTACCTCGATAAACTGAAGGCGGGCACACTTGTTAACTACGGCGGTGCGAATAAGACAGTGGTGGACGCGCTCGCCAAAGACATGGGCAAAGAAGTGGCGGCAGCCCACCTTGCCCGAAACTTGTTGGGGGACTATGGCGACCGCACCGTGTTTGGGAATTGGATGCGCCTGAACATGATGCCCTTCTTCTCGTGGATGGAAATAAATCTGCACCGGTATCCGCGAATGTTCTTCAACGCAGCAATCGAGGGCAAATTGCGCGGGGGCAGCAACAAGGCGGCGGTTGCGGCACTCGGCACACTGGCTACGGTTCGGATCGCCATGCTCTATGCTACACTCTACTGCTTGAACCGTTTGTTCTTCCCGGAAGACGACGACAAACTCTCCGATGACGACCGGGCGTCGCTGCACATTACACTAGGCCATAACGCCGACGGCTCGGTGCGGGTATTTCGCAATGTGGGTGCTCTCTCGGACTTCACGGAATGGTTTGGCATCAACACAATGGCCTCGCTTTACCCGAAGTACGCCAATGGACAAATCAGCACGGGCGAGATGCTCAAAGAAGCGGCCAAGTCTCCGGTGAACAAGCTCGCATTCGGGTTGCGACCCGAGTACGGCGCGGCCCTTTCACTGGCTGGAATCAGTTTGTACCCCGATGCGTTCAATCCGCGCCGCATTGACACGGCGGAGGGGCTAGTAAGCACATTTGGGTTGCGCGACGAGTACATTGAAGCGGCTGGCAGAATCGGCGGCACCGGCAAGCGCGCCCGCCCGCACTACGCGCAACGTTGGTTCGTGGGGGTAGTGGAGCCGGCGGAGAATGCTCTTTCTGCTACCTATGACTTGCGGGAAACCTTCCTGAAGAAAGAAGGCCGCCCGCGCCCTGTTATCATGGGAGAAAGCTCTATCAAGGCGATGCGCCAATCTGTTTCGCGTGGCGATTACGATACTTTCGTGGAGGCACGCAAAGCCTATCTGAAATCCGGCAAGACCTACCGAAATTGGCGAGCGGCACTGTCGGCCATAGACCCCATCGGCAACAGCCTGAACGCGGAAGACGAGAAGAAGTTCATTGCGTGGTTGTCGGAAGACCAGCGCTCGAAAGTGGACATTGCCCGCGACTATGCCCGCGGTCTTGAGGTAGAGATGTGGAAATGGTGGCAACGTGCAGCGGAGACCGACGAGCCGGCGGCGAAGTATCAAATGGAAGTGGCAACGGACGCTGAGATATCAGCACGGGCGGCGAAGCTCTATGCGCCGAGCGGCGAGATGAAAGAGGTTTCGCCGATCTTGACCTATACGAAGCGCAAGGCAAGGCGCGCGGAACAGGAAGAGGCCCGTCAATGGTTGCATGCACGGGGGATCGGACGGTTCCGGGCTGTTGCGGCGATGCGGCAGACGGCATTGAGGAAGTAGCTACTTAGGTTTTCTGAATAGAGATATTGCGCCTTCTGTAATCTGGCATATATTGTGGGCTATGCAGATGATGCAGAATCCGCCGACTACCACTTTGACGATCCAACCAAGAATGCTGAATGCAAGGGACATCGCCATTCTCCTTTGCCTCCCCCTGATGGTAGTATACCACAGATTTGGAAAATGTCAAGTTGTTTTAGGTTGTTCGGGCAGCTTTCGGTCGGCGACCGAACCGGAAGTTAAAGAGTGTGCAATTCGGCGAACAGCAGTCTTTTATTGCCGGTACCGAACCCATACAATCCGCACAGTGCCGCTTGATCGCCCGCAGCGGCCGCTCGCCCGCCTTGTAGGCCAGCACCCCATACGGCCAGAACCCAACATCGCTCGATTGCGTTTTCCCCGTCTCTTTTACTTCGGCTTCCACTTTGGCTACCTTTACCCTTGCGGCAGCATGCGAAGCGAAACTGTGCGGATTTATGGGGCTTCTGCTTGCGTATTGGGCCGCAGAGGAGCCTTTGGCCCCCGCACGATTCGGATTCCCCGTCCGAAAGCGCCACAGCGGACAGTCTACAGTCCTGCACCTCAGATACTCGGCTTTCGGTTCCGGCATGCACTGCCGGCAGAACTCGCGAATTGCTTTTGTTGCTGTCAGTTTCATACGTTACTCCTCAAAGCCCATTGCTTGTTCACGATTGTTTGGCCTCTTCATCCCCTTCGTAAAGGAACTCGCTGATACTGCACGCGCTAGGCGGCGGCACGGACGGGATTCGGCGATTGGTTACGCAGCTATAGGACTCGGAGCGCTTGCACCGGGCGCAGACCCGGTTGAACGGCCCGGCACTGTGGAACGCACGGCCGCAGTGCAGGCAGGTGCGTGTCTTGGGATTGTTGAGTTCCCGAATCCGCACGGCTGACTCACGCTCTTCCTGGCGGACGTTGCGGGCGGTAGTGGCGCGGTCGCGCAGCCGCCGGCATTCGGGACAGAGAACGATGTTGGCGTCCCTGGTGCCGTAGGAGGAGCCACACTGGATGCAGTTTTTGGGGTATGTTCTCATCATGGCAACAATTCCCGTTCGATGATCCGGGGTGCGAACACCAAACTGTCATCGCGTGGATCGGACAGGTGTGACAATTCCACGATCTGTTCGGCGTAACCATTGGCTGCGTCGGGGCAGCCATCGGCGCTCCAACGCCGTTGCCGCTCCAGTAGGCTCTCGATCATTTCGAGCCGCTTGGCGTCCCAGACCGCAACCGCGCCCTCGTATGTGGTGTGCGTGGACAGGATGTCGGTAAAGCCGTAGTCAATCGCGATCACGATGTAGACTGTAGTCATGGCATCAACTCCATTTTCTCGATTGTGGGCCATTTGTCGGTTGGATCGCACGTTGCCGGGTTGGGATCGGACAGCCGCAGTATCTCGGCCTCGCACTCGGCAATGTCGTTAGTGTGTATCTGCACAAAGTCAGGGCGTGTCTCCGTTTGCAAGTGCCGTTTGTGCCGCTCGATGTATTCCCGCTGATCCTCGATCAGCGCCAGCCGCGCCTCATTCCACGCGGCAAGTGCGGTCTCATACCGCAGATGAACAACCGGCAGCAGGTGGTACCAGTCGATGCCCTGAACGGTAACGACGTAAACTGTGGTGCTCATATTGCCTCCTAAAACAAGCATCTTTGCCGTGGCGGTAAACATCCTGGACTGAACCAGATGCGCTCGCGCTCGGCGTTGTCCTTGCCCCGGCCTTCGGCTTGGTTGCCGTATCCGCCGGGCGCTTTCCACGCCACACAATCCCAATCGGCGGGCATTTCGTGCTCACCGGCATACCCGCACAGTGCTATCCGAAGCCGCTTGTCGTTGCCGCGTTCGATGGCCCAGTCGCGCACGAGATTGGCCACGTCGCCGCTGTCGGTCGAATACAGGTTCTCGTCTCTGCCCACGCTGTAGGAATATGGCGGGTCGAGGAACACGGCGGTCGGCGATTCATTGAAGATCACCGCATCCGTGCAGATGCGCGACCAGTCGCCGCAACAGACGCGCACACGGCGCAGGCGCGCGGCAAGGGCAAGCATCCAGCCGAGAAGGTCGTTGCCTTGCTTTTGGTATACGCCGCCATTGTCGTGAAGCAGCGATGGACGCTGTGAACCAACTTGTTTGGTGTTCACACCCTTCTCGCCCGTGCCGTGCCCGCCGCCAGAGATGTTGGGGCGCTTGCAATGCACCCCCTTCTCATTTGTAAAGCCGCCTACAAGCATCGGTAGTTTCTTGTGAACGCCCTTCGTTGACCACCCCGTCAGGATCGGGCGCTTGCTATTCACCCCTTGTGTTTGTGATAGACGCGGCACCTGCTCGCTCACCGAATGCACCCCCTTTGCCGCGTTGATCTCCGGCCGTGTCTCTTTACGCCCGCCTTCGCACCAGCCGCTGCCGATCCAACAGGATAATCCCCAAGCCCACCAGCCCGCGATCTTCGCATCGAAGTATTCCGGCTCGTTCTGCATCCGCTCGCGGAATCCGTTTGCCTTCTGCTCCACCAGCCACACGTGCCTCGCGTGCAAATCCGCCTCGTTAATCGGCCAATCCGCATACGCCGCCACCGCACGCGGCCGCTTCTGCAAAGCCCTCCAGAAGTTCGCCACATAGCAATCGAAATCATTGATCGTTTCCGTACGCGGCTCGTCCGGTCGGCGCAGCAGGACGGCACCGCTTCCGAAAAACGGTTCCACGTAATGCGGCACATCGCCGAACCGTTCCCACACCAAATGGGCAACACGGCTCTTGCCGCCAAACCAGGGAAACGGAGCTTTCAGAACGTCGGGCATTTACTCTCCAAAATTGTCCGTGCCCCGGAACATCCGCCGCGCCAAGGAGAATGCGAGCAAACACGGCGGCCGGGGCCACGGTGGTTAAGCCTCTTCTATCGGTTCCTGTCGTTTGCGTTTGAGGCGCCGCGCACGTTCGCAGGCCCCACACGAGCCGTGATTGCGGCAGTCGCTGTCTATCGCCTTCTTGCCCCGATACGGCTTGCGGCGTTCTTTCCCATGCTCGATTGCTTTGTCAAGGCTCACGTGTTGGTTCTCCACCTAATCCCAATCGGCGCCAGCTCGAAGTGCGCGGGGTTCACACAATGAGGCGAATCGCATGTGCGGTGCAGGCACTTGCCGCCTGGAATCGCGCCGTTTTGTGCATTCCACAGCAAGCGATGCACGGTATAGCGGCGCTTGCCCCACATTATGCCGGGTGAGCCGGTTGTAGCCATAGACTTGAATATCCAGCAACCGCCCGCGCGGGTTATGGCGGACATGATCGCGGCACGGAGGTCGGCGTTGAGGTTAAACATTTGCATCCTTGTTCATCTCACTTTCCCCCTTCGGCACAGGCATTGTGCTGGCTGGTTCGCCACAAGGCGGAACCTGCCAAAGGGATTTAAGCGTCTCGATCTCGGCTTTGAGGCGATCCACCTCGCACCCATAGCAATCGCCGTCGGGTGGCATTAGTCGCCCGCACTTCCCACATTTCATCGTGCGCAGAAACTCAATCTGATCTCGCAGCTTCTCAACCTCTGCCTTCAGGCGGGCGATCTCGGCGGCCTGCTCGTCTATCCCAATGAGGTTCCGCATTTGGGCTTTGGCCTCGGCTGCCTTTGGCGTCATCGGGTCGTTGCTGTTCACATACTCGGCCCACAAAAATGACCACTCCTCGGCCATACCCGGCACGGCGCGGTATCTGGTCGTCCACCGGAGTTGCTTTTTCAGAGTGGCGACCTCGGCCCTCAAGCGGGCTATCTCGGCATCTCGCGACGTGTCGTCAACCGCACCCGCTTCCCGGGCCGCCGTCTCATCTCGCTGTTGTTCCGCCATCTCAAGGGTTCGCGTGGCAATGGCTATTGCTTCGGGACGGGTAATTGGCCTGTCCACCGGCGTCAGTCTCTCGTTCGGTTCAGGTTCGGTCATGATTCGGTCTCCTTTTTCCAACTGTTCTTTGCCCTTCAGGTCGGCATACCGCTGAGCCGCCCCAAGTATTTTGGCAAAAAATACGAGCCTGTAATGCGGCCTGTCCACAATCTCGGACAGGCTCTCGGCCACCTCGTCGATCACGCGCACGTCGTCGGGTATTACATTCATGGCTTCTCCTTTCGCTCTATGGCCTTCAGCGCCACGTTGGGCAGGGCACCATCCCATTCTTTCAGCCACAGCACCAGCCCGCCAAAACACGGCCCTTCTTCGGGGTAAACGTCAGGAAGAGACTGCGCCCAGTCCCACACCGTGGCACATTCCGCACATTGTTTATGGGTTGCCGCCCTGCCATCCCATATACCGGAGGCTGCACGATACGATTCACCAGGAACAATTCGCGTGCCGCACTCTTCACACTGGTGTTCCCTTCGCGCCTTGCGCCACGTCTCGCTGTAGCATTCAGGCATTTCATTCACTTTGAGTCTCCTTTGCTTTCCCCGCTGCAAGGCCAGCGGCGTAAACTCGTTCAAGCGCCTCGGCCACCACCCACGATACCTCGTGCATGTTGAATCCCTCATTGCGCTGATGCTCTAATTGTGTGATTGCAGCATGCGCCTCACGGACGAAGTGCGGCTCTGCCTCCTTGGCTTTCCCTGCTGCATTCCACGGGCACGGATGATCCAGCCACTCCTGTGTGCTATGGCCGCATGCGCAAAATACGTCGCAGTGCGCCTTACTCCCAGGGATGATACTTTTGCCAGATGTGAGATAGGCGTTGATTGTGGCAATAAGCCCCTCAAGATAGTTCACTCGCCCTTTCTGGTTCTCTTCATCAGTCGTAAAATACTGTTCAGTCATGATTCGTTCTCCTTTTCTTTCAGCGCCTCAACCAGCTTCTCGACGTGCCGCCGCACGGCCTTCTCGCGCCGCTCGTAGCTCGCCGCAAGCGCTGGGTCGGTGCAGATAGATTGAATGCAGTCGGTTATGGGGTCGGGTTGCTTGTTCTTCATCCCTTTACCTCCTTGATCTTCCGCATTTCTTCCTCCACTACCTTCAGCCGTCTATCCAGTATCTCAACTGTTATGTCTCCGTTGGCCTCGCCGTAGCACGTATAACACAGGGTCTTCCCATCAACGACGTAGCTACAACTGCGTTTTATTTCGTATCCGCACATAGCACAGGTGTTCCAGGTGGTCATAGTTTCCCCCACTGTTCCGCAAAGCATTCTGCTATTCCAGCATAGGTACGGCTGCGTTCTCTGCCCCGCGTCGCGGACGGCGGCATGCGGTGTATGCGGTGCTCGCGTCCATCGACAATGTTCGTGGGAACAAGCAGGGGCAGATTCTTCAGCCACAGACACGTGGCCTTCGTCTCGCCGTGCCCGAACATCCAAGGCTGAATGATCTGATCCGGCTTCCTGATCCGTGTGGATAGGACGCCTATAGGGTTCTCGATTGCGATTCGCGGGATTGCCGCATTCATCAGGCATTGCGTAAATCGCACTGCGTCCTCCTGTTCGGCTTGTCGGAGCTTGAACCAGCGCGCCCCACTGCATGCCAGATAGGTGCAGGGGGGGGTGGCAATCATCAGATCCCAGCCATTGTCCAGGATGTCGCGCACGTCGCCCTGATAATGTTCGCCAGTGGTCTCGCTCGGCAACAGATCGCAGGACATCGCATCGTGCCCGTGGCGTGAAAAGGCATCTCTGACTACGCCGCTGAATTCGCAGGCAATAAGGACTTTCATGGTGTCTCCTTGATCTCTTTCAGCCAGGCATCCACTATGTCATGCGCGGCGTCGGCTACATCAGCCGCGGCGCCGATGGGCTCGCCGTGCTCGTCGAAGCAGGTATTCCCGTAGAGCTCTTCGAGCGCATACCGCAACTCTTCCCGGAATATCGTGCGCTGGCCTGCCATCCAGTCGGATTGCTTTTGCTCGGCGTAGCGTTTGTCTGATGCCTTGCTCATTTCATCCTCTCAAACTGGATTACCCACACATGCGGATTCGTGTCCCAGCCATAGCCGCGCTTGGCGTAGATCGAGTCCCATAACACGTGGAAACAATCCCGCATGTCGAAGTTGTTTTCCGTCGTGCGTATGTCCGGCGTGCCCTCGGCTAGAGCATCGTTGTTGTCCATGTCCTGCACCCGCCGCACACCCACTCCCGTTATCTCAAGCCAGATGCGGGTGAAGCGCTTGGGCATGAACATTGAGGGCAACCGCGCTTGCTTCCAACCCCACGGCTCGCGGTACTTGTCCTTAGTCCAAATGTGCCCGCGGTCGGCCTCGTATGCTGCAACTGGCATTGTTTCATTGGGGGATAGAATCGTGTCTATAACACCAATAAGCGCCTCTTTGACGTATATCCGCGAGCCGGGCACACCATAGGGGCAATAAGTGCCTATCGCCTCAGCGTCAAAAGGGAATGCGCTCCCGCCATGCACACCGCGAGGGCCACAGGGAATCCTGTGGCGGTCTTTATGGCCCCAGTGCCATGAACCCGTTGCGGTAAACTCAGGTTGCGGCTTCATCACCCGCCGCGTCTCTGTCTTGCGCCCCGCCAGAATCGCCCTTACCATCTCGCCTGTGAACATGATTGGCCGTTCGATCATAGTCTGGTCTCCTGTTTCAATACTTTGATACCCAGCCGATTTCCACCTGCCATACGAGCACCTGCACAACCAGCGCCAGCCGATCTCGCCAGCCGACGGCAATGCCTATGCCGCACATGATTGGTCTATGCTTGCCACGTATTCTAAAC
>Ga0307377_10008855_pt1 | contig 10152 bp, 13 predicted proteins | sample TR3MG_FD_202535 | JGI IMG/M metagenome (GOLD analysis project Ga0307377, IMG submission 202535) | Soil microbial communities from Risofladan, Vaasa, Finland - TR-3 | ecosystem: Environmental > Terrestrial > Soil > Coastal area > Acid sulfate soil | place: Finland: Risofladan, Vaasa | collected... | reverse complement strand
CCGATATTGTCGGGATTGACAACGACGGGGATGATACCCTTCGGATTCTGTACGCCATGATAAAACTTGTGCAGGGTCGGGGCCCCGATAAGATAATCTCCGGGGATCTTCTCTATCTCATTTTTGAGACTGTCTTCGGCCCGAATCTCAAGGAATTGATCAACTGCGCCAACGGCAACGCCATACCCCGCCCCTTCTTTGATGATTCCGGCTTTTCCTATTGCTCCTACTCCTAGTGGCATTTATTTTGCCTCCTTATTCTTTTTATATTTTGGCGGTGGGGTTTTGGGTCTTAAATGTATAGGGGGCGGATTAACGGGCGATCCAGTATTGCCCCCCTTCTGTATCCCACCTTCTTGGATCTGAGAATCTATGTTAATAAAATATGGCCCGCCTTCGCGTTCCGATAGTTCCTCATAATCTTGTGGATTTAACCACATGGTTTCCCCGAGTGTATCGCGCCGTGCGATAGCATGAGAAAACTTGGACTCAAACGGTTTTAATGGCTTTACGTATGGCATGATAAAACTCCTTGTTTCTTATGATTGCGATTGCTACGTTTCTTTTTCGCCGCTACCATCCGGCTTGCGTGCGCTTGGTGCTTCTGGCCGATAGCCCCGCGAATTACTTTCCGCTCTTTTTCGTCTTTGACCAAAGTCGTGAGATTCTTGAGAACAGCCATCGGCACCTTAGATAAATCATATCTTTTTACTAGATTAATCTCTGCCATTATGGATTCGCCCTCGCGTATGCGTATTTAACTAAAAAGGTAAAATCGAAGATTAGTGTGTGCTCCCGGGGATTGTCCTGATAAACGGTAATCGATATGGGGGCTGTCAGGTCTGCGGTTCCACTTCGTTCGGGGTCGGTTGCAAGCGCCTTTTCAATATCGTCGAGAAACAGATTGAGCGCCGTCTCGATCGCCGTTGTTGCATACACCCCGCCCCGGATATTAACCGTAAGAAATGCATCGACGCAATCATACCCGATGTCTTCTCCCTCTTTGACCTCGTCGCTCCATGAGATTATCGCAAGTGGGTAATCGGCGATCTCGTAGTGTTCGATATTCTCGCTTTCGCGAGTCACAATGCTAATATTGTTATTGAATCCCCCCGCAACCGTAATGGCTACAAGTGAAGTCTCGATATCATTTAGAATCAATTCGCGTATTGCCATTATGCCCTCGCCGCCTTGTCAATAGCTTTGTCAATTTCGAGAATAAAGAATTGCTCAATGGGTTTCCGACACGCCTCAAGCGCAGGTCTCAATGCAGGAAAGGCCCTCATTCTTATTGTGCCGTATTCAAGGAACCGCGATATAAACCAATCAGAGAATACATAAGCCTCTTGTTTTGCTTTATCAACGCTGTAGTAATAACTATCTCGCGTTTTCCCCGATAATACCCGCACCTTCGGGATAGTTTCTTTTTTGACGACTCGTACTGAACTTGCAAGTGCATTGGCGAGTGCCTCACGCAAATAGGGCCCCAGCGTATTTAGCTTGTCAATTATATCTGGTTCTAACCGAATACTTATCGATACCATTACTCGAAATCCTCTGTTTCCAGTGCCATGATCTCTAAATATCTATTCTGTGCCTTTGCATTGAGCCGCCCGACGATCTTGAAATATCGTGTACCATATTTGATTCTCATGTGTGTATTCAAATCGGGTCGATATCGTATGATAAACCGAATAGAGACTTCTGATTCTAATTGATGAGTCTCGATATATTCCCGTGCCGATAACGGCTCCATCGATGCCCATGCACTCGCATGGGTCTCCCAGGCTTTAGTCCTTCCACCGTGAGCCCCTACCGTGCGCTTGGTTGGCCTTTCAAATGTGACATAGTATTTTAATGCGCCCGCTCTCATGTTAATGTCAATCCTTCCAGGCCGAGGAGTGCGTGAACTCCAAACATCACTTCTTCGTGTCTCTTGATATCAGTTGCCTCTCGATTCTCGTACATATCCCCGACTAAGAGTTTGATTGCCAGCCGTGCTTTCTCTGGAACGCTCGTTGCCAAAACACCGTATCCGGCTGTAAACTGAATAGCTACATTCTTCATAGGCCGGAGCTCTATCGTGGGCCAGCTTATACCATAAGCAAGCCCCCCCCTGCCGATATAGTTTGATATATCCGTTTCGTAACTCGCAGGAGGAAAAATATACTCTACTCCAGCTGTGTCATAATATTTGATGCTGTCAATCGTCTGAAGGGGAGGAAATGAAATCTTAAACGGTGAATCGGGAAAATCATCCAGCCAGTAATCCCATACCTGCGTTATATAGGCGCGATACTGATATGTCTCGCAATATTCCCGTGCAGCCGTAATAAACCCCGACAGGACTGCATCTTCCATGCTCGTGGGGATATTGCGTACTACCACAACGCCGAAGTCACAAATATTGCCCGCTACTGTCGCTATGGCTCGGATATATTTCTTCGTCCCTGAGTATGCGAGTTCGTATACCGCCTCATCATTTGCTGTCGTCACCTGTGCGAATGCGCCACCCACAACGTCCGTATAATCAAGAGCCACGTCGGTATCGGATTCCTGCAGCTTTACGTCGACTATGCCCCCGGCTCCGAACGTACCGGCCGTGAGGATTACCAACGTATCATATCCTAATACCTCTACGCCGATTCCTTCTAGGGTATAGAGGGGTGCTATTGCATGATCTCCCGAAAGAATAGATTGTACTTCCGAGAGGTTATCCGTCATGCTGCCAGAATCAATTCTGAGATGTTGCTTGATCTCAAGTAATGATACCGGCTCGATTGCCGGGGGTGTGATTAATATAAGGCCCATAGTTTAATCCTCACCGACAGAGGGTCGCATTTTCTTCTTGGTCCCCGGCTTCGGCCTGACTGCTCTTTCCGAAGGTTCTATCTTGGCTGTCTCGACAGGCCTATCGATAAATCCGTATTTCCGTAACTGGTTTGCACGGGTTCTATCGAGATCAATAATATCGCCCGGGTTTTTCATCACTCCGCCTTGTTTAAATGGCTTCCTGACTATATATTTCACGATTCTCTTCCTTAAACATGAGGGGGCTTCGTGCCCCCTCTTAGATTGCCAAACAACTTACAGGACTACAAGACAGAGTTAGGCAGTATCAGCAGCTGCCACATATTGAGTCGGTGTATATCGATTGTTGCCTCGAAGGACTACCCCTCCGGTCTGCATGGCCCCACTATTGGTGACAATAAATCCGATGTGGGTAAAAGCAGCGACTGCGCCGACTGCTTTCGTCATCATGGTGTGGTCAACTTCGAGATATCCGATTGCTCGGATTGTCGCCGGGGTGATCGTCGCTGCGGGAAGAGTAATCGTGATGTTCATCTCGCCGAGTTCGGTTGCAACAAGCGTTACGACGCCCCCGCCACTATCTACAGCTGTGACTCCGGGAACTCCCCCCGTTGCATGATTAATGCAGAGTACCAGGCTTGCAGCATCGGCTGCATCGGCGCCTGCCTGGCTGAATATCCGATTGGGGACATCGGCAACAGCAGCAGCCGTATAGGTTAATCCGTTAATCACGACTATATCAGCCACCAATACAGTAACAAGCGTTAGTGTCGCTTCTGATACACCTAGATTCGCTGTGATCGTATCCGTAATTGCCGCTAATGCCTGGGCGAGTGTTCCTGCATCGTCCTGGGCTTCCCATGCTGCCGCTATACTTGTAGCCGCGGCAGCCATCGCACCGATTTCCCAAACAAAAAGCGCCTTGCGGTATTTCTTCATGTTATAGTATATCGCCGTCGAGGCACCGTTAAGGCTCTGCGAGACGAGCTCGGTATCAACTTTTAGCCTCTCGCTTAAAAGGTTCATATTATTTCTCCTTGATTTGAATTAGGAGAGGGATATAAAATCCCTCTCGGGTTTGTTACAGTAATACCACGAACGGGCTAACCGTTGACGCGCCATCTTCGAGAAGAAGGGGCGTAGTCATCCAGGGCTGGCCGTCCACATTCCACCATGCCTTGATGATAGTCTTGTTGTTTTTGAAATAATATCCGTCAGACATATCAACAGCAATCCCCGACCCATCTTTGATGAGATAATAATCGAGATCAACAAGAATCAGATCGCCCTGTGCTCCGAGCACGGGACTCCGGGCATTCAGTATGAGCGGAAACCCCATCAATGACCCGGGGGCACCGTCCCTGGCATTCGGTTGCCAAATGATATGGTTACCCACATCGGCCAATGCCATGAGTTGAGGAAGTATTGATTGTGATGCTATCCATACGGGCTGTCCACCAAACATGAAGCTTGCAAACATGTTCACGATATCAGCATAAGCAATCAAACCAGCACCCGCCCTTGCGATATTAATCGTTGAGCCATGTCCAATAACTCCGGCGGGCTGTCCAACACCCGTGCCCCTAAGAAATGCAACGTCTTCAGCGGCAATGATCGCTTTTCGAAGCAATGAAGAAATCAAAGCTCCGGCTGCGGCTGAGTTGCGAAGCAGTTTGTCCGTTACAACCACATGGGCCGCAACTTCCTGGGGCTCAAGCTTGACCTCGAGTAATGAGGGTTCGGTTTCCGGCTTGAGGCCGGCTTCTGCAATCCAGTTCACGGTCACGCCGGAATAAACGCCCTTTACGCCCGACTGATCGAGTGCAGGCATTGTAATCGCTGAGTCAGGAGGGCTTCCGGCCGGAATAACCTGTGCACGGGGTCGAAAAATTGCAGCTTGCGGATCGATCTTGAGCAAGATCTGTGAAAACTGCTCGGGAACAATGAATCCACCGGCTGCGCCCACGCCCATCGACATCACACGATGCTCACTATCGCGGATATTCTCGCGATACTGTAACGCCGGATGTGCATGATTCCATCGAGCGGCCTGGAGAAAATCACCGAAGCCGCGGAAGCCTTCGGGTGCTGGATCGCTCTGCGGTTCCTGCGCTGCCTGCGCTGCCTGATCCGGAGTGCTCTGCACTCTCTGGTTCTGGATATCCTGTGCCTCTTTGATCTTTCGATCATAGCCATCAACGCGTTTCTGCATATCCTCGACTTCTGCCAGCTCGGTCTCGGTATAGTCACGTTCCTCGGCCACGATCCCGTCGAGTAATTCTTGGCGCTTTCCCAAAAGTTCATCTTTTTCACGCATAAGTTTTAAAATGTCAATCATTAGTTTGTCCTTTCTTTATTTGATCTTTGTGCAGGCCCGAAAACTTCTCAATAGCATCTTTACGAATCTTTAGCACCGCCGTGCTTGCCTCATTAGGCGCCCCTAATTCTGGCTTGTTCCGTAGTGCCAATTCTTTACATCGAGCTTGTACGGTTGTATCCTCATATGCCGGATAACTTACCGGCGAATAATCGTATAACGTCCAGAACTCAAGAATCTCGCGGACATCAAACTTCTCGTCGTCAAACTTCTCTTCGATCCAGTTCTCGCCCTCTTTCTTCACATCGAAGCAGAAGGACATCTTATCGATGACACCATTTTTAATAGCCTCGTGCCCCTGGCGACCCCACACGGTTTTAGAGACATCGGCCCGGATGAATACGCCCTTCTCGTCCTCGGTGGCCTCTAGTGTCCCGTTCTTCTTCGCTGCCATCGGCTGTCCGCTCTCGTGATCCCACAAAACAAGTTCATCGGATCGTTTCAATGCAGGACCCGCAGCACCCTTGCGGATAATCTCCTTAGACCCCCAAAGGTCTGCATATGTCTCGTATACAATCGGATAGCCCTCAATGATGAGTTTGCTATCCTCTTCAAGTGCCCTAATCTCGGTAATCGGGAAATACCGTCTTTCCGGTTCCATTGTTTATCTCCTAAAATGATTTAACCCGTCACGGCCATGATGCCGCATTCGCATCCGTCGTGATATGGGGGGTGAAAATGATTACTTGTTATATTAAGGGGCCCGGCGGCTCCGTCTGGTTGAAATGGCCCCGCACTCAAGAAAGGTTGCTCTATTCCGACAACCTTACCACTAAGCTCTTCGCAAAATGGGCAGGGCTTGCCTCCGGACATAGATATTAACTGTGTGATTCCCGCGAGTGCGAATACAGAGCGTGTAAAGGCGTTCTCAGCCCGTATCGATTCTCTCTCGGCTATCTTGCTGGGTCTCTTCTCTTCCCACCCGGTCAATCGTTCCTCAAGCGCCTCGGTAACGTCAAGGTGCTGCTCTTCGGCATCTTTGATTACTGCCCGGAGCTGTCCCTGCGATCCGTCAACGTGTCGCTTGACAAATGATTCTCGATAGTCAGCCGTGAATCGATTATATTGTACACTGACATCGACCTCGCTCCCGATCTCCTGCAGGGCAATGGGTTGAATAGCATCAGCATAAGATGTCAGGAGGGGTGCCGACGCTATATCAACCCGCTCCGAAAAGGTAGGATAAAACCGATCCATCCAAACCTGTAACTCCGTTGCACCCTTCTCGCCGAGCATTTCCTTGATCGCTTTGCGAATCGCCTTGACTTCGGCGGTAATAATCTTCTTGCCATAAGCCTCAAACTTCGTTTTATAGGCAATCGTAATCTTACGCCGTAGGGCCGCCGTTCTCTTCTGTACAAGTTGCCTTGCGCGTCGTTCCATTTCAAACTCGCGCTTGATTTCAAGCCCCGCCCGTATCCGTTCTGCTTGCATTTCCTCTTCGGGCGTCGGGAGCTCTTCAGTAACAGCCCGCTCTTTGTTAATCATGTTCAATGGCAACATATATATCTTACCGAGTCCATTCGGTTGCGGGTTCATATCCTCAAGGGCGAGCACCATGTCCGCATTGAATACGCCACGGTCAAGCATCGCATTATAGAAGGCTGTCCGGGCCGCAATATCCCCACGGAGAAGACCCTTCAAGTCAAACTTTATGAAATGCGTTTTGCGTTCGGTCTCATCGAGCAGGCTGACGTTCATGGCCGCTTCAATCTGTGTCGTAATCGGCAAGAGCGAATATATAACGAGCTCAATGCCCTGGTGCTCGATATTGCTGAATGTCGCCCGGCTCAATTCTCGCAAGATATGCGGAGGAAGGTTCGTCCACCTGGCAACCTCGACAACTGCAAATTGTCTTGATTCGAGTGCCTGTGCCTTGACTGCATCTATAACAGTCGGAGTAAACTTAGCCCCACCCGTTAGAAAAATAGCCTTCCAGCTCTCGCCAAGTGCCCCATACTTATCATTAAAATCAGCCTGGAGGCCCCTTTTGACTTCTTCATCCATCTTGCCCGCAATCTCGACAAATCCGCCCGCCTTCGTTCCTTGGCCGAAAAAGTTTGCGACAAACTCATCTTGAGCCTTGGCAATCCCAAGCGATTCCCGGGCGTAATGTATAATCCCCTTGCCCGTAATTCCCTCCATGCTTATATGTGGAATATGAAGTATGTTTTCGCCTGCGATATATATCTCTTGTCCACTGGCAGTATGAGTGATATATCGATCCTGGCGATCCTTGTCAATCCATGTCCTGTCGGGTAAGAGCGGGAATAATGTCTGTTGCTGATAATTCTTTTTATCAATAAATGTATACCAGTTACCCCATAGATATTTATGCATGATCGATGTATAGATCCACTGCCACGCCGTTAATCGGCTGTCGTTCGGTTTGTTATGCAGCCTATCATAAAGCGGATGATTGACCGCGGCTTCGCGCCCCCCGTTCGGCAATCTCCGATAAATCGCCCGGGGCAAACTCGCCAATGTCCCTGCAAGGAAGTTCAGTGCCGCGAATAAACCTGAAATAGTGAGTGCCGATGTTTCAGAAATATCCGCTCCCGCCTTCGTCTTTATATTTAAAGTATTATACCAAATCTCGTCCCAGCTCGTTGCGCTACGCTTAGTAAGTATCCGCATCGCCGCCTTGATCCTCTCCCCTATTTTCATACCGCCCAAACCTCCACTTTTGTCGTCGGCTCGGTATGGACCACAGCCCTATGGAGCGCCATGATAGAGGCAACCACACCGTCAATTCGCTTGCCCGTCCTGTCTCGTTGGGGTTTCATCGGCATAATGTTGCCCTGCCGATCACTTTTGACTTCGGTACAGGAAATCATCCAAATCATAATCGGGTTATTGTTATGGGCTATTTCCTTTGCAAGCATCTTTTTTTCAAATGTATCCGTAGGGAGTGCCATTCCTGAATAGCGCTGAAAGATTGGAACCATCTCGAATCCCCCCTCTTGCAGATGGTTTACTATTTCCTGCGCCTTCCACGGATCATATGCGATCTCTTGAATCTCGTATTTTTCAGCATCAATCAAAATCTGTTGCTCGATAAAATCATAATCGATGACGTTCCCTGGAGTAGCCATGATAAGATTGTGCTCAATCCAATAAGCATAAGGAACTTTATCTGTGCGCTCTCGATCGATAATATTGTCCCCGGGTATAAAAAACCGATATACGAATTGGTAGGCTTCGCCCTTTTCCTCGGGCGGAAAGGCATACACGACCGCGGTAATATCTTGCGATGCCGATAAATCAACACCGACATAACATTTTCGACCGACGAGGGCCTTTTCGGATACCACCGCACCACATGCCCGCCACGTATCATCTTTTATCCACCGCGTTTCAGACTGTGTCCAGATATTGAGATTTTTAGTAATGATTTTATTTTGTTTCGCCGGGGATTGTAAGGCTTCCTGTATCCTTTTTTCCAAATATTCCCATCGTACAGAAACGCCGAGGTTAGGATTCGCCTTAATCCATACATCGGGATTCGCCCAATCATCCTCCTCGTCGAGTGTATAAATTAGGCAAAAATAAGTTTCCAGGATCGGCTCAATCGATCTTTCAAGGATCTGTATCGCCATGCTCCGCTCTTCCTGATAACAGGCAGAGTTTTTATCAAACCCGGCAGTAGTGATGATATAAACAAGCGGTTGTTCCCGGGCCCCGAGTGCCGACTCCATTACCTCGAGCATCGAATTGTCTCGGTGGGCGTGATATTCATCGATAAGTACAAAATGCGGATTTAATGCATCTTCAGTATGAGAATCTTTTCCGAGGGGTTTCATCTGTGCTGCCGTCCCCGGCACTACAATCGTTGATCCCTGTTTATATGTTTTGATTAATCCCTGCAGGTATGGCTGTTTGTGAATCTGTCGTTCGGCTTCCTCCCATGCAATCTTGGCCTGATCCTTTTTAGTCGCTACGCAATATACTTCCGGGCCCATTTCTCGGGGACTGTCCATAAGAAAACAGTAGTTTGCAGTAGCCGCACCATCTGTTGTTTTACCGTTCTTCCGGCCAACTTCAATATAGGCTTTCGTAAATCGCCGATATCCTCCGGGTCGGCGCCATCCAAAAAGCACCCAATCCTTAAACTGCTGCCACGGTTCGAGCCGAATCCGCGTATCATGCAGGCGAGGATTCGCCCAATCTCCTTTTGTATGTCTAAGTTGCTGCTTAAAATCAATAATCCTCATTGCCTGGGCTTCATCGAAATAATACGGAAACTCTGGATCATTCGATTCTGCCCGTTCCAAGTCGCGGACATGTCGCTCAACTGTCAGGTGGGTATATTTGCCAACCACTTGGCGGCCAGACAAAACATCCTCAATATATTGGTATGCTGTATATGTACTCATGGCCACCACCAAAATAATTGAGGAAAAAAAGAGAAGGGGCGCCCTATATTTCATTATGTAATCGCTCCATAGTGTTGGTTTCTTCCTCGGGAGAATTGGGTATACTGATTCTGCCCCTCGATGCAGGCGTCATTCCGAACTCAATCAAATACGCCTTGAGAGTATTGAAGGCTTTTGTCATAGCCGTATATTCTGGCATCGTCTGTGAATTGCGTTCTTTCATATATTCTGCAAGCGTTCGATCTCGTTGCTTGCCAGTCTCGGGGTCTTTTGGTCGAAATACCGCCTCGTGGGCCGCCCGATATTGTCCGTATGCCTCACAACATGCTTCAAGGGCAGGCATATCCAAAATTGTCAACATGCTCTGTGCGATTAATTCGTCTGCAAGATCCTTCCACAACTCTTTTGCATATTTAGTCAAATAGGCCGGAGGCTTCGGGACGCTCGCCACCTTCTCGGGTTGGGGTTCATTCTCCGGGATCCGATCTTCACGGTAAGTACCCTGAACAACCTTTAATTGCGTTGGCTTTGTTGGCCGTCCCATGATGCCAACCCCCTTATGTAGTTATGACAAGAGATAATGAAAGC
>Ga0307377_10008853_pt1 | contig 10155 bp, 5 predicted proteins | sample TR3MG_FD_202535 | JGI IMG/M metagenome (GOLD analysis project Ga0307377, IMG submission 202535) | Soil microbial communities from Risofladan, Vaasa, Finland - TR-3 | ecosystem: Environmental > Terrestrial > Soil > Coastal area > Acid sulfate soil | place: Finland: Risofladan, Vaasa | collected... | reverse complement strand
GGGTTATGAGTTCCATCATAGAGAACAACTGTTCCTCCTCGTTTAGCCCATGCAGTTGCTACAAATAAATTTTGAAGAGGTTCTAACTGCCGGCCGCTACTTGTATCAGAACCATACGCAGGGTCTACATAAAGAACCGGTTCTGTTGTCTCAGCATTACTAATTACACCATCAAATATCTTGAAGGAATCAAATAGAATGTCAATACCGTTATTAGAAGTCTGATCCCATTCATACTGTATCCGGACAACGTCCTGCCACGCAACTACTTCCTTAAATAAAGTGGCGTCGGCGAAACCCGAACTATCCCATTTGACTCTATTTCCCTCAACATAAAAATCCAGACCAAAATACTGAGAAGTACCCTGAATAGCATTTAAAGCAACTGCTGACTGATCTGCGGGAGTTCCATCAAGTTCTATATATTGCCTGGAAATATCGAGAGGAGTAAGTCTCAGATAATCCGTACGAAGCGTATCCGTTGATAACGGTTTATTGAGAATCATTTTTATATTCCAGGTCAAGTCCGCCAATTCTGGCCGGTAATCGGTATAGATTGTCTGAGGAGCTGAAGTCGCATCATAATATTGGAAAAGAAACGTGCTGTCATTCTTCATCAGACGCATTGTAACATCAGTATTAGGGTAATAAACCCCTGATGCTGATATGATACCACCTGCCGAAGAAATGCCGAATAAACCTGTCTGTCTACGTGCTAATCCAACCCAGTTCTGCTCATCGTGATACAAAAGAAATGAGGCGCTGTACTGAGAAGTATCAGACCCGCTTGGAGCATAATCTATCGTAGCTGTTATTTCTTTCCCTGACACAGAGAATAAAGAATTAACTTCCGGATCAAGATAAGTACTATCTGGGTTTGATAAGGTCAGATCATTATCAATCGTGACAGAATTTGTATGAGCCCACCATTTCGTATTCCATATAGTCCCAGTAAATCTATCTTCAAGAATGGGCTCCATTTCTTTAATAAATATTTTTCCGTCACCTGCATGCGTACCATCAAGTTCTACAGCAAAAGGAGAGATATAACCCCCACCCTCAACTGACATTGTACCGTCAAAATCTATTGTGTGGCCGTGCCAGAGAGAAATATACCCGCCTCCCCCACCACCTGCTGTCTGGTCTTGGGTTAATAAAGTATCACCACCTTCTGATGACATGAATCCAGTGCCGTCTATTTTCCAGGCTTTAATCCATATACTTCCTCCAGAGGCTCCTCCGGCATATGTACCGTCCTGACCATTCATATTTACACGACCATTTACACTGACAGTACCTGACCGAGCTATTATTTCTACAGCTCCACCACCACGAGTTTCATGGCCTAAATAGTCTGTGGGTACATGGTAATATCCGGAGCCACTTCCCAGTGATACAGGAGTCTCATGGTTACCATAAGGAGGATTTGGGGGTGGTATCTCGGGGGGGCTATACCCCAGACTCATATCAATTGTAATAGCACGGTTACCACGCTCATAAATACTACAGTTAGCACCGTCCCACGCTTTCACTGCTATAATGTTTACCCCTACTTGAAGATAGGGTAAAATATTAAAAGGTCCTCGTATCGCAGCTCCCGGTTGAACACCATCATCAACTAATTGCCCATTTATATAAGTTTGAGCACAATCATCAGCATCAACCAAATAAGATCCTGATAAAGGAGTTCCAGGCATAAAAAACGTCTTACGAAAATATGCCGTAAGAGGCGGACCTCTATCAATAAGCGCTCCTGGTGCCCAAATTTTATGCGTACTCCAAACAGCAGCATTTACCCATGAAGAATCATCGTAACCAATAGCAGTAAAAGCAGGGCTAAGACCAGGAGTAGCCGGACAGGTATTATCTCCACCAGTAACAGAAGTTGCTGTCAACCAGGTTGCATCACTGACTAACGTAAAAACCGTAGCATATACCGCGTAAAGTATTACATTAGCGGCACCCATATTAAAGGTATCTCCTCCATCATAGCTTGTACCCGAATCATCAGGTGCTGTGTTCCATTTTATAAAAGTAAGATCGCCTTTAAATAACGAACCTGTATTTCCTAATACTGTCACACTGTTGCCTGTTTCATAACTATTACTGTCTACCGCAACAATACCAGAGGTATTTCCATTACCATTATAGGTTACAGTGTACTTCATAACATATACCGCATAAAGTATCACGTTAGCATCGGGCATAGCAAAGGTGTCCCATCCATCATAGCTTGTACCCGAACCATCAGGTGCAGTGTTCCATTCTTTAAAAGAAAGGGCACCCTTTGCCAATGAGCCTGTATTTCCTAATACTGTTACACTATCACCTTCTTCATAACTATTGCTGTCTACCGGAACAGAACCAGAGGTATTTCCATTACCGTTATATGTTACAGTATAAAAAACCGGTACCCATTCTTTAGCATAAAGACCAAAAGTAGGCATTAGAAATTCGTCCCATATTTTGCTACTATGACTACATACCACCCTGTCTCATCGGCTATAAATTTGACTCTGGATCCTAATCCTAAATCGTAGTTGTATGGAGCTAGTTCAGGACCTAAATCGTCATCATTATGGTAATCATAGGAGTATTCAGTATACGTTAAAGTTGATGGTTTATAAACATAAATTTCACTATCATCAAGAGTAAACAAGGGTTCTGTAGAATCAGTTTCACTCAACATCATATATGCTTTACCCGCTGTACAATTAACTTTATAAACAGCTATTTCAGGTATAGCTATGATATCACTATCATACACAGTATTTACACTAAATATCTGTGGTGATAGTATAGTTCCTGGCGGTATATTTATTGACATTTTTCTCCTCTATGGCATAAAATTTTACCCAGATATACACCCTAAACCAGCATGCGTCGCCCCATAGCCGCCCAACGGATTTCCACTATCTGTGAGAAGACTATTACATCCTGGTCCTCTATTTGATTCAAATCCGGCACCTTCCCCATCAATCACTCCGTTTATTACTATATTTCCCGTTGTGGAAGTTATTTTACGGCTACCTCCATTCGCTGTGATATAAGAATTGGTCTGATATGAATAAAAAGTTTTCATCAGATCCGGATCAGGAACAGGAATAACTTTTCCACTGGTTGTGACTTCTATATCTCCATTACAAGCAATATCACCGTCAAGAAGGAGCGTACCGTTTATTGTTATAGAACTCATTAAAGGATTAACCGAAATATAATGACTTACAGAATCGGAGGAAGTGTCATTACTTGCAGTTAAGATTACCTGATAGGTTCCGTAAGGGAAATAATGAGTTGGGTTTTGTTCAGTACTGGAACTACCGTCCCCAAAGTACCATAGCCAGCTTGTAGGGCTCCCTGTTGATTGGTCGGTAAAATTCACTGTTATAGGGGTTGTCCCTTCCCATACATTGGCAGTAAAAGCTGCTGCTACCGCTGGGGGTGTTACAACAGCAACAAATAAATACCCATCAGTAGAAGTACCCGCCCAAATACGATCTTCATATAAAGCCATTCCCTGAGAAATACGTTGGCTATCTAGGGTATCACAAACTTCTTCCCAAGCATTACCCGCAGCATTAACTCGAAGCAATTTACCAAGTAAAGTAGTCGCAAATATACGGTTGTAATATACCAATATATTACTTATGCCTTGACTGTCATATTGAGCGCAGATTTCCTCCAATTCATCACCATCTTCATTAAGTCGGAGTAAACGACCCCCACCGGCAGTTCCCCCATAAAGTCTATCATTGTAAACAACAAGAGAGACAATCGGTTCACTACTCACATCTATTCTACACACCTCTTCCCAGGCATCACCAGTAGCATTTAGACGATACAATTTACCATAATTACCGGGGAAATTTACCCCTGCATAAAGGCGTCCATCGTATACCGTTAATGAATATGACGACCTTTCTCCATCAAGTGTGTCGCAGATCTCTTCCCAAGCATTTTCACCCACATTTAGTCTAAATAATTTAGCTCCACTCCCCACTGATACTGTGGTTGAACCATATAAACGACCATCATGCACACAAAGAGAGGATATTGTTTTTTGCGAATCTAGTTGAGCGCAGACACTATCCCAACCATCACCGGCATCGTTCAATTTTAATAATTCACCCCCCCCACTTGTAAACCCTTCACCAGTACCGGCGTATAGTTTGTCGTTATAAACAATCATACACCTTACGCTACCCTGACCATAACTAGCGCAAATCTGCTCCCAAGCATTTTCAGCACCATTAAGTCGGAATAATCTAACTCCCGCAACCCCGTAGGTACCCCCATAAAGTCGAGCATTGAAAACGCAAAGACTGTATATGTATTGGCTATTCAGTTGGTCACAGACTTTTTCCCAATATTCTGCCATTATCTTCTCCTAACCATTATAGACCTACCTGAATATCTCTACTGTTCATATTAAAAGTGCCGTCTTGAATAATAAATTCATCCTTTATTATAAAAGGGCTCTCCCCTTCACAGATTACATGGTCTGTTACTGCTTTATTAACCCTGACTGTCGGAGTTACACTGCCACTCTCATTAAAAATTGATTGCTTCGCAGTGCTATCAAACTCTACAGGAAAATCATTAAAAGAACTCCATTGATTATATTCAGAACTACAGAAAAGGTCTCCTGTTAAACGTACTGTTGAGTCAGAAGTTTTATAGGCACTTCCTGTTCTAAGACTTAACTGATCTTCAACTAAACAATTCTGATTTAATCTTATATGAGTACTATTAAATTGTAGTTTCGACATAGTCATATCAGCGTCTAAAAAGGCACCAGACCCATCAAGCGAAACAGTCCCTCTATTATGAATAAACGAACCAGTAGTAGGGGCGTAAGAAACTGTGCCATCACAAGAAAGAGTCATATCTGTTGAGGTAAAATCACATGTACCAGTTATAGAAAAATCCGAAAAAACACGTATATTGGAACCATCTCCCTGAAACGACCCACTCTCAAAGGACATAAAATCACATCTTATTTCCTGACTATTCTGAATAATTGTGTCGTTATAACTATAAACACTAATTCCATTCACATAAACAGAAGCGTCCATAGTACAATTGCCGACACTGCTCCCGTCAAATATTGCAGTATTTATCGGGGTTGGTATTGAAGCCCCTCCAGGACCACCTGAAGAAGTAGCCCAATTAGTTGTGTTGGCCCAATTAGAAGCCCCTCCCGCTACCCAATAACGGTCAGGACCTAGTGCATATTTAAAACTGTCTACCATTGCCTGAGAAACACCACTCGCACCATTAAATATTATATTGTTAGTTAAATCTATTCCAAAGTCACCAGCAAAAAAATCATACGTGCCACCTCTATCGTATATAGCCAGATATGTCAAATTACCAGAGGTTTCATAACTATATGAAACAATACCTGAGATTTGATAACCGACAAAAAGTAGTTTATTTATAGTGTCTATAATAGAGTATGTTGCTTGACCATATGAATACTTGTGATTATCAACCGCAGTTAAGTTGCCAGATGCAACATAAGAGAAAGAATACACACCACCAGTTTGACTCATAGAAAAAATTAATTTATTGGTTGTATCTATTGAAAAACCCTGTGGAGTTATGTTTGAATAACCAGTATCAATCTCAATACCTGTCAAATTTCCTGAGACATCGTACTTCATTGTTCTAACGTAATTGTATTGACCAAAAAATATAAGTAAATTATCTACATCTACCTCTACACCGTAAACATTTGAAACTCCAGGGTCATACACATCAACATAAGTTAAATTACCAGACACATCATAAGTAAATGTGGCTAAACCCTCGCTTAAAGCAGCGCAGATAATTACTCTATTTGTTCTATCAAGCACCAAAGCGGAAATATCGTCTACATCAGTCTTAAAATCAAGATAGGTTAAATTACCTGAGACATCATAAGAAAGCGAATACAGACCATTACCTGTACCTATAAAAAGAAGTTTATTAGTTGCGTCTATATCAATCCAACGTGGAGAATCAGCTATTGCATACGCATCTATATAAGTCATGTTTCCAGAGGTGTCACAAGAATATGCCTCTATAAAATCATCAGAGTCATCAACGATAACAAACATTAACCCCAGAGACACATCAGTAGCAGACCTCCCATAACCCCATGCGGTATTTCCAGCATTTATTGAGTCAACTAATGTCAATGCACCTTTAGTAGCCATAATTACCCTATCATCTTATTGTCCACTTCTCTTCATCGTTATTGAATTAGGTATTTAAAGATTATTAATCTTTAAATAAGAAAAGGGCAACCGAGTTCACGGTCACCCTCAAACAACTTCCCCACGAACGAGCAAAAAATTATTACTCGAAACGGTAAACGCATCTACCCTAAAAGGGCAAGTTGCTTTCGCTTTTGTGGGTAAAGATTAATTTCCGTATATAAGTATATCCCGGCCACAAGTACAGACAACATTGGACGAAGGAACATCATTTTTAGTGACATAATCATATATCTTGCCGCAACTGCATGTAATCCCAACGTACCCGTCAACTGTTCTTGAAGGTTTTATAGAATCCACGAAAACCGTGAATTCCGATTTATCATTGTAATTCCTGTCCGAATTTTCTGATAGCCGCTTACGGATTATAGGCATCTCTAATACAAAAGGGAGCTTTTTAGCCGAATATGCGATAATAGGTTTCACTTAACTTCTGTCCCTTCAACTGGTTGTTGCTGCCTCTGAGCAGAGGCTATAAGCGCCTGTACGTTTGTATCATAGATATACGCAGCTTTCTGTCTTTTCAGATCATAAACCCCCGCTTCTGCTTCAGCAATTTTTTTATCGAATTCCTGAACAGTCAGATTCATAGCTGTTGCCGTATCCACATTCAGGCTTATCTCAGGAGGTTGAACTGACTCTGTTACTGGAGCTGAGGGGACATCCGGCAGGGTTGTATCAATAACGGGTGTCTCTGGTGTCTTTTCCTCTTTTGGCTGTTCTTGCTCTGGTTGAACAGCTTCTGGTTGTTTTATATCTTCTTCTGGCATAACACTATCCTTTCTTTTAGATTTGGATTTAGATTTGGATATATACTGTAATATAAAATATTAAGAGAATAATACAGTCATTTTAGATATCCTTTATAAATTTTTTACCGGACAGGGACTCTACTTCCCTGACCATATCCATCATATTTATTCTAGTTATTTTTTTGGTTTTAACATTCCGAGAAAAAAATTCCCAATCACCCTCAGGATTATGAGGGGAGAATTTAGTTGCATTACCTGCACCGTCCATTACATAAGCTTCAGAAGTTCCAGTATCATCCTGAGCCCATATTTTACTATAACCGACTGAGCCTGCCACTGGAGCGGTGGTATCTTTAAGATAGAGTAGCTTATCAACAAAAAGATCGTCTGTTACTTGGACAGATCCATAAACTTCAAGTTTATTAGTTATAGGAATAGTTGTTCCAATACCAACTTTTCCATCAGCCAGAATAACTAATCCGGTAGTACCAGTATTGTATCTTAAATGTAGCTGGCCACCACCTACAGGCCCAACATAAGTCTTAGTATCAGCAGGGGTAGCATTACCAATAACTTTAAAATCAGCGGCATTTCCATCAGAATTCATTAGTGTGATATTCACATTACGGTTGCCAGACTGAACCAAGATTTGGACAGCACCGGAACCGGAATCGTATACATGAAATCCTTGTGTAGGATTAGTTGTACCAATACCAACATCTCCAGTATTATTAATTACTATTCCTGAGGCCCCATTCCCATACAGTAAATGATTTTCACCGCCTGCACCGGGTCCAGAATAAAATTTTCTATTAGCCGGAGTAACGTGTCCCTGCATCTGAACTGAACCAATAGAATCAGCACCTTGTACAAACCAAAGAGTATTTAGAGTCGCTACATCACCTTGAATCCTAATTTCAGGCAAAGCAGCACCATAAACATGCAAATTCGCTACCGGAGCTGTTCCAATACCAACCTGTCCGGCACTATCTACAACTACTGCAGTCGCCCCTGCTCCAGATCTTAGTCTTAATTCCCCAGAATATGCACCTATAGTAGTAATATAATTCCCACTTGAACGTATTGTTTCAAACTCAGTTACCAAATTAGAACCATAATACCAACGCATTCCTATGTTAGTATCTATATCAGCTGTTTGATAGTAATTATAACAATTAGTCGCACCATATAAATGCAGTTTAGCGCTTGTGTTGGGTGCTGTTCCAATCCCTACCTTCTGATCGCCGCCATTTATTTGTATTGCAGGCTTATTATCTGTTACTAAATTCAAATTTGCTGAAACAATTGAACCAAGTGTTACATCTGCAGCATCTGATGTAAATTTAGCCATCAATGTCCCACTTCTTCTCAAATGATACGATGGATCAGTACCTATCGAAGATTGCACTTGTGCTATAGCTGAAGCACCATAAACATGTAAATTCGCTGCCGGAGCTGTTCCAATACCAACCAGTCCAGCAGTAGTAAACGTAACTTTCGTTCCTGTTGAATCAAATGTTAAATCAGTGAAATAATCGACTGTAGAGGCCATATATAATTTATTGAAACGGTGATCAAAAGCTCCAAGTTCTGATAAATTATCACCCTTTCCAATAATATTTCCTTCAACATGGAGTGTGGCTAAGGGGCCAATCGTCCCTATACCCACAGGTCCACCAATAGCAGCGCCTCCTGCTATACCAAGATTTCCTGCTACAGCAACTATGTCCCCCGTTGTCGCTGTCATGTCTTTCGCTAAAACACTTCCAGCTGTGGCTACTATGTTCCCTGTGGTGGCTGTGATCCCTGTCCCTGCGGTCATCGTTGATCCAGCATTAACCTGGCCTGCTGTTGCTACTATGTTCCCTGTCGTGGCTGTGATCCCGGTCCCTGCTACTACTGTGGTACTCCCGCGTATATTTCCAATAACTGTGAGAGGTTCATCCGGAAGTGTAGATCCTATACCCACTCTTCCGTTTGTCGTATCAAAGGTTATTTTTGGGGAGCCTCCAACAGAGAGATCAAGATTACTCTCATAATCGATATTGGAAGCCATAAAGAGAGTACCAATACGCCTGGTAGTAGAACCTATATTAGATGGAGTAGCTGTAAGCTTTCCAACAATATCTCCCTCAACAGCGAGCTCTGCCTGCGGATCAGTTGTTCCAAAACCTACATTACCTCTATCAACAGTAAAAGCATGGTTTGAACTACTTGCATTTTCAAATTTCACGACAGTTTCAGTAGCAGCATTATTATCTTGACTGGCTATTAAAGCTGCTCGAGCCCCATCAGTCTGATTGAGCTCCAACTCGTCGGCAATAAAAATCTCTGTATTTATAACGGTGACCGTCCCATTTACCTCGAAATTACCACTAAAAGTGGCGTCTCCAGGAACTAACATTGTACCTGTGCTGTCAAAAGTAAGTCTGGTTGCAGTTGTATCTAAATCGATAATAGCAAAGTCACCCGCTGGATTTGAAGCAAGTTGATACGCTTGCCCGCTAAGGCCATCATCCAGATCAAGTCTTAATGCGGAGGAGCCTACCGTAGCTCTGGCATGAAGAGTATCCAGAGGCGTGACTGTAGTAATACCAACATTACCAAGAGAAGCAGTTGATAACAGAGTAAGTCGATCTATACCACTATCATGGTCCTTGATATTTAGAACACCGCTGGCACCAGAATAGACTTGATAAGAGCGCCCATTTGACCCATCATTTAAATCCAGTATTAATCCTGCGGAGGTATCAGATCTCCTTATGTGCAGCGCATCTAATGGGTCTGTTATACCTATGCCAACCCTGCCAACAGCATCGGTACTGTCAACCCGTAACCCCGTAATGGTGTAAATATCAGCTTCGTCTATCTTTTCATTGTTTACAGCACCGTCTTCTATCCACTTGCGAATTATCTGTGCCATGCACTATCTCCTTTAATATCAATGACTTATGTAGCTTATGATTCTTCAAATTAGGACGCATCGTATATTACTCTGAGCTTATCACCGGCCATTAACACACCGTTAAGATTGTATGAGGTATTATCCCACCTAATACTTGTACTATTTGCAGTAAAGTCACCTGTCAAAGCTTGAGCAGTGCCTCCTATTAAATCAAGGGCAACATTATCAGGGGTTACGG
>Ga0307377_10008851_pt1 | contig 10156 bp, 19 predicted proteins | sample TR3MG_FD_202535 | JGI IMG/M metagenome (GOLD analysis project Ga0307377, IMG submission 202535) | Soil microbial communities from Risofladan, Vaasa, Finland - TR-3 | ecosystem: Environmental > Terrestrial > Soil > Coastal area > Acid sulfate soil | place: Finland: Risofladan, Vaasa | collected... | reverse complement strand
TCAGGTCCGAGAAACTCTACGGTAAACTGTGCCTGCCGCTTCTCAAAGCGTCCCACTCCTGACGCAAAGCTCGAACTTCTTCCGAGACCCCGTTCAAGGCCTCTTGGACCTTGGCCTCAATCAGCTTCTCGATAACCTCAGCCTCTCCCGCTCCCCGATGCTTCTCGTAGAGAGCGTCCACAGCGTTGGCCACTCGTGCCCGTTCGTTGAGCTTGGCGAGCCTGCCCTCCCCAAGAACCGACCGGACCTTGTTGATTCGGGCATCCTTCCGAAGATGCCGGAGCTGTGTAAGGGCCTTGTCGGCTTCCCTAGGGGTGTCGTCGCGAGACAAATTCTCACACGACAACATCTCAGCCACCGACTCGGGAGTGATCCCAAACTCCAGGTTCCGATCCCGGAGATCCCGGACACGCCAACGGATCAAGTCCTCGACTGACCATGTTTTAGAAGCGGGGGCCATAGCCCGACTACTACACCGGATCGGCCAGGGTTACAACTGCCGCCGGTCCTTCGACATCTCCCGCAGCATGTAGTTCGCGCCTGCGGCATCCTCACGGGCCAGCGCCTCTCCAACCATGACCGCGATGTGCTTGGGCACGCCTTCCTCAGGGAAGCCGTCCGGAAAATCGAAAACCTCCAGCGCAGTAGCTCGCGTTGCACCCGTTTTCGCAAGTTGGATGTATAGCTCAACGAAGGCCGTGGCCATCGCCTTTTCAACCGCTTCTCGCGTGTGCAGAATGCCAAACGTCTTGGTCTGCCACCTCCGAAGATCAGCCAGGGACCCCTCAAACCTCTCATCATGGGACATTACGCGCACGCCCGCGAGCGACGGTGTGTGTGTGTCTCGCCACAGGGCTCCTGATCCGATTAGCCCACGTATTCCCGACCCAGAAGGCGCTCAATTTCGCCGTCGAACATACCCGGGTTGCTGTACTCCGGGGGAGCACAATCGACCGGATTGTCGTCAAAATCCTCGGGATGACGTTGACCCTTCTTGTGATGAACCGGGCACTCGTACCAGGCGTCCAACTGCGACAGGAACCAGCCGCTACCGCGACAACCGCAATGGGCCGGATCCTCGTCCGCAAAGAAGCCCGCTCTACAATTCTCAGCATATTGTGTAAATTCGCTCATGCCGGTACCACACCTGGGCCTCGGGAAACTCTAGCTGTCAGAATCAGCTTGTAAGGCCGTAAAGTGTGGCAATACCTCAAAAGCTCCGCGACGGCTCAGAAACCCTGGACTTGCGGCTCGCCCGCCTCAAGTTGTTCGATGAGCGATCCCGGAAATTCACGGTCCGTGCCGCCACCAAGGGCAAGAAGCCCAGAAGCTTCACCTGGCGCTGTGATGCGTGGCTCGACCAAGGCCAAGAGGGGGCTTGTGTCGGGTTTTCCCTAGCCCACGAATTGGTGGCCCGACCTGCTGTAGTCAAGGGTATCAACGCCAAGTTCGCGGTTGAAAAGATCTATTGGGAAGCCCAGCGCAACGACCCTTGGGAGGGCGGTTCGTACCCTGGAGCGAAACCCCGGTATGAGGGCACCGCCGTCTTGGAAGGTATCAAAGCTGTCCAGAAGCTCGGGTACATCGAGGAATACCGTTGGGCTTTCGGGCTTCAGGATCTCATCCTGGCCGTGGGCCATCTTGGCCCCGCCGTTCTGGGCGTGCCCTGGTACGAAGGCATGTTTGCCCCCGCCCCCTGCCAACACATCCATGTGCATGGTGCAGTGGTCGGCGGTCACGCCATCCTGTGCAATGGTGTCAACGTCAAAAAGCGTACCTTCACGCTGCACAACTCTTGGGGTAAAAGCTGGGGGACCCAAGGCGAAGCCCAGATATCTTGGGATGAGATGGACCGGCTGCTGCACGAAGAAGGCGAAGCCGTCATCCCGCTTAAGCGCAAAGTCCGCGTAGCGTAGGACTTTTAAGGAGCCACCCAAGCATGGATAAGATCGCCTCACCCCAGGGACTACTCTGCTCGCATACGTCCAGATGGGTACTGAGTGAACAGGCCCGATTAGGAGACAAGCATGGATAAGATCGCCTCACCGCAAGAACTCACCCAGGAACTCCGCCGCCTTCTGGCCTACGCAGAGAGTGCGAATCCGAGCCGTCAAAAGCTGGCGGCTGGCCTGAACGGCCTCGCTGGCCGGGTCGCTGGGGAACCTTTCACCACAGATGAAAAGCTTTTCCAACGAGAACGCGAAAAGGTAGAGAAAGCACTCGAAGAATTACGGGAAGAAATAGCGGCTCGCTTCCCCTCATCGGGGACCCGGCGAACCCCCCCAGAAGCTCGCGAGGTAATGGACCACTACCTTCTAGCGGATCGTCTGCAACACAAAGCTTTCATGCAGTCCGTGGGTGGTAACTCGAATGAACCCTCAGTTCTCCTAGAAATGTTCGGACTCTTGCACGGGGCTGCGGCGGAGATCAAGAAAGCCAAACGCTCATTGGCCGAAGCAGCCGCCAAGGTATTGGCCCACACCGAGGTTTGGATCAATACCGAACCGAGGGCCCGGGGTCGGTTTCTGTGGGCCGTCGAGGTCGCAGTCGTCTGTAGCGACAGCCGACTGCTCGAAAGAGTAGAATCCGCACTTCATGACGCTGCGAGCGTCTTCGATAACGCCACTATTAGCGACACCAAACCAAACTTGGGCGTGCCAGCGTCCTACTACTACACGGGCTTCACTGTTGATATGTCGGGTTCGCACCAGGCTGTTACCGACATCGAGAATCTCGTGGCCCGCCTCAAGAAAGTGGCAGAGCGGCATTCCTTGGTCGATAGTGTCAGTGTCCAACGAGGCTGGCCTAGCTCGCTCGCTTCACCTACTGGAAGGTGAGGTGATTACAAGGCGGGGATATGGCAAATATGGCAAACCACCGCCACCTGATGTGAAGGACGCTCTTACAAGGGTCAAAGATCAGGAGACTTTAGAGTCGGATGTCAACCGTTGGCTCATGGATAACAACAACCCCCATTTGCGAGCTGCGTCTGGCCGTCGATGACCGGATGATCTCAAGCGTCGAATCCGCACTCAAGTCCGAAGCCGAAGATCACGGCGCTTACATCGACGACAACAATCCCCGTGAAGTCGAACGGTACCTACCCAAGTCTGAGTACGGGGCAGCGTCCTACGCCTACATGGGCTTCTCTGCCGATCCGAATCGGGCCACCGGGAAACTGAGAGACACCCAGGATCTCGTGGCCCGTCTCAAGAAAGAGGCAGAGCAGCATTCGTGGGTCGGCAACGTCCGCATCCAACGAGGCTGGCCTCGTATCTAACCGTCACGGGCACGAGGCCACGCTAGACACTCCCTGAGGGTTGGCCCAGACCTCCCGGCCTAACTCAGTGGTACAGACCCTCTGAGCCTGGCTCAGAGCCTCTTGGTACGCCCCCATGGCCCGCACGTCCTTGGTGGCCCACCCGTGAAACCTGGCCCACTTCACGAACGACCCCAACAGCGGGTTGTCGAACCGCTCCACGCGGTACAACGCTTGGGGCGACAACACCCCAACCTCATCCAGAATCCAGACCCACGCATAAAAACGGTCATCCCCGGCGTCCACCGCCCAATACGCGGCATCGACCGCCTGGCAATGCAGGCACCCCTCCAGATGCCGGGCTTCCATGACCCGGGTCACCTTGTAGTCGCTTTGCTCCAGAAACCGGGCCGCGTGGGCCCAGGCAAGCCGGTACGGCTTACGCCGACTAGCCTTACGGGGATTCCCCACCGGGTCCCCAGGAAGCCGCTCTTGGGCCCTCCTAAGCCGTTCCGAGCACTCGCCGCACTCTTGGTGCTTGACCCCAGCCGTCCGACGCCCACAAAGTCCACAGGTTCTTGATGCCATACCCACTAGACGCTGGGCCACGCACCGGACTGACAACCCAAGCCAGAATCTACCTTTACATTGGCTAGGGGTGAACCCGCTGGAGCCGAAAGCTCTGGCACCAAAGCTCTCGATCCCGCCGATGTATTCGGTAGCCTGTTGGGCGCTGGCCGACTGAATGAGCCTCTGCCCACGCAGATCCCCCACGTGCCTGAACGACACTTCAAACGATTCGGGTGTCGTGATCTTCATCCCAGATCACCGCGAAGTCGTCTTCAACCACCAGCTCTCGCGGGCTACCCGGTCCCCTGTAGATCGCTGCGGGCTTTAGCGGTTGAACCAGACGGAGGATTTCGAGATCTTCGGTGGTGACCCCTTCATCCACGACGAGTGGACTGAGCATTGAGCCGCAAGCGGAGGGCCCCGGAGGGCTAGGACGGCAAGCCCTTGGGGCATACCTGGAGTCGGACGGCAAACGACTCAAGACTGCAAGCACCCGCTCTTGGAGGCGGATCACAAAAGGATCCGACAAAACATTTGTGCCCGCTTAGTAGAGAGATGCCGGAAGTCACCATCCTCCAGTTCATCCGCATGGAAGAACCCGGGCTCTCGGTCGAGCTGTTCCTGGTCGAACGGCAAGAGGTCTACTACACCCTGCGGTATGCCAAAATGGGCAGCCTGTCCTTCGGCATCGAGGCCAGCGCCAAAAACAAAGGCCGGGCCAAACAAGACTTTGACCGCCTCGTCGCCAAGAACCTCAAGGGCGTCACCCTCATGGGCGGACGAGAATCCGGCGAAGCCACCGTCACCGCAACAGAGCCGGACCAAGAGGCCCGCAAGCACTTGCAGATCTTCAGTCACTCGCTCTATGGGGTCGGGTGGGAGCAAGACAAGGACGCCAAGGAACTCCCCTCACCCCAAGAAGACTTCCTGCCTTACCTCCAGCAACAGCTCCGGCACTGGAAGGGCTCCCCCGTATCCCTGTCAGTCACCCAGCACGAGTATTGGGACGAATTCCACAAGATGGTGGTCCAGGCGGTGGCCAAGCAATACGGCCAGTCCATCAAGGGGTTCCGAGGCATCCACGGCAAGCAAGCCACGAGCGTGATACAGGACCCGGGCAAACCCCTTGCGCTGAATCTGTTTTCCTCGTGGGCCGATTCGCTGAACGGTGCCCGACAGTACCGAGGCCACAAAGGGGATCAATGGATCGTCGTCCAAGCGGTGTTCAAGCCCCGGGACATCGCCCTGGCACCCGTCACGCTACCCGACTTCATCGAACCCGACATCCTCATGGACCTCGCCCGAGACGTGTATCACACCGGGGACGAATTCATCGTGGGACCCCTCAGGGCCATCTCCAACTACAAGGTCGTCGCGAAGACCCGGCAAATGATGGCAGCGGCTGTAGTGGCCCGCTACCTGCGGAACGCATAACGGTTTTAGACTAAACCATCCGCCTTGAAGGCCTTCATCAAGTCCTTGAACATCAACTCTTTGCCCTTGTAGTTGAAAAACTTAGGGCTGTATTTGCTGTACCAAAGGGTACGAGGCTCCTCGGACTCCATCAGGGCTTCCATGTATGCTCTCAAGGCATTCGAGGCTTTAGCATGCCCTACTGGGTTGTAGCCCTTGCTCTTTGCGTCATCCAGTTCGATTGCGGCGCTACGCAGATCCCGTGGCTTGATCTTGCCCGAAGCCAAGTCATCCAACAACTTCTTCTTGAGCTTCTTCACCGCAGGATGGTTGGATACCTCAGAGTCGGATAAAAGCTCATCCGGCATCCCCTCAGTCATGTCTTGAACACTCTTTGAACCAGACGGTTTCCCAGAGGACGCATCCCCGTCTTCTTCCTTCTTTTTTACGGAATGCTTAGACTTGTCCGCGTCAGGATGATCCTTGAGGTACTTCTTGAGAGCCTCATCCGTGGGAAACTCCATCGCGAATCGGCGGCGATCGTAGGTATACATCTTGTGTCCTATTCGGGACGTATGCGGGCCGAGTAGTTCATGGTCACGACGATCCGCATAGGCCAGCAGCCTACGTAGCTCTTGGGCGAGATCTTGGGGTGAGGCGATCTTTTGCATGTGTTCTCCCCTAAAGGATCCACACAAAAGCGCTACTCGTCCCGGAGTGTCTTCTGGAACTCCGCCAGCCTCTGAGCCGCACCCTCAAGGGCGGTCCCCACACGTCGCAAGAGCCCCTGGAGCTTCTCGTAGTCGCACTCAAGGGGCTCTCTCATCACGAAAACGATTGGCGGCCTCGAAAGCAGGACCGCTCGACCGATCTCATGCGGATCAGGAGAGCACACCAAGGCCCCAAGATACCCCGCCCAGTCCTTGGGGATCTCGGTGCCATCGACAGTCGTGATCAACCCACCAGGGAACCCTGTCAGAGGCTCTGGGGACCCAATCAACCGATCCAACTCTGGGAAGCCCGTGGTCATTCAATTTGGTCTACCATCGCATTGAACTCAGAACTCAAACGAGCCCAGTGCTCACGGTACCCCGGCAGTGAATCGGCAAACGCACCCCAACGCGGATCCTTCGGCGAGTCCGCGATCGATGGCTGAAGGAAGTCCATCAGGACTTCGAGCGAACGCCGCTCACCTGGATCTCGTGTGAGAACGTAACTCGTCCAGGCCGCTCGATACTGCGACTCAGCTTCCAGGTTACGCCCCACCGGCACTACCGCTCTATTCGTCATCGGTCTCCGGCTTCAGACAGCCAACAGTTCTTCTTGCCCATGAGCCAGAGCCATCGTTCACCTCAGCCCCACTGGTTATCACGGGCAACCGACGAGATAGGCTTGGCAGCTTGCCCCTGGGGCTCTGGCAAGGGCTCAGGAGCCTCGGCCTGGTCTGTCTGTCCCAAGAGCCGCCAAAGCATCGGGACGGGCATCTGCGGGGGCCTGGGGCAACCCAAGCCACCCATGGGCGAGGGCCGTAACTCCAGGGACTCATACCAACCGTAGTCCCCATTGGGGTGCTGGACCCGGTAGCACTCCCCATGACCCAGCGAAATATCGCACACAACACCAACCTGATCCCACTGGTTGGAATCCCGGGCACCGGGCACATACCCCTGGGGTTCAACACCGGGCTTCACAGTGAGCACCGGATCGCCAAGCCTAAACCTCATACCCGGACCCCTTGGTACTCAGTCCAATGGCTCACCCGCTCCGTACACTCTGGGCAGGTAACGGGGGTGCCATCCTGATTCTGAAAAGACCGCAACGGGTAAGGCGGGTTCACGCCCGGCTCTAAGGCACGAAGAACCGTGCACGCGGTCATGGTGCCAACCAAATAATGCCCCGACTCACCATCACGTAACCGCAACGCAGCGACCTGCTCCCGCTCCAAGTCGATGGTTATCGTGATGCTCTGCAAGGGATCGACAGGATCCGAAACCCCCTCAGCCGACAAAGCGGTAACGTAACTATCGAACCACGAGGCATCCAACGACGCATTCGCACCACACCGAGGACAAGTCCAAGTAAACCTAGCCGCCTGCTGGCTAAACTGGTCCTCAGTCAAATGCTGGTGCCCACACCCAGCCCCGTTGTGGGCTAGACAGAAAACACGATACGGACTGAGCCCACACTCGGGGGTCCACCCAAGAGGCATGGAAGGCGAGTGCGGACCCACGCCCGGCATCCCCACTCGCAACTCCAGAAAGTCCATGGAAAGCTGGCGGCTCCAGAAGCGGTTTTGGAAGGTATCGAACCACGAGGCATCCCCAGAAGGCCCCAGAAGGCTGTGCGGGCGGACGACAGGTGTGCCGACAGTCTCGTGCAAGGGTGGCATTGCCGGACCCGGCTCCGGCTCCGCAGGGGGCGGCAGGGGGCTAGCACAGTCCATCGGATCCACCGCCACCCGATCTGCCTGATCCAAAAGCGTCCAAAGCGTAGTGGTCGCGGAAAGCTTTAGGCTACTTGGCTCTGGGTCCCGTAGCTCTTGAGCCTCGTACCAACCCTCGCCCCCATTGGGATGCAGCACCCGGTACCACGAACTCGTAAGGCCCTCAGGGTCCGGCGATAGCATTTCTACCCTGTGCTCCTCCACAACCCCAACTTGACCCCACTGATTGAGAAACCGTGACCCCGTAGCGATCCAGGCGGGTGTCCGTAGGTTGTGCCACTTCGTCGTGCGAACACGATCACCGATTCTAAACGGCCATAGACTCATGGGGCTTGCTCATCCAAAAGATCCCAAAGCGTCGTGCCAGAACCCGCATCCCCGCTCTCCTGATCCAGCGAGTCAAGGTCCGTCACCAAGTCTGCTTCGCGTTCCACATAACCCTCGAACCAATTGTCATCCCACCTCGCATAATCACCACACCGAGGACAAGCCCACACCGAATCAGGTCGGTCCGACAACAGGACCATCCGTAGATACTCGCCTTGACTCAAGTGCTGAAGTCCACAATCCCGGCAAAAAACCCGGTACGGAGTGAGCCCACACACAGGAGTCCATTTGGATTGATCCGGCATACATCAACCTTCACTTATCGACCAGAAGCCTCGCTAGGTGGATCGGGTACCTTGGGACCCTTGGGCTCCTGAACCACCTCCTGGTCCAATCGCCCGCCGCTCCTCATCAGCCTCCCATTCCCTGTCCGAGAGAATGAACCAGTAAACCTGAACCCCCCACCAACACCAAGAACGACAGCCACATCGAGCCCTGAACAATCGGGTGACTCGGAACCAATGTATCTACACCGCAACTTCCCAGACACCACACCGCCAACCCGATTCGGATCCTTGGCTTATTGCTCAGACAATGCTGAAAACGCTTAATCATCATGGGTCCTTGGTTTATTGCTCAGAAAATGCTGTAGACGCTTAGTCATCATGGGTCACCTGAGACCCAAGACCCGCACGGCCCATTGATCAACCGATTGACCCAATTCAGGCACTCCTGAAGGTTTCTGAACTGCGGATAAAACCGGGAAGCGCCTCCGGTGTCTCCGAAGCCTGATAGGGGCACCCCCTTACCCTTACCAAGAAGCATATTACCACCCTCATTACGAACGCTGTTGGATGGATCGCCGCTCTTGAGCACGCCCGACTGCCGGTCCAAGAGGCCTACAGGACAAGTGGGGTGGCAATCCCAGGACTGAACGGTTTCAAGGCCGTCCGGGTCCGCGTAACAAACCATCGGAGTACCCGCTTGCCGGGATTCACCACCGAACGCAGGCCCCCGATTCCCGTCGTGTTCTTTAGCGGACGAGTTCTTGGCAGAGCCGATCCCCAACCCTTTGACCCGCTTGACACCAAGCTCCCGACACTCAGGGTGATGAACCAACAAAAGGTTCGGGGGCCAACGCCCCTTTGTAGCTTCCCAAGCCCCCCAATCCCTACTCAAACTCGGTAACCCTCGACCATGGTTACCCGATTCAGCTCCTCGGCCTGGACGCTTATCGTTTCGTGGTGGACCGACCCTAGATCCATCAATCCAAAGCCCTCCCTGACCATTAGCCAAAACTTGGGCCGCCACCGTGGGTTCTTCCAAGGGAACCCGGAACAAGAACGCGAGAAGAACATGCGGGCCCGGCATCAAAATCTGAATGGTGTCCCGGTGCTCAAACCCACGGGACCGGCCCCATAGCGTGACCGCCGGACTCCCGGCTACCATCACAATGTGCTGACCAGGAATCATGGATCCCCCAGCAAATGATCCCACAACGTCTTGGGCTCCGGATCGGGCTCGATAGGAGGTGCGGGAAGTACACGGATGGTCGTGACCGCCACGTACGGAATGACCGTTGCGCCGTTGCTCATGACCTCAAGCTGGGCCGGGATCCTGACCGGACGATGGACAAGGCGTATGTAGGCCATCTCCTCCTGGGTCATGGTAGATGGAAGCAAAAAGCAACCCGAGAGCCCCTCCGGCTGGGACTCAGGCGGCGGCAAGGCAACGCGGCGGTTCCACTTCGCAACCGCAGCCGCCTCGTCAATGTCCCGGCCAACCACAAGGGGACCGTCAAACTCGCAGGCGTTGCACCGGACGTAGGTGTCGAACCCAGAGCCTGTCATGACCCTGGCCGGTGTTGTACTGGCATGGAAGCACATCTCGGGAGAGCCCCCGCAGAACGGGCACGGCAAGGGTGTCTTCGATTCAGGCACGGGCATGGGAACCTCAGGGAACCAGACGGGAAGCACTCGACGCCAACGCCACGGTGGCCTTCTGGACAACCGCAACCGCCAACTTCTTGGCCTCATCCAGAGACACAGGACCCAAAGAGCGCCGGTCAAACCCAAGCTCGCGACACGACACCAGCCACTCACCGGGGTAGTGGATGTGGCGATGCACCGCCACACACAGGGAAC
>Ga0307377_10008850_pt1 | contig 10156 bp, 11 predicted proteins | sample TR3MG_FD_202535 | JGI IMG/M metagenome (GOLD analysis project Ga0307377, IMG submission 202535) | Soil microbial communities from Risofladan, Vaasa, Finland - TR-3 | ecosystem: Environmental > Terrestrial > Soil > Coastal area > Acid sulfate soil | place: Finland: Risofladan, Vaasa | collected... | reverse complement strand
AATTGGTCAGTCTCAATTTCGACAGCACCAATATGGACAACCCCATCTCTGGGAGAGGGCTTGAGGGAGGTCGTTTCAACATCGATTACTACTATCCTCATTCGCTTTCCCCTTCAATTTACGAAATGATATTTTCTAAAAAATAAACAATCCCGACAAACAATAGAAATAGCGATAGATATAGAATTGCCAATCTTTTGTAAAAGTCATCAATCAAACCATCAATCAAATTTTGTCCTCCCCTTCATAAAACGAAATCTCTAAGCGTTCAAGTAATGCCTTAGCTTTCTGATATTCTCGAAAATGAATTTCAATTTTTGAGATCAACATGTTCATATTCCAAAATTCTAGGTCAACCTCAATATCTTTTATTGGGCGCATAAATTCAGATGGGCCGGACAATGGCATCGAATTTAATCGGTCAATCCTTGCTATAATGGCTTCGGCAATCATTTTCATCCTCTCCATCAATTTAAGCAATCGAATAAATTTTACTGTCCGGACCAAAATTAAATTGATATTCACACGTGTGATCAGGCTCCAAGTTCTCACACTGGTCCAAAATACAAAGTTTGTTGGTCCATGAACAGAACTTCAAATTTCGTCCTCCCTGGTAAAAAGCGAAATGAAGGCGGATGGACCCCGGGATCGGGAGAGATTGAAGGATCCATCCGCCAAGGGGTAGTAGGGGTAGTGAGGCATCCCATCCCTACTTGAGAGGTTGACTGGCGAGGGGGTTTCGGGGAACGCCATTCGGAAGAAATAGTTCCCTAAACGTGCTCCAAGTGCTTTGGTCAGCCATTTTTGGACCAGAACCGTGGCCAGTTGCTGATCTCCATTGGCTGACTGGTTGGCGTTCCTAATTAGCTTCCAGATGAGGGTTTGAACAATGGCGGATCTAACCCTCGCCAGTCTGGGTATGAAGGCGGATGTCTTGGGTAGGATGCAAACGCCTTCAAAAAGAGAGGTATGCCGCTGGGCAGGTAGGTTGACCAATCCTAAGAGGCGGGAAAAAGGTTTGGAGTACTTTGCGCTGCCCAGCGACAATGAGTTTGCCACCCCCTCTTTGTTGAACATTGTGATCCCTAACAAAACGCTTCGAGCTCTTCCGTTCGCCTTCGGACGGCATCATTCACCAAGCTATTCAGATTGGTATAGCCAAGGTCAGGATGTAGTTTGATTATCTCCTTGATTTTTTCTGCAAGTGCCCTATTCACCTTCACGGTAAGGTAAGGTGAGATAACCTTGACAACCTCTTGAGGTGTTTCTTCCGTGTCCGACAGTGGCATATGGACCACGATGGGCTTTCGGGTATATATATTTATCGTGTATCATGTGCCACTATGAAAATCATTATGCTGGCCTAAGAATTGTAGGGGAAAGGTTTTTTAACCATAGTGGATACAGGAGGACTATGGGCGAGAAGAAACCCCCACATCGAACCGTAAAAATACCCATCGAACTATATAATCGTGTTGATACAATCGTTAGTCAGCACATGTTCGGATATCGTAACCAGAATGAGTTTATGAAGGATGCCGTTCGACGATATCTTATCGAGTTAGGGATTTTCGAGGATGAGTTGAAAGAATTGGAATAGTTTGGCTCTAGGCAAACTATTTAATGGTCCACGGGAATCGGGAATCATGGTGGGGGAATTTCTAACACTTGGCTGTTGCGTTGCGATAGGCATCGTCGTGATCATCTTCATCTTGATCCTTTACCTCATTTTCAGAAAACCAAAAGTCATAGTCCAACCATATAGTCAACCACCCCAATATTATCCACAACCCCAACCTCCGTTGGAACCACAATATGTACCCCCTGCCCAACCCCAACAGCCACCAGATCTTAGAGAACCAGTAGAGCAACCATCTGGTCAGGCCAGTTGCCCATATTGTCGAGCAGAATTACAATGGAATCGGTTCAAGGGTAAATGGTTCTGCCCGGATTGCATGAAGTTCGTATAAGGCCTACAAATACGAAATTACCTCATCATGTTTTGGGTAATGAATGCCATAACCGCGAGGATTATTGCGAGGATGAAACCCCAAATAACTACGTCGATAATATCTATTCTTGTTTCCTCAGGTATTATAGTTTGGTACGTTACAAACACATTTTTGGAAGTTGTATTGGTTGCCCCGTACTCGTCCGTAACAGTGAGAGAGACGGAGTAGGTGCCATAAGATGCAAAGGTATGGATTGGTTTCTCAGATGTAGAATTGGAGCCATCCCCAAAATCCCATAAATACGTTAAATTATAACCGATTGTTGAATCTGTAAGGGTTGCTGTTCGTCCCGAGATTGTATAATCGAAAGATGTGGCGATTTCAAAAATTGAATATCTCCCAACTATCACGTCAAATATGAATGAGCCCTCTGTAAATTCCACCAATCTATTATTGGAATGGTCGTAGATTTGTGTTCTGGAATAATTGAATAATAAACTATTATTTACCTCAAGACCCGTGATGTTCTCTATCGCAATGAACCTCATCGTGCTGGGAAGAGTAAGGATTCTTTCATCCGTTATGTTCGAGTTTATTACAGCGACATTCAGGCCATTGACATCTTCCCACAGCGAGTAGTTGGGATTGTATTGAGTGCATCCAGTATAGAGAGCCATGTTCGTTGCTAGTGTTTTGTAGAGGTCTGAGTATTCCGCAAGATGATTTTGACAATCCCCCAGGAAGTTCAATCCTGAGAGAATCACTTTCAGGGTTGTATTGACGGAGAGACAACTCCTTGCAGCATCGGTAGACCAATTAAATATCGAGGTCCAATCACCAGTCGGCCCATTGATGGAGCGTTCGTCTATTATCGCATTGAGATAGAACGGATTTGGAAGACCATTCGCAATAGGATGAGTTGGTTCCTTGATATATACCCAATGCGGAGGGTGGCCGTCTGGAATGGCATATGTGAAGGACCATGCTGTTGTAAATGGGGCAGAGTTCCTATAGACCTTTGTCTGATTGAGCAAACCTGCATTCCAATCGAACAATATCCAATAATCATGTGGGGTGTCAACGAGGGGATGGAGTTGTCTGCTGTCATAATAGACGCAGGACCGGGAGAGAACGATGAGCTTGAATTGATTCAAATAGGTCTGGTTGTTCAGATCCTCTTCGAGAATGTAACCGACCTTGAACCCCGCCTCCTGAAATAGACCCAGGATGCCTGTGGATGTACCCCCACTGGAGAGAGGTATAACATATCTCGGCAAGACCACCCCGATCTCAATATCACCAACCGGCTCACCATCGTTCATCGTATCAATTAGTATAGGGAGATTGTACCAGATGTCCGGATAATCGTCTGGCATTCGTTTAGTACTCCAATTAAAAGCAAATGCTGCAAATGATAATAGAGATCCTTCTGGAGCAATTGACATTCCACCAATAATGGCGTCTGCTATATTTCCGAGGGTCGGGGTCCTATCATATCCGTTTATATCCAACGCGAGATTCACTATTTTATTTTTCATCTTGATCGCCGAAAGACCAGCTCCGACGCTCAAGGCCCCATAGATTACTCTCGTCTGCTGACCTCCATACCCCCCCCCACCAAACCTATAGATACCGATCCCATCGAAATAATTCATCAATGTTGTCGTGTTCACTCCGATCAAATAATATGCGGCACTATCTATCCTCACGTAAGTCGACTCTACAATCGTCGGGAGAGTATGATTCGTGTTGATATATTCGACGGATTTTTCGGCAAAGTACTCAATCCATTCCCCTCTTGCATAAAACCAATCCTCAATGGCATAATAATTGGTGGATGTGCTCTCCGGGGGGTCATTCCCAGCCGCAGCCCAGTCCGCATACCAGGAGGCACCTGCAGCGGTTCCGTTGGCCCACTTGTGGCGCCAGGCATCCTTCATTACCCCGAGTGTCCCATACTTGTTCTCCAACCAGTCCGCCCACAACCCCTTGGCAACGGAATTGTAGCTGGTCCATTTTGTGACCGACTCGAATGTATCGTCCCAGTACCACCCCTTGACTGCTGCATGTCCACCATAATAATCGTCGATGTCAACAAGCCACTGACGATAATAGCCATCGATCCATGTCTTGTTGAAAAGGTCACCCCCTGACTGCCCCCCATCCTGATCTTCGAGATAGGAGCCGTCCCAGAGGAACCATGATGGATTGTTCTCCATTCGAGCATAAATCAACAAAACAACATCTAGGTCGTTCGCGAGGGCGAGGTCCAAGACGTTCGTCATCTTCGTCCTTTCGGTCCTATAACTCTGAAATCCAACGCTCACTGGATAGAGCAATAGCCCTTCCCAGCCCATTGCCTTGATTTCTGCAAAATCACTATCTATCTCGGTATAATCCCAATGATTGATATGATATACGATTGTTGTCCTTGGATAATCGTCGTGAACTGGCCAGACCTCACGGGATTCTACATTATCATTGATTAATGATATTACTGAGAATAGAAGTATAACAGATAACAATAATTTATATTTCATCATAATAAATCCCCCTGAGATTGAGAATGAAGGTTGAAAATTGCGCTTTCTTTTCCCTTTTCGGCAGATCTAGGGTCATGATCATTTCTCCGTGCGCCCTTGGCCTTTTCGTAAATGGTCCACTAATACGAAATTCACTAACTCCGTCTGAGGCCAGGTCACGTTGAAGGTATGTCCAGTGGTATCGTTCACGTACACATGGCACCAGGGGGTAAACGCAACCTCTGTCGTTTCGTTGGTTGGTGTCTCGTTCGAGATCTCGGGAGTTACAGCGTTCGCACTTCCCATTACACAGATCAGGATTGCGAAAAGCAGAATCATCCAAAGGATGGGATGTCCCGCAATCGAGCTTTTACTGGTTGGATTCTCCCTGGTTTTCACGCCGATCACCGAACCAAACGAGTAATGTCCTTTGTAGTCGCAAATGCTACTACAAGTATTAAATTGTTTCCGTTTCAAAGATGAACTACTTTTTCGGGGCCTTCTTTTTCTTCCTATATCTGCGTATCTTTTTTGGTTTCTTGTTTGATGGTTTGATATAATCCAAGAAAATTCTATGAATGAACGCTTCTATCTCATCCAGCTTATCCCCCTCATCATCTATGGCTATCTGATCAAACATTGCCTTGAGATCTAGGTCTGGCTTGAATCCTGCAAAATCTGCCGTTTTGAAATTCAAACTGGTTCTGGGTACAGATTCTAAGAATTTATTGTAATTTTTATCTCCGTATCTAGTAGTAAAATGCAATCGTTTAATACCTTTTTTCTCGAATTTAGCAACCAGCATTTCAGCAACCTGGCCCATCAATCCCTCATCGATCTGTTCTAGAAAGAAGATGTTCCCATTGAACTTTCGGATCAGTCTGCAAAGCCTACCGAGGTCCTTATTTCCTTTCGTGGCTGCGTCTTGTTTGTGAGCCCAGCTCGAAACCTCATCCCAGACAATAACGATATTCCTACCTTTCCTTAGTTCATCAATGGCCTTCAAAACCAGATCAGTCATCCGATGAGTTCTGTAAAAATTCTCAATAACCGGAGTTTTAGAGGGAACCTCTTTGGCAAATCTTATTAATTGAGCTTGAGTTGAAAAAATATTGGTGATCACGGAATATTTTTTCTTGCCATCCAGATTCTCAGCCAGGACAAACTCAACGAGTTTCAAGGCAAAATCTGTTTTTCCAGTTCCAGGTATTCCCCAGATATGATACATTCGTCCGTTGTGTTCGAGAATGGGTTTTAGGAATATCCTTGGGTTGTAATCATCAAAATCATCCCATAGACTGGCTTTGTAATTAGATGCTGCAATCCTCGTTAGATGATCTGACTGATTCAACCTCTTATTCCAGAAAAGTCTGATCTCATCCCTGAGTTGATTAAAATTCGGATATTGATTTGGCTGTAATTTCAGATTATTTTCTCTGAAATCGCTAATTGCCTTGAATTGAACTCTCAACATAGAATCATCGGTAAATACCGTTACCATCCTATCCTTGAGATCATCCCAGCTTATCAGATCATTATGAACATCTGCAAAAGTGGTTGCCGTTGCGGATTGTACCGCCAGCAATCCAGATTTATCATCATCATCAAACAATTCAATCCAACCCTATTAATTCGGCATAATCTCTAGCCCTTACGTTGTCTGGCTGGTTTTCCTGTTCTTCCAGATAGTCAGATATCGCCTGAAATTGAGATATATAATCCTCCCTCGTTACAGTGAACCGAAGGAAAAAACCCAATTTATCGGCAACGAAATTTGAGATCTTGAACCTCGAAGGTAAGCGCCCCTCTTTAATCGATATCCTAATCTGGGCGTCCAATTCCATACATTTTTTCCACCATTGTTCATTCGTAAGCAATCTGTTCTTGGGAGGATTGAACAGTCTATTGATGGAGGTTTGTAACTGGCTTTCGGTTCCCGTCAGGAAATCATCATCATCTGGCCTACGAAATCTCATGTATTTTCAGATAAAGTTTTACCTTTTCTTCATCCGTCAGACTTTCGAGCTCCTCACTGATACGCTCTTTGGTGAGGATAGTAAGATTATTTTTTACAGTTTGCCCAACTATCGAGGGGTTCCCTTGTAATAACGTGTTATTTGTTATGGAAATACGATTGAGCATTTCCCTGGAATACTTTTCAAATTGCTTGTGATCTGGATTTATGGTAACATAAGGAATGCTGTTAGACAGAACCCTATAATCCATGGTGAAATTGTAGGGGTGGGGGATGCTCCTATCGTACTTTCCGTAGATCCATACCGAATAAACTCCCATGGTCAATACGTCTGGATCATCAATGACAAGACGCTTCCACTTCCAGGGAAAGACGATTGCCGACATTTTATAGTAAATAACAATCTTGTCTGTGCCATCTGGGTTTTTGTAATAATCCATGGAAATTGGCTTGGGTATGTCCTCCCAATCCATGTTACGGAAACCATTGAATAGGACACAAGCCAGGTCATAGATGTTTCCCTTTACCTCATCAATTCCATGGATATACATTACGGTTCCTTCATCCATGGTATTAATGTATAATGTCTTTCTTTTAACTTTATAGAGGAACCAGTATAGCATTAGTAGCCCTATTAAATAATATCCTGGGATGATTGTCCATGCAATTCTCTGGTTGGAGTTCATTCCTAGCCATGTTGTATTGTTATCTAGATGATAAGCTAAGTCCTTGAGCCATTCTACCGCAATCGTTGCCGCTGGAAACTCTATCAGGCTGCCAAATATCACCAACCCAACTATAAGAGAGGTTTTGGCTATTGCGGTCCTATTCAATGAGCGTTGAACCACTTTCTTGGGTTGGCTCCTCAACGGGTGGCACCTCCCTTCGGAATTTCGAAGCTCGTAGAGCATCCTTGAACTGGCGTTCCTGGGCCGTGCTGGATGCCGCCAGCATACCAGTGGTTTCTCCCAATTGCGTATACATCATTACAGAGGTTTGGATCCTCCGAGTCTCGTAGAACTCGTATATGGCCCACCAATCCATAGAATTCTCATCCCAATCCTTGAATCCCTGGCTAGGTATGGGATAGAAGAAATCCCCCGGTTCCAGGTTTCTGACTTGTGTACCTTCAACTATCAGGTTACGAGCTGAGGAACTGGAGAGTAACAGATCAGGGGGGAACACAAGAAAGTATTTTCGATAAGACCATGCTCTTTCCTTGAAATGAACAATTACGCTAGTCTGGCCCCTTGCCATTCCAATAACCTTACCAACGTAATGCCTTCCCCCATCCTGGGTATAATGAAAATTATCAGTGGTCCGAATGTAAAGACGTTTCACGTTATGATTATCGCTGAATTTACATGATTTTGCGCAAGAATCTACTATCCGTGAATGCACCTCCGCATCTATATCCTCGAATTTCAAAGGTCTATTTCCCAATAATTCCTGAACGACAATACCAGGCGCTTTCTTGAATAGTAGGTACGAGAATACCCAGATGATGGCCACGATGACAATCAGAGGGAATAACCAATTCTGGAAAAGGTCGCCATCAAAGAATTCAGATAAAAATCCCAATAAATCACAACCTACCTATGTGTAAAACGTTTATATTCTCTGGCCAGCCCAACTCCGATGGCCGCAATTGCCAGTAGCAACCATAGTTCCCCCAACTGTAGTTGCTCCATTGTGAACCCCTCTGTAAACTCATCCCCCCCCTCCGTTACAACGGGGTTGATCTTGAGTGAGAAACTTTCAGTATCCGTCCTAGGTATGACATCTGCCAATTGTATTTCTACAGAAAATGTACCAACCCCTGGGGGAGTTCCCGATAGTATGCCCGTGGTTAGGCCTATCTCCAACCACACTGGCCCAGAAACGATGGTCCATTCAAAGGGAGCGGTACCCCCACTCCTAGACATCCCGAACGAATAAAGTTCATCATACGTGCCCTGGTCTAGCCCTGAGGTTGTGATTTCTGGCCAATCTGTTGTTAGGTCTGGTGTCCAGATTACATTCTGATGCCACAGCTGCATATCGTCTGTTGCTCCAGTATCCTTCCAAACGTTGAACATTTGGCCAGAAACTGGCAAACACCAGGATACCCCAGATTCTTTGGGCCATATCTGATTAGATGCTCCTAATGCCCAATGAGTTACAGCGACGGACGCGATGGGTGTTTGTGATGCTTGCCATGTTGCGGTAATAGCATTCCAAGCAGCGTGCCATTCATAAACTTTTTTAGCCGCAGAATTATAGGCCATGAGATATACGATAGAGGAGCCTTGTGAAATTGAAGCCTTACCATATGTCCAGGTTGAAACATTTGAGACACCTGCAATAGTCCAAGCTCCATTATGACTATTTTGATAAAACCAAGCGAAATTTGTGGTCATTTTACCCATAATTCCAAATCGATCATTCGGCAAACAAATAAGGTCAGCCATAAGAAAATTTGAACCATAAACCGTTGTTGCACCGAAAGATTGATTATAATCTCTAAAATACCCATTTAAACCAGTGGTAGTATAAAAAACCCAAAAACTACCCGATTGATTTGCTGCAACTCTAAGATATGAGTTTGAAGAACCCGAGAATGTTTTTGCTAGAGAGAAAGTCAAAGTCGTCAGATTGAATATTTTAACTTTACTGGCTGTGGATAAAACCCTATATCCACAGGCAATATTATCAGTATTATTTATTGCTATGTCCATTGCGACTGTTGATGATCCTCCACCATCAACATAATAACCAACCCATTCATCCCATGCGCTGCCTGGCCATTTGATCCATAAATGGGTTTTATAAACACCCCCTTCAATTCTCAATGCATAAACAGCGATGGTATTATTTGATGAACATACCAACCCACAAACACTATGGTCAGTACCAACCCCATCTATCATACCATATTCCCAACTTCCACTTGTGGAAGGTTTATGGGCAACCCAAAGCTCAGCATCAGAATTAACAAATGCAGTAACCAACTGGTCATTCTTAGAATGTACGAAATTCAAGAATGGAAAGGTGTAGAGTGAGGATTCAGAACTGCTATTGTAAGTATTTGCGGTATATGCCCCCTCTGCCTCTCCAATGGCGATAGAAAACAGCTGGATGGCGCACAATGCCAACAATACAAGGAAAGCCCAATAGAATACTGGATGCGTCCTCTTATCCTCTCTGGATATCACTCACTCACCTCCCCAGCTGGACCCATGGACACCCAATAATAGGAAACCTGGCCAATGCCAACGCAAACTATCAAGAACATCAATATCGGAAAGTGGTGGGAGAACAATCTATCGATCAGGTCCTCCCTCTCACCTACCATGTACTGGTATATCTCGATCAACGGGGAGATCAGATAGATAATAGGGATATAGCCAATCAATTCGGCCCAGGATTTGCCCTTTCTGGGCTTTTTCTTCATCCACCTGGACAACAGGACCATTAAAAATAGGAAAATAAGAATTGTAGGAGTGAGAACGAATATGAACAGTTTGAAATTCGGGATAAAATCATCGATGTTGAACATTAACCTCTAACCCTCCGTACCGCACTCAACGCAACGGAATTTTTGAAGAAATTCGCGGCATATTCCCCAGCTGGCTCAAATCCGTCCCGGGCGATGATCACCATGAACCTCTTTACCCCGTTGGTAAGCAGAACAGCCATGGCCCAGAACGGGATGAATATTATCAGGG
>Ga0307377_10008848_pt1 | contig 10158 bp, 9 predicted proteins | sample TR3MG_FD_202535 | JGI IMG/M metagenome (GOLD analysis project Ga0307377, IMG submission 202535) | Soil microbial communities from Risofladan, Vaasa, Finland - TR-3 | ecosystem: Environmental > Terrestrial > Soil > Coastal area > Acid sulfate soil | place: Finland: Risofladan, Vaasa | collected... | reverse complement strand
CCGGATCGGTGGCATGTGACACGGCGCACTTTCCTGGTCGATTCCATCCGGTAGAGTAAATTGGCATCAGATCGTGTCGCAAAACCTGCACTTCGAGGCGAGACACCGGGTACGTGGAGTATTGAACATGGCCCTCATTGCAGCGAATTTTGGTGCAACCGAGTCAGATCCCTCCATTGGTCCTTTGACCCAGGCTGCGCTCCATGGAATCACCCGTGCCCTCGCCTCCGTGGGCCGGGCTTTTGTATGCCTCGACCCCACGTTTCACATCGTTCATGCGTCGGACCTTCTCGACGACCTGTTGGGGGCGGGCACATCCAGCAGCCTTCGCGGCCGGCCAGTGGATGAGTTGCTCGGCGTTGAGTTGTTTGGCACATGTGGGCCTCTTCGCCAAGCGATGCTGAATGGGCAAATGCGCGAAGGCTGGCGAGCCACGCTCCGGTTTGGCAGTGCGCCTCCGCGGCTGGTTTCGATAACGGCGGCGCCAATGCTGAGCGAGGGTTCCGCGATCTGCGACCCGCGCGTCATGTATCTCGTTCTGCTTCGCCCGGCGGAAGAGGAAGAGGCATGCTCCGACGCTCCCGCATTCTGCTCGGGCACGGTTGCCTGTTCGCCAGTCATGCAGCGCATTTTCCGGCTGGTGGAGACGCTGCAGCACAGTGAGGCTACGGTTCTCATCACTGGGGAAAGCGGAACAGGGAAAGAGGTGGTCGCACGCGCCATTCACCAGCGCTCGCTGCGTGGCGGCGGTCCGTTTATTGCGGTGAACTGTGGCGCCCTGCCGGGAGAGCTGCTGGAGTCGGAACTCTTCGGGCATGTGCGCGGCGCATTTACCGGTGCTATTCGCGACCGAATCGGGCGGTTTGAGCTCGCATCGAGAGGCACCCTGTTTCTTGATGAAATCGGCGACCTGCCTCCGCAACTACAGGTGAAACTGCTACGCGTTCTGCAGGAACGCCAATACGAACGGGTGGGTGAAAGCGCCCCGCGCACCACCGACGCGCGCATCATTGCCGCGACCAATGTCGATTTGCGCGGCGCGCTACGGGAGGGACGTCTGCGCGAGGATCTCTACTACCGATTGTGCGTGGTGCCGATTGAGGTTCCGCCATTACGCGAACGTCGAGAAGATATTCCGCAACTAACTTTGAGCCTGCTGAAGCGGATCAGCGGGCAGCAGGGACGGGTGCACCGGATGTCTCCGCAAGCCATGCGTGCGTTTTTGGATTACTCATGGCCCGGCAACGTTCGCGAATTGGCGAACGTAATCGAATACGCCGTCGCGGTGGCTCGGAGGGAGACCATTCTGCCCGAAGACCTGCCCGACGAGATTCGCGAAACCCCGGAGAGAGGCGATTCAGCGCGCCCGGTTCATGTCCGATCTCTTCGACCACTGGAAGCAAAAGCTGCGCCACCAGCGGCCTCGGAGTCAGAGCTGGATTCCTTGAAGGCGGCCCTCGAAAAGCACCATTGGCGGAGAGAAGATACGGCAAGGGCCCTCGGTCTGAGCCGATCTACTTTGTGGCGGCGGATGCGCGAATTGCACCTTCTGCAATAGCCATTTGTCGCGACATATTGTTGCGACCTGAAACGCAGCGTTGCGACAAACTGTCTTGCCCCTGAAACTGCGAATCCCCTAAGTTATTCATTCCAATAACTATTCATTTGGAATCCAACGTGCCGGTGTCTATATGCCGAGGTTCGCTCCAGCCGCAGACACAAACTGCGGCACTCTGAGGACGGCCTCGCAGGACGCCGCAACAATGAAAACGAATCATCCGTGGAACTGGTCTGTCTCTCGCCTCTTGCTCGCAACTGCTCTTTCGCTGTTTTGCACGCCCGCACTCTTTGCAACCGATGGACATTTTCTGCACGGTGCGGGGCCCGTCAATGAAGCCATGGGCGGAGCCGATACCGGCATTTGCCTTGACGCTACCGGCTCCATCGCCTGGAATCCAGCATGCACGGTAAGATTCTCGGGGCGACGGTTCGAGTTTCACGGCACAATCTTTACTCCCTGGCGTTCACTTTCCAGTACGGTTGACGCCAACGCTTTTGGCGCAGGCATGCCAGGTGCGACGCTGAGCGGGACCACTGTTAGCCACCGCGACATGTCGCTCATGCCGGGTTTTGCCTTTGTCTACCATCGCCTGGGCAGCGCCACAGCCTATCACGCTGCGATGCTTGCAGTGAGCGGCTTTGGGGTGGACTACAACGCGAACACAGACTTTTCCAATCCGATCCTTACGCCGCAGGCGCCCAATGGCTTCGGGTTCGGACACATCCGCTCAAACTACATGCTGGTCACGGTTCCTGTTGGCTTCTCGCGGCAGTTGACCGAACGGCTTTCGGCGGGCGCTTCGGTAGTTCCAGCGTTGTCGATGCTGCAGGTTATTCCTGCGCCTTTCGCTGCTCCTGTCACCGGCGGCAGCACTATGCCCTATTACCTCTCGGCCAGCAACAATGCCCCTGCATTTGGCATGGGCGTTAATGCCGGTGTGAACTATGTATTCGGAGCTGTGAGTTTGGGTCTCTCCTATCACTCTCCGATCTGGTTCCAGAAGTTCAACTGGAATCGCAAAGACCTGGGCGGCGCCTCTCACTTACTGAACTTCAAGATGAATTTGCCTCAAGTGGTTTCGATGGGCACCGGCGTTGCGGTCACAAAGAGCACTCGAATCGCAATGGACGCGCGCTGGTTCGACTATGCCAATACTGAGGGATTCAGCAAGTCCGGATACAACGCCGACGGCTCGGTGGCCGGATTCGGCTGGCAAAACATCTGGGCGGTCGGTGGTGGCGTGCAGCAGATTGTGACCAAATCGACCAAGCTCATGGCCGGCTATAACTACTCCGGCAATCCGGTGCCTGCGCGATACACCTTCTTCAATATCCCCGCGCCGGCCATCGTGCAGCATCACGTTTCCGGTGGCATTACGCAGACTGTCAACAACTGGAACGTGACCGTCACCTACTATCACGCCTTTCAGAACTCGATCACCGGCCAATGGATCTCGGGGAAGGGTGCGATTCCCGGCACTAGCGTTACCAGCAAGATGTCAGAGAACTCTGTAACCATTGGCTTTGCAAAGAGTTTTTAGCGGGCTTTCAACAGAATGACGAAATCGACCAGAACCTTGCTGATGCCTTCGCATTCATTTTCGCAAACGAACAAAACGACGCGCGATTCTTTTGTGCATGGGGGGATGATCGCACATCAAGGCGTGACTGCCGTCACGGACCGTGACTTCCCGGCGACCTACACTACTCTCGTAGTTGCGAAATTACGCAAGTATGCAGAGAGCGCCGAGGGGGACCGGAATGAGTCATGCCATGAGAGAAGGATCGTGTGAACTGCTGGGCGACTTCTTTGCCACCTTGGGGCACGCCACGCGCATGCGTATCTTTTGTGCACTGCAGCGCGAGGAGAAGACGGTCACGGAGATCGCGGCCGAGGCGGGTGTATCCATCACCAATGCTTCGCAGCATTTGCGCATGATGCGGGATCGTGGCGCGGTTATTGCAGAGAAGCGGGCGCAGAGTGTTTATTACCGGCTCGCCGATCCGCGTTTTATCGAGGCCGCCATTCTCATTCGCGAAGCCTTGTCACAGCGCTTTCGCCAGAATGCGAAACAGGCATCTGCGCGCGCGCCCCGGCGCAGAGCGGCGAGAGTCCTTCAACCCGTGTGACGGCGGTGTACCGCGGTCACGCAGATCATTCAGGAGTTATTTCATGAGCGAAGCAGTTGCGACACTTACAGCCGACAAAGTCATCGATGCGCGGGGAACCGCGTGCCCCGGTCCCCTGCTCGAAGCCAAGAAAGGCATGGGTCAGGTGAAGGTGGGTCAAATTATCGAGGTCAAATCGAACGACAAGGGATCGCGGAAGGACATCGCCGCATGGTCTGCGAAGATGGGCCACGAGTTTCTGGGCATCATTGAAGCCGAGGGGCATGACCGCATCTTAGTGCGTCGCAAGAAGTAGCTTCTTTGCGAATTATGAACATGGACTTGCCGGCTCATTGGGGCCGGCGAGAACCCCATTGCCCGCTAAGGGGGTGATGGAAGTGTGAGGTGCAGTATGAGCGAACCGTTCATTCCCAAGATTCTGGTTTTGGCGACAGAGAAATGCGCCTATCCGGGAGCTGACGCGGTGGGCAAAGCGCATCAGGAGTATCCCTCCAATGTGTACATTTTGCGCGTGCTTTCGCCGGTACTTTTTCCCGAAGATTTCTACCTGCGCGCATACAGCCAGGGAATCGACGGAATCCTGATTGCAGCCTGCGGATCGGATTGCCCGTATCACGGCGCCTATGACCGGCTGGCTGCGCGCATCGATGAACTGACATCCCGCATGAGCGCGGGTGGACTGGGCATAGAACGCATTCGCCTGACGGCGATCTGCACGGTGTGCATCAAGGCTTTCCTGAAAGAGATCGCGCTTATGAGTGACCATCTTCAGCGGCTTGGTCCGGTGGATCGGAAGCTTGCGGAGCAGCTTCGGCGCGAGTCGGTGCGGCGTCTTCAGGCTTCGGCCCGCTATCCTCGCCTCGTTCCGGCGATGCAGGGAGGTTTGTTATGAATATGCAGATCGACTCGAACTATACGCCGGATGCGCTCATTGTTGGAGGCGGAATCGCTGGCTTGCAATCGGCTCTCGATCTTGCAGACCAGGGACTGCAGGTTCTGGTTGTCGAGCGCAACGCAAGCATCGGCGGACACATGATCGGTCTCAGCAAGGTCTATCCAACGCTGGATTGCGCGAGTTGCATTACGACCCCGAAGATGTCGGCAGCAGCGCATCACCCGAATATCCAGATTCTCACGAACACTGAAGTGGAAGGCATCGAGTCCAAGGACGAGACACATCACGTCCGGCTATTGCAGAAGCCTACCTACGTGAACTTCGACAAGTGTATCGGGTGCAGGCTCTGCGAGTACGCATGCGACACCGAATACCCCGATCCCTTCGAAGAAGGATTGGGCACGGTACGCGCCATCGCCATTCCCTTCACCAATGCCATTCCGCAAAAGGCCGTGCTCGATGCCGAGCATTGCGGCACGTGCGGCACATGCGCCCGGGTTTGTCCTACGAACGCCATTGAATTCGATCAGCAACCGCGCCAATTGACGATCCGCACAGACGCCGTGATCGTGGCGTCGGGCTTCAAGCTAAACGCCATCACTGTGAAGCCGCAGTACAACGCACGAAGCAGCGGGAATATTATTTCTCCGCTGACGCTGGAGCGCCTGCTGGCGCCACACGGCCCGTATGGACGTGTGCTTCGGCCTTCCGATGGGAAGATTCCATCGTCTGTCGCTTTCGTGCAATGCGCGGGTTCGCGGGATGAATCGATTGGCATGCCCTACTGCTCGCGGGTTTGCTGCATGTATTCGATCAAGCAGGCCATGCTTCTGTCTGGCTCGCTTCCGCTGGCTGACATCACGATTTATTACATGGACATTCGCGCCTTCGGCAAGGGCTATGAACAGTTCTTCCAGAATGCCAAGGCGATGGGCATCAGCTTTGTGCGCGGCAAGGTGGCGCGCATTGATCCAGTAGATAGCGGCGACCTCTCGGTGCATGTCGAGAGCACGGAGGATGCCGAGAATCCGCTTCAGGAACATCGTCACGATCTAGTGGTTTTGGCGCAGGGCATGATTCCGGGCTGGAACCCTTCGGATTCGACGCCGGTTGCATGTGCAAGCGACGGCTTTGTGGCAACGCCCGCGCTGACCGCTCCTACGCTGACCACGGCGCCAGGAATTTTTGTCGCCGGCACGGCGGCAGGCCCGAAAGATATTGTCGACACCATTGCGGAAGCGGGTGCAGCCGCAATGCAGGCCAGCCAGTACCTTTTCCAAAAGCAGGCTAAACAGAGCCGAACGGAGGTTCTCGTCGGATGAGAGCGCACACGAGCAATGGTTCTGAAGAGGGCATGTGATGAGCAATAAAGACGAACGCCAAGACCCCAACGAAATCGAGCAAGTAGAACCGGAATGTGGTGAGCCCGGGCGCGACGAAGAGGCTGTGGTCGAGCAGCAGATCAAGGCTGGGCAGCAGCGGAAGGAATTTGTGCAGGAACACCCGGAGGACACCGCGCTGCCAAGGATTGGCGTCTACATCTGCCGCTGCGGCGGAAACATCTCCGATGTAGTGGACGTGGAGCATGTGGCAGAGATCGCGCGCATGATTCCAGGAGTTGCGCTCGCTAAGGTTCACGACTTTGTATGTTCCGATCCTGGCCAGCAGACGATCAGCAACGACATTCTCAAGGAGAATCTTGACCGCGTGGTCGTCGCATCGTGCTCGCCGTTCTTGCATGAGACGACCTTCCGCGGCGCCGTTTCGCGCGGCGGCATGAATCCGTACCTCTATGAGCACGTGAACATTCGCGAGCAGGCGTCGTGGGCGCATAAGCACGATCCTGCTGGCGCAACGTCGAAGTCCATTCGCATGATTGCCGCGGCCGTGGGCAAGTTGCGCCATGCTGTTCCCCTCGAACAGATCAAGCTGCCGAACCACCGCCGTGCGCTGGTGATTGGCGGCGGCATTGCGGGCATGAAGGCTGCTGCCGATCTGTCCGGGCGCGGAATCAGGGTGTTACTCGTCGAGGGTTCAGAAATGCTTGGCGGGCATCTGAATGAGCGGGGCAAGGTCTATGCCAGCGAACAGGATGCTGATGAACTGGTTGCCGAACTGAAGCGCGCAGTGAGTCAGAACGCCAACATTGAAGTTGTAGTCAACAGCAAAGTCAGCGCGGTGAGCGGATTCATTGGGAACTTCAAAGTCGTGGTGGAATCGCTGCAAACTGCGGAGCTAAACATGCCGGCGCTTGAAACAACCGTCGGCGCCATCATCATGGCGACGGGCTTCCGTCCTTACGTGCCTCAGGATGGTGAGTTCCTTTATCGAACCGAACCGTGCGTTGTAACGATGCCGGAGTTCATCCAACTGATGCGATCCGTGCGTCCTGAAGAAAAGTGGCTCACTTATCGCGGCCAAGCTATCCGCAACATCGCATTTCTGCATTGTGTCGGGAGTCGGCAACTGGACGGAGTCCACGAACCAGGGCCGAATGGAAGACTGAATACTTACTGCTCGCGCACATGCTGCACGACGATCCTGCAGCAGGCTCTGGCCGTGCGCAATCGGTTTCCGCAGGTTGGCGTCTTCGACTTCAACCAGGACATCCGCACCTATGGACGCGGCGAAGAGAACTACTACACCGACGCGAGCAAAGCCGGCGTTACCTTCTTTCGCTACAACGGCGAGGAACCTCCAAAGGTGGAAGCAACTGTGCGCAACCGCGCCAGGGATGGAGCGCTCTCAGTCACCGTGAAAGATGCACTGACCTGGGGCGAGGAACTCACGCTCGGTGTGGACATGGTTGTGCTGGGAACCGGAATGATGCCGGGACAGATTGACGACCTGATCGAGCAAATAAAACTGTCGACCGGGGAAGACGGATTCCTGCAGGAAGTTCATCCCAAGCTGCGGCCTGTTGAGGTTGCTGTGAATGGAGTTCTGCTGGCCGGTACGGCGCAGGGTCCGATGAACATCCAGGAAACACTGGCAGCCGCGGGCGCGGCTGCCGTGAAGGCCGCAGCGATGTTTGCCACGGAAGATGTCGAGCTGAATCCGTATGTCGCTGCTGTGGATCTCTCGCTTTGTTGCGGAGAGGCGCAGTGCGTGACGCAATGCGATTACGAGGGCGCTCTCAAGATTGTTCAGATGGAAATGGACGGCGCGATGGTGGAGCGGGCACAGGTGAACGCGGGGCTCTGCGTCGGCTGCGGAGCGTGCGTCGCCGTTTGTCCTCATCGCGCAATTGATCTGAACGGCTGGCGGATCGACCAGTTCGAGGCCATGGTGGACGGCCTGGCCGCGGACATTCCCAGCCACGAATGCTCGGCAGACCTGGTCAGTATCGAATAGCGGCTCGCTGTAGCGAAGGGGAGACGAACCATGGCAATGAAACCACTGACGACGGAGCAAAAGCAGGCGCTGGCGGCGCTCCGCGCGAGTCTTGGCGGCGTGAGCGAGGAGAAGCGACAGACCCAGAAGCATCTGCTCGCCGCGCGGAAGGCGATCTTGAAGATGCTCGAAACGCAGCCGGCTACTATCCCGCAAATTGCGGAGGCACTGAACATGCCCAGCGATGAAGCGCTCTGGCATGTGACTGGGATGCGCAAGTACGGCAAGGTTGCAGAAGCCGGTGAAGACGGCGACTATCTGCTTTACGCGCCGGTAGCCTATGAGGAAAAGCCGGCGGCTGGTCACTAGGTTTCAGACCGTGTGAATTTGTACTTTGAGATTTGTGGCTTCCCACCCATTCGCTAGAAAACAGCGAATGGATGGGGCACGGAGTTGGTACAAAAACAAGCGGTCAGAGACCCAGGTTTCAGACCGTGTGAATTTGTACTTTGAGATTTGTGGCATCCCACCCATTCGCTAGAAAACGGCGAATGGATGGGGCACGGAGCCTATGAGGAAAAGCCGGCGGCTGGTCACTAGCATTTGGAGAGGTATTTGTATGGCACGCGTTGTGGATGTCAACCTGTTGCGTAAGATCAAACGGCATGGAGCGGGCAGCACACTCGATGTGAGCGCCTGTTTCAACTGCGGCAACTGCACAGCGGTTTGCCCGCTGGCACAGGACTCGACCGGCTTTCCCCGCCGAATGATCCGCATGGCCCAGGTGGGCATGGAGCGAGAACTGCTGGCGAGTGAGGACCTGTGGCGCTGCTACGCCTGCGGCGAGTGCACGCAGACATGCCCGCGAAAAGCCGACCCGGCCGAGTTTATGGCGGCAGCGCGCAGTTATGCAATCTCGCGCTATGACTTCACCGGACTCGCAGCGCTGGCAAACCGCTCAGTGCTCGGCAACCTGATTGTCTTCGGGGTGTTCTCCGCATTTTTTTCCTTGCTACTGATGAGCAAGGGAACATTCGGCGATCCGAGCCTTCCTTTGTTCAGCTTCTTGCCCGGGGCATGGATTCACGACATCGGCGTCGTCCTTTTCGCCGTCGTCGGGCTCAGCGCCTTCTTCGGAATGACTTCTATGGTTGTGCGCAATTGGCGGCAACGCCGCAGTGAAGGCATTGTCTTCAGTTTCGCAGCGTTGCCCGGAGCCGTCTTTTCAGCGCTCTCCGATGCTTTACTCCATCGGCGCTTCCGCGAATGCGATAGCGAATCAGAGGGCGCGGCGGCGATGGAACAGCCCTGGTATCTGCGTCCATGGGTAGTTCATGCTGCCGTAATGTGCGGATTCCTCGCCATGTTGCTGGCGACGACTCTCGACTTCCTGCTTAAACCGATCGGCTCTCCCGTTTCTCCCTTGTATCCGATGCGGATTCTCGGCGCCGTTGGCGGTGTGGTTTGTCTCTACGGTTTGAGCATCGTCCTGTTTCGGCGCGCGCAGGGCAAGGAAACGCCTTACACCAAAAGCAGCTTTGGCGACTGGTTTCTACCTCTCCTTCTGACGACAACAGTTCTCACGGGCTTGTTCTGCGAGGTTATTGTCTATCTGCCCGCGCCTGCTGCGGCCGGCCACCTTGTGTTCTTTGTCCACGTTGTGCTGGCGATGGACCTGGTAGCCATGCTGCCGCTCACAAAATTTTCTCATGTTCTCTACCGCACGCTGGCCCTCGTTCTCTTTGCCTGGCGTCATGCCCCCGCCAAAGCTATCGCGGCAGTGGGCGCAGAGATATAACAGCAGAACCATTGCTTTGAAAGGAACCGAACCATGACCACCCCATCGGCGGAATTCGAACTCCAGGAAACCATCAAGCAACTGACCGAGCGAGTCGACGCGCTCGAAAAATCCGCAGGCAACGACCGGCTTTCGATCGGCGTGATGAGTGGCAACCTCGATACAACAATCGCCGCCTTCATCATTGCTCTCGGCGCCGTGGCATATGACATGGAGGTGGATATGTTCTTCACCTTCTGGGCTACCGCAGCACTGCGCGACCGGAGGAAGTCGCCGCGTAAAGGATTTCTGGACAAGATGTTCGGTTGGATGCTGCCCCGCAGCTCTCATTCTCTGCCGCTCTCAAAGATGCAGATGGCCGGCATCGGACCCAAGATGATTCGCTCCGTCATGAAGGCTCGCGGTGTCAAGTCACTTGAGCAACTGATGAAGGAAGCCGCGG
>Ga0307377_10008847_pt1 | contig 10158 bp, 18 predicted proteins | sample TR3MG_FD_202535 | JGI IMG/M metagenome (GOLD analysis project Ga0307377, IMG submission 202535) | Soil microbial communities from Risofladan, Vaasa, Finland - TR-3 | ecosystem: Environmental > Terrestrial > Soil > Coastal area > Acid sulfate soil | place: Finland: Risofladan, Vaasa | collected... | reverse complement strand
CTTCATGGACACAAGCAAAGAATACATAGCGATGTGTGATTGTCCTGAGATATTGAAAGCATCCCGTAGGCATAGAGATAGTATGTCATTTTGGAGGGATGCGAACTATCCTGAGTTTATTGGCAGCCCAAAGGCTGTCTGGCTCCCCCGTCAAGACCAGTTGCAGAAGATGGTTGATTGGAAAAAATGGAAACGCAAGCATCAAACAATTCAATTTGGAGCAAATGGTTTATATGATAAATTTAGACCATCAATGCTTGTTCTTCCACCAGAAGGAGAACAAGGTTTGGTTTGGTGTTCTGATAATTCTATGACTTCAATGGAACAACTCTGGCTTGCCTTTGTAATGTGGGAACTACATCAAAAGAAATGGGACGGAGGCAAGTGGGTTTAATTAATATTTAAAAGAACAAATATTGCTGACTAACAGCGAATATAGGTCATAATCGGACAAATATTGCATAATAAATAGGAGGAATAATGGCTATTAAGCACCTAATTAGAGTGGATGGAAAAGGAAAAACCAAAGTAGTAGATTTAACGGCAAGAAAAGCAATTTTAGCACATTGTAAAGAGTGTATGGGATTTGATTATAATGAAGTTAAAAAGTGTACCGCCCCCCTTTGTCCATTATTTCCATTTAGGGCTTATGGTACCCCCAAAAGTACCCTGTAGAAGGGTTATATTGCATCCCAGAGACTCTAGAATCGATTCAAATTACCTAGTTAATACCCTACTGTGGGGGTAAAAATAAGTTAAGTAGGATAAACTACTGAAATAAAAGAAGATAGGAGGATAAATGGAAGAGAGAAGATTTGAAAAAACAAGTAGTGCTTCTGTTGATACAAATAAAAAAGGAGAAAGCTCGTTTTCAGTCAAAGTTTATTTTGATCCAGAGGAAAGAACCCCAGAGGAAGTAGCAGATAAGATTAAATTTATCATGGACGAATTAAAAAAGAGATTTTAATTATGGCTAAGACAACTAAAAGAGACTTTGATTTATTTACAGACGAAGGTAGTTATTGGGTTGGTAGATTAAATTTAAATGATTGGGATATATGTTTTATTCATGATATGAGTAAAAATGAAGAGGAGAACAGAGCTTGGGCAGAGCCAGACTTAGTATCTAAAACTGCTATAATAGCATTAGCAGAAGATTGGAAATGGATGATCCCGAGTAAGTATGACATTTGTAAATCAGCATTTCATGAGTGTTGTGAAGTGATGGTACATGAATTATATCTTAGTCTAAGAAAAATATATTCAGTAAAATATGTTACAAGCATGACACATAAAGTAGTAAGAACATTAGAGAATACATTATTTGTAGATGATTGGAATAGAAGAAATAAAAAGAAAAAGAAGAAATAGCCAATATGATATTAGATCTAGTAGAAAATTCAGAGGAATAGGAGAAAACAAAATGGCAGAGTATGAAAAGTATATAAAAATTCCATCTGAGCATACACCAAGTAGTGTTAGACTTGCAAGTATTAGACTTGCAAGAGAGATATATATACTTAGAAAAATGCTTTGGCTAGGTCATGGGCACACAGGAATGTATGGGGATGATGGAGAAATGCAATGCTCTGAGTGTCTGTGTGAATATGGTTTTTATGATTGGAAACGAACTGATATAGAAGAGATTGAAGAAAAAATATACTTAGGTAATTTAAAAAAATATAATGAGGAGAAACTAAATGGCAAAAAATGAAATTGAAAAACTTGTAGATAAATTAAGTAAGAAATACGGGACATTAAGAATAGCAGGTAATGTAGAAGACACAAAAGAATATATTAGTACAGGAAACTTAGCATTAGATTTAGCATTAGAGGGTGGGGTTGCATTAGGTTACGCAATGGAATGGAGTGGCAAATCTGGTTCAGGTAAAACTGCTCTACTACAAATTATGCTTGCTGATATGCAAAAGAAATATGATACATATGGTATATGGTTAGATAGAGAAAAAGCGTTCTTTAATAAAAGAGCAGAAGAGATTGGGATAGACCTTAAAAAAACAATAGTCATAGACCCATCTGATATACCTACAGCAGTAGAAGCTGAGATAATTATGAAAGAAGTTTTAATGTCTCTCCCAAAAGATGCATATAAATTTATAGCTATTGATAGTATATCTGCCTTTTCTAGAGGTGGTAAAGCAGAGAAGTCAGATATGGGTAAGAAAGCACAGTCTCTACATGGACTTTTTCGTGAGATACTTGCTCATATGGATAGGAGAACTTCATTTCACTTTACCAATCAAAGAACATTTAAGGTAGGAGTTATGTTCGGAGACCCAGAGACAACTACAGGAGGGGAAGCACCCAAATACTATACTACATATAGAATAAAACTAGATGATAAGAAAGCTATTAAGGATGCTAAACGTGGTAATGAAATAGTAGGCAATTGGGTCAAGGCTACTATTATTAAAACTCGTACTGGTCCTAATTTTAGGAATGTAACTTTTCCATTTTATTTTCGTGGTGGTATACCATACTATGGTGGGTATGCAAGACTATTAGCCAATCGTGGTTATCTATCTCCAAATAATAAAACAGAATTTAATTCATTTAAACAAAGTACATTAAGTTATTTAGAAGAGAAGAAAATTAATGAGTTTGAGATAGAAAAATTCCTAGAGAAATATCCAGAACTTTTGTTTGCTCAATACCCTGAGTATAATATTAATGCTGATATTATTGAAGAAGAGAACGATGAATTTGTATTAGGAGAAGAGGATTAAATTCGGGGTGAAGTGTTGATAGTAACACGGGCGGCTTGGAACCGTCAAAGTGGGAGTGCAACTCTCTCGACCCCGACCAAATTAAAAGCACTGCAGGTCATGGCGACCAACTCGACTCCAGATCGAGAGGACAGGGTTCGATTCCTTGGCGGTGCGCCAAATTTTAAAGGAGATAGATTAAATGAATGCATCAGTAAGTAAGAAATCTTTTTGTGAGTGGTTTGATCCAGATAATATAATACATGTCAAAGCTTATTTTAAATTGCAGTGTACGGGCATGTGGCCAGAAGACTTCTTACCACAGAGTATATTTATTGAGCCTGGATGGCAGGCACTACTCGCATTTAAATTAGCTAATTATTGGATAGACTATAAATTATCATTACCGAAAGAAGAATAATACTACTATGAACTCAGAATTTATAATTTTCTCGGACATGCACTATTATAAGAATACTCAAAGATCAATACCTGATATAAAATATCTAAGTTCTTGGATCAAATCTCAAATAGAAATTACAGAGCAGATATTTTCTTATGCTAGAGATAATAGTATAGAAACTGTAATTTATAATGGAGATTTATTTGAAGAGAAGAATAGGATTGATCAATCACTTTACAATCTAGTTTGGGCTACCTATAAAGACTATTATAATCAAGGATTTAGAATAATTTTTAATAGTGGGAATCATGATATACTTACTTTCTCTAGACAATCATCTTTAAAACCTTTCTCACAAATAGTAGACGTAATTCAATCACCAGCTACATTTTATAATGATACCGAATTTAGATTTATACCACATGATATGTTAAATGGTAATTTAGAAATTGATAAACACTATAGTTTCCATGTTTTATTCACACATGCAGATATAGCTGATTTAAACTATGGATCTATTGGAGTTAAGAGTTTATCTATGATTAAACCTGATATATTTAAAGATTGGAGCGTCGTCTTCAATGGACATGTGCATCGTCCACAGACTCATAAAAATATAGTTAATATAGGTTCACCTATGATACAAGACTTTGGGGAAGAGGGGGAAGAGAAAAGATTTATTCATTATAAAGATAAAACTTGGAAAAGTATTGTGCTCAACTGTCCAAAGTTTATAACTCTTCCAGGCCTCTCCCCTAAAATAAAAAAGGTAATAGATAAAAATGATAGAGATTTTTTCAGGGTTAATATAAGTGTGGAGGAACTTATAGACCCAATCTTTAAAAAATATAATGTTGTACCACATATTATTAAATCAAAGAAAAGAGAAGTTAGACTAGTAGATTCAGATTCTGACACAGATGATATAAAAAATTATTTAGAAATTGTAGACTGTATACATTTTGATAAAGAAAGATTAGAGGTGATTGGAAAGGAGTTAATTAATGAGATTATTTAAGAAGAAAGAAAATAATAATGCGGCATTTGAAAGAATATTATTAGAGAGTAATTTTGCTGCAACAGCATGTGTTGTTTTATTTGGGGCAGGAGTACCTAAATTATATGCAGATTTACTTATTGATAATTGGGCTATACTAATGCAAAATAAATATGAGTTTATCCCTCCAAAAACGATTAAGGAATATTCAAAAGAATTAAAATATGCTATCTCTATCTTTCGTGAAAATATGGGGATAACTTCTGACTTTGATACTGTAGGGAACTGCTAACTATGTGGAAATTAAAAACATTAAAGTTAAAAAACTTTCGATCATGGAAAGAGTTAGTACTTGAAGATATTGATACACTAGGATTAGTTTTAATAAATGGATCGAATGGTGTTGGTAAGTCTAGTCTTAGACAAGCAATAGAATATCTTATTCTAGATACTATCAGCGATGGGTATAAGGTAGAAGATATATCTTTCAATAAAGATGGTGGTTGTGAGCTCTATTGTAAAATTCTTAACAAAGATGATATTATAGAAATAACAAAGTATAGAGATCATAAACAATTTGGTAATAGAATAATACTATCTATAAATGGGAATACAGATCTATCTTCCACTGACAGGCGTGTAACACAAAGAGAAATAGAAAAATTACTAGGGATTACTAGTAATGAAGTATTTATCTCTACTATATTTACAACTACTTCCCCTTCCTTTCCTGCTGCTAAAGATAGTGAAAGAAAAGATGTACTTTATAATGCTCGTAATCTTAACAAGTATAAAGAGTATCAAGATAATGCTAAGACTAAAGTTTCTAAACTAGAAACTACTTTACAAAATAATAAAATAGAATTACAATATTTAGAAATTGAACTAGCAAATACATCTGGGTACATAGACGTATTACAAGAAAAGATTATCTCTTTTGATAAAGAAAAGAAAGTTAGAGTTGCAAAAAAGATAATAGAAAAGAATCAAAATGCTGATAAGGATACATCTATTCTTAAGCAGGATATAAAAGAACTAAGTGATGTAAGTTTAGATCCACAAATAGATAATATAGATAAATATAATAATATAATTCAAGAATTACAAAATGAAAAAAATAAGATAGATTTAGAGTTAAAATTAAATCAAAAAGAATTGTTAAAAATTAAAGATGGGATCTGTCCAATCATCGGTACAAAATGTGAGACGTTAATAGAAGAGAAAGATAAAATAGAATCAAAAGCAATACCATATAGTTTTATATTAACTGAAAAGGCACTTAAAGTATCTAACCAAATAGACAAGAATCAAAAGCATTTAAAAAGATATAAGAAAATAGATCTTCAAAATGAGCAATTAAGAAATAAATTAATCGATCTTAAAAACAGGTTGAAAAGTGTTGAGGATTATAATTTATCAATTGATAAAATAAAAACTAAATATGATAAAGATATAGAAGAAATTATTAAAGAGACTAACCCATATATAGAGTTACAAAAAGATGAACAAAAAAAGATGAGGGTTTTAAACAATAGTATCGAAGAGACTAAAATTACAATTGATGAAAAGACAGAGTTACTTAAGTATTATAAATTTTGGGTTAAAGGATTTGGAAAAGAGGGGATACCTAATTTAAAAGTAGAAGCCTTTCTAGAACAAATAGAACAAGAAACTAATTCAATCCTATCTGATATATCAGATAAACTATTTGTTAAGATTGAAAGCCAAAGTACTGTAGCCTCTGGTGAAATAAGAGAAAGAATTTCTTATGATATCATCAGTATAGATAAGAAGATAACAGACTACTCAAGTTATTCAGGAGGACAGAAACAAAGAATTAAAGTTGCAGATATCTTTTCCTTTAATAAATTACTTGGGAAATTAAATTTTATTATATTAGATGAAGTTTTAGAACTATCGATGGATGATGCAGGAAAGGGGCAGATACTAGAACTTTTAAAAAGAAAATATTTAAGTGGAGAAATACAAACAATATTTGTTATTAGCCACGATGTACAAATCAAAGATCACTTTGATAAAATTATTAATATTGGTATTAAAGATGGAGTATCTTATATAAAATGAAAACAATAAAAGAAATAAATAAAGAAAGAGAAGGTTTAGAACCAGGTTATTTTGTTGTTAAAGTAGAATATAGATGGAGACAGTCTGGAATAGAATGCCCATGTGGATGTAAAGAAGAGTTATTATTTCTTCTAGCAGATTGGCCAGTAGATCATAAAAATATTCAACGTATTAAATGTCCAAACTCGGGGAAACTTGGTAATTTATACTATGATGGCTCAATAAAATTACTTATTACTAAGATAGAGTGGGATGAAAAATAGGAGGAGCTAATGTCTAAAAAGAAAATAGCTATGGAAGATAGAGTTTTAAATAGTCTATCAATTGGAATTACTTTTATAACAGGCAAAGCTTTGTTTAAAGATCATACTAAATGGTCTAATTGTTATTTTGGTATATGCCATTTTTCAAAATGTGTTTGTATGATCACACCATTAGATTGGCCAAAGATTACATTATTAACTTCTATTAAAGTATCTCCTACAGAACAATTTTGTGAAAGAGCATACTCTTGTCTTGATTTTACCTGTATTTTAAACAGGTTTGATAAGCATATCTATGCATCGGAGTTTTCTGACTGTGGAATATTTAGTCTTGGACTACCACGAAATATTTCAAAAGAGACTCCATTATGGTTTTCTGAAAGTCCTTGGAGAGATATATGGCCTAAGTTTTTATTAGGGTATGAAGGTGGTAGAATAGAAATAGATGAAGATCAAGCTAAAAAAATATTACAGGAGTAGCTATGACTATCAATCAATTTAAAGGAGAGTATGCTTTCCTTTCCAATTTCTATACAGCTCCATTTACTTTGTGTGGTATTCTTTATCCTACTATTGAGCACTTCTACCAAAGTCAAAAGATGTATCATAAGAAGGATAAAGTAGCTGTGTTATCATCTAAGACCCCAGCTGAAGCTAAGAAGATAGGAAGAAAATTACTAATGAGGCCTGATTGGACTGATGATAGAAAAATATATTATATGAGAATAGGACTACTACTTAAATTTGAGAATAATTTCCCACTGATGATAAAATTACTTGACACAAAAGATTCTGAACTTGTAGAAGGAAACTATTGGCACGATAATTTCTGGGGTAAGTGTGAATGTCCTATATGCCAAAGTCTTTTCTATGAAAATAGATTAGGTTTATTACTTATGGAGATCCGTAGTTTCTTTAGAGGTGTTACATTATATAATACAAATAGGAGAGTAATATGATTACAGCAGAGATTAAAGTAAATGGTTGTTTAATTAGTCATTTATATATTGTAAACAAAGACTTTCTTCCAGGTAGCCTAACTGATTGTACTTATGTATATGAATACTATGAGATTGGAAAAGATGTACAGAGAGATAGAATTACTCATAGAAAAAGAGACGGTGCTTTAAAATTAATAGAAATAGTATGTAAGGCTGTAGGAGAAAAAAAGAAATGTTAAAAATAAAACTTGATGAGAAAAGTGTATTTACTTATAATGCTAAAGATTTAGCTGTTCATATTTATGATCACAGAGATGGTAAATGGGAAGGACCAATCATAGGTGAAATTGGATCTATAAAATTTAGTGGAAGATGGCAAGTAATACATTTTATGGAGATGCTAGAATATATTTTAAATCATACTAAGGAGAGGGAATGAACTTAGATCAATCTTATTATAACATTTGTAATGATATCGCTTCTAGAAGTAAATGTCTTTCAAGAAAAATAGGTGCTATCCTAGTAAAGGATGATATTATAGTTTCAGTTGGGTATAATGGTCCACCAAAAGGAATACCACATTGTGGGGTACGTCATCAAAGGGACATTAAATTATATTCAGAGTATAAAGAATTAGATCCATACTTTGATAGAGATCAGAAAGTTAAAGTATGTCCCAGACAAATATTAGGGTTTAAATCGGGGCAAGGACTAGACTGGTGTGTTGCTGTACATGCAGAAAGAGCTTGTCTTGTTAACGCTGCTAAAGATGGAATAGCTACAGTAGGAACTACACTCTATATGGATTGCCCAACTCCTTGTACTCCCTGTCTTGTAGAAATTATTGCAGCTGGAGTATCAGAAATAGTATTCACAAAATTACATTACTACGATATTTCAGCGGAATATACGTTGATGAACAGTCCTCTCCAATGGAGAGTATATGACTTTAAATAGCCAGTGTAGCTCAAAAGGAGGTGATTACATGAGTAAAAAGAAAGGTAAACAAAAGGGAGTTAAATGGAAAGTTGTATTGTCAATTCTTTTTCTAATTATCTTTATTGCTTGTCAAAGTATATTTGGAATGTTGAGACAATCTTTTCAGGCAAGTATTGCACCTAATCAAGTAAATGATAGTATAATAGAATATTCTCTTATTAATGTTCTTATTACTTCTGAAATTGTTCCATTATCTATTGTAGCGTTATTTCTTTTTGTTTACGGTGTGATGTGGTATTCCAATATTAAAATTTTAATTACAAATTTACTTAAACGAAAGGAAAATTAAAAATGAAGAAACTAATTTACGGATTTATGTTATTTGCTTTAATGTTTGCACTAACATCATGTGGCCCAGCGTTGGTTGAAAAATTTGAAACAATTAAGCCAAATGAAACAGCATTTGTTATATCTGTTGAGGGAGCAACAAAAAGTGGACAGAAACAATTCATGTCTGTTGAATTCCTTAACCAAGCTAAAGTTGCTACAAAGAGAATCTATCTTCCACAAAGAAAGATAAGCACAGGAAGAATGTGGTATGCTTATTCTTATATTCCAACAGTAGATGTAATTAAAGTTGATAGATCTCCAGTAACAAGAGAATGGACAGCTGATACAAAAACAGGAACAACTAAATCGAACCAATCTCTTTGGGTTGAATCAAAGGACTCAATTGGATTTGGAGTAGGTCTTAACGTCACAGCAATGATACTTGAGGAAGATGCTGCTATGTTTTTATATAATTATGCTGGTAAGTCTCTGTCTGCTATTGTTGACAACAATGTAAGAGGCAGGGCCAACGCCATCCTTTCGAGAGAATTTGCCAATCATACTCTTGAGACTGGTAGAGATAAAAAGAATGAAATAATTGATAAAGTAGAAAGAGAAACTGTTAGCTATTTCAAATCAATGGGAGTTACAATCTCAAATGTAGGATTAGCAGAGGGTCTTGTATATGAAGATAAAGAAATTCAAAACAAGATAAACGAGAACTTTACAGCTGAGATGGATATTCAGATTAAGAAGAACAAGCGGCTTTCTCAAGCAGAAACAAATAAAATGAATATTGAAGTAGCAGATGCAGATGCGACAGCTGCCCAAAAATTTGCTAAAGCTGCAGAAGAGAGAAAGAAACAGATTGATATTGAAATTTCTATGATGGTTGCTAAAGCTAGATTAACAATGGCCCAAAAGTGGGATGGAAAACTTCCCTCAAATATACTACCGTCAGATAGTTCTTTAATAATGGACTTAACATCAGCTAAAAAATAAAATAGTATTTATGATAAGAGGAACATATGAGTATATCCATAAAAAGTAGAAAAGCTAAGGCTCGAACCCTACAAAATTGGGTAGCTTCAAAGATATCTGAACTATTAAATATTCCCTGGGGTAAGGATAAGCAAATTCAAGGTCGTGAGATGGGACAAAGTGGAGTGGATATAAAACTCTTAGGTGAGACTTTAAGTTTATTTCCTTATTCAATAGAATGTAAGAATACTGAAACATGGAATGTTCTAGATGCAATTAAACAGGTAAAAGCTAACCAATTAGAAGGTACAGACTGGTTAGTATTCTTAAAGAAAAATAGACATGAAGAGATTGTTATTATGAATGCAGAAAAGTTTTTTGAGTTATATAAAAAAGTATTAAAGAAGAAGAAATCGAAACCTCAAACAAAGGAGAACTAACTATGGCAGTTTATGAAGTTATTATTATGAAATAGAAAAAAGAAAAGAATAAG
>Ga0307377_10008846_pt1 | contig 10159 bp, 11 predicted proteins | sample TR3MG_FD_202535 | JGI IMG/M metagenome (GOLD analysis project Ga0307377, IMG submission 202535) | Soil microbial communities from Risofladan, Vaasa, Finland - TR-3 | ecosystem: Environmental > Terrestrial > Soil > Coastal area > Acid sulfate soil | place: Finland: Risofladan, Vaasa | collected... | reverse complement strand
AGCACAGTAGGATTCGAACCTACGACCAATTCCGTGTAAAGGAACCACTCTAGCCGCTGAGTTATGCGCCCATAATAAAATCTTGGTGCTCACTACAGGACTCGAACCTGTGGCCTCTTCCGTGTCAAGGAAACGCTCTAGCCAACTGAGCTAAGCGAGCATGTAAAGGTTTGTAAAGGCTTGTAAAGCCGTTGGTGGTCTCGCTGGGACTCGAACCCAGATTTAAGGTTTAGGAAACCCTTGCTCTATCCGATTGAACTACGAAACCATATTGAAAATAATGCAGGTGTCCTACCATTAGACGATTTCACCCATCAAGCTCTGGTAAGCCCTTGCCGTCCTCCGCTGTTCCGGGTACCAGCCCGGAACTTGGATTAGGCGAATGAAAGCCGGAATTGAACCGACGTCTCCTACTCTGGCATCCCCAACGAGATTCGAACTCGTGTTGCTTCCTTGAGAGGGAAGCGTCCTTGGCCGACTAGACGATAGGGATATATAAAAATGAAGAAGGAGCGGGACTATGATTACCCGCACTACTGAGGTAATGAATCTCAGCTTGGACTCCGGCAGTGGTCATTACCCACTTTCCTTGTCTCACCGCAAGCGTTCAGCCTGCCGCTCTTACCTTGAGCTATCCTTCCGTTGGTGGAGCATGTCAGAGTCGAACTGACTGCCTCCTGCTTGCAAGGCAGGCGCTCTGGCCAAATGAGCTAATACCCCAGATATTCAATGAGTTTCCTCATACTACTCAATCACAGTTCACCGGCAAAAGTTAACTGCAACTGGAAAATAATCAGCACCGTAAGTCGCAGAGGGTGTTTTGCCGCTCTGACGCGGCTATAGCTTTCGCTATCTTATCCGAAGTAACCCTCATACTGAAGCGTGCTGAATTGGCGGGATTGACCGGACTCGAACCGGCGGCCTCTTCCTTGACAGGGAAGCGTTCTAACCAACTGAACTACAACCCCAATTCTGGTGGAGCGACAGGGACTCGAACCCTGAACCTTCTGCTTGCAAAGCAGATGCACTAGCCAATTGTGCTACCGTCCCAAAAATACGTGTTACTTTGGAGCCTCCTGACAGAATCGAACTGACATCCTCTGATTACAAAACAGATATTCTCGCCATTGAACTAAGGAGGCATTGGAGCTTTCGGAGGGGGTTGAACCCTCGACCTCATCCTTACCAAGAATGCGCTCTGCCACTGAGCTACGAAAGCAAATAAATTGGTACACCCGGCAGGACTCGAACCTGCGACATTCCGCTTAGAAGGCAGATGTTCTTCCAACTGAACTACGGGTGCATTTGATTGGTACACCCAGCAAGACTCGAACTTGCGGCCTTCTCTTTCGGAGAGAGATGCTCTTCCAACTGAGCTATGGATGCAAATGTGGTAACGCCCGGATTCAAACCGGAAAGTCTCCCGCACTTCGGGTTCAGTACCCGACGCAAGGTGTTTTGTTCTGTTAAACTACGCTTACCGTGGTAGGTAGGAGTCGAACCTACTTCTCCGGGTTCATCGCCCGGCGGACTGCCATTATCCCTCTACCCATACCATCGTGTTGATACTTACACCACAAGGCCCATTGGCCCAGTCGGGCTACTCTCCCGAATCTATGATTGGAGCTTCCTGCCGGAATCGAACCGACTTCTGAGCTATACGACAGCCCTGCATCGCCATTTATGCTTAGGAAGCAAACATCTTTGATTTCTCGTCATCGTACTTCTTTCGGGCAACCCTGCCATTACCGCGATTACGGACTGCAAAGGTTGGAAGTTGCATATCACAATTACCGCAGAAGTTCCTGCTCTGGCCACTGAGCTAAGAAGGCATATCCCAGTTTTGTGTCACTCCAGACTGGAAACTGGAGTTGGTCAGCCCGGAAGGATTTGAACCTTCGACACGCGCATTAAGAGTGCGCTGCTCTGGACCAGACTGAGCTACGGGCCGATAATCCAGTTTTGTTCGGCCATCCTCTATTGAGGGTAGGCTTTATCCAGACTGGAAACTGGAGCTGGTACACCCAGTAGGACTCGAACCTACAACCTCTCCGTTCGTAGCGGAGTACTCTTCCAGTTGAGCTATGGGTGCATCTATCTCTGGGGTGTCTGACGAGGGTCGAACTCGCTACCTTTCGGGTCACATCCGAATGCTCTAACCTACCGTGAGCTACAGACACCATCTAATAAAACTGGCAGGCGTACCCAGATTCGAACTGAGGGGTTACGGTTTTGGAGACCGTCGTGTTTGCCGCTGACACTATACGCCTAAATAAAGAGCACCGATGAACGCGACACGGTGTGGTTTCGCCAAAGGAAGTAACCGTTGTGCTGAAGCGTGCTCTTAAAATCGTCTTTCCGATACGTCCATGCGTTTTCTACGGTCGCATCTACCTGCTGGTCGGGATGACAAGAGTCGAACTTGCAGTGTCACCGTCCCGAACGGTGTGGCTTACCATTGGCCTACATCCCGAAAATGTTCGTCTTTCCGAACTGTCAATGAGAATTTGGGGAAGGAGTCATCATGTCCTTTGGTCGGGATACAAGGATTCGAACCTTGGACTCCTCCGCCCCAAACGGGCTACCCAGATTGGTCGGAGTGGAGGGATTTGAACCCACGACCTTCTGTTCCCAAAACAGACGCGCTAGACCGGACTGCGCTACACTCCGAATAATTTTCTTACTTCTGGGACAATCTCGTGTGCTTGCCTTTACACCATAGAACTAACTAATTTGGTTGCCCGACAAGGACTCGAACCTTGACTAGATGAATCAGAATCACCAGTGCTGCCAATTACACCATCGGGCATTCTTGAAATTAAACGAGGCGGACAGTGGTTAGACTGACTCTTAGTGGCGACCCACTGTTATTCATCATCGGTGAACCCGTCGGCTCATACGATGACCCCTGCTGGTCGGCACGGTTGGATTCGAACCAACGACCAGCTCCTTATCAGGGAGCCACTCTTACCGCTGAGTTACGCGCCGAAATAAAGCAGTACCGATAAACGCGGCAGGGAGATTTTAGTGCTCTACCAACTGAGCTACAGCCCCTTGCGGAACTGACGGGATTCGAACCCGTGACCTCTCTATTATAAGTAGAAGTAACCCTATTGCTGAAGCGTACTGCTTAAAAAGAAAGATGTCATCACCCCTTCGGCTTGCGCCTTATCATGTCTACGGGTACGAGAGCCGACTTGAACCTTTCGGTTTTTGTCCAACATGCCTCACCAGCCCTCGTGATGCCATCAAAAATAAAGAGTCTGCCGCCTGCTGGTAACAACCAACAGACCCTGTTTGTTTTGCTTTAATGTAACCTTGTACGTCGGCAATGTGCAGACCACTTAGCGAATCGCATAGGTCAGCAGAAATTTGCTGTAAGGTTAATTTGTCAAAGAACTTTTTGCTGGCGGAGATAACGGGATTTGAACCCGTGTTAATGCCGTGACAGGGCATCGTGTTCGACCAGACTACACTATATCTCCATTATAATGAGGCTTAGGGTAATTAGTCCTTCACCTCATACTCGTCTTTCCGAGCCGTCCAATCGTCTTTCCGATACGTCATAACATTGAGTACTCAACTCACTCCGGCTGTTAAAACCGAAGCTCCGCTACTGGCAACCCGACAGGGAATCGAACCCTGATTGCATGGATGAAAACCATGTGTCCTGACCGTTAGACGACCGGGTCATCTATTCAAGTTTCACTGTCCAAAATTGGTCAGCCCGGTGGGACTTGAACCCACGTACCCTCGCTTAAAAGGCGAGTGCTAATGCCATCTCAGCTACGGGCCGATTAAAAACCCGTTTACCAGATGGAGATTCGTTAATGTTCATTTTTTCTCTCCGTTTATTTTCCTAAAACACTGTTGTTTCTCAAACGAGAAACCCTGAAAACTGAAAAACCCCTCTCGGTGTGAACCGGAGGGGCTTCTTGGAATCTGTGGTTTGATGGTTTACATCAAAACTCCAAGTAACCACGTCCGGCTGGGCGCATAATATCGCGCCTTGCAGGTGTCGCTGTTGGTTCTTGATGTTTCCACATGTTGTTCATTTTCAAAATTCCGTTGAAGTCTGTTTTCGTTTACAAAGGTTAGTATACACCACCGACTGTACCCATTTCAAGTAGTATAACAAATTTTCTCTAATTTTATCACACAACAAAACTGGATTTCTTCGTAACCTATTGATAGGCAATGGATTGCACGTCGTCGGCATTTTCGAGGTCTTCACCAATAATGTCGGCGACTTCGGTAATTTCGGCGTTGACAATGTCTGTCGCACGTAGTATTGCGGCGTCATACTGCTCGTCATTATCGAAGTTCGTAAGCAAGTCACTAACCAACTTACCGGCGGCATTACGAAGGGCACGCGCTGTCAAAGCTATCAACGCCTTGCGCATGTTCACAAGCTGTACTTGAAGGGCGTTGTTGTATTGAGCACGCAGGTTAGCCAATGCCTCCGCTTCCTTCTGGTGGCGTGACTCCGAGTGTGCTACCGTCAAGAAGCAGCCAAGCACAGTACACGCAAAGCCAAACATAATGACAATCATTGCTGTCATGCCCACGGTCTGCCCGTTAACCGCCCATGCCACCATTAAGCTAAAGGGAAAAAATAGCCACAGAGATGGCCTGCCAAGGTGAGTGTTCATGCGTCACTCCTTAACACTTCCTCGGCCATATCCCGAATGTTGTCGGATAACTCAATGGCAGCCAAAGGAGAAAGCGATACCCAAGCAACCAATTCCCCAAAGTGCAACAAGACATTCTCTTCCTCTTTGCCGACCCGCACCTTTATCTCGTGTCTCTGTTCAATCGTATCTGAATTCACTTTAGTCATCGTAACCTCATTGCCACCCGTCTTGGCAGCAGACATTTTCGCATCATCCAATTCATTTCATCAATAGACACATCGCCCGGCAGCGTTAGCAACCGGATGTCACTCTCGAACTCTTTCATAATGCCCGCTGACTTGCAACGGTTGCGGATAGAATCGAAACGGGCTTCCACCGTATCCCGCGTGCCAGACCACAAAGCCAGACCACGCTTTACATCTACCAGTGCAACAATCTCTGACACCGTTTCGGTTCCCCGAAGCTTGTAGCCATCATCTGTTTTAACGCACGTAGACATTGTAAAACCCTTCCATTATAGGATACGATAACAAAGAATTCGGAAATGGTCAATCCAAACTCCGCTCGTTCGCTTCGCGGATACCCACGTCTAAGCCGACCACCATCATGTCCATGTGGTGCTGGGTATTAAAGCGACCAATACTGACACGTAACACATTCTGTTGCTTCTCATAGCTCATGCCTATCGCATCCAATACGTGCGACCTTTGCTTCTTGGTGTCACAAGCCGAGCCACAAGCAACGCAAGCTCCAAACTGACGATTGAGTACCGCTGCTACAATGCCTGCTTCTACCGGAAGGTTAAGGCTTAGGATGTGCGGGGCAAGACCAAGGTCTGTATCATTGTTCTGCGAGTCTCCGTTCCGGGTAATGCCATGCTTGAGTTCTGCAATGTCCGCAAGCTTTTTCAGCATGTCCCTCTGTCGAGGTGCCTCGCTCTTCAAATTACTCCAAGCCAACTCGGCTGCCTTGCCGAAGCCTACGATGCTCGGAACCGCTAATGTGCCGGAGCGTCTCTCCAACTCTTGGCCACCTCCATGCAGCAATGGCTCAATCTTGGTATCAGGCTTGATGTAAAGTGCGCCGACGCCCATCGGGCCGTGCATCTTGTGAGCACTGATACTCACCAAGTCAGCACCAAGGTCATCGACATCCCATTCCCACTTCCCGAAACTCTGTACCGCGTCAACGTGCAGTAAGGCGTCATAGGAGTGAATCATCTCCGCAAAGCCTGCAATGTCCTGAATCGTTCCAATCTCATTATTGCAGTGCTGAATGCTGACGATACGGACGTTGCCTTGTTCCATTACGTTATGCAGCTCTTGGGCGTCAAGGCGGCCTGTACCATCGACCCCGACCACCACACCGCCATCGGAGTACTTGACGCACTCAAGGACGGAGTTGTGTTCTATGGCTGAGCATACTGACTTGTAACGACCATCAGTATTGGAGGCTTTGCCCTCTTTATGCCAACCTGCGCATTTGAGTGCCCAGTTGTTTGACTCTGTGCCCCCGGACGTGAACACGATTTCACCTGTGTTAGCGCCCAGAAGCTCCGCAATGGACTCCCTTGCGGCTTCTATGCCATCTGCCGCGTCACGGCCAAGGTGGTAGGGAGTTTCGGGATTGCCGTACCGTTCCTGTAGGAATGGGAGCATGGCATCAACCACCTCATCATCCATCATTGTCGTGGCAGCGTTATCCATGTAGGCCGCCTCGATGGTATCCTCAAATACTGGTTTCATTTGCTTATCCTTGGGCCACTTAAACTGAGCGCCAATGCTGGTGATATTTTTTGAGTACTCAAAGTATGCTCAAGTGAGTATAGGCATTCCTTTGGTGGGTCATTGTCCAACATCAAATATGCCGAATCATTACCCACGTCGCATGTCACATGTGGACGAACTGCAAGTTCACCACTTTCCTCGGTTCGCCCCCGTGACAACTGCGTACAGTACGAGCACTTCTTGCAAATCGAGAAGTTAATCATGTTTTTGTTTTTTTTAGGAATTAGCGAACAGTAACCCCAACATCAGTTGTTTCTCTCCACAAAGATAAACAGTCTGACTTGTGTCGTACCTGCTCCTTATCCTGTCACCTTTATCTGGGCCACTCACGATTTCGTAGATGATACGCTTGTCATCCGTATCCACCGACTCAATGCGGGCAACCATTTTACGTCGTTTTCTCCAAAGAACCGTGTATTGGCCGACCTGTTTTCTGAGGTCTTCCGGCTTTACACGCTCGACTCCACTCTCTTCGAGATTGACTGCTTCAGGCATTCACCTCTCTCCCTATAGAAGATTATTCAATTTCTATTCCAAACTTCTCGGCCAAGCTCTCTCTGGCCTTCGAGTCGGGCACTCTCTTGAGCACCTCTTTACGAACATCCTCATTCGTACGGATTAAATGGCGCAAGCCAATCTCGACTGCTGTGACGCCAAATGCACCACTACCGCCGTCCGTAACGGAATCAGACCTTCCCACAGTTGTTTTGCCGTCCGCACCTATCAATGATACAGCGGTCTTGTCGTTCTTTGCCTTCACTATCTGTTCGTCCTTAGACTCATCCAAGCACTCCTCAACTGTACGCCCGGCAAGCAACGCTGAAAATAACGTCTTCTCGTCCACAATGTCCAAAAATTCACTCAACTCCATCAAGTCATTCTCAACGTCAATCGACTCAAGCCGTAGCGTTGAATCCCCCGGCACCTTGCGCACCTCATGGAAAAGGTTCTCCATGTTGTCGTCGAACTTCCCATCCGCATCAAGCTCACCCGCCTTACGGTTCTTCGGGTCACTGATGGGGTCGGGAAAGAAGAATCGGAACTGCTTGAGGTTCTTGCCTCGCTCGTACCGAACGTAACGCTCAGACAGTATTACAACCTCGCGTTCACCATTGAGGGTGTTCACAAAGCCTTGGTCTTTGACCTTGCCCCAGCAGGCCCCACCGTCAGCCTGTTGATAGCAGACATATTTGCCTACATGCTCTTTTGAAATCTCTTCACTCATTATCAATTTCCTTATTGCGACTATTTACCGCTTTCCACATTATATACGGCAGCCTTGGAAATTTGAAGTTATTTCTTTCCTTTGCCGCCGAGCTTGGACATAATGATGGATTGCATGTACTGCTTTGCGTAGTTGTTGATTGTCCCATCCGGGTATATCATCCGCAATCCAATCAGCCTCTGTAGGAGGTTGTCTGCCTCTTGAGACTTGCACCCGGCTACGACACCAAAGTGTTTGGGGTCATAATTGACACGGCTCCATAACCAATTCCACTTGGAGGTGTCATCCTTGTAGGAACAGTCCTCGGCAGCCAAGTTCTTGATAGTCACTGACTTCCATGCTACCAAGCCGTTGCGAAGTGTGGCGTCCTCAATGAGGGGCACGATGTTCTCCGCGTCCTCGTTCTTCTTAAAGTCCGCCAACACTTCGCCGAAGCTACTCATCCTCAAGCATCTCCACATCGTCCGGCGTCACATCCCACTGATGGGCGCAACACGGGCAGGTGGTGTCTCCGGCTGCCGGGTCAGGGTCACCTGAACCTGAACTGGGTGGCGTCTTGTCAATGGCGTTTTGCAAGTCATCGAGACGCAAGTCCTCAAACAGTTCCATGTCGGATGACTTCACCTGTTCAAGCAAATCGAGCACGGGTTCGTCCCATTGTCCCTGAATGTCCGGGTTGTTGAGCGTCAAATTAGCCGCCAACTCTTCCATGTCGTCCATGTCAACGATAACGACGTGGGCCTCCTCCACTCCATTCTCCAGCAGAGCCTTGAAGCGTTGGTGTCCACCGACAATGCGATTAGTACGGGAGTTCCATACGATAGGCTCGACATAGCCGAACCGTTCCATTGACTTCATCAAACCCTTAAAGGACTTGTCATCAATCTCGCGAGGGTTCTCGTCGTAAACCTCCAGCTCGGTCAAATTGACCTTTTTGATTTCCCACTTATTCGCTGACGGCATTGTGTACCACCTCGTTACTTGTCATCTTCCACTTGCTCTTGCACTTCGGACACACAATCAACGCATCAGGGCCGGACGGCGGTTCCGGGTCTGGAGGAGTCTGGTCTTTTGGCTCCTTCGGTTCCTTGGGTGGGTCTTTCGGTGCATTGGGGTCTTTCGGCCACTTCTTCTTGCTCATCTTCTCAAACAAGCTATCCAGCTTGACGCTGTCAAAGGCATTGCCGAGTTCTGCGCGAGACTTAGCCAACAATCCCACAACTTCCTTGGTGAAGTCACCGCGAATCATTGTACTGTTCAGAACAATGTTCAAGGCAACCTCTTCGTTGTCATCCAAATCAACAACAACGACTTGAGTTTCCTCCTCACCAAGCTCCACCAAGTGCTTGTAGCGTTGGTGTCCGCCTACGATGTTCTTGCTGCGCTCATTCCAAATGATGGGTATGAGCATGCCGAACTTGTCAATGGATTGCCCCAACCCCTCGAAAGCCTTGTTGTCAATCTTTCGGGGATTGTAGCAAGCCGGGCTGAGGTCTTCCAGTTTGACTGTCCGAACCTCACACTCGCCTAATTGTAGCTCGTCGGCCATTTATACCTCGTCAGCGTCGCGCATGCGGTCGAACAATGCATCGACAGCCATACCGGCCGCAAAGCAAAGCACAGCCTTTTCAATCTTGGTTTCGATACCACCCATGACCCACGGTACGTTGACGTTGTTCTCGTTGCCGTCTTCACCCTTGTCGATAGCCGTGTAGATAGCCCACACAACTTCCTGTACGAAGGACTTCTTGTCACCGCCGCCGAAATCGTCAAACGATGATGCCAACGTCATAATCGGGCCAACGGATTGACCGATAACGTGCAGGTCGCTGAATTGGAGTCCGTCGCCGAACGCTTCTTCAATGTTTGATACGATGCCCGCGATGACATCCAAATGTTCCTGAAACTTCGCGGTGTTCGCCTCACTGATTGCTTCGTCTCCGTTCAACGCACCCAATGCCTTTGTGAGCAGTTCGCCCATGTTCTCGATAGCCATAACAGCCTCCTTGGTTAATAACTTACTACTTCGTCCACATCGTATTCGAGCATCATGTCGATGTCGTTCATGCTACTGCATGGCGGCACCCAACCTCCTGCCTCTAAATACAAATCATCGGCACTCATATTTGAGTCCAATGCTATCTCCAATTCTTCACCTAAAGTCAAGCCCGCCTCGTCATTGGCGTCAACGGGACACCTTGGCCCATTTCCCTGTGCGCTCAATGAACCCATACTCTCCATTTCCCAGCGTACCGGGTCAAGATTTGCATGAATGTCCTGCAAGGTTGTACGAATGTCCTCACGCGGCTCACCACGATGCACCCAACCCATACTGTCCGGGTCGAATGCCATCGGTGCCATGCCCTGCCACGCCTTGTACGCACGCTCTAAGGCTTCTCGCTCCCTTGGGTCGGTCTCAGTTGCCAGAAGGTTACGAATCTTGGTCGGACCACAATTGACATAACGCAACTCATCACCGTATTCAGGACGAACTCCCGACGCATCTTCCCATA
>Ga0307377_10008844_pt1 | contig 10161 bp, 11 predicted proteins | sample TR3MG_FD_202535 | JGI IMG/M metagenome (GOLD analysis project Ga0307377, IMG submission 202535) | Soil microbial communities from Risofladan, Vaasa, Finland - TR-3 | ecosystem: Environmental > Terrestrial > Soil > Coastal area > Acid sulfate soil | place: Finland: Risofladan, Vaasa | collected... | reverse complement strand
GATTGGGAAAAAAGAGGAGATGAATGGGATAAAGTTTTGGGAGACGATTTCGTTCCAGCTTTAAATGGTTTAACTTTTGATCCTATTGCTGATAATTATCCAGCATTTTGTGATACTAAAAAACTAGTTGAATATCAACCAGGTTTAGAATTTAGAAAAGATAGATTAACTGAACTTATTTTATGTAAAAAATTTGATAAATATTTTGAAGAAAAGAATAGAGAAGAAAATATTTATTTTTCTGTGAGATATAATAAATATAAACAATGGTTAGAAGATAATCCAGAAGAGACACAAAAAGCTAAAGATAGTATAAAAATCAAAGAAAAACTAGAAATAGAAGATTTTAAAAAAGAATATCCAATCAAATTAGAAGAAGGAGAATAACAATTAATATTTTTGTTTTAGACGAAGACCCCCTTGTTTCCGCCCAAAGCCATTGCGACCGTCATACCGTAAAAATGATTCTAGAATCTCACACCCTTTTGAACCTATGCCATAATGATAGAAAGGGTTGGAGAAATCATCCATGTGCTGTTTGGGTTAGAAAATCTATAAATAATTATAAATGGTTAGCAACTATGGCTTTAGAGTTATGTAAGGAATACACATATAGATACGAAAAAATACACAAATATCAAGATAAAATTCAATGGTTAAAAGACAACGAACCAGATTTACCTGATTGTATTATGACACCATTTCATTTAGGGATGCCAGATGATTGTAAAGAAGAGAATGTTGTTTTAGCATACAGAAAATATTATAATATTTATAAATCTTATTTCGCAAAATGGAAAAAAAGAAATGTTCCTGATTGGTTTGTAGGTGCTACGGTTTCTACTATAATATAGAGAAGGAGAAAATAATATGGAATTTATCGTAACGGTTGAAGGTTTTAAGAAGGGTATAGCAGCGGCGGTTGAAGCGGCCACGAAAGAGACAGTAAAAGATTTTAGTGGAGCAGACAGAATAAACATTATCGCAGAGCAAACGGAGGCAAAGGTTTCTGCTTTTGGTGGTAATGTTGGAGTAACGACTGTTTTATCTGATATAACGATGGACAGTTTAAGTTATGTATTTAAAAGTGCTGGCGAAACAAGCGTTGGTGCCACCGATTTAATGAATATTTTAAATTCATTTAGTCCAGAAGAAAAAGTTATTATTAAATTGAAAAAAGATAAAACAGCATCTTCTTTTTCTGCCGAATTGGTGATAACTTTGGAATCAGACGAAGAGCAATATCAGACTTTACCTTGTTTTGATAGTTTAGTATTATTGCCTAAAGAGGCTACTGAATTTGCTAAATCTATTAAAATAGATAAGAAGTTATTTATTGAAGGATGCGAAAAGGTAGAATTTGCTGTTGGAATAGAGAAAGAAAAACATAAGTATTATATGAAAGTCGTTTTGGCGGCAGACAAGGACAGTATTAGATTTTCTGCTGGTTCTGGTGCTAGACACGCTATTTTTGATGTTGATGGCAAAGATGTTGTAGATGCCAATCCTAAAAAGACAGACATTATAATGATGAAGAATTATTTTTCTGTTATATCAAAAGTTCTGGAATCTTCTGGAAATATTCCAATCACAATTAAAGAATCTAAAAAGAAGCAACAGGATTCACCATTTCAGGTTGTATTAGAGTGTGATCCCCATATAGTTATTTTTGTCGGATTAGATCCTAGTTCTGAATGGGTTGATGAAGATACCGTTTTAAATATGGATTTCCCGGTTAAAGTAGTAACAAAAGTAGCCGATTGGCAATACGCAGCCAAAGGCACAACTGCTACATTTAATAACCAAGTGAAAAAAGAGCATAGATCTCATAAAGCCAATGTTGAAATGGATTTAGGTAAAAATACACTAGTATTAAAAACGAATGAAAAGATGAGATCTCATCGTAAAGTTTCCATAGTTGATTCAGTAAATACTACAGACGAGTTAATACATGAATTCATTTGTGTATCAGCGTATTTATCTGAAATGGTATCGAGGGCCAAAGGCGAGGAATACATTCAGATTGAAGTCGTAGGACACAAAAAGCCTATTGTTGTTTGTTATCATGCTGGTGAAAAAGTTTCCGCCAGAGAAGACATGAAGGTAGATAAAGAAGAAGGTTATAGCGAGAGATTTTCAATATTCTTTGGAACCCATTCAAGTTAAATGACTGATAAAACCAACAACATTTTTTGGTTGACTGGTAGTTATTACATGCGAAGAAAGATTATTGAAAGTATACAAAATTCTATAAATAATTTTTCTTTTAGTGTATATGATGAAACTACAAATTGTGATTTTTTAGAATCGCAAATAACTGAAACTTCTTTGTTCGAAGATAAAAAAATAATTATATTAAGAGGGTTTCCAGAGTTTAGCAAAACATCGGCTACAAACAATAAAAAGATTATTGATTTATTTGAAAAATGTCCAGAAAGTTGTTTTATTATAATAGATAATGTTTCTACTGCTAAAAAAACAATATATTCTGTCATTCAAAAGTTGGGTAAAATTTATGATTTTCCACAATATTTGAAAAGAAATGATGCTATTAATTGGTTGTCAAATAGATTTTCTGAAAAAAATAAACAAATAGAATCTTCTGATTTACAATTGATTGTAGAATCAATAGGATCTGATAGTAATGGGATAGATGTTGATAAATTATGGATTTGTAAAGAAAAGATTTGTGATTATGTTGGTGGTCATTCTAAAATTACAAGAGATGATATAATACAATCAGCAGATAAATACAATAATTTTATCATTTGGAGTTTGTTTGATGCGATGGATGAAAGAGATTTTAATAAATGTTTATCTATAGTTAATTCTGCTTGTCAAAGTGATAAAATAGATAATATTGTAAACCAAATATTTACTGTTGTTTTATGGCGTTATAGAATGTTATGGTTCGCAAAAGAAAGTTTAGCAAAAAATAAAACTTCAAAAAATATAATTGAAGATGTTCAAAACAATTTAAATAAATTATGTAGAAAAGGCAACAACGATCAAACATATTTTGAATTAGAAATAAAAGATGGTTTGATTAAACCTTCTTATTCTTATAGTGTGTTAAATAATGCTATAAATGGATTTTATGGAAAACCTTCAACAACAAGTAGATATAAAAGAAACGAAATATATAGAATTATAAAATGCGCCGAAGAATGTTTGTTAATTATTAGATATGGGGCAAGTGATTTTGAAATGTTAACTTTATTAGACAATCTTTTTATGACTCTAATTCCGAACAATATAACATATGAAGAATTAGATAGTTACAGGAGATTGAATTGTGTGTGAATACAAATTAAATAGATTTAATAAAAAAATATTAGACGCGATTAAAGATTTATTATCAATAGAAGAAAATGTAGGTTTATTTATAGCAGAAGGGACTCAAGACAGTTTAGATAATTTAGTATTAAAAATAAATAGTTTTGATAAAAGGTGGGAAAATACAAAAATATCATTAGTCACTTTAATAAAAATGATTTCTGGAGATAATGAGATTGATGTAGAAGAGACGGAAAATGGTCTTGAATTATGAACGGAACGATGAGGAAAGATTATTATAAAATTTTAGGTGTTGATAAAAACGCATCTGTTGATGTCGTAAAATCGGCACACAGAAAGTTAGTTAAGCAGCACCATCCAGATACTGGTGGAGATGCCGAAAAGTTTAAAGAAATACAAGAAGCATATGAAGTGTTGTCTGATAATAATAAGAGACAAAGATACGATCTTGGAGAATCAGATTTTACTTCTAATTTTAATTCTTCTGGTTTTGGTCCTGGTTCTGGTTCTGGTTTTAATTTTAATGTAGGGGATTTTTTCAGAAGAAGACACAGTTATCCAGAACAGGGTTTTCAAAATCCACCAATTAAAGGTGAATCGATTAGATTAAGAACCACTCTAACTTTAGAAGAGATAGCCAAAGGAATAAAAAGAGATTTTTCTTATGAATTTCGTAATACCTGTGAAAAATGTAAAGATCATCCAGGTTTAAAAAAAGATACTTCTAAAAAATGGTGTCCAGATTGTAATGGTCAAGGAAGAGTTACTCATACTAGTAGTTTTGGTGGTGGCTCAATGTTTATACAGGAAACTACATGTTATAAGTGTCAAGGGACGGGAGAAATAATAGATAAAGTAAATCAATGTTCTGATTGTAATGGGTCTGGATTTAAATTGAAGAAAACCAAAATTAGTGTCAATACTCCAATAGGAATTGCCCAAAATGAAGTTATAGTCGCTAGGGGACAAGGACACTGTGGTTTAAATAAAGGTTCAAGGGGTGATTTACATATTTCTATAGATGAAGAAGAGCATCAAATATTTAGTAGAGATAGGCACAATATTTTATTAGAGTTACCAATTACTTTCGGCCAAGCAGTTTTAGGTGATGAAGTAGAAGTTCCTACTGTTTATGGGAACAAAATAAAAATTACTATTCCACCAAAAACAAGTGATGGTGAATATGTGATAGAAAAACAAAAAGGATTATCTATAAATCAACAGAAAATAAAAGGGGACATGATTGTAGTATTTAGAATAAATATCCCAACCATAGAAGATAACGAAGAATATAAAGAACTATTTGACAAAATGAAGTCTATGAAAATTTCCGATAAAAAAGTAGAAGATATTAAAAATTATATGGAGAAAAACAATGTTTAGAAAAAGAATTATTACAGGTGATGTCCACGATTTTAGACCTATGAATGTGTTTCCAAAAGGAACGAAATTTATTATAGATGGAAGTGTTTGGACTGTTAGGGAAGAGATAGTAGATACAGATGAGACTTGGCGTAGAATTCTATCAGATTCAGGGACAGAAGAAATTGTTTCTTTATTGTCATTAAATAAAGATCTTGAATCTGGGATATTAACATTTGTAGAGTAGTTTAAAAAAATAATATAAAATTAGAACAACAATGAAAATATAGTTCTTGAAAAAGAATTATATTTTTTTATTAAAGAAGGAGGATTTAAAATAATATATAATATTAACATGTCTCCTTTCTCTCTTTCTGTTTAGAGACACTCAAAAAATAATTTTGAGTGTCTCTTTTTTTTCGATTATATAGATAGAAAGAGAGAAAATTATGGCAAAAAAAGAATATATTGTTATTGGGATAGATCCAGGTCTTTCGGGTGGAATAGTTGTATTTGAAAAAAATAATGATACACCAATTGTAAATCCCATTCCTATAACAACAACTATTGTTAATAATAAAAAGAAAAATGTATATGATTTAGAAAAAATAGTAGACATTCTTAAAAAATATAAAAAAAATGTAATTTTGGGCATAGAAAAACAAGGTGTAAGACATGGCGAGGGAAGTGTTAGTTCATTTACTGCTGGTGAGGGTTATGGTTCATTAAAGGGGATTGCTATAGCCTTGGGATTTAAAGTTATTATTATTCAGTCTACATCGTGGAAAAAACAATTTACAGAACTCAATAATGGCAAAATGGAACAACTGAAAGAAGAAAATAAAAAAATGAGAGTTGAAATAAAAGATATTAAGAAAGAAATTATATTGTTAAAAGAGAATAATAAAAATACAAAGGATAAGAACATAAAATTACAGAATACAAAAGATATAAAAGAAAAAAATAAATTAATTAAGACGAAGAAAAAAGAACTAATAAGCAATAATATAAAAGTTAAGCATGAAGCGAAGAAAAATTCTAGATTATTGTGTCAAAAGTTGTATCCTCAATTAGAAGATGAATTTACACAAGTGAAAAATGATGGTAAGGCAGATGCCTTATTAATTGGACTATATGTTAAAAAAAATTTAAATGAATTGGTATAATAAAAAAATTAAATTAGCAGTAGGGTTTAAAGCAGAAGAATTATATTCATTTCAAGATAGAAATAGATTAAATGAACGAATTCGAATGTTTAAAAGTATCGCTATCAAATTAGCATTTTTAAGAAAGGCTATTTCCCAAAATCCTCCAGAAGCACAAAAAATACTTCAAGGTATGAGAGATGATAAAATTTTTACTTCTTTTCCGGAATTTAGTCATATGTTAGATGAGGCAATAAAAATTGCTCGTGATAATTATAGCAAATTTTCAGAATATTGTGATATATTATTAGAAAAAGTTTATTCTGAGGTTAAAAAATTAGAAAATATAAGAAAGAAATTTATAAATAAAGTTTTACCAGAGAGACAGAGAGAAAGGAAAAAGTAAAATATGGAAAAGAAGGCGATACAAAAGAGAGACATAGGCAAAAAAGAAGAATATGCTATAAGAATCTATTCTAATAGTATATCAGACGGACCAACAGTAAAAATAAATTGTAAAGTCTGTACTTGCCCGTGTCGTTCAGATATTGAGAAAAAATATACAGAAACTAAAAGTTATCAAGATGCTTTTGATGTATTAGCCGCTAAAAATATTACTGATATAAGTTATCATGCTGTTAGACGGCATTTGATAACGCATTTTTTAGCCCATGAACAAGATCTGATGGTTAAAGAGTATGCTGAAAATTTATCTGGATATCTCGATCAAAGGCACGACAAAAGAACTCAAATATTAGAAAGAATAAAGATTATACAAAAACAAATGTATAAAGTAGGATCTATGGCTGAAAATGCTAATTTACTTGATAATATTAAAAGTGTTGATGCTTTAAAAAAGGCAGCAGAAACTATATTATTACATGAAAAAGAAATTGAATCAATGGACAGAGATTTGGAACCAGTGACTCTCCTCATGCACAATTTTAGAAATATAATCCAAGAGAAGGCAGAAGAACTTAGTAATCAAGGACATAAGACTTTTAACAATCAAGATGTTTCAGGTATATTAAGTGATATTTTCACTAAACTCATGAATAGTGTAGAAGGCGTTTTAGTGAGAAAGGATTAAAAATGGCAAAGTTTAATCTAAAACAATTAAAAGATAAAAAATCAATCATAAAAGCAAAACAGATAAGGGCAAAAAAACAGGCTTCTATGGTTCTGCCTTCTTCTAATACAAAAAATAAAAAAGGAAAGGGTTGCGGTTGCGGCGGAAGAAAAAAGAATGTTTAAACAGATAGAAGAAATTAAGAATTTTTATAAATCTTCTTTATCAGAAGAAGATGCGTTATCTATTTATAATGCGTTAACTTCTTTTAGACACTTAAGTTCTGAATTCTCAAGTGATTCACAAAAAGTGTTAAAAGATTTATTTGAAATGGAAAGTGAATCACAATTCTGCTATTATCCATTAGATATATTAGAATTTAGATTTTGTTTAAGATTAGATAGTATTCCTGGTAAAAGAGATGTTTTATTTTCTTATAAATTCGCAAGAAAATATGGAAAAGTATATCCTTTATTATTAGGTATAGATAAATCTAAAATAAACGGTGAAACACTCAATGGAATAACAATAAGTAAAACAGGAATTAAGTTAAGTGATTGCTTGAAAAGGGTTTATGTTTCACCTAAATTGGATAAATCCATCTTTAACAATATAGTTTTTATTGCTAAAGACGAAGAATTTAATATTGATTTTATATTAGACATAGAAGTCCCTGCCATAGATCCAAAAATTGCTAGTAAATATAAAAAATATATAGTAAATATTAGTCAAATTGGTATAAAAAATATGGTTGTAAGGGGGCGAAACGAGAGAGACGCTGTTATAAATGCTATAAATAAGGTATGGCAAGTAGTAAAATCACAATATAATGGAATCCGTCCTTATCAGTATTCTCCGCAGCAGTGGTTGAAGTTTGACCAAACACCATTTTGGTCGCAAATCGTTAGAGATAGAAACCAATCGTTTAACAAAAAAGCACAAGTAGATAATAGCGTTCAATTAAATCCTATTGAACAAAAAATATTTAATTTTTTGAAAGCAGCAAAACAAAACATTCCCGAATTGAGAGATGTTGAGTTTCGAGTAGCAGGAGGCTGGATACGCGATAAACTAATGAATAAAGAAAGTGATGATATTGATATCGCTGTTAGTAAATTTTCAGGGATTGAATTAGTTAGATTATTAGAAAGTTTTGCTAAAAGAAATAATATTGAAGGCATCGGAAGGGCACACGAAGTTAGTTTAGAAAAAACTAATGAACCTACTGAAAAGAATCCAGGTTTAATGGTTGGAGCCATTCCTATTTTTGGACAAAAGGTTGAATTTGTGCCAATGAGAACAGAAGTTTATTCTCAAGAGAGCAGACAACCAATCATACAAAGAACTGATGATGTTAAAGCGGATGCTAAAAGAAGAGATTTAACAATAAATGATTTATATTATAATATTGATACTGGAGAAGTTGAAGATCCAACTGGAATGGGATTATCAGATTTAAAAAATAAAATATTAAGAACTCCATTAGATCCAGTTAAAACATTTTCAGAAGATCCTTTAAGAATGCTTCGGCTACTTAGATTTAGTAGTAGATATCCTGATTTTACAATTCCAAAGAATGTTTTAGATTCATTAAATAATCCAGAATTACATGAAGCATATATAAAAAAGGTTAGCACCGAAAGAGCGGGAAAAGAAATATTAAAAATGTTGGCCGGTTACGATCCCGTAAAAGCCGTTGAGAGCCTTTTTAAGAGCGGTTTGTATAAAGCAGTGTTCCAGACCGATTTAATGAAGAAAGTCGTTCCTGAAGGCGTACAGATGGATCAAAGGACCATGTACCACCGTTATAACCTCATGGATCATACTTTACAAGTAATGTCTCAAATTGATTCTAAAATGAGAGAGCGGGGGGAACCAGATGAAATGCGTGCTTTAATGAACTTAGTCGCTTTGTTTCATGATTTTGGAAAGATGTATGAAGGACTAGCACAACCTATCACCAACGATCCTTCAAGAGAGGGTCAAATGAGATATTTAGGGCATGAAGATAGATCTGCTGAAATGGCTGATGAAATAATGAAAAGCATGGATATAGGATCTGCTAAAAGAAAACTAGTTAAAACTTTAATTAGTGAACATATGATCCCTCATAAAAATAAAGGTGAAGATTGGCCTAAAAAGAGTATAAGAAAAGCACTAAAAAGATTACAAATTGAAGGATTTGAAGATACACCTGAAAATATAGAAGGAAAAGGCAAAGAACTAATAGACTTTCATAAGAATCTATATAAATATTTATTTTTATTCTCTGAAGCCGATAGTATGGCTAGTTCACCCAATTTAGAAAAAAGACAACAAGATATTGAAAGAAAAAGACAGCATTTAAAACAATTTGAAGATTTTGTTAATCAGCCTCAACCTACAACTTCAATTCATAAACCTTTATTAGATGGCCATAAATTGATGGAATTATTTCCAGAATTAAAACCTAACACGGGATTTATAAATTATATTTCTGAAATATTGTTAGATTTAGCGGCAGAAGGTAAAATATCCACAGAAGAAGAAGCAATAACAGAATTACAAAAAGAAAGAGATAATATAATACAAAAATTCTCTAAACACTTGAAAAAAATTAAGTTAGCAGATGCCAGTAGTGGAGAAAATGCCATGGACAGTTCTGGATTTACTGCTGCTGACATGGAAGCACCATTAAACAGAGAAAGGGGAGAATATCATCTAAATAGAATACTTGATTCTTATTTTTCTGTTGGTCAGCAAGTAAAATTGAGACAGGTGGGCTGGGGATTTGAACAAATAGTGGGAAAAATAGAAAATATAAAAGACAATGAAATAACTGTGAAATGGACGACTGGAAAAAATAGAAAAGGAAGAAGAGAAAGATTTGATTTAAATAAAGCAATGATAACTTTGGATATTATTTAATGTCTTCTTGGTATAATAAAATAAAAATTGCTGCTATTTCAGATTCGGCGAGATCGCAAATTGATATGATGCATGGAGAAGTATTAGATCAATTTGTAGTAGAAAATTGGGAATTATATTTAATAAAAACCGATTCTCCTTTTGGTATAGTTTATCAGGTAGCACTTCAAAGAAATGATAGTGATTTTTCTCAACAATTTACAAAAAATGAAGTTAAATTACCGGGGAGCGCTTATGATGTAGTTTCCGGTATAAAAAATAAAATACAAGATTGGTTAAATCAATATAAAAAACTGATGGTTTCTTCGATGTCATTACAAAAACAAAATAAATATAAATCAATATTAAATATGATGGGGTTTAAATTAGAAGAAAAAATAA
>Ga0307377_10008843_pt1 | contig 10162 bp, 11 predicted proteins | sample TR3MG_FD_202535 | JGI IMG/M metagenome (GOLD analysis project Ga0307377, IMG submission 202535) | Soil microbial communities from Risofladan, Vaasa, Finland - TR-3 | ecosystem: Environmental > Terrestrial > Soil > Coastal area > Acid sulfate soil | place: Finland: Risofladan, Vaasa | collected... | reverse complement strand
TGGTCCTTGGAGATGAATGCCTGCACCGCACCCGACAGGGTGAAGCCCAGCACCAGGGCCCACAGGGTCTCCCAAAACATGAAGAAACCCTCACGCAGCCCTCTCAGAATGTCCAGGCCGATCGACGACACGCTGGCGAGCGTGTTCATGACTTCACCAATCGGGCAACGGCCATGGACGCCTCGCAAAGTTTGGCGTCCTTCTCCTCGGCGTCCGCCTCCATCGTGTTGATGACGCAATGCTCCATGCGGTCATCAAGTATGTGCAGCGCTTCGGCCTGCAGTGCTCGAGTGGCGGCCGATCTCTGCGGGAGCAGATGAACGCAGTAGCAATCGTCCTCGACAATGTTGTGAATGCCTTGGATCTGTACGTCAACCTTTTTCTGTTGGGTGAACACCGTGATCTCATTCTCGACGCAGTCTCGTGATGATTCCATGATTTCCTTCTATCTCAATCTGCGACTCTCAAACAATGCGCTGAACTAGCTCACCGCGAACAGGGTCACGGCAGCTCCAGCGGCAATTTTCTACGCCGGAGCCCTGGCAATCGCCGAAAGGGTTACCAGTCGCGAAAGACAAGAACGGATTGCGAACACCACGAACGAACTAAAATTGTCGTCCACTTCCTGAAGTACCAGCTGATTGCATCATTGACGTGCTCACGGATCGCTCGCGCGCCATCCGTTCATTCATGATGCGCAACACGACAACGCCGCTACGTCGCGAGTAAACGACTGGGCCGTGAGCTTGATTGCCTCGGCCATGGTCAGGTAGGGCGTCCACGCGTTGGCCAACTGTTCAACGGTGAAGCCCGCGTCGAGGGCGTAGACCGCGGCGAGGATGGCGTCACCCGCCCCTTCGGCCAGTAGGTGCACGCCTAGGACCCGACCCGTGCTCCGTTCGGCGACGACCTTGGCGACCCCGCGGGTATCCAGGTTGACAATGGCGCGCGGCACGTAGGCGAATGGCAGCACTCGACACTCGCAGTCGATGCCCAGATCATTGGCCTGCTCGTCGGTCATTCCCACCGACGCTATGGCCGGTGACGTGAACGTCACTCGCGGAAGGGTCCGGTAGTCAACGGTGAGGTGCGCCGCGGTGATGGCGTTATCCGCCACAACGGTCCCGTGACGTCCCGCGACGTAGACGAACTGTGGGTGTCCGGTTACGTCGCCTGCGGCAAAGATGCGCGGGTTGGTCGTGCGCAACTCCTCGTCGACGACCACTTCGCCGCGCGCACCGATCGCCACCCCGACCGATTCAAGTCCGAGATTCTCGGTCGTCGGACGCCGGCCCGTCGCGACCAGCACGGCCTCGGCGCGCAACTCCTCAGAACCCAACGGTGAGTCCAGCGAGAGAACGACCTCCTCTCCCTCGCGCTGGACCTCTCGGACCGTCGCTCCGGTTCGAACGGCGATCCCCTCGCTATCGAGAATGGTGGTCAACGACTCGGAGATCTCTGGCTCTTCAAAGGGCGCTATGCGCGCGAGTGCCTCCACGATGGTGACCTTAGCGCCCAGTCGGGCGAAGAGCTGGCCCTGTTCAAGACCAACGGCATTTGCGCCGATCACGACGAGCGACGCGGGCACGTAATCGAGCTCCATGGCCGTGGTGGACGTGAGATAGTCAACCTCGTCCAGACCGACGATGGGCGGAGCCCACGGGGCGGCTCCGGTCGCGATGACGTAGTGCGTGGCCTCGATGCGCTCGCCGTTCACTTCAAGCGCGGGACCTTCGATGAATCGCGCGACACCGGTGAGGATGTGAAAGCCATAGAGTTCGGCAAGCCCCACGTACTTCTCGCGGCGCAGTTCGGACACGATCTCGTCCTTGCCGGCGACGAGCGACGTCATATCAACTTGGCCAGCCGACGTCGTGATGCCGGGAAAGTGTTGAGCGAGGGCCACGTGACGGGCGTCGGCCGCGGCCAGCAACGCCTTGGAGGGTACGCACCCCACGTTCACGCAGGTGCCACCGACGGCTCCCTGCTCGATCATCACGACAGACGCCTTGTGGCGTCGAGCTTCGATTGCGGTCGCGAACGCGGCGCTACCGGAACCCACAATCGCCAAATCAAACGTGATCGCACTGGGCATGTCGTTCCTCTCTGGAGCGACCCGCTCGGGCGAACCGCAATGAGCGTCGTTGACAATCATCGACACGTCTATTCAGCCGAGCCTAAACCCTCCCCTTTAGGGGAGGGTCAAGCGCTACCATCCAGACATGCACATAGGAGAAGTCGCCAAGCGCGCTGGGGTCTCGGTGAAGACGATTCGTTACTACGAACGAATCGGCGTGCTCGACGAACCACGTCGCCTGGCGTCGGGTTATCGAGACTACGACCCCGTTACGATCGAGCGACTCAAATTTATTCGCGCGAGCCAGGCCTCCGGACTAAGTCTCGGCGAGATCCGTGGAATCATTGCCTATCGAGATCGTGGCGAGTCACCGTGTGCCCACGTGCTCGAGTTGCTAGGTAGGCGCAGCGATGAGATCGAGCAACAGATCATTGAGCTCAGCCGCGCGCGTGAAACGATTGAATCGCTTGTTGCTCGAGCCCAAAAACTCGATCCACGCCGTTGTTCAGCATCAAGTGTCTGTCACGTCATTCCCCAGTCGTCAACTCGTCAACGCGCCGACGTGGTCTGGTCAACTCGCCCTGGTTGAGAATTGGGGAATATTGAGTCGACACGTCGGGTTGCTTACTACGAACGGGCATCGGTGCTGTCCGGCGACAAGGAGGATTGCGTGACGAAAAGCCTGGCCCAAGAACTAAAAGAACAAAATGCAGCAGGACGGGCGCGTATGCCGACCCAGACCTTGGCCGTACTCGATGACGCAGCCGCGCGCGTGGCGGCTCTCGGGCTCGCGGAGTCGAGTCGCGGAGTCGGAGCGGCTGCGCCAGACTTCACCCTTCCCGATGCGGCAGGAGAAAGGGTCTCGCTATCCGCGCTGCTGGCGAATGGTCCGGTCGTGCTCTCCTTCTACCGTGGTGGCTGGTGCCCCTATTGTTCAGCCGAGTTGCGCGCGCTACAAGCCCGTCTCTCCGAGATCAATGCTGCCGGTGCGACTCTCGTCGCAGTGTCGCCCCAGACGCCAGACAATTCCTTATCCACCGCGGCGAAACTCGATCTCGCATTTCCCGTCCTCTCCGACGAGGGCAATGTCGTCGCCGATTCATTCGGACTCGTGTTCAGTGTGCCCGAGACACAGCGACAGGTCTACCAAGGCTTCGGAATTGATATTCCGGCCGCAAACGGTGATGACACCTTCCGTCTACCCGTACCCGCCACCTACGTCATCTCCCGCGATGGAACTATTGCGTGGCGTTTCGTCGATTCCGACTACACCAAACGGGCTGAACCCGATGATGTGATTGCTGCGGTGAAGACATTGTGACGAGGAACCTCAAGACCTCCCGCTCACCGGACAATTTCAAGATTGCGTCGACCGATGCGCACCTTTCCAAAGCGCTCGAGTCTCTTCGACTCGCCGCGAGGGCGCCACGCCCTCGACAACCATCCCGTCGCCAGGCTGACCAACGTCTCGACCGCTCACTCATTTTGGCGAATCGATATCCCGAAGCGCGGCCCCAGAGAGTAAGTCGTGAAACCAACCACGCACTCTTAATCGCGTCCGGTCACGGGACTGGTGCCACGCCGCAAGTTGCGACCTTCCTGCGAGATGCGTCATGTCGTGTGGCGTCGCCAAGAACATGCTGACCGCCCATCGACCACTCGCGATGGTCTTTGACGTAAACGAGACCTTGGTCGACCTGTCCAGTCTGAGTCCACTGTTCGATGAACTGCGACTTCCACCCCACGCCCTCGAATGGTGGTTCGCCACGCTCTTGCGTGATGGCTTCGCCCTTGCGGCAACGGGCGACATCGCGTCATTTGGCACACTCGCCGCGGTGGCGCTCGACGAGATACTTGCTCTGACCGGGGCCAGTCCTTCGCCGGACGCGGTGGGCGCAATAATGGGGGCATTCGCCGAACTGCCGATGCACGACGATGTCGCGCCGGCGTTCGAGCGCCTCACCGAAGTTGGCATTCCCATTATCGCGTTGACCAACGGAAATGCCGATGCCACGCGGGGCCTACTTGAGCGGGCCGCGTTGACGGCGCTCGTGAGTGACGTCTACTCGGTCAACGCCGTCGCGCACTGGAAACCACGCCTCGAAGCGTATCAATACGTCGCTGACGAAACTGGCGTCGAATCGTCGGCGATCGCCATGGTCGCGGTACACCCATGGGACCTCCACGGGGCGGCAGCCGCCGGCTTCACGACGGCGTGGCTTAATCGGGGCGGACGGGTCTTCCCCGAGATTTTCCACCAGCCGCACGTCCACGCGCCGAATCTCGGTGATCTCGTCGAACGACTGCTGGCGTTGCCACGATGACTGATCGTTCGACTCATGAGCAGCGGCGCAGCGCGTTTCCACATTCGCGGACTCGTCGGGACCATCAATGTCCTCGCGTTGGCGCGCCTCGCCCTTCGCGACACCTCACACGGGATTAACCAATCCGATCAACGCCGAACACGTAGTATCACGGCACTCAGCAGCGTCAGAGTCACTGGACGACAGAAATGGGCGGCTTGACAACGATTGAAAAGAGATTCGCAGCACTGAAACTGAAGGCACCGCACGATGAAGGGAAGAGATTATGGATCAGACAGACACATCGGGGCGTGAATTCGATGTTCGACCGTGGGGAACATTCAGTGTCCTTGACGACACTGCGATGGATCACAAGGTCAAGCGCATCGTCGTTCAACCGGGCCAGCGCCTGAGTTATCAACGCCATGCCCAGCGGTTCGAGCACTGGTTTGTCGTCAGCGGTACGGCCACGGTCGTGCTCGATGGCACGGAGATACAGCTCGGCGCCGGCCAGAGCATCGACATTCGCGTTGGACAGGCCCATCGTTGCGAGAACCACACGAGTGCACCCGTCGTCTTCATCGAGATCCAGACCGGAACTTACTTCGGAGAGGACGACATCGTTCGACTCACTGATGACTACGGGCGCGTCGCAGAAACCGCGTGGCGATCGTCGCAACCTCGGTCAGGTCGGCAGCGGTGCGGCCCGAGCCACCGTGTCCCGCATCCTGATGGCCGCTGTCGAACCGGGTCGCGAGGAACTTCGTCCACCGCTCACTCGAAGTCGCTGAACCTAACCTCGGGCCGGTCGAGTACAAAGTACTCGACCGCGCGGGCAAACCCCTCGTCATTGTTCGACGACGTCACTTCGTGGGCCGCGCTTTGTACCGCTGGTTCGGCATTCCCCATCGCAATGCTCAAGCCCGACCGGCCAAACATCGATACGTCGTTCTGCATATCTCCGATCGTCAAGATGCCACTCGACGCAATGCCATAAAGTGCCGATAGGTACGTAACGACGCTGCCTTTATTGGCCTCCGGATGGGTCACGTCGAGGTAGTAGGGCTGGGATCGCGTCGCCGAGACGTGTCCCTCGAATCGTTCCGCGATCTCGGACTGGGCGGCTGAGACCGCGTCCAGGTCATCACTGACGCCGACAATTTTGGCGACACCAGCGTCGAGGCCCGTAAAGGCCGCACGCATGATCGGGCTGCACTGACATATGAACGCTTCGCGTTCCACGTGGGGGCCGTGCTCATCGCTGACGAACCACTCCGCACCTCGAAAAACCCACGCGCCAACTCCGTGAGCCGCCAATACGTCGAGGACGGGCGCGACCACCCCTAGGCCTATCGTCTTCACCTCGAGGACGTTGGAGTCCTTGTCCACGAGCATGGCACCGTTGAAGCCGGCCAGCGGAGTGGACATGTCAAGCGGCTCGACGAATTGCAAGAGACCCTGTGGTGGTCGGGCACTGGTGATGGCGAATATGACGCCGACGTCACGCAAGCGTTGCACGGCTCGGATCGTTCGCTCGGTGAGGTTCTTCTGGGAGGTCACGAGCGTGCCGTCGACATCGGACAGTACGAGCCGGATGGGTGCGATGCTCATTCGGGAAGGCACCAACTGTGCGTTCCAACAATCCGGGTAATCGAGGCGGGACCCCACGATCCCTTGACGTAGGGTTCGATTTCCGGTGGCTGGGCCAGCAACGGCGCCGCCACCTCCCACAGTCGCTCGATTCCGTCGGAGCGGGTGAAGAGCGCGCGGTTCCCGACCATCGCTTCCAGGATCAGGTAGTCATACGCGGCTAGTCGGTGCGCAGATTGGAAGGAATCCTCGTAATGAAACGTCATCATCGCATCGCCGAGGCGCATCTCGGGACCCGGTTGCTTGGCTAGAAAGCGGGCGTGGATCGAGCCGGGGTCCGCGAAATCGACGACCAACAGGTTGCCCCCCTGATCGCGGACGTCCGGATCCAGCGGGAACAGGCGCATTACCGGTTCGTGGAACCCGATCGTGATCACTTGACGGCTCTGTGCCATCGCTTTGCCCGTGCGCAAGTAGAAGGGCACACCCTTCCACCGCGTGTTCTCGACTTCGACGCGCATGGCGACGAACGTCTCGGTGACAGAATCGGGTGACACGTGAGGCTCCTGACGGTAGCCTTCGTACTGACCACGCACGACATCGGCGGTGTCGATCGGACGCATCGCCTCGAACACCTTGTGGACCTCGTCGCGCAAGGGTCGCGCCTCTAGCGAGGTCGGCTGTTCCATGGCGATGAACCCGAGGACCTGGAAGAGGTGACTCACGACCATGTCACGGAAGGCGCCCGTCTCCTCGTAGAAACCACCGCGACCCTCGATTGTCAAAGTCTCGGGTACGTCGATCTGGACGAAGGAGACGTGGTCACGATTCCACAACGGTTCAAAGAATCGGTTGGCGAACCGCAGGGCGAGAATGTTGTCAATCGATTCCTTGCCGAGGAAGTGATCGATCCGAAAGACTTGGGTCTCATCGAAATTAGCGGTAATCACACTGTTGAGCCGTCGAGCGGACTCGATATCGACACCGAAGGGCTTCTCAAGGATGATCCGCGAACGTTCGCCCAGTTTGGCAGCACCCAGCATCTCCACCAGACCGAGCACCGCATCGGGCGGCACGGCCAGGTGAAAGAGTCGTCGAATCGGTCCGTCGAGTTTCCGCTCGGCGTCACTGACCGCGCGCACCAACGCCTCGCTCTCGCGGGCGTCGGCGACCACGAATGAGAGCGAGGCCACGAAAACATCCCAGACGTCGCCATCGGGATCACACTCGCCGAACTGTTGGACCGAGGCACGGGCGATCTCTCGGAAGTCCGCGTCCGACAGAGCGAATGCCGCCGGAGCAGATCCGATGATCGAATAGTGCGGCGGCAGCAGACCGGCGGACGCCAAATGGAAGAGACCAGGAATGATCTTGCGTCGGGCCAGGTCGCCCGTAGCCCCGAAGAGGACGATCACGTGAGAATCGGGGACCTCGTACCCCCCCAGAACAGAATGTGAACTCAAGAGGGTGCTCCAATCGTGGTGCGGCGGATGCCGTCTTTCGAACCGATAAGGATCTCGCTGACGAGGTCGGGGGCGAAGATTCCGTGCGCCACGACGCCGACAATCGAGGAGAGCTGATGCGACAATCTCATCGGATCAGCGACGTCACCGTAGTAGTCCGCGATCACTCCGCCATCAGGGCTGGGTGGGCCGTCACGACGGACGGCGGGATCAACGCGTCGCAGTGTCGCCTCGATACCGAAGGCCATCAACTCGAGGGGCACAGGGGGGGTTAGGTTCGCGACGAGTTTGGAGGAGTCAGCAATCACGACGAATCGATGGGCCGAGGCCGCAATCACCTTCTCCCTGGCGTGGGCCCCACCGCCACCCTTGATCAGCCATCCGTCGCGGGTGATCTGATCGGCGCCGTCAATCGCCAGATGGAGATCCCCAGCCCACTCGCCGTCCTCGACACCAATTCCTAGACGTCGGGCTGCGCTCGCAGTCTGTGGTGACGAGGCGACGTAGGTGGCATCCACGCGCCGATGGGAAAGTGCTCGCAACAAGTACGCCACGGTCGAACCTGTCCCCAACCCCACGCGCATGCCGGGTCGCACCATGGCGGCCGCCGCCTCGGCCGCCAGTTGCTTCTCGAGTTCCCTACTCACGAGATCGCCGCTCGGTCCGCCATGACGATCGAGCGAGCGGCGCTGACGCGTCCCGCCGGAATCAATTGGTTCCCCGCCAATAAATGGCGCAACGAGAGGCGTTTTTCGGCGCCGCTCACGACCCACAGGATCTCATCGGCCCGCGACAATGCCCGCAACGTCATGGTCATGCGTCGTTGACCCCGGTAGACGGTCGAGACACCGACCAGATCGTCAGAATCTTCAAGGATTGGATCGCCGGAAACAAGTGAGGCGGTGTGACCATCGCTACCGAGTCCGAGGTGTACGAGGTCGAAGCGATCGGGCAACCTCGCGGCATACTCGTGAGCGGCTTGGTGAATGTCCGCATCATTCACGGGCATCGGATCGATAACAGCGGGCGCCGAACCGAGCGACGCTCGAAGCGCCACAAGGTTCCGATCGTCGTCGTCCGCCGGCGCCACGCGCTCGTCGACCTGAAAGATCACGATGGACGCCCAAGGCACCTCGAGCGTGGCCAGCTCGTGGAACATTCGGCTCGGCGTTCTGCCACCACTCACCGCGAGCGTGCACGAGCCGCGGTGCTCGACGGCGCGACGGGCGACGTCACCGATGTGCTGGGCTGTAGCGGCAGCTAGTGCGCTCACGTCCTCGAACACACGCAGGTCGTGGGACACCTCAAGACGTCTTTTCGGCGTGGCCACCGAATCCCGCTCGCATGGCCGAAAGGACCTTGGCCGTGAACTCACCCTGGCCGCGCGAATCGTATCGCTGCCAGAGCGCGGCGCTGATCACCGGCGCCGGCACCGACTCGTCGATCGCGGCTTGAACGGTCCAACGACCCTCACCCGAATCCGACACGCGCCCACTGAATTCGGCGAGTTCGGGTGAGCGACTCAACGCCTCGGCGGTGAGGTCGATTAACCACGAACTGATCACGGACCCATGTCGCCAGACTTCGGTGACAGCGGCAAGGTCGAAGTCGAACGAATAGAACTCGGGGTTGCGCAGCGGCGTGGTCTCGGCGTCGGCGGTCACCTCGACCTTGCCGACATTAGCGTTCTTGAGAATGCTGATACCCTCGGCAATCGAGGCCATCATGCCGTACTCGATTCCATTGTGCACCATCTTCACGAAATGTCCCGCACCGCTCGGTCCGCAGTGCAGATAGCCCGCGGAAGCGGTCGACAAATCCTGCTCACGCTGGGCCGTCACGGAAGCACCACCGGATCCGGGCGCGATCGAGCGAAAGAGCGAGTCGAGTCGCGCCACGACTTCTAATTCTCCGCCGATCATCAGGCTGTATCCTCGCTCCAGTCCCCACACGCCGCCACTGGTCCCGCAGTCGACGTAGTGGATGCCCCGCGGGGCTAGTCGACTCGCCCGGACGATGTCATCTTGGTAGTACGAATTACCGCCGTCGATCACGACATCGTCGCGTCCGAGGAGGCCGGTCAGTTCGTCGAGTGCGTCCTGGGTCACTCCGGCGGGCAGCATTAGCCAAATCGTTCTCGGCGCGTCGAGCCTCGCCACGAGTTCCTCCAGCGAGCCTGCTCCCCGGACGTCCTCGCCGACGAGGTCCTCGACGGCACTGGAGTTCACGTCGTAAACCACGCACCGGTGACCATCGCGCACGAGACGACGCACGATGTTCGCCCCCATCCGGCCAAGTCCCACCATGCCAAGCTGCATCGGCCTATCGGTCGTCATCTCGTACCTCTTTCTGGTTCAACTCGCGATACCGTTTAATTAACGCGTTGGTCGAAGAGTCGTGGCGCAATTCCGGCGCCGACTTCGCTACGAGTTCGGGAACAATCCTGACCGCGAGCTCCTTGCCGAGTTCGACCCCCCACTGGTCGAATGAATCAATGCCCCAGATTACGCCCTGGGTAAAAACTGTGTGCTCGTAGAGCGCCAGGAGCGAACCCAGCAGACGCGGGGTCCACAGGTGGGCAAGGATCACGTTCGAAGGTCGGTTCCCCTCCATCACACGGTGGGCTACGTCGTGCTCGGCGACACCGACGGCGCGCACTTCGGCCTCGGTGCGACCGAAGGCCAGCGCCTGCGCCTGGGCGAACACGTTCGACGTGAGGATGTCGTGGT
>Ga0307377_10008841_pt1 | contig 10165 bp, 11 predicted proteins | sample TR3MG_FD_202535 | JGI IMG/M metagenome (GOLD analysis project Ga0307377, IMG submission 202535) | Soil microbial communities from Risofladan, Vaasa, Finland - TR-3 | ecosystem: Environmental > Terrestrial > Soil > Coastal area > Acid sulfate soil | place: Finland: Risofladan, Vaasa | collected... | reverse complement strand
TCCACATTTTCGCCATATCTCTGCTCCATCTCTCTATAAGCTATTCTTATCTCTTCCTCAAGGTCATCGGGCAACGGTGCATTTTCTATCATCTCCCTTAGCTTGCGACCCCTCGTGGACAAATTCTCCATATCGTGCGTGTCCAAATCCGCCAATGTAGCCCTGATTTTCTCTCGTATGCCTGCATTTTCTATCACATATTTATACGCATCCGCAGTGATAGCAAACCCGGAAGGAACGCTCACGCCCCTTTCTCGCAGATTTCTTATCATATCCCCAAGAGATGCGTTTTTACCCCCAACCAGGGCTAAATCTCCTGTGCCTACCTCTTCAAACCACTTTACGTATTTCATAATTTGCTCCCGATTTGGTTTACAAACATCTAAAAAAGGATTCAAATAAATTTGTGCTTTTGTATATAAATAGAATTATTCATCACTACTCATCCAGCGCAGGAATAATTAGTGATAACACCCTGGATTTCACCCCTGCATGTATAGAGCGGATATGCGATTAAATACGCAAACGCACCGCCGTTAAGAATCATTCCAATATCAGAACAATGAGCAATCAGCTCTAAAATCGCAATGGAGAGGAGAACAAAAGAGACGAGCAGAGTCCAGCCTCTCTTCAGACCCACTCTAACCACGGTGGTACTCGAATTCCCAAAATCTTCATCGTAATCGTTTATTTGATGCGTGAGTAAAGACACGCAGCAAATCATCATAAATAGGGATGCGATTAATAGAGAAATCATATTTAAATCACCTCCTGCCAGCGTAAACCCTGCTAAAAAGGGAAACAGGCCAAGCATCAGTCCATGAGTTATTATATCCGCAATGAACCTTTCTTTAAGCCTTATGTATTTCACGGAATAGAGCGTGAGGAAAGAAATGCTTAACAGCGTGAATAAAATGCCGTTTACGCTTAAAAAGCAGGAAAGTGCGATTGGAATTGCGAGCAGCACACTCATGAGCGTAAATGTTCCTTTTTTCGTTACTTTACCAGTCGAGAGCGGATTTTTACCCAGCACGACTTTTTTTGTATGCCTTCTGTCTATTTCAACGTCGAAATAATTGTTTATGACAAACCCATAGCCAATCACGCAGAAGAAGATTACGCCGACTAAAATAAGAACAGAGGGCGTAGCATGTGCTAAAACTGCACCTATAAGTGGAACAAGTGTAAAGAACTTTATCCATTCTTTGACCCGCAGCATCTTGAAGTATTCTTTCATCCCCATTTTTTCCGCTCCGTCGTCACGCTCATAATATACTTGGTATATACTGGTTCATATATATGCGTAAATATCTTCATATAATTTGGTAATATCTGATTCTAATTTCTCACTATCCACAACTCGTTTATATCTGCTAATTTCAAAATTGCGTACTCTTCGTGATTTATTTCTTTTTCTTCTCTAAGACCTCTTTGATGCCTCCAAGAAAACCCTTTACGACATCCTTCACCACTTCTACCGCCTTGTCGCCTGCTTCTTTCGCGGCATCCAAAGCGGCTTCTGCAGCATGTTCCGCCAGGTCTGCGGCTTTGGCACCCGCCTGCCTCGTCCCCTCAATTATGCCCTCGGCAGCTTCTTTGATAATCTCAGCAGCCTCCACTTTTGCCTTTCGCGCGCCTTCAATTGTGCCTTCCATTGCCTCTTTAGCCACAGATTCCACTTTCTCCCGTGTAACGTCCACCCCTTCCAAAGCCTTCTTAACGGCGTCGCTGGTAATCCCACCCATCTTTTCTTTTATGTCTTCTCCTGTCTCAACCGCTTTCACCACCGCTTCTCTAACAGCCTTTGTCACCTCACTCTCTTTTTCTTCCATGATTTTCACCCTCTCCCATTAATTATGGGATGGAAGCAACAATAAAAACGTGTTTAGAGTCCCGCCTTTATTTCCAGAACCCTGGTAACCTCATCCAGTATTTTCTGCATTTTACCTTTTACTTTCCTCCATGCTTCCTGGATCGGAACCGCGGTATATACGTATTTAAGCCTTTTGCCCTGTTCTACCTTCTTAATTATGAACCCTTTCTGGTCTAATCCCTGGATATATTTCCGTATTGTTCGTTCTGAGAGATTTAGCCGGTCTTCAATTTGTTTTATCGTCAACGACGAGTTTAGTAAAAGATTATAAATTTTGATTTCTATTGGCTTGAAATTAAGAAAGCCTAAAGCAGCACTCAATAATTCTATTGGCTTCTTTCCCTCTTCCAGCAACTTTTCGATATCTGCGATATAACTTCTCTCTGCCATGTTTATATAGGCTATGACTAAATTACTACATAAAAGTTTCATAGGTGTGAATTTAACGAAACACCGGTGTAAACACACGCGCAAAAGGACTGCATATATACAATGCTGTTGCCACAACAATAATGGCTGCGGGATAAACAAACGGCAAAGAGAAGAGATAGAAAAAGAGCATCGTGAAAAAGATAATCCCTGCTGGTATCACTATCCTCCTGTCCCTTATATTTCTATACCTTATTCTGCTGGTCATCAAAATGCACAGCATACCCATCAAAGCAATCAGAATGGAAGCGCTTGAATAAGATGGAAACTGCAATTCGATGAGCAGGAGCATGAACGCAGCTAAAAAAGTCGCACTGCCGGTAATTGGGAATCCTTCAAAATCTTTTTGAAAGAACGGTTTAGCGTCAAACCGCGCAAGCCTCAGCATCCCGCTTATTACATACGCGCCGCAGAATGCCAGTACAACATTAATATACATAGCAGGAATCGCGAAATAGTTCTTACTGAGTACATAGACAATAATCGCCGGTGCGACACCAAAAGAGAGCATATCAGCAAGAGAATCAAGATATTTGCCTAATGGGGAGCTCTCTACATTTCTCGCCACTATACCGTCTAATCCATCAGCAACTACCGCGAGTAAGATCAATATAAGCGCATTTTTAAGTGCTTTTTCAGTTACGCTTGTGCCACCAAGCACGAATAATATCGCAGTGAAGCCGAGTAATGCATTGAGTATAGAGAATAAATCAGGCAGTTTTATCAGCTTTACGATGCTACCATCAGAATTATTAGCTTTGTTCATTTTTTAATTTGGAATAAAATTTTCCTTTATCCCTACCCAGATAGACGAAACGGTCTAATACCCTGCTAAAATCACCCCATACCCCCTCTTTACCCTTTGCTCCTTCATGCTTCTGTATCTGCAGGAATTCCTTGAGCTGCGAGTCAAGCAGATCAGCATAACATAACGCCTCAGCTTCTGCAAACAAGGGCTTCACCGGGGAGCCCCATTCACTGTACTTATGATGGCTCAAGATGAGATGTAGCAATCTAAGCCTGAGTTCCTCAGGAAAACCGTTTATCCCTTTTATTTTATCTTCCACCATGCGATAGCCCAACACGATATGGTCTACAAGCCCGCCTTCTTCTGTTACGTCTATTCGGAAGGTATATTCATACGCTGCTGTTTTCCCTACGTCGTGCAGAATGGCACCAGCAAGCAACAAATCCCTGTCAAGTTCGAGGTAGAGCTTAGAGATGGTTTCGCATACCACCATAACAGACTGAGTATGCTCTATCAGTCCACCGATATAATTATGATGGTGTATTTTAGCGGCTGGTGCTTTTTTAAAGGAATTTACAAACTGGGGGTCGTTGAGGAACGAAAAGATCACACGCTGTAAATAATCATTCTCCATACTCTCTACTGTTTTTACTATTTCATCGAACAAAAAGTCTATGTTTTTCGATGTCGTTTGCAAAAATTCCGCGATGTCGTATGTTTCAGTGCGCCGTTCAATCCCGTATGGCTCGAAGATTAACTGTAAGCGACCTTTAAAGGATTCCACCACGCCCTTTATACGAACGATGTCTCCGGATTCGAACAGAGATGCCACTTCCTCTGCTTTCTCCCAGCACCTCGCCCATATACTGCCCGTGCTATCACCTAATTTCACCTGGAGATAGTAACCTTCTTTCGAGATGAAATCCCTTAACTCCTTTTCCATCACGAGAAACGTGGAATCTATAGAGCTACCTGCCTTTAAATCCTTTATCTTTTTACTTCCTCTCATTTTTTGTTCTTCCCTATTTGCTAAACGCAACGAACGACGAAGCTTTTAGTGTAATTCTATCTTATCTCTATCTCTGTTCCAGTTCCTTCAGCATCTCGTCCATTGAATATATCCTACATCTCTCTTTCCTGCTAATCCATTCAATGGCCCTTATTGCACCTTGAGAGAAGGCTTCCCGGCTCTGCGCACGGTGTGTTATCTCCAGGCGTTCGCCTTTGCCTGCATATAACACGGTATGCTCACCAACGATCTCACCAGCGCGCACTGCATGTATTCCAATCTCCTCATCCGTTCGCTCGCCTGTTATGCCCTGCCTGCCATAAACGAATTTACTCGCACTTTTCGTGGTCGTAGGATAACTGGATAATATCTCTGCGGCTTTAACTGCCGTCCCACTCGGCGCATCCTTTTTATGCGAGTGGTGCATCTCCACAATCTCCATGTGATACTGATATGCCTGGAGTTGTTTTGCCGCTTCTGCGATTAATTTCCAAAAGACGTTCACACCGATGGAGAAGTTAGGAGATATAATAGCGGGAACGTGGCCAGTTATAGCGTCTTCCAGCTCCTTTAACTGCGATGCTGAAAAACCTGTGGTGCCAACCACGAGCTTTACGTTATTACGAGCGGCGACTTTAACGTTCTCGACTGCTGCCGTAGCGTTGGTAAACTCCACGAGCACATGAGGTTTAACTCTTTGTAACACATTTTCCATCTCATCAGGACTGTTTATTTTTATTCCCTGCGTTAGCTCTTCCCCTACACCATGGAGGTCGAAAACCGCTACTAATTCCAGATCGTCGTTTTCTAAAATACCCGTTATCACTTGATTTCCCATTCTACCCTTTGCTCCAGCTACCGCAACTTCTATTGCCATGCTTAAACATTGCCTGAGGTTGTTTATAAGCAGTGCGGTTTTATCTCCGCGTCACGATGCTCACCACATCTCCGTCTGCAAGCACATGCGAGAGCCCGACACGCTGGCCACCGTACTTCACGGACTTGCCCCAGATGCGTGCGTATCGGAACTTCTCAACGAACTCACGATGAATGGTAGAACAGACGTCAGCCATCGTGGAATCTCGTTTTATAACCAGTGGATTCTCCATATCCGGTGACGCACCCTGCGGCTTCATGTATATGCATATGAATCTGAGTTCGTTATACACCCTTTCTCTCAGTGCTTCAATGTTTATGCCGACGGCTGCTGAGATCGTCACGGCGTCTGGGAATCGCTCCATGAGTGTCTGAAGCTGCTCAGAACTTGCCAGATCTATCTTGTTTAAGACCGTGAGTGCACGGATGTAGTTACGGTTTCCAATAACCACGTCAATAAGGTCGTCGAGGGTGATGCGTTCGCGTATGAGAACCTCAGCATTGTGTATTTTGTATTCTGCTAATACCGCTTTGATCATTCTATCATCAAGTTCGAGATCAACGGTGCTGTTTACTGTGATTCCGCCTCTGCTTGCTTTATGAATGAAAACCGCAGGGGGTTTGGTATTAATTCGGATGCCGGCATTGTATAACTCCTTCGCCAATATATCGTACTGCTGCGGATGGAAGACATCCACGAGGATAAGAATGAGGTCCGCGTTTCGCATTACCGATAACACCTCTTTGCCACGCCCTCGTCCTGATGCTGCACCTGCGATAAGACCGGGAACATCAAGAAATTGCACCCGTGCACCTTTATAAATGAGCGTACCGGGAATTACATCGACCGTAGTGAAATCATAAGCGGCAACCTCAGCAGCGGTGCCAGTAAGGCAGTTGAGCAGCGTGGATTTTCCGACTGATGGAAACCCCACCATTACAGCAGTAGCATCGCCCGATCTTTTTACCGCATATCCTTCGCCTTTACCCGCGGATTTTGCGGTTGCACGTTTCTGCAGGTCCTCCTTCAGTCTGGCAAGTTTCGCTTTGAGCCGCCCAATGTGATGCATTGTCGCCTTGTTGTAAGGTGTTTTCCTTATTTCGTCCTCTATGCTTTTGATATCCTCTTCGATGGTCATGCTCATGCGGTGCTGTAAATTTGTTGGAAACGGAGTTTTTTACATTAAATTATAGATAGTTGGGCGTTGATATTGTTATACTATGAAGGTTGTTGTGCTGGGCTGTGGATTTGGCGGCGTGGAAGTCGCGCGCACGCTACGAAAACAGGCGAAAGAACTCGAGATCATTATGATTGACCGCAGAACACGATTTGGTTACCTGCCTTCGTATCCCGAGTTACTGAGTGGAAAAGTTACACCTGAAGATATCTCCGGCGATTTAAATAAATTCGCAACGAAAATAGGTGCGGAATTCATCCATGCGGAGGTTGTAAATATTGATTTTCGGAATAAAGAGGTGAAGATCAAGGACAAATCCAAATCCAAAGCCGAAGACAAGGTAAAGGATATATCGTACGATTTTCTCGTGCTGTCCATCGGTGCTGAGCAGACTTTTTTTGGTATTCCCGGGGCAGAGGAGATATCATGCTCTGTTAATACCCTGGAAGCTGCGATGGAAACAAAAAATGCACTTGATAAACTCGATTACTCAAAGGAACTTAGCATTCTGGTTATAGGTGCCGGCTTGACCGGCGTGGAAGTTGCCGGCGAATTGGTTGATTATTTCAGGAGCAGGGGAGCAACCGCAAGCATATATCTTGTTGAGATGATGCCGCGGATGTTACCTGCATTTCCTCACGAAAGCGTAGCGAACTACGTTGCAAAGTTCCTTTCTGTGCGAGGTGTTGCGATAATGACGGAGACCGCAGTGCAAGGGGTGATCGAGCACGAAATACTATTCAAAGGTGGAAGGAAACTCCCTTACGATATTATTGTCTGGACGGCTGGAGTAAAACCAAACAGCCTCCTGGAGAAGCTCGAGGTTCCAAAAGTGAAGGGATGGATGAAGGTGGATCCTTATCTCCGTGTAGAAGGCATGGATGATGTATTTGCAGTTGGGGATACAGCATACTTTGAGCGTGAAGGTGTTCGTTCCGGTCAGAATGTAGAGGAGGCGGAAGAACAGGGTAAAGTAGCAGCGGAGAATATACAGAGCACGATAAAAGGGCGAAAATTGAGGGAATATAGACCAAGGAATACAATGCAGAACCCAAGAGCTTTTATATCGCTCGGCGATGATAAAGCAGTGGCGTATTCCAGTAAAATAGCGTTTACGGTTTTTGCGTACCGAATAAAGAAGTTTGTGGAGCGGAGGTATATGAAGAGATTCAGGTAAAGTTCCGTAAAGCATAGGGTAAAAGATTTTAGACGAGAATATAAATCAAATGCTTTACTCACGCTTATTTCTTATCCCCACATTTTGTTCGAGTTCTTTAATACAGCTCATCATGAGTTCCTAGTGTCATAACCATTTAATAATTATACGTAATATTTGGACAGCTTCCTATCGGCATCCTGTTGGGTAAATCGCCAATCGGTTTTCTTTTTCTGTTGATTTCTTCTCCTGCTCCAGGCTGTTATTTCACGGGCTAAGGTCTCTTTGTCCTCGATTCTTCTTCCTGTGCACTCTGCATCCATCACATTGATCTCGATTTCGGCGGCATTGAGCCAACTTGCATGCTCTGGCGTATAATGGGATTCAACCTTGCTTAAGATTCTCTCGGCTTCCTTCTTGCCAAACGTGTCGTAGAATGAACTTTCGAAGTGGGTGTTCAGGTTATCAGTTATCAGTCGGATTTCATCAGCACCAAAATAGTCTTCATCAACCAAAATCTTCACGAAGAATGCAAAATCACGCTTGGTTCTCCTGTCGGTGACCATGGTCACCCGTTTTCCCGCCTTGACCTCGACCCCCATGAAAAATGGAAGGAAGTTATACTTTATACACTACAATGGAAAAGGAGATACATGTATTGTGTCCCATATAAAAACCTAATGATATTACAGGAAATGGTATCATGGTAGAGTCGTTAATTAACTTTTGATTTTGAATATTCGTGGGAACCTTTCACCTTTCAGGGTAGGCATCTCTCTTTTAAAGAGCACAATAATACACGACTGTTAAAACCCAAATGCAGCCATTTGGGAGCCGCTGTCTACAAGTGGTAAGGGAAAATTACCCGGGGTAGCAATGTTGGAAAAGTTGGAGTTCTTATACGGGAGACAGATGATTTGCAACATAGGATCAAAGCGTACATCACTGGAACACAGGAGTCGGGCAAGAACAAATATTGGAGAGAGCAGTATCTTACAAAGGGGGATGTGCGTTTATATGTACTCAAATTTGTTCAGGGAAAGCTTTATTTATCCGCAGGCGAGTCGATTACCCTTGTAGCAAATGATCTTTCAAGCCAAAACGTCCGACGCGTGTTAGAGCCGCTCTTAGTCCGACGTGAGATTGTACGGAAGGCTGAGAATCAGTGGATCGTAAATCGAACACTTTGAGAACAGTTACATTGCATAAAATGTTCTGTATCCCTACGTTGTGTCGTGAAAATATAGACTCGCTCGTTTTAGGAAAAAGTTTACCTCACGGCGGGCCCTTATCTATCATTCTCATCTAAAAAAGAACAAAGAGCATATTCGCCGTTATTAGCGTTTTATCCCCCCCAACTCCCATCTGAGAAGTGATATAGTTGAAAACTAAAGAGGATTTTTATTTTTTCCGTATCTTCCGTTGAATTTGCTCGCGGCGCATCTTACGCCACTCCTCTACTCCTTCTACCCATTCCTCTTGCTTCTTGTAGATGTATTCTTGGGCGGCTATCAATTTCTCGGGCGAATCTCCTCGTAAAACCGTCTGCGGTACAAAATCCTTTGTTGGTAATCCAGTAACCATATCAAAAGCATCTTCGGGCGGCTTCTCCTGTTCTACTTCTAACTCGAAATTTTCTGCTGCTTCAAATATTATGCCCGTTGCTATACCCCGGGGAATGCGTATTGCATATTTCTTCTCTTCCATTTTTTTATCCTGCGCCTCCGCCTATTTCAGGCATACTGCCACCTTCGGCCGTTTCTTCTTCCATATAACAATCCATGCAGAGGATTCTCCCTGCTCTATCCGCAAATTCCTCCACTTCTTTACCACACTTTGAACATCGCACGGTCTTAGATTCCGCTTTAGCCACTTCTCGTTCAATCCACCTTCTTCTTCGTTCTTCTGCGGTTTCCTCCTCGGGTTCTTCGTCACGCATTGATTTATAAATGGCGCTCATTTCATATAAAAGGCGGTGATGCTATGAAAATTGTGCTTAATGGGTGCGTTACAAAAAGGTCTTTAGGGCAAAACTAAACTTTAGCTATTATAATCAAGTAGAGATAAACGATGCCGATTAGTACTGATATTGGTGGCACATTCACGGACTTTGTGATCTTTGATGGTGGCACGATAAAGACGTTCAAGATGCCGTCCACACCTCAGAAGCCGGAGCTCGCTATTGAGAACGGGTTGTTGAGATGCTCTCGTGCTTCTTCTTTCTCTCATGGCACTACGCTCGCCACAAATGCGGTTTTAGAGCGAAAAGGCGCGAAAATCGGGTTGATAACAACAAAAGGGTTTGTTGACATTCTCAAAATTGGGAGACAGCAGCGTTCTCACCTTTACAAGCTCGATTCATCCAAACCGCAGCAGGTAGTTGATACTTATTTTGAACTCTCTGAGCGCGTATCTTCGAAAGGTGAGATACTTACGTCTCCAGCGAACGAAGAAATTGAGACCGTGGTGGAGCGGATAAAATCAAAGGGTATTGAATCAGTAGCGATCTGCTTTTTATTTTCGTTTTTGAACCCCGAAAATGAGCAGATTATAAGAGAAAGCCTCTTAAAGGAGGGGCTCTCTGTCTCGTGCTCTTCGGAGGTCCTGCCGGAATTCAGGGAATACGAGCGGATGTCCACAACGGTCCTGGACGCATACTTGAAGCGAACGGTAGAGCGTTACTTAACCAATATGGAAGCTCTTTTGGAGGAGAACGATGTGGAGCAGTTTTATGTCATGCAATCCAATGGCGGGGTAGTCAAAGCAGGGATTATGAAGACCAAGCCCGTAAACATGCTTTTATCAGGGCCTGCGGGTGGTGTAGCAGCCTCAAAGTTCCTGAGTACGCTCATCAGGATGGACAATGTCATAACGTTTGACATGGGCGGCACGAGCG
>Ga0307377_10008839_pt1 | contig 10166 bp, 7 predicted proteins | sample TR3MG_FD_202535 | JGI IMG/M metagenome (GOLD analysis project Ga0307377, IMG submission 202535) | Soil microbial communities from Risofladan, Vaasa, Finland - TR-3 | ecosystem: Environmental > Terrestrial > Soil > Coastal area > Acid sulfate soil | place: Finland: Risofladan, Vaasa | collected... | reverse complement strand
CAGGGGCCTTACTGTTCGAGGCTGAAGGGTCGCAATTCCCAATTTACAACAAAGGATTAATCGCGATTGTCAGCAACGCGTTGAAAGAGGCTGGTGCGGCCGCGCCTGACGGGCAGGCACACGGGACTTGCGCATTAACTGGTTCGAGAGGTCCACTGGTAACGCGGAATTTCCCACAACCCGGCCTGCATGTACTAGGCCAAACTTATATATTTTCCAAAAACAAGGAAATCCCGGCAAATGACCGGTATGGACGATTTGCCGCAGAGGCTATGCCCGTGGGGCAAAACCTGGCAGAAAAGCTAGCCGCGGCTCTAAAACTGCTCACTTCAGATGAGCGAAAGGGCGTCACGTGGCAACCCATTCCCGGTGAGGCACCAAAGCAGAGCGACCTGCTTGTTGCCTATGTGGAAGGAGTTCCCGAGGCCAAGGCGGCCGAAATGGTGACCGAAGGCAGCCCAGAAGATGATTTTGCCGAAGAAGAATCTGTTACGACTTCTGAAGAAGCGGCATCGGTTGCCGAATTCGAGAGACGCACTGAGCGCATAATAGAGGCTGTAGGAGCGAAGCTTGGCGCTGACTTTCGCAAGACTCCGGTGCAATTGATGGTGCTCCGGAGGCTTGACACCGGCAATCGAAAGGTTGTCTATGCTGGCGTCCCGACCGTGGGCGATCTGTATGACGCAGCAAAGGCTTGGGCTTCCGGAGAGCGTAACGTACCGTCGTGGCTGACACTGCCAGTACCGAGAAAGGGTGAACGCAAGCCACGACCTATGTCACCGCCGCATGTGGCTCCGTTGGGGGTGATCGGTTCAAGCAAACGGCTTTACATCCGTGGTGACACAAAAGTGGTAGAGGTCCTAGGTTTGTCCGCGGCAGAAGCGTTCGGGCTGTTCCTCGATGTTGGGGGAGACAAGAAAATGCTGGCAAACGGCCGTGCAAAGCGCATGCTGCGGCTGCTGTTGGCTCGGCGTCTAGATCTTATGGCACGTACGGCCCACACGCTACGCCGGGGAATTACGGTTGGCAAGAAACTCGATTTCCGTGAGACCTCCAAAAAGTCCGATGAGGCATTACGAACAGTGACATTGCTCGGTGTGCTGCTGTACAAACTGGGAAGAGAGGAGAAGACATACATGAACGAAACGGCGTTTAAGCTCGGACAATTGTTGGCGGCGGCGGATGTGGTCCATGCCGGCTATTGCGCTGACGTGAGAGGGGGCGACGTACCGCCATCCCTGCTGGGGAATCAGGTCTTCACCATGGCGCAGAGCGCGCCGACGAAAGCGCTTGCGACGCTCTGCCAGCGTTGGAAGCCCTATGACGGTTGGGCAAAAAAGGCCGCGCGAGACACGAAGCATGCCGACGGCTTACTTGCCAGCAAAGAAAAAGATAAGCAGCGGCGAGGCTGGGACATCAAGAAGGCCCTACGTTATGCCCGAGAAATGGGGCCGTTAGCCGCCGAACTCGCGCCGGCATTGGAAGGTTGTTGCATAGACGAAGCATTCCGCGCCGAATTACTTCTGGGCTACATGGCGGGTTTACCCAAGGCGCAAAAGGAAGGCGAAGGAGAAGCTGTCGTTCAGAGTGAGCAAGACAACCAAGAGGAGGATTGATTCATGGTATCCACTAATGAGAATGATAACGGTGCATTCAATCGCGGAACGGGCCTACTGATCATCGAGGTACGGTACAGCAATCCCAACGGCGATCCCGATGCAGAAAGTGAACCGCGCACGATCGACGGCGACGGTCGAGGCTTGATCTCCCCTGTTTCATACAAACGAAAGCTCAGGGATCTCGTGGCTGTCAAGGATGGGCATGCCTGGATTTCGGCCAAGGAGGCCCTTCGGCTTGAAGGCGAGAACGACAAGCGGACAGTCCTTCATAATACACGTCATGGTCTTGATCACCCCACGGACAGAAGACAGGTGAAGGCAAAATACAATGTGCTGGAAACGCGCTTCCGGGAGCGCGAAAAGATAAAGGAAATGAATGCCTTCGACTTCTGTGCCGAATTCTGGGACGCACGTGTGTTCGGAAACACATTCCTTGAAAGCCTCAAAGAAGAGAAGGAAGGGAGTGACGGGCCTTCGCAAGGCAATCTCAAGAAAGAGAAGAAGAGGAAGAAGGCTGACGATCCTGAAAAACGCAGCCACTTCATATCCACGGGCGTTGTGCAGTTTGGCCCGGGGATTAGTATCGCTCCGATATCTGTGATTCGGGACACCTGGACCAACAAAGCCGGAGTTCAGGAAGGCAAGGATCGTGGTATGGCACCGCTGGCATGGCGTGTAGTGCAACATGCCGTGTACGCTATGCCCTTCTTCGTGAATCCATGTATGGCGTGGAAAACGGGCTGCGGGTTAAACGATCTCAAACTGATGCAATTCCTTATTCCCTATGCTTACCGCCTCAATCCTTCGGTGGGGCGACCGCACGTTGAAGTCCTGCATGCGTGGTACGCTGAGCACAAGACACCACTTGGCTCATGCCCAGATTCGTTGATTCTGGACGCATTGACGCCGAAAAAGGCGAAAGGCGGGGCAGACGAGCCATCCAAGTCGATTGACGAATACGGCAAGATCCCGAACTGCTTGCCACAGGAAGTCCAAGATCGACTCGCGAACTTAGAAGACCTATGCACGAAGGAGTGGAGCAACACGTGATGAGGGAGTCTGACGATCACCCACCCTTGGCTCATTCTCCGCCACGCGAGGATATGGACGGCGATCCGTATGTCAGGCATGTCCATGCCGTGAGAACGGGCGCGATTGAGCGTGCAGAGGCGATACTTCGTAACGCATCCAATCCCCCGTCTGGTTTGCTCGATGCAATTTCCACAGCAGCGACTTTCCATGACTTGGGCAAACTAGACCCCGATAATCAAGATGTATTGCGCAAAGGGCGCGGCTACAAGCTCAAGTGGGATCACATTGACGCCGGTGTGGCCCATTCATCGGCTGAACAGGATTGTATGGCGGCTTGGCTGATCAGGGCACACCATGCACCCGGTCTGCCGAGGAAGGTTGAGCATTTTGATGCGGATCACCTTGGGCGGCGGCTTCGTGGGCGACGGCACGACGACTCCGACCAGCAGCGTCATACCGAGCAGATAAAGCGGACGGACTCTTTACTTGAATCGTCTCTTAGAGAACATGAACTCGCCGTTGGCTCTCACAGGGTCGGACGAAGGCACCCGAGCCACGGGCTAACGATGCGGCTTGCGCTTTCGTGCCTTGTTGATGCGGACTATGCGGATACTGCCTTCTATGACACGGGGCAAGTCTCGCCCTGTACCTCAAACCCGCGGTGGGCGGAGCGACTGGACTCGCTGTGCAATTACGTACAGGCCTTACCAGAGGGTGACACCGAGGAGGAACGAGCTCGCAATCGGCGTAGGCGTGCGTTCTTCACGGCCTGTCTTGACTCAGGTCTCGACGACCCCATGGTGGCCTGTGAAGCTCCTGTTGGTCTCGGTAAGACGACAGCGGTAACGGCATTCTTGCTCCGCCGCGCGCTGGACAAGGGGCTTCGCAGGCTCATCATCGTCGCCCCGTTTACCAACATCTTGACTCAGACCACGAGGGTACTTCGAAAGGCGCTTGTTCTGGAAGGCGAACAGGCTGACCGTGTCATCGTCGAGCACCATCATCGCGCGGATTTCGAGGACGAAGATGGCCGTGCCCAAGCCATCCTCTGGCGGGCGCCTATCATTCTAACAACGGCCGTAAGCTTCTTCGAGACGCTCGCGGCTTGTGATCCAGCCACACTCAGAAAACTACATGCAGTGCCGGGAAGCGCGATTTTCTTGGATGAAGCACACGCCTCCTTACCCACAAAGCTCTGGCCGCAAAACTGGAAATGGTTATGCAAACTGGCTAACGATTGGGGATGCTGTCTTGTCTTTGCCAGCGGTTCCCTCGTACGCTTCTGGGAGGATCGTGAGATCATCGATCCGCCGACAAAACTACCAGAACTAATGCCGGGAGATCAGGAGAGAGACGTCCTTACAGCCGAACGACGTCGGGTTGTATTCACCTCGGTATCCGGTGGCCGTGTACTTGAAGTCGGAGAACTGATCAAGCGCGTCACCGAAACGCAGGGGCCTCGTCTGGTAATCCTTAATACGGTTCAGAACGCGGCCGTCGTCGCCAAGGCGATGCGCGCTGCTGGCATTGATGCGCTTCACCTGTCAACGGCACTCACTCCTTGCGACCGGGAACTCATCATGAAGCGGGTTGAGCGTAGACTTCAGTTCAAAGGAGTTAACGATTGGGTATTCGTTGCCACAAGTTGCGTTGAGGCAGGCGTTGATCTCTCGTTTCGTTGTGCTTTTCGGGAGCGTTTTTCAGCGGCCTCGATTATCCAGGTAGGCGGGCGAGTCAATCGCCATGGCGAGTACGACGAATTTGGCGGCGGAACCGTCCATGACTTTGCGCTTTATGGGAAAGGCATTACACAGCATCCCGCAGCCGCAGTATCAGCCGATGTGCTACATAGCTTGATGGGAGAGAACATGTTCGGTGAAGGCAATCCCGCCGATGTGGTTACGGAGGCCATGCGTCGTGAGTTGTCAGCTTACGGCGGCCTTGGCGTTGACCTTCTACTTAAGGCGGAGGCTGAGCGTGACTATCCGGCGGTGAAGAAGCTTGGACGCGTCATCGACGCCGACACACGTCTTGTGGTCATTGACCCGAATATCGTTGAACTTCTGACCAAACGCAGTCCCGTTGGTTTTCGGGAGCTTCTCTATGGAAGCGTCCAACTTTGGTCAAACAGAATTGACAAACTGGGTCTGGCGCCATTGCATCGACATGGAGAGATATATGCATGGAATGATGTATATGATCCAGATTTCCTTGGCTACATGGCCGGGGTCCTCCGGAACGAAGAGTTCATGCGCGACAACGAAGCGTGGGTAATCTGATGTACTCCGAAGATGACCTGTTGCTGCTTTCGGGTTTGCAGCATTTGCTGTTTTGTAAGCGGCAGTGGGCGCTGATCCATCTAGAGGGCGCGTGGGCGGAGAACCGGCTTACGGTCGAGGGGAAGCATTTGCATGAGCGGGTGCATGAGATCGAGACGGAAACGCGGAATGGAGTTCGTGTCGCACGCGGACTTCGCTTGCGTTCGCTCAGGCTTGGTCTTATTGGCCAGGCGGACGTGGTCGAGTTTCATCTGGTCGGAGGCCAATGCGAGCAACCGTTTCCCGTCGAGTATAAGCGCGGGCGCCCAAAGCCGACGCGTTGCGACGAGGTGCAATTGTGCGCGCAGGCGTTGTGTATCGAGGAAATGCTGATCGTGAGTATTCCAGCGGGCGCAATCTATTATGGACAACCCCGGCGCCGGCACGACGTGACCCTTGACGAGGATCTCCGCCGTGAGACGGAGGCGCTCGCGGCACGGATACACGACCTGTTTCGCGCGGGTGAGACGCCCGCTGCACGGTACGAACCGAAGTGCGACAACTGCTCTCTCTTCGATCTGTGCCTGCCAAAGTCGGCGGCGAAACGCAGGGACGCGCGTCGCTATGTTGAAGGAATCTGGACGGAGCATGGCGCGCCTGTGGGAGACGATGAAGCATGAAACGGCTGCTCAATACGCTCTACGTTACGACGCAAGGCGCGTACCTCGCACAAGAGGGAGATACGGTCCTGGTCCGCGTGGAGAGGGAAACGAAGCTGCGCGTGCCCATCCACACGTTGGGCGGCATCGTATGTTTTGGGCAAGTCTCGTGCAGTCCCCCGCTGATGGGGTTGTGCGCTGAGCACGGCGTCGCGCTGAGCTTCCTCACCGAACACGGACGATTTCTTGCCCGCGTGCAAGGGCCGGTGTCTGGCAACGTGCTGTTGCGCCGGACACAGTATCGGCAAGCCGACGATCCGGAGATATCCGCGTCTATTGCGCGGACAATCGTCGCGGCGAAGATCGCCAATTCTCGCACGGCCCTCCTGCGTGCCGCGCGTGAAAGAAACGCGGGCGTACAGGAACTTGCCGACGCCGCCGATCATCTCGGCGCATTGCTCAAGTCGCTCAAAAACCCGATGCCGCTCGATAGCGTGCGCGGAATCGAAGGCGATGCGGCGCGAGCCTACTTTGCCGTATTCGACCACTTCATCACGGCGCAAGAAGAAGAGTTCTTCTTTCGAGAACGGAATCGCCGGCCACCGCTCGACAACGTCAATGCGCTATTGTCGTTTCTGTACACGCTGCTTACGCACGACATGAGTGCCGCGGTGGAAACCGTCGGCCTAGACAGCGCCGTTGGATTTCTCCATCGCGACCGCCCCGGCAGACCCGGACTCGCCCTCGACCTTATCGAGGAATTGCGCCCCTTTTTTGCCGACAGGCTGGCATTGAGTCTCATCAACCGAATGCAGATCAAAGGCAAGGGCTTCGTAAAATCGGAGAGCGGCGCTATCGCTATGGACGACGATACCCGCAAAGAAGTGCTCGTCGCATACCAGAAACGTAAACAGGAGGCGATACAACACCCATTTCTCGGCGAAAAGATGGTGATCGGACTGCTGCCGCATGTCCAGGCTTTGCTCATGGCGCGATATCTGCGCGGTGACATCGACACGTATCCGCCATTCGTCTGGCGATGACCGAGGAGAATCGGCTGGATTCGTTCTTTGACAGTTGAAGACATTGTGGCCGAAGAGCGGCTACTACCACTTGACGCACAACAAGGAGATGCCGCACAATGATGATGCTGGTAACCTACGACGTCAATACCGAGACACGGCAAGGAAGAAACCGACTGCGGCGCGTCGCCAAGACCTGCCAGAACTTCGGACAGCGCGTACAGAATTCCGTGTTCGAGTGCCTGGTCGATCCGGCGCAATGGGCCGAATTGAAGAAACAACTGCTCGACTTGTACGATCCCGAACGCGATAGTCTGCGCTTCTATTACCTCGGCGCAAATTGGCGTAACAGGGTCGAACATGCGGGCACGAAAGCAGCATATGACCCCGAAGGCCCCCTCTTGGTATAGGAATTCGAGTTTCGCGAACCCCAAGCGCACACCAGATCGCCGGGACATCCGCGAACATCACAAACAACTGAAAATGAATGGTGTATGGATAACACTCATACAAACTTCGCGACCGAAAGGAAGTAATGGAGATACTTCCGCGCCAAACCCGCTTTACCCCTATGACCTGCAATAACTTGCAGGCCAGAAGTCGCTCCCCACGCGGGAGCGTGGATTGAAACTTGTCGCCTGTGGACTGGCCGAACGGAAACGCTGAGTCGCTCCCCACGCGGGAGCGTGGATTGAAACACACCGATGTGGGCACCGTGTTGGCGAACTTGGCGGTCGCTCCCCACGCGGGAGCGTGGATTGAAACCAAGCGATAACATTGCGTGGAGCAAGACTCACCGTCGCTCCCCACGCGGGAGCGTGGATTGAAACTTTCACAGGCTCAGGCACATAGTCATAGACGTTGTGTCGCTCCCCACGCGGGAGCGTGGATTGAAACGCGTAGACCCGCGGCGCCATATCGGGCGTGATGGTCGCTCCCCACGCGGGAGCGTGGATTGAAACTTTCTCGCCCACGGCCAGAAGACATCTTGCCCCGTCGCTCCCCACGCGGGAGCGTGGATTGAAACGTCTGGCGTTTCCAACACTTTAACCCTGTTCCCCGTCGCTCCCCACGCGGGAGCGTGGATTGAAACTCACCGAATATGCCGGTGACGGATGGATCTTGAGTCGCTCCCCACGCGGGAGCGTGGATTGAAACCACCCGTAACGTTGTGTAGCTCATCCGTCTATCGTCGCTCCCCACGCGGGAGCGTGGATTGAAACCACAGGTCCGTCATCAACTCACGCGCCGCCTCCGGTCGCTCCCCACGCGGGAGCGTGGATTGAAACATCTGGCTTACGCTGTAGTGGGGGTTCACCACGCGGTCGCTCCCCACGCGGGAGCGTGGATTGAAACTCTACTTCGGCGATCACGATCCAAGTGGCATCGGTCGCTCCCCACGCGGGAGCGTGGATTGAAACTTTACCAGCGCCGGCAGCTTCTCACGCAGCGCGGCGTCGCTCCCCACGCGGGAGCGTGGATTGAAACATCTAATGCATCATCTACATCGTCGTTGGTTTCGTCGCTCCCCACGCGGGAGCGTGGATTGAAACACATATTCGGCATGATTTTGAGCGGTCATAGGGCCGTCGCTCCCCACGCGGGAGCGTGGATTGAAACATTTTCACACTGTTTCGAGCACCACGTCCGGCGGCGGTCGCTCCCCACGCGGGAGCGTGGATTGAAACTCCAAGAGTCCGCGGGCGACAAACTGGTAGTACAAGTCGCTCCCCACGCGGGAGCGTGGATTGAAACAACAAAACCACCTCAACGATTCTTGTACAAGGCGTCGCTCCCCACGCGGGAGCGTGGATTGAAACCTCGACGGTCTGGTGTCCGTCCTTGATCGCGTTGTCGCTCCCCACGCGGGAGCGTGGATTGAAACCCCTATGCTGTATCCACCGATGCCGTGAATCGCCGTCGCTCCCCACGCGGGAGCGTGGATTGAAACCTACCGGAAGGCATCGGTCACACAAAATGATGCGGTCGCTCCCCACGCGGGAGCGTGGATTGAAACATCTGGCTTACGCTGTAGTGGTTGCTCACCACGGTCGCTCCCCACGCGGGAGCGTGGATTGAAACACGGCGATAACGTCGAATTATGATGAGACCGGGGTCGCTCCCCACGCGGGAGCGTGGATTGAAACCATACCTTTCGTTGTACCTGTGCGCCGGGTGGTGGCGTCGCTCCCCACGCGGGAGCGTGGATTGAAACGAGGAGATTATATCATGATCCTTGAACTCGGGGCGTCGCTCCCCACGCGGGAGCGTGGATTGAAACTGGTGCAGAATGTTTCGTCCGAAATAACATGGATGTCGCTCCCCACGCGGGAGCGTGGATTGAAACACGCGGATCGGCGGCGCACTCAACGGGGGACTTGGTCGCTCCCCACGCGGGAGCGTGGATTGAAACATGGACAGGAGGGGACAGGAAGTGCCCTGAATGGAGTCGCTCCCCACGCGGGAGCGTGGATTGAAACACTTGACCTACCCGACTATCGGGAAAATCAAGGAGTCGCTCCCCACGCGGGAGCGTGGATTGAAACAACTATGGTATCCCCGCTCTGAACCCGCGTCCCTAACGTCGCTCCCCACGCGGGAGCGTGGATTGAAACAAGTGCCCCGAGTACAAGGCCATCGGGTCTTTTGGTCGCTCCGCGCACGGGTCTCAATCTCTGCCTGATCAGCGGCAGACAGCTTGCCTTGATCCCGGTTCTCGACCTGGTGGCCCGGTGGCTCCCGGGCTGGCCCGCCCCGTCAAGAACGTTCGTGGCGCACTTGACGGAGGAAGGCTTGTTTGTCGGCCTTCAGCCCGGCGTCGAGTTCTTCAGCCGCCGGAACCAGCAGACTTGGCGCGGCGCTTGCTTGCTATTACCCTGAGATCTTGCTATTACCCCAGTCTTGCTAATGGGTTAAAACCAGAGGCTTAGGTATTCGGAATAGACTAGGGTTTTACCGGGAAAGCCCTTTGACCGCCCAGCATGTGGCATGAGCAGATGGTAGATCTATCTCTACACCACGGGGGTGGTCGCGTCTTGGCCGATGTCTACACCATCAAGGTGTAGATCTCCAGCCGCTCGATCTTTCTGTGCCTCCACCATCAGGGTGTAGACCTCGGCCACCATCAGGGTGGGCTGTTTTTGATTTGGACAAAAGCTTCTTGCGCCGGTCGCGGACTCGTGCTATTCGTCTCGCCTTCTTGCTATCTGATTCTGTTGGTGCTCTTTTGAAAGAGAGCCACCGCGAACTAATCGTGTAGGGATAGGCACCACTCTTCAACTCCTTCAAATCAAGCCTGAGGTCAATAAATCCAATCTTGCAGAACTTCTCCCGTGCCTTGTTAAAAGTGGCCTCAGTCGTATGTATTTTGCACTGACTCCACGTAAAGAAGAATGGCTCTCCTTTTGCGCTACCTGCGAGCCACAGGAGGTCAATCAACACATCATGCTCTGCATGCTCCAAGACTTTATATGCGTCACTTTCGATAACTTCCTGCGACAAAAGGACGCCAGGAAACCACCCGTACGGGTGTTTTGGGATTTCCTTTTTGCCCTTGTAGCTACGGTCGCGAGAAGA